>CAJDVT010000030.1_pt1 | contig 28418 bp, 23 predicted proteins | sample 7391411 | NCBI WGS metagenome assembly CAJDVT01 (sample SAMEA7055698, study PRJEB34461) | soil metagenome | biome: terrestrial ecosystem; feature: Peninsula; material: soil | place: Antarctica | collected 2016 | reverse complement strand
CAAGAATCTCATCGCAGGTTTCCTTAACCATGGGCAATAGCGGAAGGTAAACGCCAAACCCGCTGCAAGCAAGCCGTGACGGCCCGTTACCAGCACATCAACCCCCGTCGCGCAAAAACCGCAGCAGACTGAATGCTGGGTTTTTGCGCAGGGCCGAGTGCCCTCCGTCGTGATAATGCTGGAAGCTCGGTGCCGCTGCCATGTCGGCAATGACGTCGGCGAGGTCAGAGCATCGCAACACGACGCGTCTTCGCATTGGCTGTTGGTGATCGACCGCGCCAGCGGCTCGGCCGCACGCACTAAGCTGCGGCGCAGATACGTCTGCAGGGTCGCTCCGGTCCAATTTGCCGATGCCAAATTACCCGCCACATGCGTGACGTTCAGGGGATAACCTACCGCGCCCTCGGCACGACGCCATTTCTCAAACGTCGGCGGCGTTCACTCAGGTCGAATGCTTGCCCGCGCTCACTGTCCAGGTACGTATTGCAGCGACCGGCCTGCAGGGAATCGAGCAACAGTGGACCATGCCACGGATGTGGCGGAGAGACCGCCTGCAAAGGATTCAACGCGCGCCAACAACGTGGAATGAAAATGGCCAAATACGGCTATTCAGTTCCTCCGCGCTGCGCGCTTCAGGGCCAGCCTTCGGCTGTCCATGTCGTTCCAGACGAATTTGTCGAACGATTGGTTGGTCCACCACCTCTCTCCGCCAGATACGCAAAGCGCCCCGTTCGATGAGTGCAGGATGGGGTGGAGTCTACGGGGATTGTTCGGCCCATCCTGGGCCTCACCCTTCTGCGCTGCGCGCTTCAGGGCCAGCCTTCGGCTGTCCAAATTCGTTCCAGACGAATTTGTCGAACGATTGGTTGGTCCACCACCGCTCTCCGCCAGATACGCAAAGCGCCCCTGCGGGGCGCTTTGCGTATCTGGCGGAGAGAGAGGGATTCGAACCCTCGATAAGGCTATAAACCCTATACTCCCTTAGCAGGGGAGCCCCTTCAGCCACTCGGGCATCTCTCCGGGTTATCGTCTCCGCGTTGCAGCGGAGCCGCCAAGGATACTGGCGCGAGTGGTCGAGGTAAAGCACCGGTGCGCGGTCAGCTATCGGATGACTCTTCAACCACAGTCGGCGAGCTTCCCTCCCCAGTTAATGCCCCCCCTTCCTGCTCTGCCTTGATCCGCAAGTAAATCTCCTCGCGGTGCACTGCAACGGTTTTTGGTGCATTGATACCGATGCGCACCTGGTTGCCCTTCACGCCCAGAACAGTGACGGTCACTTCGTCGCCGATCATCAGGGTTTCACCGACCCTGCGCGTCAGAATCAACATGATTGTTACTCCGTATGCTGTTGGTCACAGGCTTGGCAGCAGAATGAAACCTCACCCCTGAGTCTCACTCTTTGCACAGTTGCAACAATCCGACAAAACCCTCACGGCCTGATCGGTTCACAGCCAAAACACTCATCGAGCATCCTGACCAACGATGCGACGCTCTGACCGCGCCGACGCTGGCATGATACTAACTAAGCGGGATCGGTGCACGCAATCAACTTCGGCTATTACGTATTCGTACACGAAAAAATCAGTCGCGCTGATGAACAATCCATTCTGGTAACCCGGCCAGTAACGCAGGCAGTTGTGGTGCGTCCACGCCCCCGCCCTGCGCCATGTCCGCACGCCCGCCGCCCTTGCCATCAATCTGTCGGGCCACATGGGCCACGACGTCGCCCGCCTTGACCCGGTCCAGTGCATTCCCGTGAACGCCGGCGACCAACGCCACTCGGCCATCGGCTGCACCCGCAAGCAGGATCACGCAGTCCCCGAGCTGCTGCTTGAGTTGATCGACACTGTCACGCAGCGACTTCGCGTCCAGACCCTCAAGACGCGCGGCCACGACCTTGATGCCCGCCACGTCGGTGGCCTGGGCTGCAAGCCTGGCGGTGGCTGAACCAGCCGCCTTGCTGCGCAACGAATCCAGTTCGCGTTCAAGCTTCTTCTGGCGTTCCAGCAGTTGATGCAACTTTTCCACGACCTCGTCGCCATTGCCCGACAGCAGGTGCGACAGTTCCCCCAGGCGGCGTTCCTGCGCATCGACGTAAGCCAGCGCACCGTCACCGGTAACGGCCTCGATGCGCCGCACGCCGGACGCCACGCCGGCCTCGCCGACAATCTTGAACAAGCCGATATCACCGGTGCGTTGCACGTGAGTACCGCCGCACAATTCTGTGGAGAAATCACCCATCCGCAACACGCGCACGACGTCACCGTACTTTTCGCCAAACAACGCCATGGCGCCGGTGCCAATGGCCTCGTCATAAGCCATCTGATCAATCTGCGCGTGCGCATTGCCGCGCACCTGGGCATTGACCATGGCCTCGACCTGCGCCAACTCGTCGCGACTCACCGGTTGAAAATGTGCAAAGTCGAAACGCAACCGGTCCGGCGCGACCAACGAACCCTTCTGCGAGACATGCGTACCGAGCACTTTGCGCAGCGCGGCGTGCAGCAAATGCGTGGCCGAATGATTGAGCACGATCGACTGCCGGCGCTGCTCGTCCACCTGCGCATCCAGCAGATCGCCTGTGCACAACGGTTGCTCGCCATGCCAGACGCCGGCGTGGCCGAAGAAGACCCCACCCATCTTCAGCGTGTCGCCCACTTCGAACCGACCAACAGGATTGAGCAGCTCACCGGTATCGCCAACCTGGCCACCGGACTCGGCGTAGAACGGCGTTCGATCGAGAATCAACAAACCCTGCTCGCCGTCGCCAAGCTGCTCCACCCGGCGCCCTTCGCGTACCATCCCAAGCACCTTGCTTGACGAGCTGCGCAGCGTTTCATAGCCAAGAAATACCGTGGGTTGCAACTCGCTGGCCAAGTCCGCCGGCATCAGGCCCTTGGCCGTGAAGCGGCCCGCGGCACGAGCACGCGCGCGTTGCTCACCCATGGCCCGCTCGAAGCCGGCCATGTCCACTCCCAGCCCCCGCTCGCGGGCGATGTCGGCGGTAAGGTCGACGGGAAAACCATAAGTGTCGTACAAGCGGAATGCATCGGCGCCTGCGATTGTTTTGCCGGATTTCTGCGTGACCTCGTCAAACACCCGCATGCCGTGTTCCAGCGTCTCGCCGAAACGGCGTTCCTCGGCGCGCAAGGCGTCTTCGACAAACGTCTGCCTGGCCGCCAGCTCCGGATAGGCCACACCCATTTCCGCCACCAGCGGCTGCACCATCTTCCAGAAGAAATCACCGCGTACGCCGAGCATCCAGCCGTGCCGCAGCGCACGGCGGATGATCCGCCGCAGCACGTATCCGCGGCCTTCGTTGGACGGCAACACGCCATCGATAATCAGAAACGAACACGCACGAATGTGATCGGCGATCACGCGCAGCGACTTGTTCCCGAGATCCGCGGTCGCGGTGAACTCGCCTGCGGCGCGGATCAAATGCACAAACAGATCAATCTCGTAATTGGAATGCACGTGCTGCAGCACGGCGGCGAGCCGCTCAAGACCCATTCCGGTATCCACACACGGCGCCGGCAACGGGCTCAGCGTGCCGTCCGGCGCGCGGTCAAACTGCATGAACACCAGATTCCAGATCTCGACGTAGCGATCACCATCCTCGTCGGCTGAGCCAGGCGGACCGCCGGCAATGTCCGCGCCGTGGTCGTAGAATATTTCCGTGCACGGACCACACGGGCCGGTGTCGGCCATCTGCCAGAAATTGTCTGACGCATACGGCGCACCCTTGTTGTCACCGATGCGCACAATGTGCTCGACGGGTATGCCAATCTCGTCGTGCCAGATGCGCCAGGCCTCGTCGTCACTTGCATACACGGTCACCCAGAGCTTGTCCGCGGGCAGCTTGAACACGCCGGTGAGCAATTCCCACGCATACGCAATCGCGTCGTGCTTGAAGTAGTCGCCAAAGGACCAATTGCCGAGCATCTCGAAAAACGTGTGATGCCGCGCCGTGTAGCCCACGACGTCCAGATCGTTGTGCTTGCCGCCCGCACGCAGACAACGCTGCACATCGGCAGCACGGGTGTAACCGGGCTTTTCGCTGCCCAGGAACACGTTCTTGAACTGCACCATGCCGGAGTTGGTGAACAACAGCGTCGGGTCGCTCGCGGGCACCAGCGAGCTGGACGGCACGATGGTATGGCCCCTCGCGCGAAAATATTCGAGGAAAGTACTGCGAATTTCTGAAGTTTTCATGCGGCTCAGGATGGCTGGTGATAAACGTCAACGCCGCAGGCAGACCGCGCGATCAACTATCCGGATCGGCAGTTTCGTCCACATCGGCTTGGGTGACACTGTGTACTGTGGCGGCGGTAAAGCCCCGGCGCAAGAGGAACTGCGCCCGGCGCATGCGCTCGGCGCGGTCAGCACTACCGACGCTGCCGTAATGCCGGCGCAGTTGGTCAGCGGCACAAACCGCCCAGTCGACATCGGCCGCGTCCAGCAATTCGCGGATCTGCGCATCGGCGAAACCGTGGGTTTTCAACTCCATGCGCAGGCGCAACGGGCCATAACCACGGGCGATGCGGCTGCGCAGCAATACTTCGGCAAAGCGCTCGTCATCCTGATAGTGCTGCTCTTCCAGACGCTCGATGGCCGCATTGGCCTCAGCGTCGGCATAACCGCTCTGAGCCAGTTTGGTTTGCAACTCACGGCGTGAGTGCTCTCGACGCGCCAGCAAGCCCAGCGCCTTGTCATAGGCGCTGCGCTGGGCTGATGCCGCTTTATCCGAATCAGGGCGTCGCGTGAAGCTCATCTGCGCACCAACCGAACGGCCGTAGTCGTCTGCTGGCAGTGACGAGACGTTGTGGATTTCCCATCACTCAAGGCACGCGCCCGCCACGCCCGCCCGGGCGCTCGCACATGCAAAGCCAGTAACGCACATGGCCCGGACGTGCCGGGCCATGGGTCTGTTGTCGAATGCTCGACCAGCATCCTCACGCCTCTTCGGTAACCTCTTCCACTGCTGCAACGGCCGGCTTGCCCACCGGAACCAGCAGGCGATTGCGCAATTCCTGATCCAGCTCATTGGTGATTTCCGGATGCTCGCGCAGGAACTGGCGCACGTTGTCCTTGCCCTGACCAATGCGGTCGCCCTTGTAGCTGTACCACGCACCGGATTTGTCGATCAGGTTCTCGGTTACCCCCAGGTCGATAATCTCGCCTTCGCGTGAGGTACCTTCGCCATACAAAATTTCGAATTCGCACTTGCGGAACGGCGGCGCCACCTTGTTCTTGACCACCTTGACGCGCGTTTCCGAGCCGATGATTTCGTCACCACGCTTCACTGCGCCGATACGGCGAATGTCCAGACGCACCGATGCATAGAATTTCAGCGCGTTGCCGCCCGTAGTGGTTTCCGGGCTGCCGAACATGACACCGATCTTCATGCGGATCTGGTTGATGAACACCACCAGCGTGCCGGATTTCTTGATGTTGGCAGTCAGTTTGCGCAACGCCTGACTCATCAAGCGCGCATGCAAGCCGACGTGCGAATCGCCCATTTCGCCTTCAATTTCCGCCTTCGGGGTCAACGCGGCAACCGAATCGACTACCACCATGTCGACCGCACCTGAACGCACCAGCATATCCACGATTTCGAGTGCCTGTTCGCCAGTGTCGGGCTGCGACACCAGCAAGTCGTCGACCTTGACGCCAAGCTTCTCGGCGTACGTGGGATCGAGCGCGTGCTCGGCATCGATGAACGCTGCGGTGCCGCCCATGCGCTGGCAAGCCGCGATCACCTGCAAGGTCATGGTCGTCTTGCCGGATGACTCCGGACCGTAAATCTCGACTACGCGACCGCGCGGCAAGCCGCCGACACCCAGGGCAATGTCCAGCCCGAGCGAACCGGTGGAAACCACGTCAATCGCCTCGTTGACACGGTCGCCCATGCGCATGATGGCGCCCTTGCCAAACTGCTTTTCGATCTGGCTGAGCGCGGAAGTGAGTGCCTTGCGCTTGTTGTCATCCATCGTTTTGGGTTCCAGGTGAGCCATGAATAGGGGGCATGATCCGCTGTTGCGGTCTCACGGGCTGCGATCAGCGGCAATCCGCGCCAATGGACGCAGTATCCCACACCGGTCAAGCCGCTCCGACAGCGACCGGCGCATCATTTCGTCAGGGTTTGGCACAACCCGCTGAGCGCCGCCGCCACCGTCTGCCGACGCACCGCCTCGCGATCTCCGGAAAACTGGAACATCTGCGCGTGCGCATAGTCGCCGCGGCGCTTCCAGCCGATCCATACGGTACCCACCGGTTTATCCGTCGTGCCACCGGTTGGGCCGGCAATTCCGGTCACCGCCACGGCCACTCCGGCACCAAGACGGGCCAGCGCGCCGGCCACCATCTCCAGCGCAGTTTCCTCGCTGACCGCACCGGCGTGTTCCAGCGTACGTGGATTGACCCCAAGCAACGCCTCCTTGGCTTCGTAGCTGTAGGTCACCACGCCGGCATGAAACCACGCCGAGCTGCCCGGCAGATCGGTCAACGCCTTGGCAATCCAGCCGCCGGTACACGACTCGGCTGTCACCAGCATCAGCCGTTTCTGCTGCACGGCAGCGGCTGCAGTCTGGGCAAGCTGCAACAATTGGGCATCAGTGGGAATGGCCGGCGATTCCATACGCAACTCCTGAGGGCGGGCGCAAGCAACAGCATCACAACGTTCTACCTGTTCCGCATCCATTCGCCAAGCACCGCACGAGCGAAGTACCCGATTGCCATCGCTGAGCAAGAGGCGCGAACCCCAGACAAAGTGCAGCGAAATCCGCACCTGCAGCGCCCAGCCTGAAGCCACTTTGGCGACATGCGGCGTCCCCGGGCCATGTCCCGACCCTTCGGCTTGGCGTGAACGCTGGCGCGGACTGCTCCTAGTGGACACGGGCCCGCTGATAGATCGCGCGATGCGTAGTTGAATTCGCCCTTCGTCAGCTCTCCCCGCTCGAAAACGAGCGCACATCCGTTCAGCTCGACCCGATCAGCTCAAGCTCATTGACCCAGGGCGTACACCTCAGATCTCGGGGCCGTGCGTGGCAAATACCCGGGAGGATCCATCCTTGCCAATCAGCAGCACCTCATAGCGTTCGGGGGTGCCCATCTCCATGCCCGGCGAACCCATGGGCATGCCCGGCGCCGCCAAGCCGCGTGCATCCGGGCGCTCGGCCAGCAGGCGGCGGATGTCGTCCACCGGTACATGGCCCTCGATCACGTAGCCGTCGATGGTCGCGGTATGACAGGAGGCGGCAATGGGCGGCACGCCCAAGCGGGCCTTGACCGCCGCCATCGACTGCGTCTCGTGCACCGTCACGGCATAGCCCTGCGCCCGCATATAGCTGATCCAGTTGACGCAGCAGCCGCACGCGGGGTCGTGATAGACCGCCAGCACGTTAGTCACGGCGCTGGCGGCCAACGCCACGGCTGGCGACACCGCGATGCCCAACACGAAGGCGCCGAGAAGTCGTGCAAACAGATGTTTCATGGTGTTTTCTCCGTAAACGGTGCGGATTGCCATGGGGTGGTGACAATTTCAGGGAGGCGGAGCACGTCGTGAAAGCGGGCTCAGGCCCGGTTGGTTCAGGGGTTGCTGCGTCCACGGATCACCTCTGAGTTGATCGGCGGCCATGCGCTGATACATCCACTGTGCACTGCTGTTGACCGTACTGCACTCGGCAATTTTTCGCGGGCTCCAGTCCTCGCATGGAGCCATGGCATGTCGCAAGGCATTTGTTCTCAGACAGGTGAAGGGTACCTGCACCGCACGCTCCCGGGTTGATGCGCCTGCCCTGCCGCCGCTTCGCGCGCACTCGCGCCAAGCGAGGGAGGACCTGCCGAGCGGCAACACATCGGCAGCGGAGCATGGCCAACAACCGCACTTGCACAGGCAGCGCGCTCTTCGCGAGCGAGTCACCCGCACATCCCATGGCGGCGTTCGCCCAGTGTCCGCGACCAGCGCGCAAGACCGCGTGAGGGCCGCACGCGCGGCTGGCGAACATGCGAAAATGACGTGGTCCGGGCAACCCAAGCGAAGCAGATGACCTCCTCGAAATACGACTTCCACCAATTCCAGGAAGAACTGGCGCGCCTTGAGCGCAAGGTGGAAAAGCAGCAGGTAGCCAAGCCACTGGGCAAGAAGGCCGCCGCGGCGCAGCGTAATGAGATCGCGCGCGCGGAGTTTCTGGTGCTGCGCAAACGCCATGACCTTACCGTGGCCGATGTGGTTGCTTTCTTCCCGGAGGAGGAAGGCATCGCCTACCTGCAGGAGTTGATCGCTGCCGCGCAGGCGAAACCGCGGCGCAAGGCCAAGCCGTAACAGCCACGGCGCGACCGGCTCACGGCGCTGGCATATTCGTGCCGCGACATGTGCGCAACATGCTGCTCTTGGTTACGGTAACGCGGCGCGCAGCGCGATGGCCGGCCGGCTGATTCAGTCGAGGGAATTCACGGTCTGTTCCTACGGGCATGAGCCTCACGGGACGTCGGCGCGCTCAGCAGCAACTGGGTGCGACGCTGGCCGCAGTGGCAGGCGCACGACCGAACAATCCATGATGCTGGCGCTTGTCCCCATCGATGCGAAAATGCGCTGCAAAGCGCGTGCGTGAGAGCATGTCGGCGGTATTGCCACACACGAGCACCGGGCGACCGCTCTCGAAGTGATGATGGTCGTCCAGCTCGAACGCATGCGGATACCCGGGCAGACTCCCCAGATAGGTCGCCACCTGGCCGTAGTCCTCGCAGCGGTCCTCCAGCGGCAATTTGAACGCGCGCCAGGTGATCGATTCGAAATGTGCGAAACCAATGCGTTGGTCAATCGCCGCGTCGGTCAGTGCGATCGGGCTGCGCGCGCACACCAGCGCATCGGCCACGCCAAGTTCTGCGAGCAAGCGCCGAAAATCCTCCACGTACAGCGCGCCGGCCAGGCATTCGCCCAGCAGAACCGGATCGGCCAGCAGCTCGCGCGGCAACCGCCGGTCGCTGAATACATCGGAGAAATACAGCTCGCCGCCGGTCTTGAGCACACGCAAGGTTTCAGCAAACGCGCGGCGCTTGTCCGGCACCAGATTCAGCACGCAATTGGACACGACTACGTCGACCGAATTGTCGGCGATGCCCAGCGCCGCCAGATCGGCCAGGTCACCCAGGTGAAACTCGACATTGGACTGGGCGTAACCAAATGCCTGAGCGTGGAATGCGCGATGCCGCTTCGCCACTTCCAGTTGTTGCGCGGTCATGTCGACGCCGATCACGCGGCCACGCTCGCCCACCAGGCTCGACAGCAAATAGGCATCACGCCCGCTGCCACAGCCAAGGTCCAGCACAGTCATGCCATCGAGCACGGGCGGCAGCGGCGAACCGCAACCGTAGAAGCGCTCGCGCACTTCCGGATGCAGCCGCGACAGCAGCGCGCGCAGTGGCTGCGGCATGGCATCGACGCTGCAGCAGGCGGTGGTGCGCAGGTCGTTGCTCGATTGCAGCGTCTCGCCGTAATAGCTGCGCACCGCCGCTTGCTGTGCCTCGGCACTGGTATCGACGCAGGTGTCCCCACAGCTGTCGCCGCAGGTGCCGTGTTCGGAACGGGTAATCATGTCAACGAACCTCCACAGGAGCTGCCCGCACCTGCGGTGCAGCCATAGCAATGATCGCCAAACACGATTGGGTCGTGCTCAACGTCGGTGAGTGATTTGATGTCCCAGATGCTGCGCTCGTGACCGCCCTGCGGCAGCTCCAGCGCCTGGTTGAAATCGCAATCATAAAGCTGCCCACGCCAGTCCACCGACAGCAGGTTGCGGCACATCACACCCAGCGCCGCGCGCGGATTGAACGCATCGAGCAAGGTGTGCATGTAGCTGTCGTAACGCCCTTCGCGCTCGAGCAAGTGCAAAAAGCGCTTTATCGGCATGTTGGTAATGGTGAACAGGCGGTTGAACACAATGCCAAAATGCTCAGCCAGTTCATGCCGATAAGTCGCTTCCAAGGCCGTCTGCGACGGCGGCAAGCTGGTGCCAACCGGGTTGTAGACCAAGTCCAGCTCAAGACCACTGTCCGGCTTGCCATAACCAAGCCCATTGAGTTGATGCAGCGCGCGCAGGCTGGGATCGAATACATGTTGCCCGCGCTGCTTCTCCACGTTGGCCTTGGTGTAACACGGCAGCGAGGCGACCACCTTGACGCCCTGCGCAGCGAGGAACTCGGCGGTGTCTTCCTGCCCGGGCCGGAACAGCACGGTGAGGTTGCAGCGGTCGATCACGGTCTTGCCCAGCCCGCGCGCCTCGCGCACCAGCGTGTGGAAATGCGGATTCAGCTCCGGTGCGCCACCGGTCAGATCCACGGTGTGGATGGCGGGCGCAGCGGCCAGCAGTTCAAGCAGGCGATCGACGGTGGCCGCCTGCATGATCTCGGTGCGCTTGGGCCCGGCCTCGACATGGCAGTGCTGGCAGGCCAGATCGCACAGCTTGCCGACGTTGATCTGCAGGATTTCCAGCGGCGTGCGCGGCACGCTCAGATCATGTTCGCGCAAGGTGCGGGCGAACGTGGGCAGATGTGTGGATAGCACGGCGTTCACGGGCAATCGCTCCTGTTCACGATGATGATGACAACATTGCCACGCGCCATGTTCATCGACCTGTCGGCGGCACAGTGGACGACGATGCTTCGCCCGCCAACGTCAGGTCGCCGAACCATGCACGGACATGGGCGCCGGTATTGTCGGTGTCGGAAGCCAGCGCGATGCCGGTCACACGTGGCGCGGAGCGACCGAAAGCGGCGCGAAAGTCCGCAGCCAGATTGCGCCGCTGAAGCTGCCAGGTGCCAGCGTGGGCATTGCCGCTCTGCACGACGATGATTCGCACCAGATCAGTATAGGCATTGGGCGCGATGGTTCCCACCGGATGGCGATTGTCCCACACGTAGCACAAGGCGGCGGTGGGTAGCGCATGGCCGAGACTGCGACTGACCACCCTCAGTTTCACACGTTGCAACCAGGTCAACCGCGAGCGTGGCACATCGAAGAACACATAGACGCGCGCCGCGAAGTCGTCGCCGGATTTCTTCGACAGATCAGCTTGCGCGACGCTGTGGTCCACCTTCCAGCGCCAGCTCAGGGTAGTGGCCGCAAGGACATCCAGCTTGTGGGCGATGGCGCCAGAAGCATGGTTGGCATCAATGCTGAAGACGTCGCCGCTGACGTCTCTAACAATCGCCATTTTCGCCTTGGCATCATGCCGTGACATCACATGGGTCTTCCAGCCCGACGGCAGGGTCTGGCCTGGCGCCGCATCCGAAAATCGCAGCGTAATGGCCGCTGCCGACGCCGTCGCCGATACGGCCAGCAGCAACATCACCGACACCCATTTCATCGACGCACTCATCCGCGTCGCCATGCGTGATAGCGCGCCAGCCAGCCCAGTACGCGCTCTGGTGCGTGTGCCTTCTTCCAGTTGCCGGCCGCGTACTTGTTCGCCTCGGCCCAGGTCGGATAGGCATGAATAGTGCCGAGAATCTTGTTCAAGCCCAGCCCGTAGCGCATCGCCAGCACGAATTCGGCGAGCATTTCGCCAGCGTGGGCACCGACAATGGTGGCGCCCAGAATGCGATCTTTACCTGGTACGGTCAGCACCTTGATGAAGCCGCTTGCGTAGTTTTCGGTAATCGCACGGTCGAGGTCATCCAGTTCATAGCGGGTAACCTCGTATGCGACGTCTTTCTCCTTCGCCTCGCGCTCGTTCAAGCCCACTCGCGCCACCTCCGGATCAACGAAGGTCACTGCCGGAATCACCGAATAGTCCACGCGGAAACGCTTGAACTGGCCGAACAACGAATTCACTGCGGCGTACCACGCCTGATGTGCTGCAGTGTGGGTGAATTGATACGGTCCGGCGACATCGCCACAAGCGTAGATGTTGGGATACAGCGTGGCCAGGTAAGCATCGGTTTCTACCGTGCGCTCAGCCGGAATGCCCAACTCCTCCAGGCCGAAACCGGCCGTGCGCGGCTTGCGGCCGACCGCCACCAGCAAGGTGTCGAAGGGTACGCGCACGCGCTCGCCAGCATGCTCACAGACCAGCACCTGACTGTCCTCGTCACGCTCGACCGCGACCGCCTTGTGCGCGGTGCGCACATCAACGCCGTCGGCACTGAGTCGCTCGCGCACAAAGGCCGACACGTCATCGTCTTCCCGCACCAGCAGACGCTTGTGGTTCTGGATCTGGACGACCTGCGAACCCAGTCGCGCGAACGCCTGTGCCAGCTCGCACCCAATCGGCCCACCACCGAGCACCACCAATCGGGCCGGCTGTTCACGCAAGTGCCACAGCGTGTCCGAGGTGAGATAGCCTGACTCGGCCAACCCCGGCAGATCGGGCACCCGCGGCTCGGCGCCACTGGCAATGACAATGGCGCGCGTGGAAATGGGCTTGCCATCCACCTCCACTACCCACGGCGACACGATGCGGGCGTGCCCGCGCTGCACATCCACGCCCAGCGCTTGATAGCGTTCCACCGAATCATGCGGCGCTACCGTGGCAATCGCCTGCTGCACGCGTTCCATCACTGCGTGGAAATCCACGCCCACCTCGCCGACATTCACCCCAACCGCTTTGGAGCCGCGCGCCTGCGCTACCAGCTTGGCAGCATGGATCACCGCCTTGGACGGCACGCAACCGGTGTTGAGGCAGTCGCCGCCCATCTCGTGGGCTTCGACCAGGGTCACCTTCGCCCGCACCGTGGCGGCAATGTAGGCACTGACCAGGCCCGCGGAACCGGCGCCGATCACCACCAGGTTGCGCTCGAATTTTTTTGGTTTCGGCCAAGCCGCATACACTCGCCTGGCCTTCACCCGTGCCACCATCCAGCGTGCCAGCAGCGGGAACACGCCGAGCAATACAAACGAACCGATGATCCGCGGCGACAGTATTCCCGACAGCGAATCCAGGCTGGCCAGCTGGGTTCCGGCGTTCACGAAAACCATCGTCGCCGCCAGCATGCCAATCTGACTGACCCAGTAGAAAGTGCGAACCGGCAACTTGGTCAGCCCCATCAGCAGGTTGACCACAAAGAACGGAATTACCGGCACCAGCCGCAGCGTAAACAGATAAAGCGCGCCCTCACGCTGCATGCCCTCATTGACCGTGGTCAAACGCTTGCCGAAGCGCTGCTGCACGCTATCGCGCAGCACAAAGCGACTGGCCAGAAAGGCGAGCGTGGCGCCGATGCTGGAAGCGAACGACACCAGCACGGTGCCTTCGAGCAGGCCGAATACGGCGCCGGCGGCCAGTGTCAGCAGCGTGGCTGCCGGTAGCGAGAGCGCGGCAAACGCCACATAAACGAGGAAAAACCCGGCACCGAGCAACCACGGATGGGCTTGCCGATAGACGTCGAGATCCTGTTGACGGGCCTTCAGGGCGTCAAGCGTGAACTGGTGCTGCCAGCCCAGTGCGAAAAACGCGATCACCGCACCGAGCAGACTGATGACGATCAGCCAGCGGATGGTCGTGGTATTGATTTTCATAGGTACAAGGCCACTGAAACCGGAATACCAGATGAACCCAAGCCCGCAACGCGCACGTTACGTCGCCTCGGGCAACGATGGCTCCAGGCGTCAGGCATTGGCGGTGGCGCGGCCGAGGCCGCCGTATGTGACGCCGAGTACGGCACCCCGGATCAGGTGCACCACCAACGTCATCACCGGCGCCATCATGCCCACCATCATGGCGAACAAGCCAGCACCGGCCATCGGCATGGGGATCAGCAGCATCAGTGCCGAAAGCACGACGGTAGCGACAAAGCCGGCAATCATCGCGCGAATACACGTATTCATGACGTTTTCTTTGTGTCGTCGGTTGTGAGAGTCATGGCAGGTCTGCAGTTGCGCCCGTCAAAGTAGCGTCGACCGCTGCGGCGGCGATCAGTCCTTGAGATATTCCTGCACCATCTGGCGGCCGCGGTAGATACGGCTTTTCACCGCCTCGCGGGTGAGCAAGAGCAGGTCGGCAATCTCGCCGATCGAAAACTCCTCGAAATCCCGCAGAATGATTGCCTCGCGGTACTTCTCCGGCAGCGACTGGATCGCTGCGGCCAGATCCAGCCGCAGCCCGGGATGTTCGCTATAGGCAAACACCGGATGATCGGCCGGCGGCAGCTCCACCTCGCCGCGCATTGAACGCCACAAGCGGTGACACTCGCGCCGTACAATCGAAAACGTCCACGCTGGAAACGCCGCCACCGTGCGTAGCGCGCCGATGCGCCGGTAAATCAGCAGCAACGACTCCTGCACGGCATCATCGGCATCTACCCCGGCCGCGCACTGGGTGAGTGCAATCCTGCGCAGGTCAGGCCGGCAGGCTGCCAGCAGATGCTCCACCGCCATGATGTCACCCTGCCGTGCCGCCTCCACCATGATCGGGTCGTGTTGCATAAGCCACCTGGCCTGGTTTGTGCGGCGTCCCGCTGGACGCATGTGAGGGCTGTTATCCCATAGAGGCCGGCAAAGGCCCAAAGGATTCAACTTCCATGTGGCAACGGTAACTGACGAATGTGCTCAGCTGGTCACCTCGACAGGTCGACTTGCCTTGGGCCAGAACCGCTGAACCAGCCGATCCAGGGACAACGCCCCAGGTCCCCAGGCAATGATGGCCAGCAGCATCAGGCCCCAGACCTTGTGATCGACGAACGACGTGATGTTGAACAAGTCTGTCCAGAATCCGTGCGGCCACAAGTCTGGAAACGACGTGAACGCAACGATGTTGTAAATGAACAGAAGCAAGGCGAAGGGCCGGCCAAGCAAGCCGAAGGCGATGAACCACGGCACGATCAGCTCTACCCAGGTGCCGAGCACGGCTGCGACATCGGGTGACAGCAGCGGCACCTGATACATCACGTTGAACAGGAATTGCGTGCCAAACGGATCTTCGAGCTTGACCACCCCGGCGCGCCAGAACGCCAGCGCCACCCAGATCCGGAACAACAGCAGTACCACCGGTTCGAGGCCGGCCAAGCCCCGCGTCAGTCGCGCGTAGAAGCTCCCTGCACCAAGCATCAAACCTTTCACGGCGATATCTCCTCGTCGGTAAATGTCACAATCAGGCCCTGGGCAAGCAAGTCGCCCAGGCAGGATGCAAAATCGAATTCGTTGTCCACGCTGCAGGCAGCAGCGCGGGCGGTGGCCACATCGTGGCCGTCAGCCAGCAGCTCGACGCAGCGAAATGTGGCCGGAGCCAGTACGGCCATGGCCACTTCGACGCCATCGCGCCAGAGCAACACCTGTTCGCCCTCGTCAACTGGGGGCGCGGTCGCGGACGGCGCCAGGCACCATCGCCACAGCGTCATCACGGCATAGCGACTGCGCAGTAATTGCACGCTGGGGTGCAGCTGTACGTGCTGATGGTGGAACGCTGTTCCGGTCATTTCGACAGGAGTGTCGGTATCGATCGTGTCCGCATCGGCCGCCAGCACAGCCAACTGACGGCGCCATTCCAGCCGCGCGACATCCGGCAAATAGGGATAGCCGGCGAGCGAGGACAACGATGCCAGATAGTCGGCGAAGCCCGCGCCGAAACCCTGCAAGTTGCCTGAAGCCGACGGACGCGCATGGCGGTAACCACGGGCGGTCTGCTCGAAGAACGCAGCACCGACCAAAGCCAGCGCCGCCGGGTAGGCCGCGCGCAATGCCGCGCTCTGGATTTGATTGCAACTATGCCGGTAAATGCGCAGGCGCGCGGGCGGTTCCAGTCCATTGCCGGCGATCTCCTCGATCGGGCCGGCGTCGCTGTCATCGTAGAGCGCGTCCAGAAAGCGCCCTTGCAGTTCAGTCAGCGTGGGCGCGGTGTGCATCAAGCACCTCCCCGGCACGCGCCGCCTCGGCCAGCAGCACTTCAAGTTCGGGGATGTCCTGATCCCACTCGATCAACGTCGGGATGGGGCCGAACAGGCCGAGCGCCTGGTCGTACAAATCCCAGACCTTTTCATCCACCGGTCGGCTGTGGGTATCGATCAGCAGCGGCACCGCAAGCTCATCCTTGCGGGTAAACCCCGCCAGATGGATCTCCTTGACGGCCTCGCGCGGCATCGCGCGCAAATACACCTGCGGATCGAAGTTGTGATTGACGCTGTTGACGTAAATGTTGTTGACGTCGCAGAGCAAACCGCAGCCGCTGCGGCGTACCACGGCGGCGACGAAATCCCATTCGGTGTAATCGCCGGCCTTGAAGCGCAGATAGGTTGAAATGTTTTCGATCAGAATTTGGCGCTTCAATGCGTCCTGCACTTCACTGATGCGCGCGACCATCAACGTCACCGCTTCTTCGGTGAACGGCATCGGCAGCAAGTCGTTGCTGTGACGCCCGCCAACTGCGCCCCAGCATAGATGTTCGGATACCAGTTCCGGTTGATACAGCGTTACCAGGGCAGCGAGCCGCGCAAGATGCGTCCGATCCAGACGATCAGCCGAACCCAGCGACAAACCGACGCCATGCAGACTGAGTGGATAGTCGGCACGGATCTGTTCCATCGCCGAGTGCATGCCACCACCGGCGGAGAACAGGTTTTCGCTGTGGGCTTCGAGCCAGGCAATCGGTGGCCGCTCGTGCAGCACGCGCGCTACGTGCGGCGCACGCAGGCCGATGCCGGCGGCAACCGGCATCGACGAGGTGGTCATGGCGAGTGCATGCGTCATGACCATTCGACTCAGCCCTTGGTCAGGCTGCCGCCAGCGATCTTCGTGCACAGCCCGGCGGGCATGGCGACAAAGGCCTGGGCGTCGTTGGCCGTGGCATCCTGACCTGCACAAGAATGGCCCGGTGACTGGCAGTCGTTCTTGAACGCAGCGTTGACGCCATAGCAGGTGGCGTACTTCATCTTCTTCATCATCGCCATGGTCTTGTCCATCTGCATCTTCTGCATCTGCGGGGTCATCTCCATCGGCGCTTGCGCCATGGCAACAGACGCTGCCGTAGCCATGCCCAGAGTGAGCGCACAGGCCAGCGCGGATTTGATCAATTTGTTGTTGTTCATGGCTATCTCCATTGAAGGGACCGGGAAGGTCCGGTATCCCATAGAGGTGCCGGGGAGCTGAAAGGATTCACCACTTGCGCATGCCCAAGGCTGAGCGCTGTCAACCGCGCGGTGAAAATTGGCGGTCATGCGGCAACGGCAAACATGCAGTCGGCGCCCGCCGAGTCAGCCCGGCACGCATTGCCCGGATACCGCCATGCGGCCATTGCCAGGTCTGCGCGCGTTGCGTCAAGCTGCGCCGATGAAAACGCGATCGGCACGCATCTGGTACTCGTTTCGCAGCCTGCCCGGCTGGGTACAGGTGTGGGTGGGCTGCGTGCTGATACCTGTCAACGTGATGCCATTCTTCCTGCTGGACACCTGGAGCGGCCGCGCAGGCGCGGCGGCCGCATTGTTGGTGGTGGCGACCAACGTGCCGATCATGTGGGCCGCCGCCGGCATGAGCCGGGCGATGTCGCTGCCGCATCTGCTGGCCTGGATTCCGCTGGAGATCGCACTGGCACTGCGCGTATCTGGTGCAGTCGGCAGCCTGCCACCGGCAACAACCGAGCTGGCGCTGGCGCTCGTCCTGTTGCTTGTCAACGGCATTTCGCTGGTGTTCGACACGATCGACTCATGGCGCTGGTGGCGAGGGCGGCGCGACGTACCTGCAAGTGCTGCGTGAAATTCACTTCACGTCAAACCCCAACCGACTCGCGCCACCACTGAATACCGCTAAATGTCGAGTTTATTCTCGACTGCGGGTGGGTACAGGTGCGACGACCGGCAACATCACTGCCGCCCGGCGCCAACCGGCTCGGCAACGTCGTGGCGTGCGGCGCAACCGGGGCAGCCTGCTCATCCCGCAGCTCGCGCAGGAACTCAGGGAATTCCGGTGCCTGCGTCAGCAATCGGCCGGCCAGCGCACGCAGCGCATCGACCTGATCACGCTGCGGTGGAACGTGGTCGGCATCGCATTGAATCGCTCTGGTTCGGCGGGATCCCTGATCCGGTTGAAGGTCAGCACGGCAAAGTTCACGTCAACTTGTGGTGCTTCCGGCCCACGCATGGCGTTGATGTGCTTTGCCCACATCAGGAAACCACTCCTGGCCAGCGCCGCGGTCTCGTTGTTGAGGATGCCCAGTGATGCATCGAAGGATGCGCTCAAGGTATCGGCCAGCCCTGGTCCGCGCCCCGTTCCGGACCACGGATAGGGCGCATAGACCTGGGCGTTGGCGATGACCTCCAGCACATGGCGCACGCTCCGGCGCTGTACCGGCGTGAACGCGCCGGCCATGTCCGGTACGTTGCCGTACTGCGCCACCGGACTCATCATCGAGCCCCGCACGCCGAGATTGTCGGTGATACCACCATGGACCAGGCGCAGGATCGGCATCTGCTGCGGATCGTTGTAGCGCGACAACGCCAGCGCGACGGCGTAACGGCGTAACGGCGCGACAGCAGGTCGTCATGCGCCAGCGATTGAGCCACCCACGGCTGCTGGCGTTGCGGGCAAGCGGAATAATTGCGCAGTGCCATCGGCGCGAACCGCCCGGGCACTGCGGCCGAGGCCATCACCGCGTTGGCTACCGGATAGGTCGACAGGTCCGAGCAGAGAAAGTCGAACTGCGGCTGGATAAAGAAAAACGTGGTCGCGTTGTTCAAGTTGCTGGCGTTGAGGATGACCATCGGCAGCCCGGCCGGCGACATGTCGGCGAAGGTCTTGCCATCCAGCAGCGTGCGGTTGAGGTAGGCCGCCACCAGATCGCTGCGGTTGTAGCGCCGGCTGGCAATCGCGAGCAGGTGCTCGGGACGGCGCAGCAAGCCGAGCAGCTCACCTTGCCAGTTGCGATACAGGAAGCGGTTGCGAAAGTCGTCGAAGATGCGGTCGCCGAACAGCCCGTAGTAGGCGGCGGTATAGCTGCCGGCGGACACCGAAGTGATGACATCGACCAGATCAAGCAACCGCGCAGATGGTTCGCCCGCGGGGACGGGGGTATCGCGCAGTTTTTCCAGCACACCATAACTGAAGGCCGCTGCGCGAGTGCCGCCGCCGGAAAACGCCAACACCCCGAAGGTATCGCGAGGGACATGTGGAAACCGCGTGCTGAACTCGTAGCGGTCCTGTACCCCGACTGGCTTGATCCGCGAATTCCACACGCGGGTGGCGCAACCGGCAAGCCCGCACAAGGCCACGCTCAGCAGGAGCCAGCCCGACCAGTGACGCCACAAGCTGTGGGCCAACGCCGGTTCACAGGCCACGGTCAGCATGTTCCCCTGCCCGGCTCAGATTCGTTTCATGGCTGCACGACCACGCCGTGCCAGAACACCACGTGCCCGCGAATCTCCGCCGCCGCCTTCGGCTCCGGGTAACACCAGGCCGCCGCAGGATTGACTTCCTCGCCGACGAGGACATCGAAATAGCTGGCGGTGCCCTCCACGGACACGTCGACTGCCGGGTGCTGGCGCGCAAGTGTTCGCGCTTGAGCGACTCCGCAGGAAAATACTGATTGCCCTCGACCTCGATGGTCTGATTGCTCTGGGTTATTACGTGGTCTTTCCAGATGGCACGCGATCGTGCGTGCAATGCGAATCAGCCCTTCGGTGTGCGACATCTCGGGTGCAGGCTGCAGCGTGCAGTTGAGGAAAATCGCCTTGGCAGCGCTGAAGTCGAGGTCGATGTCCGTCGTGACTTTGGTGCCTGGCATGGCTGTCTCCCATTGCGTGAGCCGCAGGAGAGCTGGCGCAGAGATACCTCCGGCACGGCAACTATCCTTCGTCTGGCCGGAACCGGCGGAAACACAACTTCCGTCAAATGCGGATGATCGCGTCATCGCTCCTTCAATGAGGCGTGATTGCAGAAAGGGATTCGTCGCCGCCGCGAGCTGCGGTTCGGTCTTGCTACGATGCTGAAAGCCCGCCTCGATCTGGATCAGTCCCCGTGACCACGTTTCTGCTCACTCATGAACCCGCGATTCGACTGGGCGCGTTTGCCGGCATTTTCTGCGTGATGGCGCTGTGGGAAGTGCTGGCACCAAAACGTCAGCAAACCATCGGGCGCTGGCGGCGTTGGCCCTCCAACCTGGGCATCGTCGTGCTGGACAGCGTGCTGGTGCGGCTGATATTCCCCACTGCGGCCGTCGGCGTGGCGCTGTTTGCCGAAGTCCACGGCTGGGGACTGTTCCGCGCCTGGGGAGTGCCGGACTGGTTCGCGCTGGTGGCGTCGATGCTGCTGCTGGACCTGGCCATCTACTTGCAACATGTGATGTTGCACGCGGTACCGCTGCTGTGGCGGCTGCACCGGATGCATCACACCGACATCGAATTCGACCTGACCACCGGCGCGCGTTTCCATCCCGTGGAAATCATGCTGTCGCTGGTGATCAAGCTGGGTGTCATTGTCGCGCTGGGCGCACCCGCCGTCGCGGTACTGGCATTCGAGGTGGTGCTGAATGTCACCTCGATGTTCAACCACGGCAATGTCCGGCTGCCGCGCCGGCTGGACCGCGTGCTGCGCTGGGTGCTGGTCACGCCGGACATGCACCGCGTGCATCACTCCTGGCATCCGGACGAAACCAACTCCAACTTCGGTTTCAACCTGCCTTGGTGGGATCGTCTGTTCGGCACCTATCGCGCGCAACCGCGGGACGGGCACACCGGCATGACCATCGGCATCAACCAGTTCCGCGATCCGCGCGAGCTGCGCCTGGACCGGATGCTGTGGCAGCCACTGCGCGGCCCGGTGAACAGCTACCCGATCAACGCCCGCCCGGAGAATCCTGACTGACCGCGCCCGCGATGAGCAAGCGCAGGCACGCGTGCTCGTTTGGCAACCCGCCACACGTGTGCGCGGCTCGCCTCGCTCTCATGGCAGATCGGCCTTGCTCAGTGCCCCGCCCTGCGCTTACAGCAGAGCCGCCTCATGGCCAAAGTTGCCGCGCTCACCGCCGTGCTGCTCCGGGACCGACGCACACAGGAAACCGTTCGCCCCGGCCTCCTTCCACGCTTTGCGATTCATCATCCCCGCTTCGCGCCAGGCCGCATCGCGGCAGCCACTGCTCCTTGAAGGCGCGCGGCGGATTTCTGCAGCATGCGATGTTCGTCGGTCACCCAGGCGGCTGGGAAGTTCCGTGTGGCCAAGTGACTTCCTGAATGCGGGTCCGGCGCGTCCGGCGCGTGGTTTCACGAAGAAAAACACTGGTAACACTGATTACCAGTGCCGCAGCAGTGCTCCAACCGCCTGATCGGTCGATCAAATGGCACGCCATGGAATAGAGCATCGCCTGCCTGTCCCCATCCTTGGAAGGCAAGCGCTCAGGCCGAACAACGAGCGTTTCATGGCCATTTGGTAATATCCATTACCATAGCGCAGACACCGCTGCCACGAGGCGCTCATGACCGCCAACCCCACTCCCCATGCCGTCAAGCCGGATGTCGCGAAGGCCGATCCAGCCTCTGCCATCGTCGACCGCCGCGACGTCCTGCGCCGCATGCGCCCGGACACTCTCGACCGCATTGAAAAGGCGGTGCTGGACCTGTTTTCCATCCGCGACTTCCACGAGGTCGGCCTGCAGGAGGTGGCCCGCGCGGCCAATGTGTCGCTGCAGACCATCTACAAATACTTCGGCAGCAAGGAGGTACTGGTCTACGCGATGCTCGACGTGATGCTGGTGCGCCTGGCCGATCGCATGATCGACCACCTGCAAGGGATCGACGACGCGCGCGAACGCCTGCGCAAGACCTGCTGGGTGCTGATGGATTACATGGACAAGCATCCAGCAGTGATGATGCTGCTGGTCACCGCAATCCCCGCCTCGCGCCACCGCAACATCCGCATCTACGAAAGTCCCGAGCTGATGGGCGCGTTCCTCGGCGTCCTCAAGGATGGCCAGGCGCGCGGCGTGCTCAACAACCGGGTTTCCAGCAAGGTGCTGCTGGACGTGTTCATGGGCATCATCGGCCGCATCGGACTGATGCACATCGTGCGTGCCGAAAAGCACCCGATCACTGATCAGTTCGACGAGCTGTTCCATATCCTGTGGCGCGCCATGTCCGCCGATTGCGGCGATCTCGGTGCATCGGTAAAGCGACCCGAGCGGGAGCGGCCATCAAAATCGCAACATTCGTGATGACAGCAGCGTGGAATACGAAAGGAAGCGCCAGGGTTGCCACCGCAACCCGGGTCGCGCCGAAAGCCGTGATCAACCCTCGGCCACTATCTCGCCATGCAGTGAGAAAGTGCCCCGCACAGACCGCATGCATGCACGCTAGCGCACTGCACGAATCAGCAGCGCCAATGCGTCCTTGCGCCTTTCAGGCGGTTATTCGTCTACAGTTGGAGATGCACTGCCGCCCATGCGGCACCAAGCTGCCAAGACTGAGTCCGCGCGTCCAAGCCAGACCAGACCGGTATCTGCATGATCACGGAAGCCGGGACACAGGCATTATTCGTCAGCAGTGCCGCAGGTGCGGGCGACGGACGCTTTCGGTTTACAGGCATTGCGACAGATACGACGGATCACGTGTGGAACACGCCTCCTGGAGAGAAAGCGGCACGCTGCGCGATCATCGACCAGCACGACTGTTTCAACATCGCCCTCGTTGCCGATGAGGTGTCCCAGATTTTTGCTTCTGCGCCGTGTGCAGCCTGTAATACATCTGAATCGCTCGACGCCGCGTCGCGGAACACGCCATGATCCAACCCAGGCCACAAATTCAAGCCGAAAACGTGACGGTCCGCATCAAGACAGGAATCAAGATCGCAATTGCGCAAATCGCCCAGCCACATCCAGATGCAAAATGTGGCTACCAACATCGCCTTGCCAGCACGCTGGCCGGTGCGCCGTATCATCGGCGAACTGTCGAAGAACGCCCGCGCCCTGGTCGTGCTGGACCTGCAGAGTGAAGCGTAATGTCCGGCAACCTCAAAAATCTCAAGGCACTGGTTGCTGAAAACCACGACCTCCGTGTCCGGCTTGAGAAAGCTGAAGCGACCCTGCGCGAGATTCGCAGCCGCGACGCTGACGCGAAGTTTGTCAAAGGCGAGGGTGGCCGGCAGCCATTTGCGCCAACGGGCGCCGACCAATCCTCCCGGATCCTGAGCGAGACCGTGAGCGAAGGGGCACTCACCCTGACAACGGACGGAGTCGTTCTACGTGCCAACCAGCACTTCGCCGCGATCCTCGGGATCCCTGTCCAAAAGCTGATCGGCTGTGAAATACATAGCTGGTTTGCTGCAGCAAGTCGGGCGGAACTGCGAACGCTGCTGCATACCAAAGCGGCCGGCACCCATTTCGCGATGCTGACTATGGCTGCCGCGGACGGGACCCATGTACCGGTTCACCTGTCGGTCAGCCAAATTGATCACGACGGGATACCCAATTGCCTCTACATGCGCGTAACCGATCTGTCGGAGCGAAAAGGCCATGACCCGACTCTCGCCGCTGAAAAACTCGCGCACGCGATCCTGGAACAGGCTGCTGATGCGATTGTGATCTGTGACGCGGGAGGACGAATCATCCGTGCCAGCAAACGCGCGCAATTGCTCCACGGCAAGAACCTGATTGGCCAATTGTTTGAACATGCCTTTCCGTTGTTTCAGTTGAATGGAGCCCCCTTTCTGCCGGTTGGCGCCGTCGACCCCAACTATATGCAAGCACTGGAAGCAACCCTTACGCAGAATGGACGGGAATACCACGTCCTGGTCAGCGTCGGCCACCTGCATAGCACAAATAAGGAACTGCTCGGCAGCGTGGTGACGTTGACTGACATCACCGAGCGCGAGCTTGCGGCGGCAACGTTAAGGGCCAGCGAAGCAGAATTCCATACTCTGGCTGAATCCATGCCGCAGATCGTGTGGGTTCTCCAAGCGGACCGGCGAAACATTTATTTCAACCAGCAGTGGATGGATTACACGGGACTCACCTTCGAAGAAAGCAACAGCCACGGGTGGGGCAAGGTAATCCATCCCGATGATCAGCAGCGCGCATGGGAGGTTTGGCAGCAGGCGGTCAAGGGCGGCGGTGTCTATTCGGTCGAAAGCCGCTTGCGTCGTACCGACGGTACTTACCGTTGGTGGCTGGTTCGTGGTGTACCACGCATTGACGCCCACGGCAACGTCCTGAAATGGTTTGGCACCTGCACGGACATACATGAGATAAGAACGGCTGAACTCGAACTCTCGCGCGCCAACAGCATGCTGCGCGAAAGCGAGCGGCGCTTCAGCGATCTGTTGAACAACGTCGAACTGGTTTCGATGATGCTGGATCGTGAAGGAACAATCACCTACTGCAACGACTATTTGCTACGCCTGTCCGGATGGCAATATGAGGAGTTGGTCGGCAAAAGCTGGCTCGAGCTATTTGTACCGCCCGAAGTCCAGAATACGAGAGGCAGTGCGTTCGCGGCAATCTTCACCACTCAGTCGCCAGTGCGACATCACGAGAATGAGATCCTGACCCGCGCTGGTGAACGTCGGCTGATACGTTGGAACAACTCAGTTCTCCTTTCTGCGGACGGCGAAGCGATCGGCACGGCACATATCGGTGAAGACATCACCGCCAAAAAACAGGCCGAGCGAGATATCCAGTTCAAGAACACAATACTGCAAACCCAGCAAGACACTTCACCTGATGCGATCCTGGTGGTCGATGATAACCTGCAGATCATCTCCTACAATCAACAGTTCATTGACCTGTGGCAGCTTCCGGTGGAGACGGTCAGCTTGGGTTTGGATGGACCGGTGCTTGAAATGGTGGTAAGCCAGATTGCGGAGCCGGAAGCCTTTGTCGCTCGAGTCCAGTATCTGTACGTGCACCGGGAATTGAAAGATCAGACTGAATTGCTCCTGAATGACGGTCGCATACTCCACCGCTATTCGGCGCCGTTGGCTGGTTCCGATGGTACATATTACGGACGCATGTGGTACTTCCGTGACATCACTACCCGCAAGACTTCGGAAGTTGCCCTGCAGAAAAGCCAAAGACAATTATCCCAAGCCCTGAAGATTGCCCGGATTGGCTATTGGGAATATGAATCTTCCACCGATGAATTCATTTTCAACGATCAGTATTATTCCCTGCACGGGGTTACTGCCGACGAGGCAGGTGGATACAGGATGTCCTCTGGCCGTTTTGCCAGCCGTTACGTCCATCCGGATGACGCGTCACTGGTTTTTCAACAAATCCAGCGCGCACTCGAGGGTACGCGGTCGGGCTACTCCGCCACGCTCGAGATGCGGATGTTGGCCGGGGATGGCGAAACTGTCTGGATGGAAGTGCGCTTCAACGCGGTGCGGGAGGCGGAAGGACGGTCGTTTCGAGTGACAGGCGTTGCGCAGGACATCAATGAGCGAAAGCGCGGAGAGCAGGAGTTGATCGAAAGCAGGCGTCGGTTCAGCGATGTCCTGGAAAACGTGGAACTGGTTTCGATGATGTTGGATCGTGACGGGCGGATCACCTACTGCAATGACTACCTGCTCCGCCTCACTGGATGGCAATATGAGGAAATCATAGGCAAGAGTTGGTTTGAGTTGTTTGTACCGTTTGAAAGTCAGAGTTTGCGCGAAAGCAAGTTTGTGGCGCTCCTCGCCAATCAGACGGAAGCGAGGCATCACGAGAATGACATACTCACGCGGTCGGGCGAACGTCGGCTGATACGCTGGAGCAACTCCATCTTGCTTTCGGCAGACGGCGAAGCCATCGGTACCGCACATATCGGCGAAGACATCACCGAGACCAAGCGAGCGGAACGGGAAATACAACTCAAGAACACCATACTCCAGACCCAGCAGGACACCTCACCGGACGCCATCCTTGTGGTCGACGAGCAGAGGAAAATGCTCTCCCGAAATCAACAGTTCAACGTCATGTGGGGCATTTCTGCCGATATGATTCTTGAAGAAATGGGCACTGCGATGGCCCGGAACGTTGCCAAGATGGTGGTCAATCCGGATGCGTTTCTTGCAGGAGTCCTCGATATTTATGAACGGCGTAACGAGGAAAGCCACGATGAGATACTTCTCAAGGACGGCAGGGTTCTCGATCGGTATACCGCTCCAGCGGTCACCGCCGAGGGCCAATACTATGGGCGTATCTGGTATTTTCGCGACATAACGGAACGCAAACGCGCTGAGGAGTTGTTGAGCGAGTCGGAGCAAAAGCAGCGCGCAATCTTCGAAAGCGCCAACGATGGCATGCTGGTTGCGGAGGTTGATACTGGAAGGGTCGTATCTGCAAATCCCGCCATCTGCAGGATGCTTGGCTACACCCTTGAAGAGTTTCTCAGTCTTTACATTTCCGATATACACCCGCAAGCGGATTTGCCGTATGTATTGAACGAGTTACACAAGTTGGCGCAGGGCTACACCCAGGTTTCGACAGATATATGCGTGAGGCGAAAGAATGGTTCCACATTTTACGTCGATATATCAGCCGGAAGGCTGCGCGTTGACAACAAGGACTGTATCATCGCGATATTCCGCGATATAACCGAGCGCAAGCAGTCACAGGATGCTATCTACCATCTTAACGAGGAGCTGGAAAGAAAGGTTTTGACGCGTACGGCCGAGTTGGAGCTTGCCCGGCTGGAAGCGGATCAAGCCAACCGTGCCAAGTCAGAGTTTCTTGCTGCGATGAGTCATGAAATTCGCACGCCGATGAACGGCGTCATTGGCATGATCGATGTTTTGCAACAGAGCAAACTGAATGACGTTCAGGTAGACATGGCGAACGTCATTCGTGACTCGGCGTTTGCCCTGCTGAATTTGATCAACGATATCCTTGATTTCAGCAAGATTGAAGCCGGCAAGATAAGACTGGATTCTGCGCCCATGAGCCTCTCTGGAGTAATTGAGAGCGTGGGTGACATGTTCATGCACTCGGCGTTCAAGAATAACGTATCTTTGCGTATATTCGTCGATCCAGCACTGCCTGGGCAGGTCGTTGGCGACGCCGGACGTTTACGCCAGATTCTGGTCAATCTGGTCGGCAACGCAGTCAAATTCTCCGGCGGTCAATCAAGATCAGGGAAAGTGTCTCTGCGCGTCGGCCTGCTGCTCGATAACCATCAGAGTATTTCGGTGGAGTTCTGCGTCCGCGACAATGGTATCGGCATGGATGCCGCAACCCAGGCAACGTTGTTCACACCGTTTGCCCAGGCGAACAGCTCCACTGCGACCAAGTTTGGCGGCACCGGTCTGGGGTTGATAATTACCCAACAGCTTGTTCACCTGATGGATGGGGAAATCATTGTCAGCAGCGAATTGCACAAAGGCACCGAAATGCGGGTGCGACTGCCGTTCAACTTGCTCCCGCAAAGTACTGAGGCGCGCGATCTGGCGCCCGCGCTTGTCGGGCTGGTTTGTTTGCTCGTAGGCTTCGAGGATAGCCTTGAGGGCGACCTGGCAAACTATCTTGCCCACGCCGGTGCGCAACCACGGCCGGTCGATGCAGACAAGGCGCGGCGCGTGTTGCTCAACTATCCAGCGGGGCAATACGTGGTGTTGTTCGATCACACGGTTACCGAGTCTGAACGCATATCTCTGCGTGAGATTGTCAGGTCACGCTTTGATCTGAAGGTGGGCTGGGTGGTGATTGGGCGCGGGGAACGGCGACGCAGTCGGGTCGTAGACGACGCTTTGGTCGTTCTGAATGGGGACAGCTTGCATTGCAGCGAACTCGTTCGAGCGGTAGGCATTGCCGCCGGCCGCGTCAATGCAGAAATAGAGACGCAAGCGACCCCATCCGCAAGCGCGTCCGCGGTCGGCCCGCCGACCCGGGAAATGGCCATCCAGCAAGGTAGCTTGGTGTTGGTTGCCGAAGACAACGAAATCAATCGGAAAGTCATTCAACATCAACTAAACCTGCTGCGACGCGTGGCGGATTTCGCTGACGACGGCAGAGAGGCATTGGAGAAGTGGCAGAGTGGCGAGTACGGCTTGGTGCTGACCGATCTGAACATGCCGGTAATGAACGGTTGGGACTTGAGTGTTGCGATTCGGCGTGCAGAGACTGGAGGCTCACACATCCCCATCGTGGCGCTCACGGCCAATGCACTGAAAGCCGAGGCAGATCGCTGTCGGGAGATGGGCATGGATGACTACGTGAGCAAGCCAGTGCTATTGGGTGAGCTGAAGGCTGCGCTGGACAAATGGCTGCCAGCGACCAGCGAGGATTTCTCCCTTGCTTCGACCCCGCCTCAGGCCGACACCTCCGCACCCGTGGACCTGAGCGTCCTCAAGGAATTGACGCACGACGACGCGGAGATCATTCGTGAGTTCCTGGGCGATTTTCAGACCAGCGCCGCGAGGATTGGCCGGGAGTTGCACCTCGCGTGTGACGCCGGGCAGGCCGTGGTTGTGGGTGAACTCATGCACAAACTCAAGTCTTCGGCGCGCAGCATGGGCGCGCTCGCGCTAGGAA
>CAJDVT010000015.1_pt1 | contig 28606 bp, 31 predicted proteins | sample 7391411 | NCBI WGS metagenome assembly CAJDVT01 (sample SAMEA7055698, study PRJEB34461) | soil metagenome | biome: terrestrial ecosystem; feature: Peninsula; material: soil | place: Antarctica | collected 2016 | reverse complement strand
GGCTTGCTGGTTGGCGTGATCCAGGCAGCGACGCAGATCAACGAGATGACCTTGAGCTTCATCCCCAAGCTGCTGGCGATGGCCGCAGTCGCGCTGGTGGCCGGCCCGTGGATGCTGCGCTTGCTGGTGCAGTTCACGCGACAACTAATCGAGAACCTGCCGGGGGCAATCAGGTGAATGCGCTGGACCTGGCCCAGTTGCCGATGTGGCTGGGCAGCGTGTTCTGGGCAATGGGGCGGGTGGCCGGGCTGTTTCTGGTCGCTCCGGTCTTCAGTTCCCAGGTCGTTTCGCCGCGCGTTCGCGTGGGACTGGTGGTGGTGTTGACCCTGGTGCTGACGCCTTTGGCTTCCGGCTCGATCGATCCGTTGAGCGGCGCCGGTGTGGTGGCCATGGCCGGGCAGGTGCTGATCGGCGCGTCCGTGGGCTTCGTGTTGCGCATGGCATTCGAGGCGGTGGCGCTGGGTGGCGAACTGGTTTCGCAGGCCATGAGTCTTGGGTTTGCCTCGGTGGCGGACCCGCAAAGTGGCGCCAGCTCAACCGTGCTGAGTCAGTTTTACATGCTGCTTGTGACATTGCTGTTCGTGGTGATGGACGGCCATCTGCGCTTGATTGAACTGCTTGCCGACAGCTTTCAAAGTCTGCCGCCGGACCAGTTGGCGATCAACGCAAATGGGCTGCATGCGGTCGTCGCCTTTGCTGCGGAGTTGTTTTCCGGCGGCGTGCGGGTCGCACTGCCGGCGATGACGTCGCTGCTGGTGGTGAATATCGGCTTTGCCGCGATCAGCCGCGCGGCGCCGTCGATGAATCTGTTCGCGGTGGGCTTTCCGATCACCGTCTCACTTGGCTTCATTGCGCTGTGGCTGTCGCTGCGCAGCCTGCCCGGCGCGTTTGACGCGCTGCAAGTGAGCGCGTGGACCCTGATGCGCAACCTGGTCGGAGGCTGACACCGTGGCCGAGGGCAGTGACCAGGAGAAGACCGAAGAACCTACCGAAAAACGCTTGCGCGAGTCTCGCGAAAAAGGCGAGGTGGCGCGCTCGCGTGACCTGTCTGGTGCGGCGGTGGTGCTGGCTGGTGTACTGGCGTTGATGAGTGGTGGCGAAAGGTCGCTGCACCACGCGGAGCGGATTTTTGGATTGGGCTTGGGCTACTCGCGCGAGGCCTTGTTCACTGACGCCTTGCCCGGGCGCACATTGCATGCAGCGATGCTCGAGGCGCTCGGTCTGTTCTGGCCGGTGGCAGCGGCAACGGTGCTGGCCACGCTGGTCGGGCCGTTGTTGCTGGGCGGCCTCAACTTCAGTGCCCAGGCCCTGCAGCCGAAATTCGAGCGGCTCGATCCCATCAAGGGTCTGGGCAAGATTTTCGCCATGCGCGGGCTGGTGGAACTCGGCAAAGCATTGCTCAAACTGCTGTTCATTGGCGGCGTGCTGGCGTTGTTGTTGTACAACTGGAACGCCGAGTTGCAGGCCACCGGCCGTGGCACGGTGATGGCGGGGATCGCGCAATGCATGGCGCTGTTGGCACGCGCTGCACTGTGGTTTGGTGCGGTACTTGCGTTCATCGGCGCGATCGACGCGGGCTACCAGAAGTACGACCACAACAAAAACCAGCGAATGACCAAGCAGGAAATTCGCGACGAGATGAAAGAGACGGACGGCAACCCGGAGATGAAGGGGCGCATCCGTCAGGTGCAACAGGCGCAGGCGCGCCAACGCATGATGGAGGATCTGCCCAAGGCAGACGTGGTTGTCGTCAATCCCACCCACTTTGCCGTGGCGTTGCGCTACGACGACGGGCATATGGGCGCGCCGCGGGTGATCGCCAAAGGTATCGATGTACTTGCGGCACAAATCCGTCTGGTAGCGGGCAGCCATCACATTCCGCTGGTCGAGGCACCGCCGTTGGCACGAGCCTTGTATGCAACCACTCAACTGGGACACGAGATCCCGGCGGCCTTGTACGTGGCGGTGGCACAAATTCTGGCCTACGTCTATCAGCTCAAGCAAGCCACGGCACAGGGTGAGACACCACCTGCAGCACCTTCCCCGGAAGTCGATCCTGACTTGATGGGGCCTTACCGGGATCGTTGACGAGTCAAATCCATGACGGGTGCAGACGTACTAGGCAATTTCAAAACGATCGCCCGCCGGGGAATTGGCGCTCCGGTGATGTTGCTGGTGATGTTGGCAATGTTGATGTTGCCGCTGCCACCGTTTCTGCTCGACATGCTGTTCAGCTTCAACATCGCGCTGTCGCTGGTGATCCTGCTGGCCGTCGTGTATGTCATGCGACCGCTGGAGTTTGCCGCATTTCCCACCGTGGTGTTGATGGCAACCCTGCTGCGGCTGGCGTTGAACATTGCGTCGACGCGGGTGGTGCTGCTGCATGGGCATGATGGCCCCGGCGCCGCGGGCAAGGTGATCGAGGCGTTTGGTGAATTTGTCATCGGCGGCAATTTCGCCGTCGGCCTGGTGGTGTTTGCGATCATCACCATCATCAACTTTGTGGTCATTACCAAAGGTGCGACGCGGGTGTCGGAAGTGACCGCCCGGTTCACCCTTGACGCGATGCCCGGCAAACAGATGGCGATTGATGCCGACCTCAATGCCGGACTGCTCACCCAGGACCAGGCGCGCGAGCGGCGCCAGGAAGTGCGTGAAGAAGCGGATTTCTACGGTTCGATGGACGGTGCCTCGAAGTTCGTGCGCGGGGACGCCACCGCCGGCATCCTGATTCTCATCATCAATATTGTCGGTGGTTTTTTCGTCGGCGTGATGCAACATGGCTTGTCGGCTGGTGAGGCGGCCAAGACGTATACCTTGCTGACCATTGGTGACGGCCTGGTGGCGCAGGTGCCGGCGCTGATGCTCTCGGTGGCGGCGGCCATCATCGTCACCCGCGTCTCCAAATCCCAGGACATGGGCAAGCAGGTGATCGGCCAGGTGTTTGGTCAGCCACGTGCGCTCGGGGTAGCGGCGGCCGTGCTGATCGTCATGGGCGTCATCCCGGGCATGCCGAACATGGCGTTTCTGCTGCTGGGTGCCAGTTGCGCAGGCGCTGCGTGGTTGCTGGTCAAGCGCGAGCGCGAAACGCGCGCGAAGTTGAGCGACGCCGCCACTGAAACGCCGGCCGCCTTGGCCCCGACGGAACGGGTGGAACTCAGCTGGGAAGACGTGGACAGTGTCGATCCGCTGGGGCTGGAGGTCGGCTACCGGCTGATCCCGCTGGTCGACGTACACCAGGGAGGTGAGCTGATGGGGCGGATCAAATCGGTGCGCCGCAAGCTGTCGCAGGAACTGGGCTTTCTCGTGCCGGCGGTGCACATTCGTGACAATCTGGATCTTGGCCCGAACACTTACCGCATCACCCTGATGGGTGTGCCGATGGGCGAGGCCGAGGTGCACAACGAACGCCTGATGGCGATCAATCCCGGCCAGGTACACGGCACCTTGCAAGGCATCGCCACACAGGACCCGGCGTTCGGCCTGGAAGCAGTGTGGATCGAGAGTGGGCAGCGTGAACTGGCGCAAAGTTACGGCTATACGGTGGTCGACCCGGCAACCGTGATTGCCACCCATCTATCGCACATCCTGCAAGGTCACGCGCATGAGTTGATCAGTCATCAGGACGTGCAGCAATTGCTTGACCGCCTCGCCGGCACCGCGCCGAAGCTGATCGAAGATCTGGTACCCAAACGGCTGTCGCTTGGCGCCGTGGTCAAGGTTTTGCAGAACCTGCTGGCCGAGCGCGTACCAATTCGCAACATGCGCAGCATCGTCGAATCCTTGGCGGAACACGCGGCGCAAAGTCAGGATCCCGGCGTTTTGACCGCCGCCGTGCGCGTCGCCCTGGGTCGGCAGATCGTGCAGGAGATCACTGGTCTGGGTACCGAAGTGCCAGTGATCACCCTCGCGCCCGAGCTGGAACAAATCCTGATCACCTCGCTGGCCGCCGGGGGTGGAGTGGCTGGCGCCGCTGTGGAGCCGGGCCTTGCCGACCGTTTGCAGCAGAGCGTGGCCGATGTCGCGCGGCGCCAGGAAGTGAATGGTGAACCGGCGGTTTTGCTGGTCGCGCCGCAGTTGCGGCCATGGCTTGCACGCTTCACTCGCCATGTGGCACAGAACCTGCACGTACTGGCTTACAACGAGGTGCCGGACAACCGCCGTGTGCGTTTGGTCCAGGCGCTGGGACGATAGTGGCGGGATGAGGATCGGGATGATGAATCTGCATGACGGGGTGGCGGGCGACAACGGCGAGGCGCGATTTGGCGTGTCGTGGCTCTTCCACGACTATCGAGGCCGCGGCGCGGCGCAAGCACATGGTCGCGAGTTTGGAACAGCCGCTGCGCGTTGGAGCCAGGCATGAAGATCAAGCGCTTCCTGGCAGCAGACATGCGTCAGGCGATGCGCCTGGTGCGTGAGGAACAGGGGCCCGACGCGGTGATTCTCTCCACGCGACGTCTCGCTGACGGAATCGAGTTGATTGCCGCGACTGACTACGACGAGTCATTGATCAACGAGGCCATGCGTCAAGGCGGCGTGCCAAGCGTCAACGAACACCTGCCAACACGCATGGCGGAGCCCGGCAACACCGGCGAGCCGCCACGGTCAAAGTCCGTTGCTGCCCCGTCCACGTCGCTTGGGTCACGCGCGCTCAGCGACACGGGCAGCACGGCCGTGCCGCCTCCTCCGTTGGCTGCGCGCGAAGCGCGCTTCGATGCCGGTTCGGGCTTGGACATGCAGCCCTCGATCGAGCACGCCGCGCGCGAAACCGCGCAGATGCGCGAAGAGTTGGGCAGCATGCGCGAGATGCTGGAGGTGCAACTGTCGAGCCTCGCGTGGAATGACCTGGAGCGACGCCAGCCGCTGCAGGCCCGCGTGCTGCGCGAGATGACCCGCATGGGGATTGAAAGTGATGTTGCCCGCGCGTTGGTAGCTGAATTGCCCGAACAGCTCAGCGCCGCGCAAGCGCGCTATCTGCCGCTGGGGCTGCTCACGCGCAACCTGGTCATCAGCGGACGGGCGCTGGCCGAAGGTCCGGCGGTGACCGCGCTGGTTGGTCCCACCGGTGTAGGTAAAACCACCACGATTGCCAAGCTGGCCGCACGCGCGGTACAGCAACTGGGCGCGGACAGGGTGGCGTTGGTCAGCACCGATCACTACCGCATTGGTGCCGCGGCGCAGCTTGAACACTACGGTCGCCTGCTTGGTGTGCGCGTGTATCCAGCCTACGACGCAGACAGCCTGCGCAAGGTGTTGGAGCTGCTGCGCGATCGCCATACCGTGCTGGTCGACACCGCTGGCATCGCCGCGAGCGATCCGCGGCTCGTGCAACAAATGGAAATCTTCGCCGATGCCGGCAACTTGCGGGTATGCCTGGTACTCGCGGCGAACGCCCAGGCGCAGGCGCTGGAAGACGCGGTGCTGGCCTACGAGCCGCTCCGGCCGAGCGCATGCATTCTGACCAAACTCGATGAAGCTCCGAATCTTGGTGGTGCGTTGTCGGTGCTGATTCGCCAGCGCCTGCCACTGGATTACACCACCGATGGCCAGCGCGTGCCGGAGGACATTGCGTTGGCCGATGCCCGCAAGCTGGTGTGTCGCGCCGCGCAACCGGTGCGGGCTGCACAGCCTGACGATAGTGAGATGGCCGAACGTTTCGGTCTGGCGGTGGCCGGAGCATGAATGCAGTGCAAACCATGGACCAGGCCGCCGGCCTGAAAACGTTGTTCGCGACGGCACACGGTGAGGTGGCTGCCGAGATGCCGCCAGGGGTGTTGGGCGCGGTGCGACCGGCAGAGCGAGGTGTGCGCCGACGTTGTCGCGCCATTGCGGTGGCGGGTGGCAAGGGCGGTGTCGGTAAAAGTACGGTGGCGGTGAATCTGGGCATGGCGCTGTCGATAGCTGGCAACGACGTGATGCTGCTGGACGCGGACATGGGCCTGGCCAACGTGGACGTTCTGCTTGGCCTGACACCGTCGCGGCACATCGGTCACCTGTTGGATGGCACCTGTACGCTGGAGGACTTGCTGCTCACGGCGCCGCACGGTCTGCGGGTGATCCCGGCCGGCTCCGGTGCGCGGCGCCTGGCGCAATTGGCCAACGGCGAGCACGCGGCGATCATCCGCGCCTTTGACGAACTGGCGCAGCCACCCAGATATCTGCTGGTGGATACCGCCGCCGGCCTGTCCGACAACGTGTCGATGTTTGCTGCCGCCGCCGATGATGTGGTGCTGGTGGTGTGTGACGAGCCTGCTTCGCTGACCGATGCCTATGCCATGACCAAGGTACTCAGTCGCGATTTTGGCGTGCGGCGTTTTCGCATGGTCGCGAACATGGTGCAGAACGAGGGTGAAGCACGGCAATTGCATCGCAAGTTGTCGCGTGTGTGTGATCGCTTCCTTGAGGTGGTGATTGATTTCAGCGGCTGGGTGCCGCACGACGAGCGTTTGCGTCAGGCGATCCGGCGCCAGTGTGCGGTAGTCGATCTGTGGCCATCCAGCCGCTCCGCATTGGCATTCAAGCAAATGGCAATCGCGGTCGATACATGGGCTGAGCCTGAGCGTGCAGGTCTCGACCGGATCGCGTTTTTTGGTGACCGGGCGATGCCCGCAGACAGGGTGACAACATGAGTGTGGCTTCGGAGTATCTGCAGCACTCGCGCGAGAGTGCCGACCAACTGGTACGTCGGCACGCCCCGCTGGTACGGCGCATTGCCTATCACTTGATGGGCCGTTTGCCCGCCAGCGTGGACGTGAGTGATTTGATCCAGGCAGGAATGATCGGCTTGTTGGAAGCATCGCGGAATTTCGCCACCGATCGTGGGGCAAGCTTTGAAACGTATGCGGGTATCCGCATACGTGGCGCAATGCTGGATGAATTGCGCCGCACCGACTGGACACCTCGCTCGGTACATCGCAAGTCGCGTGAAGTGGCGGAGATGATTCGCCAGATCGAGACCGAGACGGGCGCCGAGGCGGACGACGCCGAGATCATGCGCCGGATGGGCATCAGTGCCGAGGAATACCACCAGGTGCTGGCAGATGCGGCATGTGCACGGTTGTTGAGCCTGACTGCCGCGGACGACAACGAGGACAGTGCGGTGATGGACGTGGCCGACGAGGCTGCGTTGGAGCCGGCGCAGAGTATCGAGCGCGACCGCATGCGCGAAGCACTGGCGGCAGCCATCGGCAAATTGCCCGAGCGCGAACAATTGGTGATGTCGCTGTACTACGAGCAGGAGTTGAACTTGAAGGAAATTGGCGCGGTGTTGGGGGTAACCGAATCCAGGGTTTGCCAGATTCATGGACAAGCGGTTATCCGGTTGCGTGCACGCCTGACCGACTGGCGTGGCTGAACTCTGCGCTCGGCAACAACGACCCCGGCGTCCGGACGTCGCATAGATCACGTGGAGAAGGTGTTGGACAAGAACATGAAAATTCTGGTGGTGGATGACTTCTCCACCATGCGGCGAATCGTTCGCAACCTGCTGGTGGAACTGGGCTTCAGCAATGCGCTGATCCAGGACGCTGACGATGGCGAAAATGCGCTGGCGATGTTGCGCAAGATGCCGTTTGATCTGGTGGTAACCGACTGGAACATGCCCAACATGAACGGCATCGACCTGCTGCGTGCCATTCGTGCGGAGGCCGCAACAAAGACGCTGCCGGTGTTGATGGTTACCGCAGAGAACAACCGTGACCAGATCATCGCTGCTGCACAAGCGGGGGTGAATGGCTACGTGGTGAAACCGTTCAGCGCCGCCACGCTGGAAGACAAGATTTCCCGAATTTTTGAACGCATTGCCGCCAGCGGAGCCAAAGCATGAACGCAGAACTGCCGCTTGCCATCGATAACAACCTGCCGCCGCAGTTGCGCGACTTGCTCGAGAGCGCCGATGGGCCGGCGTTCGAGAAAGCTCTGGATGTCATCGTGCGCCAGCGCGAGCTGAAGCTGTTCCGTGCGCTGGGCCAGCTTGCACGCGATCTGCACGACGCGGTACGCCACCTTGGTGGCGAGTTGGCGCACGACGGAGTCACTGCCGTCGTGGCGGACGCGCGACAAGATCTGCAGGACGTGTTGGAGATGAGCGCGCAGGCGGCCAATCGCAGTCTGGACTTTGCCGAGCGCATGCGTCCGCAGGCCGATACTCTTTCCCAGAACGCCAGCGAAGTGCTGGCCTGGACGAGCGGCAATGACGCTGCTGCGGTGCTCGCGCGGCAGGCGCTGGAGTTTGCCGAGGCCAGCCGTGCCGGACTCGCTGACATGGTGCTGGCGCAATCCTGGCAGGACCTGACCGGACAGCGCATCAAGAAGGTAGCCGTGTTCATTGGCTCGGTGGAGTCGTCCTTGCTTGAACTGGTGCGGCTGACCGGCGCGCTGGCTGGCAGCGAGACGCCTGTCCGTGCGACGCAGGTATCCAGTCAGGACGATGCCGATCGACTGCTCAGCGAGTTCGGTTTCTAGGAACGCTCGCGTGAACGACGAGTTTGACAACGAGCTGCGTCAGGACTTTCTGGTGGAGGCCGGTGAGCTCGTGCAGCGCCTCGGCGGGCAGTTGGTTGCCCTGGAATCGGCACCGGGCGACAGCGAGTTGCTGAATGCGGTATTTCGGGCGTTTCACACCGTGAAGGGTGGTGCGGGCTTTCTGGCCCTGGAGCCCATGGTGGAGTTGTGTCACCACGCCGAGGAGTTGCTCAACGAGGCACGGAATCACACGGTGGTGTTGGCCGCCGCGCAGATGGACGCGTTGCTGGAGGCGCTGGATCTGCTCACTGCGATGATGGGTGCGCTGGCCGATGAAACGTCGTTGATCGCCGCACCGCCGTCGTTGCTGCAGCGATTGCTGCCAGCAACGCCTGAAGTGCAAGCAATTGACAAAGCGGTTGTGTCGCCACCGCAGGCTTGCGCTGGTGGAGCAATGGGTGATCTCGAATTTGAGGCGCTGCTGGACAACCTGTACGGAAGCAGCGCGCCCGGCTTGGCAACGCCGGGCATCGGGTCGGCATTCAGCGCGGGCGTCACGCGAGCCACGATCAACGACGACGAGTTTGAAACGCTGCTGGATACATTGCAGGGGCCACCCGGATCGACGGCAGCCGATGCTGGACCGGGTGGTGCGGCACGTGATCCCGTTGCGTCTGTTGCCGCGGCAGTCCCGGTCTTGCCCTCACCTGCGACCGCTGTCGTGCATCACGCGGCGGCGGAACCCACCGTGCGGGTAGATACCTCCCGTCTGGATGTGCTGGTCAACCGCGTCGGCGAGCTGGTACTGGTGCGCAATCGCTTGCTGACGCTGGCGGCGCACGATGGTAGCGAAGCTCTTGTGCTCGCTGCCAGCGAACTGGATCGAGTCGCCGAGGCACTGCAGACTGCGGCGCTGGGCATGCGCATGCAACCCATTGGCCGGTTGTTTCAGCGCTTTCCACGCATCGTGCGCGACCTGGCGCGCCAGCTTGGCAAAGAGGTCGAGTTGGTGCTTGAGGGCGAAGACACCGACCTCGATCGGAGTCTGGTGGAGGCGCTGGCCGATCCCCTCGTGCACTTGCTGCGCAATGCCCTGGACCATGGCATCGGCATCCCCGCCGAGCGCGAGCACTCTGGCAAACCACGCAAGGGTCGCGTGACTCTGTCGGCCAGCCAGCGGGGCGAACACATCGTGATTGCAGTGAGCGATGACGGACACGGCATGGATCCGGAAATCCTGCGCCGCAAGGCGTTGGAAAAAGGCTTGCTGGATGCCGCGCAGAGCGCGCGGCTCAGCGAGGCCGAGTGCTACGAATTGATTTTCCGCCCGGGTTTCAGTACCGCAGCAGTGGTATCGGACATTTCCGGACGTGGCGTCGGCATGGACGTGGTGAAGACCCGGGTGGCCGAACTGGGCGGCAGTTTGCGCGTGCGCTCGCAACTTGGCCGCGGCACCGAGCTGGAACTGACAGTGCCGCTCACGCTGGCTATCCTGCGTGTGCTGATGGTGCGTGTCGGGGCGCAACTGTTTGCCCTGCCGCTATCCAGTATCGAGGAGGTATTCGAGCTGGCCACGGGCCAGGATCGGAGGCTGGATGGCCGACTGGTGGCGCGGCATCGCGATCGCGCGTTGCCGCTGGCCGATCTTTCGAAGTGGGCCGGTGCCGGCAGCGCAGCCGGCCGGCATGTGGTCGTGGTGCGCGTCGGTCATCTGCACCTGGGCTGTCTGGTGGACGCGGTGCGTGGTCGCGAGGATGTCATCGTCAAACCGCTCGGTCCGCTGTTTGCAAACGTACCCGGGGTCGCGGGAGCCACCGTCACGGGTGACGGCCGATTGGCACTGGTGGTGAATCTGGCAGGCCTGGCCGACCATGACGGCGAACTGCTCCCTTCTTTGCGCATGGCTGGCTGAGGCCATGGACAAGATAAGCACCGTAGGGACCGTTCTAGGCGTGCTGGTAATCCTTATCGGTACCCTGCTGAAAGGCTCCACCATTGGCGCGTTGTGGAACGCTGCGGCTTTTGTGATCGTTATCTTCGGCACGCTTGCCGCGCTGCTCGTGCAGACCCAGGGTCAGGTGTTGAAGCACGCCGTGTCGATGGTCAAGTTGATCTACCGGCCGCCGCAGCATCGGCCCGGCGATCTGATCGCCCGCATTGTCGGCTGGAGCGAGGTCGCGCGCCGACAGGGGTTGCTCGGGCTGGAGTCGCAAATCGATTCGGAGGCCGACACGTTTGTCGTCAAGGGTCTGCAGTTGCTCGTTGACGGCGGGGAACCCGAGGCAATCCGCAGCGTGCTTGAAGTTGACCTGGGTACGCGTGAGGCGATCGATCTGGCTGGAGCCAAAGTGTATGAGAACGCCGGTATCTACTCGCCGACGCTCGGCATCATCGGTGCCGTGATGGGCTTGATGGCGGTCATGCAGAATCTTTCCGACCCCAGCAAGCTTGGTCATGGTATTGCCGCCGCGTTTGTCGCGACCATCTACGGCGTGGCGCTGGCAAACATGTTCATGTTGCCGATGTCGGCACGATTGAAGGCGTTGGTCGGCAAGCAGACGCAGATGCGCGAGATCCTGATCGAGGGGCTGGTGTCCATTGCCCAGGGGGATAATCCGCGCCAGATCGAAGCCAGACTGCAGGGGTATGTGCAGTGAGAAAGAAGAAACACGAGGAGCACATCAATCACGAGGCATGGGCGATTCCCTACGCCGATCTGATGACGTTGCTGCTCGCGTTTTTTGTCGTGATGTATGCCGTTTCCGTTGTCAATGAAGGCAAGTACCGGGTGGCGTCGGCATCCATGGTCGAGGCATTCAATGGCAGCAGTCGCCCGTTGCTGCCGCCGGCGCCAGCGCCAGCTACTGCGCCAGTGCCAGTCACGACGCACCCGACCAGTGCCGCCAGTGCACCGCTGGCACCTGCGAGTGCGTCACTCCCGCGGCGACGCAAGCCGTCGCCACCTGCGGCCACGCCTGCACGCACGGCGGCCAACCTGCAACGCATCGAAGATCAAGTGCGCAAGGCATTGCAACCGCTGATCAACCGGCGGATGGTGGAACTGCGGCGCGGCCCGGACACGCTGGAAATCGAGATTCGTACCGACGTTCTGTTTCCCAGCGGTGTGGCGCGCTTGTCGATCCCTGCTGACACGGTGTTGCGCAACATGGCGGCGATCCTGGCACCATTTGGCAACCCATTGCGGGTAGAAGGCTTTACCGACAACGTACCCATCGCCACGTCCATGTATCCGTCAAACTGGGAGCTGTCGGCAGCGCGTGCGGCGACGGTCGTGCGTCTGTTCGCCGAGCATGGTGTCAGTGCCGATCGCCTGAGCATCGTGGGCTGGGGTGAGGCACGTGCGATCGGGGACAATGCCACTATTGAAGGGCGCAACCGTAATCGACGTGTATTGGTAGTAGTGATGGGCGAGGCGGATAGCCCCGAGCGACCTGCACAGGACGTCGATCAGCTCCGGCTTGGTGCGCAAATGACTGCTGTCCGTGTACCGCCTGCGCCACACGCCGACGCGGGACCGGAGCCAACGGCGACGCCGGACACGGTCGCGTCGGCTGCTTCCGTGCCGGCGCTTGAGCGGGCGCCAGTGCGCATGCTGCCGGTTCCGGGTGTTACTGCAGTGTCCACTGTGCGTTGGACGGCTGCCCCGGCACCTGGTGGCGACTACCTGCGAGCTGACCCACTTGTCCGGTGAAAAAGACTCATGAGCGCACGTCAAGGCGTACCTGGCAGCGGACCGATCAGCGCATCCGCATGCCAGCAGTGGTTGTCGTTTCGCATGGGAGCGCATCTGTACGCCGCACCGCTGGCCGATGTCAGCGAGGTTGTCCGTGTGGGTGAGTTGACTGCGGTGCCGGGAGCTGACGCTGACTTGCTCGGGGTGCGTCCGTTGCGCGGCCGCGTCGTGCCGGTGCTGGATGGCCGCCGACGCTTGGGTCTGCCGCTGCTGCCGCCGCCCGAGTCGGCGCAGGTCCGGCTGGTGATACTCGCCTATGGTCAGCATCTGGTGGGCCTGCGGGTAGACGCGGTTGGTGAGTTGCTGTCCAGCGACGGCCTGGAAATCGCACCGGCACCCCCCGGTCGGGTCAGCCGCGAGGATGATCCGGTAATCGGCGTCCTGCCTTGGCAGGGCGGCTTTGTCGTACTCTTGGATGTATGCCGGTTATGCCGGCTGGAGCAGGGGAATGACCGTGTGGCTTGAAATTGGAGCGGGGGTGGTAGCGCTATTGCAATCGGTGTTGCTGGTCCTGCTGTGGATGCAGGCGCGACACCTGCGTGCCGCCTTGCACGCACTGGGGCACAACGCCGTGCATGGGTGTACCGATGTGCCTACTTCGATGCTGGTGACGGCGCTGGGCCGGCTGGAACATCGCCTCGGCATGCTGGAGTTGCCTGCATCGAAGGTACCGCGGCCGTCCTACGATCTGGCCCGGCAATTGGCGCGCGAGGGTGCCGACGTCGGACAACTGGTTGATCGTTGCGACCTGTCGCCAGACGAAGCCAGTTTGATTGTGCAAATGCACTCAGGGGTGCAGCCGACGCGGGTCTGATGATGTCGGGTTCATGATTCCACTGCGTCATACACTGCGGCCAGCACCGACGCCGCGGCCACATACAGCAGCGCCGGTACATCGTCACGCATGCGCAGGGCCACCAGCAGGGCCGCGATCTGCGGGTCATGGTGCACCGGGACTCCAAGCGTTCGAGCGCGTGCCAGCAACGACTCCAGTGCTTCGGCCGGCATGGCGTTGAGCTGCGTTTCGCCGTTGGCCAGACGCAAGTTGACGCGCCGCTGCGCAGGTGGCGGCAGCGTGCTCATGCGGTGGCCTGCAACAGCACGGCGCTGTGTCGACCATGTTGTTGCGGAACGCCCACCTGGCAACTGAGTTGATCCAGCAGTATGCCGCAGGCGGCGAGGCGTTGCCGCAACGCGGTGAACTGGCGTTCCAATCGTTCGGCGGTGTCAGCGCGTTCGCTCCACAAGCGCACTGACAAACGCGGTTCGCGCAGTTGCAGCTCACCTTGCACGGGTCCGAGCGCGGGCAGATCGAGCGCAAAGCCGAGCGTCCAGCCATGGCCACCGTCCGTCCCGTCCATCATGCATTGGAGCTGCAGTTGCAGTACATCTTTTCCGTCGACGCCTTGCAACGGAATCTCGATCATCCAGGCCTGCGCTGCGGTTGCCTCCAACTGTGCCACCTCGAGTCGAGCCAGAGCTGCCTTGACGTCGCCGTGCAACCGGCTGACCAGCGGCGTCACGTCTTCATTGCCAACCAAAAGCGGCAGCGGCACGCGCTGCTGTGCCTGCAAGCCGCGTTGCAACAGCGGCGGCGGGGTGTCGTTGCGCCCGGTGGGTGACGGCGGGGGCGCCTGTTGGTCGAGCAAGCTGGACAGGCGCAGCAGTGCGCCCTTCCAGTCGTCTTGCACGAGTGCCGGGGTAGCTGCGGACGCGCGGGCGAGCTGGGATTCCAGAAACATGCCGCTGCGCTCGATGGCCGTACGCAAGCCCTCGCCACGAGTCACGTCGGCAGGCGTCGGAATGGCGTGTTCGAGCAACGCCAGGGCGGTGCGCAGCCCCGGCGGCAGTTGGCGCATCATGGGTCGTTGCGCCAACGCTCCGACAGTTGCCAACAATGGTGCGTAACCATTTTGTTGCGGCAGCAGTTCGCGCAATGCGCGTTGGAAAGTTGGGTCGGCCGGGTGTGTCGCCAGCACTTCCAACTGCGGTTGCGCGCCAAGGCTGAGCACTCGCACCTGGAATTGCGCCGGCAACTCGTTGCCAGGTATCTCGGTTTCCACTGCCAGCGCACCAACCTGCAGTACCAGAAGTCCTTGGGGATTGACCCCCAGTGGCCGCGCTGACAGCACCGCGCCGATACGCCAGCTTTGAGCCGTCGTGCCGGCAGCGGCACCGGCCCAGGTGAGGGCGGCAAGGCTGCTGGGTTGGATGATCATGAGGCTCCTGCTCACGGCTGTGCGGTGCGGCTGAATGGCTTGTCAATGAGAACATCGGCACCGGGAGCGAGAACTTGAGCGTTGCCGGTCGCGGCCGCGAGAATGCTGTCTCGACGAAGCCAGAGTAGCGCGGGGGCAAGACCCCGGTCCATGTCCGGCGGGCTTGTTCGGCCGCCTTGCGCCTACCGGCCAGCCGACTTCCCGCTGGCTTCGTTAAAGCGATTGCCGGAGCTGCCGATAAACCTCCCGACAACGCACACAGCGCGAGCCGAAGGGATGGGTCAACAGATGGCTGGAAAACGAGGTGCCAAGCACAAGGTGGCTGCTGCACAAGAGCAAACCGCATCGGCCGCGACTTCCGCGCCAGCTTCCACGCCTGCAGTCGTCGAAGTTGCCACCTCGCGCCCGCTGGTGCTTGCGCAAGCCGTCGTAGCGACAGTCGCCTCGACCGGCACGGTGGCTCTGCCTGCTGATTGCCGCATGAGCACCCAGAACAGTTTGATGGGTGATCTGCTGCGGGCCTTGGATGAGCGTGCGATTGTGCTCGACGGTCAAGCCGTGGAGCGGATCGATACGGCAGCCCTGCAATTGCTCACCCTGTTCCGTCGCGAGATGACCACACGTGGCGGCACGGTGAGCTGGCGTGGACCGAGTGTTGCGTTGCATGAGGCGGCCGATCTGCTCGGACTGGGGACGTTACTGGAATTGCCGGCGCTTGCGCCGGCTTGAATGGGGCAACCGTGACATGGCCAAAATTCTTGCAGTGGATGATTCGGTTTCGATGCGCAACATGGTGGCGTTCACGTTGCGCGGTGCGGGTCATGAGGTAGTAGAGGCGGAAAACGGACAGTTGGCGCTGGACCTGGCGCATGCCGGCGCGTTTGATCTGATCCTGGCGGATGTGAACATGCCGGTGATGGATGGCATCGCGATGGTGCGTGCGTTACGCACTCTGCCTGCGTACAAGGGCGTGCCGATCCTGATGCTGACCACCGAGTCGCATACCGAGAAGAAAATGGAGGGCAAAGCCGCCGGTGCAACCGGTTGGCTGGTCAAACCGTTCGATCCGGACCAGTTGCTCGGCACCGTCAACCGCGTGCTTGGCTGATTGCTCGTGGGTACGGTCGATCTGACCCAGTTTCATCGCACTTTCTTTGCGGAGAGTCTGGAAGGGCTGGACGCGATGGAGGCGGCACTGTTGGAACTCGATGGGAGTGCCAGCCGCGGTGAATTGGTCGACACGATTTTTCGGGCTGCGCACTCGATCAAGGGTGGCGCTGCCACGTTTGGCTTTGCTGACATTGCGGCATTCACCCACGTCGCCGAGTCGCTGCTGTCGGAAGTGCGTGACGGGCACCGGCCGGCCGATCCCGAGTTGATTGAATTGCTGCTGCGGTCGGTTGACTGCCTGCGCGGCATGATCGGACGTGCCCGGGCCCATCAGTCGGTGGTCGATGCCGACAGTGAGGTGCTGCGGGTTGAACTGCTGCGGCTGGCTGGCGCATCTGCCGATTCGGTGGCGGTGACGGCGAACTCTGCTGTCGAGCCGGCTGCACGCGGTTGGCAAATACGCTTTGTCGCGCTGCCGCACATGCTGCAAGCCGGCAATGACCCGTTGCGGGTGTTTCGCGAGCTGCAGGTGCTCGGGCGGCTGGAGGTGAAGCAGGTGTTCGTGGTCGGCAGTGCACCGACCACGCTGGCGCAACTGGATCCCACCCAATGCTTTCTTGGTTGGGAGCTGTGCCTGCACGGTGCCGTGGTGCGCGCAGACCTGGATCGCGTATTTGATTGGCTGATCGGCGACTGTGAACTGACCGTTACTGCACTCGCCGACCGCCGCGCGCGCACCGCGCGGGTAACAGGTGCCAGCGACGCACCGGCACCGTCCGCCATACCTGCATCGAACGCTGCAGATGGCGCCGCCGGAGGATCGATTCGCGTGGATATCGACAAGGTAGACGCGCTGATCAACATGATGGGCGAGCTGGTCATCACCCAGTCCATGCTCAGTGATCTGGGCGACCATTTCGACATGACCCAGTTGCCACGCCTGCGCGATCGCCTGGTGCATCTGGAGCGCAATACCCGTGAGCTGCAGGAAAGTGTGATGCGTATACGCATGCTGCCGATTGGTTCCGTGTTCAACCGCTTCCCTCGCCTGGTACATGATCTGGGACGCAAGCTGGACAAGCGGGTCGATCTGCAAATGCATGGCGAGCACACCGAGCTCGACAAGACGGTTCTGGAAAAGATTGGTGATCCCCTGGTGCATCTTCTGCGCAACGCGATTGATCACGGCCTGGAAACGCCGGCGCAGCGGATCGCTGCGGGCAAGCTTGAGGCCGGCATGATCACGCTCGACGCGCATCATGAGGGTGGCAATATTGTGGTGGAAGTCAGTGATGACGGTGCAGGTCTCAACCATGCAGCGATTGCGGCCAAGGCGCTGCAGCGTGGGTTGATCGAGCCCGATCAGGAATTGAGCGACAGCGACATTGCCGAGTTGATCTTTCAGCCGGGGTTCTCCACGGCCGACCAGGCCACAGATCTGTCCGGGCGCGGCGTGGGCATGGATGTGGTGCGCCGCAACGTGCGTGACCTGGGCGGCAGCGTGCGGGTACGCAGCGCCGCCGGCAAGGGCAGCACGTTCACCATCACGCTGCCGTTGACCCTGGCAATCATCGAAGGGCTGGTTACTGCAGTTGGCTCCGAGCGCTATATCTTGCCGCTGATTTCAGTGGTTGAATCGATGCGTTTGCGTGCCGATGCCGTGCGCAGGATCGCTGGCGGCGGTGAGGTGTTTGCCTTCCGCGGCGCCTACTTGCCCATGCTCCGTCTACACAAGGTTTTTTCCTGTGCCGATGCGGTAACCGCGGTTGCGGGAGGCATCGTGGTGGTGGTGGAAGACGGGATGCGCCGGGTGGGTTTGCTGGTGGACGCATTGGTCGGTCAGCAGCAGGCCGTCATCAAGTCGCTGGAAGCTCATTACCAGCGCGTACGCGGTATCTCTGGCGCGACCATCCTCAGCGACGGCTCGGTCGCCCTGATCGTCGATGTGGGTGGCATCGTCCAGCTCGGTCTGGCTTGCCAGCAGGCAGCTTGAGGACAAGCGCTGGCGGGATGCCGCACGCTGCCTTCGCAGCGATGAACGGCGGGTGCCGGAAGTGCAACTTGTCGCCATCTGTCACTGGCCATCGGCACGGGTCTTGGCCTGGTGCCTCAAGTTTCCGCAAGCCCCGTCGAAACAGTCAGGGACAACCGGGTGCGACCCGCCACGAGACAACAACCCATGTACGAAGAGGCTCAGGCCAAGGTGGTGCCGTTGCAACAGCTCACGTTTGCGCTCGCGGGTGAGGAGTACGGCGTGGATATTCTGGCTGTGCGCGAAATTCGCGGCTGGTCGCACGTAACGCGCATACCGCAGACACCCGACTATGTGCTGGGAGTGTTGAATCTGCGTGGCGCGATCGTGCCGGTGATGGATTTGCGCCTGCGCTTCGGCCTCGTCCGCGAGAACTACAACGCCACTACCGTGGTGATCATCGTCGCCATTGGCAAGCGTCTGTTCGGCATCGTCGTGGACGGTGTTTCCGATGTCATCGACATTGACCCGGCGGCGGTCACGCCGGTCCCGGACCTTGGCGCCGCGGTGGACACCGAATATCTGCAAGGTTTTACCACCTACGACGAACGCATGGTGATGTTGTTGGACGTGGAAAAGCTCATGTGTTCGGCGGATGTGAAAACACTGGACGCTGCGCTCCCGGGCGTGCGCGATGTGGAAGTTGCTGTCTGAAATTAGTGACCGCTGGCTTGACAGGCTGGGGTCTGAATGAATCGGGATGACGCGATGAAGATCAAACACGTTCTAGTGAAATTCGTCAGCCGCAAGGCCATGTCCGTCAAGACGCGCTCAGTCGTGGTGCTTGGCCTGCTCAGCGGCATGCTGCTGGTGGGTGCCTGGGCGGGCCTCGGCGCGTTGGCCACTACCAACGAAAGCCTTCGACAGATCTATCAGGACGAGTTGCTGCCGCTGGCGGGCATCAACGACGTGGCACGTGGCTCGCTGAACAACTTCATTGCGCTGAGTGAAGCGGCGTTCCACGTTGAAGACAAATCCGTCGTGGCACAGAAATTGGCGGACGTGGCCCGACTTGAGGCGCAGAGCGCGAGCATGCTGCAAAAGCTCGCCGCGGGCAGCAAGTCACCCGCCGAGAAAAGGCAGTGGAACGCGTTCGAAGGAGCGCGCGCGGATGTGACGTCTTCGATGGTAGGAGTTATTGACGCGCTGCGCCGCGGAGATGATGGCGCCAGCGGGATGTTGTACTCGGACGTGTTGCCGAACGTCTCGATCATGAGCGCGGAGTTGGGCAAGCTGATTGTGCTGCACGAGCGCGAGAGTGAGGCGCGATATCAAGCTGCCGTAGCCGATTACGAGCGTATTCGGACGGTCGCATTCGCTTCCCTGGGCGTTGGCATGTTTCTCGCTCTGCTGCTGGCCTTCTTCGTGATTCGCTCGATTGCGTATACGCTCGACTATGCCATTCATCTGGCGCGCGCCATTGCGCGGGGCGAGCTTGGGCACAACATCGACAATCGGCGCAAGGATGAGTTGGGACGCTTGCTGGACGCGTTGCGGGTGATGGACGAACGCCTCACGCTTACCGTGAGTGAGGTGCGCAACGGCTCCGAGGCGGTGAGTACGGCCGCACAGCAGATCGCGCGTGGCAACGATGACCTCAGCCAGCGCACCCAGGAGCAAGCCTCCAGTCTGGAGGAAACCGCTTCGTCGATGGAAGAGATGGCCTCTACCGTCAAGCAGAACGCGGAGAACGCCAGCCACGCCAACCAGCTCGCGCGCACTGCCCGTGAACAGGCGCAATCCGGTGGCGAAGTGGCAGGCAGGGCGATCCTCGCGATGGGCGAGATCGATGTATCCAGTCGCAAGATGGCGGACATCGTGGGACTGATTCAGGAGATCGCATTCCAGACCAATCTATTGGCATTGAATGCTGCCGTTGAAGCTGCTCGCGCAGGGGAACAAGGGCGTGGATTTGCCGTGGTCGCCACCGAAGTGCGCAATCTGGCCCAACGCAGCGCAAACGCGGCCAGGGAGATCAAGGACCTGATCGCCGATAGCGCTGACAAGGTGCGCAACGGGAAGGAGCTGGTCAATGAATCCGGCAAGGCGCTGGCGGGAATTGTGGACAGCGTGACGCAGGTCACGGACATCGTCGCGGAGATTGCCGCCGCCAGCCAGGAGCAATCTGCCGGCATAGATCAGGTCAACAACGCGGTGATGCAGATGGATGAAATGACTCAGCAGAACGCGGCGCTGGTCGAGGAGGCTTCTGCTGCAGCGCGTGCGATGCACGAGCAGGCCACTGAGTTGACCGAGCAAGTCGGGTTTTTCCATTTGCGGGTCGATGCTTCTGCACCAGCGGTGAAGTCCGTCTCGGCGCATCTCGCGGCGACCGCGGCTGAAGCCGTGTTTGCCGCGGTGCGCAGCGCGCCGGTTGCAGCGAATCGTCCACTGCGTGTGGTCACCGAGCCAAGCAATGCGCAGACAGGCGTCTGGAAGGAATTCTGAGTGTGAACGTGGCTGCCGCCATGCTGCGCGACGCTGGGCCCGCTGCCGGTGGCGGGCCGCAGTTGGGTGAGGCCGAGTTCCGGTTTCTGCGCACGTTCGTGCTGCAGCACTGCGGGATTGCCTTGGGGGAGCACAAGCATCAGCTCGTGCAGGGGCGACTGGCGCGTCGTCTGCGTGCGCTTCGCTTGCAAAGTTTTGCTGACTATTGCGATTTGTTGCGCGCCGATCCGCAGAGCGAGCTGGGGGAACTGTCCAGCGCCATCAGTACCAATGTCACGGCTTTTTTTCGCGAGGTCCATCACTACGAACTGCTGGCCAATGAACTGTTGCCGAGTTGGTTGCAGCAGAAGCGTCGCGATGGCGACCGTCTGCGGCTGTGGTCGGCGGGATGCTCCACCGGTGAGGAGCCATACGCTCTGGCAATGGTGCTGGCCGAGGCATTGGAGCGCAGTGAGCAGAAGGTGGATGCCCGGATTCTAGCCACCGACTTGTCACCCCAGGCGCTGGAAACGGCACGGCGGGGAGTGTATCCGCTGGAGCGTCTGGCTGGTGTCAGCAATGAACGGCGTCGGCGCTGGATGTTGCGCGGTGATGGTGCCTATGCGGGACTTGCCAGCGTGCATCCGCGCCTGCGTGAATTGGTGAGCATCGAGCTTTTGAATCTGTTGCACGCGTGGCCGATGAGCGGGCCGTTTGATGCAATCTTTTGTCGCAATGTGGTGATTTATTTCGACCAGCCGACCAAGCAGCGGTTGTTTGCGCGCTACGCACAGTTGTTACCGGTGGGCGGCTATTTGTTTCTTGGTCACTCCGAGTCGCTGCATGGCATAAGCGAGGCGTTTGAGCTGGTCGAGCACACGGTCTACCGGAAGCGCGGCTGATGGCGCGCGGACAAGCCAACGTGGTACCGATCCTTGCGTCAACGGTGCTCCCTGGCTTTGAACATTTGCGACGCTACTGGGACCCAACGCAGGCGTGCATGATCGTCAAGGTGTTGCCTGGCGAGTTCTACGTGAGCGTGCAGGAAGAATTGGTTACAACGGTGCTGGGTTCATGCGTATCGGTGTGCATCCACGATGCTCACGCAGGCGTCGGCGGCATGAATCACTTCATGTTGCCTGAACCCATTGGTGCGTCGGACAGTTGGTCGGCGACTACCGGACGCGCTGCACGCTATGGCGTTGGCGCCATGGAGCAATTGATCAACAGCATGCTCACTGCTGGTTGTACGCGCGCGGACATGCAGTTGAAGGTGTTTGGCGGTGGTCGCGTGCTGGCCCAGCTCAGTGATATCGGCAAGCGCAATATCGAGTTCGTGATGCAGTACATCGCGGCCGAGAAATTGTGCTTGAGCGCGTCTGATGTGGGTGATGTATATCCGCGCCAGATCCAGTTTTTCCCCCATAGCGGGCGGGCTCGCGTACGCCTGTTGCGGCGTCAGGGCGACGTCGCGCTGGTGGCGGACGAGCCCAGGTACCTCAAGCGTTTGGCCAAAGACCCGATAAAGGGTGAGGTTGAGCTTTTCTAGCAACGGTCCGCCCCATTCCGGGGTGAGGTACCGATTCGTGATGGATGAGTCGTGATGGAAAGAATCCGTGTCCTGGTGATCGACGACTCCGCGCTGGTGCGCAAGCTGATGGCAGCGATGCTTTCCAGCGATCCGGCGATCGAGGTCGTCGGCAGCGCGGCCGATCCGCTCATTGCGCGGGAAAAGATCAAGCGATTGCACCCGGATGTGCTTACGCTGGACGTGGAGATGCCACGCATGGACGGGCTCACGTTTCTGGAGAACTTGATGCGTCTGCACCCGCTGCCGGTGGTAATGGTGTCTTCGCTTACCGTGCGTGGCGCGGATGTCACCCTGCGCGCACTGGAGCTGGGCGCAGTGGATTTTTTCGCCAAGCCGGACAGTAATCTGGTCGGCAGTTTTGGTGCGGCCGCCGACGAGATTTGTGCCAAGGTGAAGCTTGCGGCACTGGCGCGGCCGCGCGCACGCACGACGGTGCGCAAGCTGGAAGTTGTGCCGCGATTCACCGCTGACGCGGTTTTGCCGCAGCGGCTACGTCCGGGCGTTCGTGGCAGTGGCGTGGTCATCGCCATCGGCGCCTCCACCGGCGGTACGGAAGCGGTGCGTGTCGTGCTCGAGGCCATGCCGGCGGACGCGCCGCCGATCATGATTACCCAACATATTCCCGCCGCGTTCAGCGCGCCGTTTGCGCAGCGCATGGACCGCGTTTCAGCCATGCACGTATGCGAGGCCGAGGACGGGCAGTCGATCCAGTCCGGTCACGCCTATATCGCACCTGGTGGAGCGCATTTGCTGCTGACCTGGGATGGCGCGAAATATGTCTGCCGATTGCATGATGGTCCGTTGGTGAATCGACACAAGCCAAGTGTTGATGTGCTGTTTCGCTCGGTGGCGTTGAGCGCCGGTGCTGGCGTCGTGGCCGCGGTGCTGACCGGCATGGGCGATGATGGCGCGCGTGGCTTGCTGGAGCTGCAGCAGGCCGGCGCCGCCACGCTGGTCCAGGACGAGGAGAGTTCGGTGGTCTGGGGCATGCCCGGGGCCGCCTGGAAGTTGGGTGCAGCACACGAAATGCTGCCGCTTGATCAGATTGCAGCACGCTTGTTGCTGCTGGCGCACCAGCCCCACGACGGCGCCATGCGCGCCTGATGCCTGGATATCACCCATGGCCGCGATCATCAGTCCCGTACGCCAGCCGCTCGCACGAATCGGTTGGGCCTGGCCGGCCAGTGTGCTGGCCGTGATACTGAGTCTCCTCTGGCCTTGGGCCTGGTTGGCACCGGTGTTGCTGCTCGCGCTGAGTGCCGGCTGGGCCCTGGAATGCCGCCAGCGATTGGCTCGCGCGCGACCGGTGCCGGCGCCCGATGTCGGCGCGCCGGTATGCGCAGCGTTGGAGGACGTGCGCGGCGCGCTGGTGGATGAACTTGGTTACGCGGCACGGGAGTTGCACCAGGGTCTGGGCCTGCTCAACGACGCCGTTTCCGAGCTGGGTGGAGGCTTTGATGGCTTGTCGACGAAGACTGCGCTGCAGCGGTCATTGCTCAAGCAGATTATTGATGCGCAGACCGGCGGTATCTCGGTGCAGGATTTTGCCGCGCGCACGGCTGATCTGCTGCAACACTTCGTCAGCATGATTGTGCAGATGTCGCGTGAAAGCCTGCGCATCGTGTATCGCATCGATGGCATGGCCAGTGACATGGATGCAGTTTTCGCCCTGCTGAAGAACGTCAACACGATTGCCGAAGAGACCAACCTGCTGGCGTTGAACGCCGCCATCGAGGCGGCACGCGCCGGTGAGTCTGGCCGTGGCTTTGCGGTCGTCGCCGGGGAGATCCGCAATCTGGCCAGCAATTCCAACCAGTTCAATGAGCAGATCGGCAGCCATGTCGAGCGTGCCCGGACCGCGATGGAAGAATTGCGTGGCCTGGTCGGCACCATGGCCTCGCAGGATCTGAACGTGGCGTTGTCCGCCAAGGGCGGGATCGACGCGATGATGGCGCATGTTACCGAAAGTGACGCGCGCACCAGCGCGGTAGCCGATCAAGTGGTGGAGATCAATAGCGGTCTGGGGAGTGCCGTATCTACCACTATCCGCTCGCTGCAGTTTGAAGACATCCTCAGTCAATTGCTGCGCCAGACGCGCAGCCGCCTGGTTGAACTGCAAGAGGTGGTGATCGAATGCACGCACGACATTGGCACTCTGGCCTGTGGTTCGCCAGACGCGCGCGTGCTGGCCGGACAGGCGCAGCGCATTCGCAGACGGCTTGCCGTGCAGCGTGAGAAGGCGCGCTTGCGCGCACATGGGCCAGCCTTGCAAAGCTCGATGGACGCCGGCGAGATTGAATTGTTCTGAAGGAGTGCAGGTTGTGATCGTCAACCATGACAGCGACAGCGATTGCCTGACCTTGCAGATGGGTGAACGCTTTGATTTCAGCATGCACCGGGACTTTCACGATGCATGCCTGGGCACCAGCACGCTTGCGCACAGCTACGTGATCGACCTTGGTCAGGTAACCCGCATGGACAGCTCCGCACTGGGCATGTTGTTGCTGCTGCGCGAGCGTGCGGGTGCAGTTCACGCCGAAATCCGGATCGTCAACGCCAGCGGCGACTTGCGCAGCACGCTGCGCGTGGCCGGTTTCGACAAACTGTTTGTGCTGCACTGAGCGGGCGTGGCGGTGCAGGGCGGATAAACGTGTGCCCCGGACTGGTCGCGGGGCTGCAATAGATGACGTGCAAGGCAACTAGTGCAGCCGGACTTGTTCGGCCCACACCTCGACACTGCCGGGAGATTTGTCGACGCGCAAACGAGCCGGCACGGCCTGCCAACGCCGGCTGTTGCGTGTAGCCAGTCGCGCCGGCTGCCGGCGCAGGGGGAACGGCTTCAGCGCTGAACAGCGCACGCCATGAATCTGCCAGAAGTGCGCCTGAGCACCCGCACGCGCCCTACCAGGTTCGCACGGTCACCACGCTTGCGGTATACAGCGCCATGTCGGTCTGGACGTGGAACTGCTTCCCAAGATTGAACTTTGTCGATGCACCGGGTGCGATGTTGGTCGTGCCAGCGGGCCAGCTTTGCCTGGATTGCACGACTTTGCCCCCGCTGTCTTTGGCATCAACACGAACGCGGGCAGCGGCCGCAACGGCGCAGTGGTTGACCAGCTCGCCGCTGACACTCAGTTGGAGGGTTGTCCCGGAGCCCGTCACCTCGCTCTTGAAATCCCTGATCTCGAAGTCCGTCTGGGCGCACGCGGCATGCGCCGCGCATGGCGCCAGTAACAACAGTGCGGAAACAAGGAGTGGCTTCATCGGCATGGTTCCGTCAAATGCGAAAAGGGGGCCGCGTGGACGGCGCTACCTACGTAGTCGGCAGAGACCCGGAAAACCTTAGGGATTCGTGGCGTCAATGACAGCTCGGCAGATTCACGCTGCCCAAGGGCTGCCGAACGGTCATTGTCATGAATGATGGTGCTGGCGCATGACTCGACAAGTGCACGCAAAGCGATGGCCGGCTGCATTCCATCGGCCGGTTCTGCCGTGTTGCAGGCCATTCCCGCTGCTTGCCGGGTTTGCGGCAGAGGTCGCAGGCCGTGGGTGCATGTCCCCGGTTGCGGCATTCACGAAGCGCACTCTGGAATTTCGATCCTTGCAGCGCGTGTTGCCAGTGGTGCTCCGCAGCGCTACTGCGGGCATCGCGAGAAGCCCCCCATGCCGCTGGCGTGCTGCAGCACTGGCGTGGATCGATGACGTGTTCAGCGCGAAATCGCGCTGGGGTGCTCAATGAACCACAATCCGGCGAACAACTTCGGGTCGATCGAATAGCCGGCTGCAGCGCGGGCAAACAACCAGCTACCGGCTTCCGTACGGGGCACTTCGTGGACCACGATATTTTCGGTGTCGTCACCGCCGCCGGGACCGACCTTTTCCAGGTCCCAGGCGCGCATGAACGCAATCATCTCGGTGCTCATGCCTGACGACGATGGTCCGCGGTGGACAAACTCCAGGCGCTGGCAACGGTAACCGGTTTCTTCCTCCAGCTCGCGACGCGCCGCCTGCAGCGCGCTCTCATCGGCCTGGTCGGGCAGGTCGCCAACCAGGCCGGCGGGCATCTCGATGGTGTTGCACAGGATCGACACGCGGTACTGCTCGACGAACAGCACTTTGTCCTCGGGAGTCACAGCCAGGATGATCACCGCCCCGCCGGGATTGTTGCGTTCGGCATATTCCCAGCGGCCACGCTTGCGCAAGCTCAGCCATTTGCCCGTGCACAGCGTTTCCACCGGGGCGCTGGCGTCGGTCGGAATGTGTCCGGAAAGATCGTTCATGGTGGTTGTCCCCCCGATTGCTCGACCACCATCGTGACCGTTCCGGTGCGCAGCGACAAGCCGTTGCCGGAGGCGTTCACCACTGCAAGGCGTGCAGGCGATTGCGCGTAAACGTCCCGAGGCGCAACTGTGCGCATAACGCATCCAGCGTGGGTGGGTCGATTGACGTGCGCCGCAGTGCGCCCGCGTCGACGGCGCCAGGTGCGTCCAGCGCTATGCGCGTGAGGCGTCGGCACAGGCGCGCTTGTTCGGCATACTCGCGCAGACGTACTGCGCACTTCGCGGCACCGCGCAAGCGCAGGAACGGCACTTCGTCGATGCGTTCCAGCAGTATGTCCAGGCTGCCAAAGTGCGTGAGCAGCGCGGCTGCGGTCTTGGCACCGATGCCGGGCACGCCGGGAATGTTGTCCACCGCATCGCCGCACAGCGCAAGATAGTCGGCAACCTGCTGCGGGTGCACGCCGAGCCGATCAAGCACTCCCGGTGGCCCGTAGCGCAAGCCGCGCGCGTAGTCCCATTGCTCGTCGTGATCGCCCAGCAGTTGGCCGAAATCCTTGTCGGCGGAGACGATCACGCTGCGCATGCCCAGCGCGCGCATGCTCCACACCGTGCTGCCGATGAGGTCATCTGCTTCGTAGGTGTGGTCGATCAGCACGTTGATGCCCAGGGCGCTGGTGAGCGCCCGGCATTGCATGAACTGGCGCTCCAGCGCAGGGGGCGGCAGCTCGCGATTGCCCTTGTATGCCGGATAGATGGTGTTGCGGAACGAGCTGGTGAGTGAGGCATCAAACGCGACAGCGATGAATTGCGGATGAGCGCGTTCCAGCAATTCGCACAGGAAGCGGGCGTAGCCGCGCACGGCATTGGTGGAAAAGCCGTCGGCGTCGACGAACTCGTCGGGCATTGAGTGCCATGCGCGAAAAACATACAGACTGCCGTCGACCAGATAGACCGGTGGCTGCGCCGCGTCGTCAGTGGCTATGTCGTCCATGTGCTCAGTACGTCCGCCAGCGCCGGGCGCTGCCGATCCGGCACGTCGATCTGCGCCGTGCCGATATGCACGAAACCGATGACGTGTTCGTCATCGCCAAGCCCGAGAATCACCGCCGCATCGCGATCATATGCGGCCCAGCCGGTAAGCCATTGCGCGCCGAAACCCAGGGCATACGCGCCGAGCAGCAAGTTGTGCGCGACGCAGCCGGCGCTGAGTTTCTGTTCAATCTCGGGGACTTTGCCATGCGCGGTGAGACGTGCCACGACGACGACGACGAGCGGTGCGAAGGTGTAGCGCAGACGCTCTTTTTCCAGTTTCACCGGCGAGATATCCGGGTGCTTGCGCTGCGCCAGCGCTGCGAGCTGCTCGCCCCACGCGCGCTTTGCGTCGTCCTGCAGGCGGATCAGCCGAAACGGCACCAACTTGCCGTGATCCGGCACGCGGATCGCTGCGGTGAACAGGGCTTGCAACGTCGCTTCGTCAGGCGCAGGTTCGCCGAGTTGGCGTGCGGCGGTGGAGTGCCGGTGCTCGAGCAGGGACAGGGCGCTGGACATGCAGTTTTCCTTGGGTGCGGCCTCCATGCTACCGGGCGCGTCAGTCGCGCGCGAATACGAGCTCCCGAGGACCACCAGCCCGCCAGCCCCGCACGTTTCGGCAATCAGCGTGCGGGCGCAGTCGTCCCCGACGGCTCCAGTTTGAACGCTCCGGGCAGCAATACCGCCACGCTGGTTTCCTGCCTTGCGCCGCGCAGGTTGCCGAGCATCACCGGCATGGATTGATCACACAGTTCGGCCAGTACCTGACGGCAGGCCCCACACGGACTCGCCGGCCCGGCGGTGTCCGCGATCACCGCCAGTGCAACGAAGTCGCCCGGCTGGCAGCCGGCAGCAATCGCGTTGAACAGCGCGGTGCGTTCCGCGCAATTGCACAGTCCGTACGCAGAGTTCTCCACATTGCAGCCGTGGAAGACCCGTCCGTCGCGGGTTTGTACGGCCGCGCCCACGGCAAACGCCGAGTACGGCGCGTAGGCGTGTTCCCGTGCGGCGAGCGCGGCGTTGAGCAGAGTATCCAGCACTATGTCGGGCAGAGTCGTGGTGGTCGAAGGCATCCGGATCTCCGTCAATGCCCGACGCCACGGCAGGTGTTGGCGCGGTGGGCCAGCCGGATCATTCCATCGAGATTGCACCATGCCGATCACCGTAGCCGCCTTGCGTGAGACCGCCGCCGGAGAACGCCGCGTGGCGATTACGCCGGAGATGGCAAAAAAATATAACGGCAAAGGCCTGCAGGTAGTGCTGGAACACGATGCTGGCCGCGCAGCCGGGTTCCCCGATGCCGCGTACGCGGATGCCACGTTTGCCGACGCCGCCGGCGTACTCGCCCAAACCGATCTGCTCGCCTGCGTCTCGCCCCCTGACGATGCGGTGTTTGCGGGCCTGCATGAAGGTGCCGTGGTGGTTGGCCAGTTGCATCCGTACAGTGCCAGCGCACGCCTGGCTGCTCTGGCGGCGCGCAAACTCAGCGCATTCTCGCTGGAGTTGCTGCCGCGTATCACCCGCGGCCAGGCCATGGACGTCCTGAGTTCACAGGCCGCCGTGGCGGGCTATCGCGCGATGTTGATTGCCGCTGAAGCGTCACCGAAATTCTTCCCGATGCTGACCACTGCCGCCGGCACCATCCGGCCGTCCCGGGTGCTGGTGATTGGCGCCGGCGTTGCCGGCTTGCAGGCGATTGCC
>CAJDVT010000047.1_pt1 | contig 28797 bp, 27 predicted proteins | sample 7391411 | NCBI WGS metagenome assembly CAJDVT01 (sample SAMEA7055698, study PRJEB34461) | soil metagenome | biome: terrestrial ecosystem; feature: Peninsula; material: soil | place: Antarctica | collected 2016 | reverse complement strand
GTGCGCGTTCGCTGCTCAGTGCGCCCGTTTCCCAGTCCAGCACTTGCTGCAACAACGGTGCAAACGGACCGCCGCGGCCAGTCAGTGCGTCGCTGATCTCCGGTGCCAGATGCAGCTGCTTGAGCAGAAACTCCATCGGTGCGCACATCAAGGTATCAAGCAGTGAAAACAGGCCGACAGTGAAGGCCATTTCCGGTTCACCGCGTGGTGTGCTCGCTGCCAGCTTTTCGCACATGTGGCCGCGTATCAGCGCTGCACGCAACAGCTCCGGTGGCCGATCATCCATGCCACACAGCGCCATCGTGTCGATCCAGTTGCGCATGCGGTTGAGGCCGAAAAAGACTGCTGCCTGCTCCACTGACTTCATTTGCCTGGGCAGGCCGAAGTAGGCGGAATTGACACAACTGAGCAACTTGTAACTGAGCACGGCGTCGTCGCGCACGATCCGTCCAATTTCCACCGGACCGGGGTTGCCGTTCTGCAGCGCACCCATCAGGCGCAGCATGCTCAGACGATTGGCTGCAAGCACTGGCACCTGCATTGGCTGTGGGACAAGCAGGTAACGGCCCTGGACCGCCTGCACGGGCAGGCTCAGACAGCGTTCGTACAAAGCGTGATCGTCGACGTGGCCGGCAATGACACCGAGGCCGCGTGCATGCATATTTGCGCTGCGCTCGGCCATCACCTCCGGCGGCAAGCTGGTCGCATCCAGACGTACAAACTGTGTCAGTTGCAGCAGGCTTTCTAGCGCCTTGCTGGTATTTGGCGGTGCATCGCCCACGTTCAGCATGAGCTGGCATCCACGCTGCGACATTTGCTGCAAACGGGTCATCAATAACGGGTCATTGGCCGTTTCCGGCTGCAGCATGACGCCCAACCGGGGTTGGTGCAGCAATACATCCGAATTTTCCAGCAACAGCCCGGGCGGAAGGTTGATGTAAGCGCGGTTGCCGCGGACCAGGCGTGTCAGCGCACCATCGGTGATCGCGGACAGGACCCGCTGATGCAAACTCTGCACATCGTCTGGTGCGAGGGGAAAGACGATTTCGTAAGCGAACAGTTGGTGCTCGCGATCCAGCATGGGCATGCGCAGTACCGGCAGGGGTGCGCACATCTGGAAGCTGTCTGCTACGGGAGTCGAAGGAAGCGCATTCATGGTGGCGTCGAGATTGTTCATGAGATTTGTCTGCGAAAGTGCGCGCACCCGGATACATGCACGCGAACGGTGGGAGGACCCGGTCTACAACATGGCAGTCATTTCATACCTCGGCCAATACTTGGGAACGCAAGCTGGCGCGTAGTGCGCCGCCACGACCGTACAAATTGCCTTCGCCGCCGTGTCCAGTCAGGGTCGAAAGCGCTTCGCGAACCTGCAGCAAGCGCTGGTTGACGGCGCAGCCGTTACGCTGGTTGAGTTGCTGACAGGCGCGCAGCGATTGCACAATTTGCGGCCATGTCGCGGCGAATGCCGGTGCCGCAGTCGGTGTCTCGCGCAGCAACTGCTGGCGTTCCAGGTCGAGCTGTTCGAGGCGCCGCAGCAACGACTGCTTGCTGGCGCCAGCGCTGTCCAGCGCCGCGCTGTCCAGTGCGTGCACTGCCGTGCGCTCGACGTCGAGTATCTGCGCAAGGTCGTGCAGGGCTTGCTGCATGTCGCTCAGAACGGCCTGCAGGGCGGCGTCCATCTCCCCTGATGGCGAACGGCTCATGCCTTGTCCGTACCACCGATCTGCTGGTCAAGTGCCAGCATTTGTTCGGCGATGCGCGCCGGATTGATGGTGTAACTGCCATCGGCCAACGCCTGGCGAATCTGCTCGACCCGTTTTTGGTCGACCACTGCCCCATCGTTGGGGCGGGCGGCCTCCTGCAGCGCGCGTGCCGAGTCAGTCAGCTTGACCTCATCGCCGTTCTTGCCGCTCGCTCCGACACTGCTTGCCGGAGCCCCGGTCGTCGCTGTCGAACCGCTGTTGGAGCCGCTTGCTGGCGGCGCAAATGGCGGTAATCCGCTGTTTGAAATTGTGGTGTTCATGGGTTGGTTCTCATCGCCTGGTGTGGCCCTGTAGGTATCAGATCGGCATGGGACGCGAAAACTTTAGGGGCAAAGTGGTTGAAAGGTGTGGCGCGTCTGGATGGGGTGTGAGATCGGGTCATGGCAGCGCAAGGACCTCGCCCGGTGCGCTGACCACGCAGTCGATGACTCTGCCCGAATCCGCGTTGCGCACGCGCAGCCGCGCCCCATTGTCGCCGCTGCCCAGTGCCACGCCGTTGGCACGTACCTCGATGCTGCCCAGACGCGCGGTCATCTGCACGTGGTCGCCGGCGCGCACCATGCGTCGGCCGCCGAGGACTGCCGGCGTGAGCACACTGGCAGATGGCAGTGCGCGGCTCAGCGTACGTCCGGCAACCTGTTCGATATTCTCGATATAACCATAACCCAGATGGGTGACGTCGCGTTCTTCCACGTGGACATCGGCAAGGCTCAGGCCGTCGCCGCGCAGCAATGGGTGATCGGTTACCAGTACGCGGCGAAACAACTGCAACTGGACCGTGACGCGCGTGCTCCAGCCGCCAGCTTGCGGACACACTACGGTTACGGCCACACGCGGCGCGGGATTGACGGATTTGGCGACCGAAGCGCGCAATGGCTCGGCACAGTCGGCCAGATGCAGGCGCGAACTCAGCGCCATGGCCTTCGCCTCTACGCGCGCGCCGGGCAGGCCGAAGCGCTCGCGCACCGCCTGCTCGGCCGCGGATTGTGCGTTGGCTGCCTGGGTGTCGGCGCTGGCTGCGGTGGTCGCGCCCGCGCCCGCGCACCACGCCATGCCGACAAGGCAGGTGGCTGTGGCCAGAGCGTGGCGCGTCACCGGATTCATGCATTCACCAACAATCCGTTCAGCTGCGCGAGCAATGCCTCACGCTCTCCTTCCAGCAGCTTGGAGAATCCATTCGCGTGCTCAAGTTTGCCGTCACCCAGGGCTTCGACAAAATGGCCGCTGTGCTCGCTCAGGTGCCGTCCGCTTGCAGCCAGTGCGGCGGCAGTTGACTTGTCCTGCAGCGCGCCGAGCCGAGCGATGGTGTTGATCAACGTATGCGTGTCGAACCAGCGGCGGTCGACCGAGCCCGGTTCCAGCGCCGCCAGATCCATGGCTTGGCGCAAACTCAGCGCGCTTTCGCGTACTCCCACACTGAGGCTGGTCGGATCGCTGCCGCTTTCGCTGTCCAGCCAATCGAGACCGAGCCGATGGGTGAGCAAGGCATCGCGGTTCAGCGACTCTGCCTGTCGGCGCGCCTCTGCGCTGCGCCTTTGCAGCGCGCCGACAGTAGCCTGCGCGGCTGCCGCACAGGCGTGTTGAATATCGTGTTCGCGCTGCACGCTGGAGACGCGCTCGGCGACGGTGTGCAGCGCCGCACTGCCTTCGCGCAACGCATTGCGCGCTTCGTCGATGCGGCCTTGCGCACGCAGGAGTCGTTCCAGCCCGCGTTGCACCTCGCCATCCAGTTGCACGGAGAAATCGCCGATGGATTCGGTGACGTTTTCGATCTCGGCGGTGGCAGCCGCGGTTTTCTCCGCGAGTTGTTTGACCTCGTCGGCGACTACCGCAAATCCGCGGCCGCTCTCCCCGGCGCGCGCGGCCTCGATCGAAGCATTTAATGCAACCAGGTTGGTTTGGTGGGCAATTTCCTGCACCGCGCCGGTGAACTTGCGGATTTCTGCGACCTGTGCAGCCAGACGGTTCTGTTTGCGGTTCATGGCTGACAGCGCACTGCGCAGCAGTCGCAGCTGTCCGTCCAGTTCGCTGACACCCGTCTGGCCGGCCACGCTTGCCTGCGCCGCTTGCGCCAGATCGACGCCTAGCTGACGCAGGGTCGTCGAGATCCCGACGCTGCCTTCCGTCAAACGATCGACACTGGTGCGGCCGGCCGTGGCGGCACCATCCAGTGCTGTCTGTTCGCGCCGCAGTTGTTGTACCGCGCCGATCACCAGGCTTTGCTGTTCCACGGTTTGCAATGCAACCACGGGCGGCGTGCGTGACCCGGCTCGATCCAGCAATGGGGCCAGGGCCTGTGCGGCCCGCGGATATTTGCGCCGCAGCCGTTGGAGTTCCGCGCCATCGTCCGTGGCGGCGGCCCGGGCGAGAGCGGTCAGGTGCGGTTTCCAGATCAAACTCATGAGAGCGGGGTCACCCTGGACTGCGAAAGGTATGCACGGTCTGCATCGTCGAAATCTTGCCAAACTTGAGGAAGCAAGTCGCATGCCAAGGCGGCTTGCGGTCGCCGGCTACCCGGCCATGCACCACTGCTGCTGTTGCGCGGCGTAGCCTGGTGGGCGCTGCCCGAGGATTTACCTGAGCGAACGTTGCTGCGCGGAGCAGGGCGGCATACGCGGTTGGCGGGACACAACCACGTGGCAAGGCGGATGTTCAACCCCGCCGGCGACCAATTGTGCGCAATGAATGTGTTCAACGCAGGCGCGGTTGCGCGGGGTGGTGCGGCGTGGCATCGGCGCACGTCATGGTGACCAAGGTCAATGGGTCGATGCAGGGCTTTCTCGTCTCCGACCTGCACCGCATGGTGCATTGCGCCGGCGCAAACCTGATAGCACCGACCAGCGCGCTTGGCTCCGGCGCGGGTGATGCGCTCACGCGTATCGGTAACGGTTGGTTGGACTGGAGCAACTGCTGGCGTTGGCAACTGAACCTGGTGATGCCGCCATTGATCTGGCGATTTCCGCCATCGAAATGTCGCACCTGGCTGACTGTGTCTTGTCCCGCGCGACTCGTGAAGCGCCTGCCCTGCGCCGGCTGAAGGTCATACGGTAGATTTCACTCCCAGACGTGGTTTCAACCAGGCGCCGGTGCGCCAGGTTACGGCGCAGCGCTTCATGGCCAAGGTCCAGCGGGACCTGCTCGCGCTGGCTGGGCTGGACCTGCTGACGCTGGATGCGGTGCCGGCATTGGCCCCGCGAGGTCGGTTGCGGGGCGCTGCGGTACCGGGCCACGGCGCTTCATGTCAGGCGTCAACAATCCGTCTTTTCGCCGACAGGGCGCCTTCAGACAATGGTCGGTCAGCGCGCCAGCCCAATCGTGACAAGGGGTTGACGTTGGTGGCATGCAACTTGCCTTGACCTTCGTGCGGCGCTGCCGCGTGAAGCGAGGCACACAACATGATTCCCGACAACCTATTTGGTATTCACACCCAGGCATTGGAGGTATGGCAACGCCGCAGCGAGGTGCTGGCCAACAACCTGGCCAACGCGGACACGCCTGACTTCAAGGCGCGCGATGTGGACTTTGCCAAGGTGCTGGCCGCCGCCGGTGGCAGCACCAGCGGGTCTGCGCTTGCGCTGCAAACGCGCAGTCCGGGCCAGATCGGCAGTGGCGGGCAGGCTGCGAATGCACTGGCTTATCGCGTGCCGACGCAGCCAAGCATGGATGGCAACACGGTCGACGAACAGGTCGAGCAGGCCGCGTTTGCCGCCAACGGCGTGCATTACCAGGCCAGCCTCTCCTTCATCACGGCGCAAATTCGCATGTTGCGCACGGCAATCACCGGAGGTCAGGGCTGATGTCACTGTTTTCGATTTTCAACATAGCCGGGTCCGGCATGGCGGCGCAGTCACTGCGTCTGAACACGGTGGCCAGCAACCTGGCCAATGCCGACAGCGTGGCAAGCACGCCCGAAGCCGCCTACCGCTCACGCGAGCCGCTGTTCTCGGCGGTACAAAAACAGGTGGGCCTGGGCAACCAGGGTGCTGACCAGGGGGTGCGCGTACTCGGTGTCGCCGAGAGCCAGGCGGCCATTCCCAGCCGCTACGAGCCTGGCAATCCGCTGGCCAATGGCGATGGTTACGTCTACTCCAGCAACGTCAACCCGGTGGATGAGTTGGTCAACATGATCTCCGCCTCGCGCTCCTATCAAAACAACGTCGAGGTGATGAACTCGACGCGTCAGATGCTGCAAAAGACTTTGGACCTGGGCAAGTGAGGCACACCTCGTTGCGCCGGCAAGCAAGGTCACAACTCTCCATGAGGCAGAACCCATGAACGTCCCCGGCGTTGGCAGCAGCGCTGCGCAAGCAGCCACCATCGGCAAGGAAAAGACCATCGGTCAGGCGGATTTTCTGAGCCTGCTGGTGCAGCAGATGCGTAATCAGGATCCGACCAAACCGATGGATTCATCGCAGATGGTCAGCCAGCTGGCGCAGATCAGTCAGGTGTCCGCCACGCAGGCGTTGCGGACCTCGTTTGATGCGCTCAGCGCATCGTTGCAGGGCAACCAGATGCTGCAAGCCAGCAGCATGGTCGGGCGCGGTGTCACCGTGCCTTCCAACGCGGGCCAGTTGCACAACGACACGCTCGACGGTGCCGTGAACGTGCCCGACGGCGGTGGACAGGTCGTGGTGCGGATCACGGATGCCCAGGGCAACGTCGTGCGCACGCTGGACATGGGCATGCCGAAGGCCGGTTTGGTGGCCTTTCACTGGGATGGCAAGGGTGACGACGGCAAGGCCGCGCCAGAAGGTGTTTACGGCCTTGCGGCGCAAGCAGGCAACACCGCGGTGGCCACGTATGTCAGCGGCACGGTCAATGGTGTGGGCATGACCAGCGATGGTGCCTATCTGGATATAGAAGGTTTTGGTGGCGCGCTGCTGAGCCAGGTCGCGCAGATCAACTGACCGAGCAAATCAACGGGCCCGCAAGGGACTCCAACGCAGAGGAATCATTTCATGGCTTTCAACATTGCATTGAGCGGGCTGAACGCGGCGTCGAAGGACCTCGAAGTCACCGCCAACAACATCGCCAATACCGGCACCACCGGCTTCAAGGGCTCGCGCGCTGAATTTGCCGAGCTGTTCAACGCGGCCGGGCCCAACCTCAGTTCCAGCCAGGTCGGCAGTGGTGTACGTCTGACCAACGTGGCCCAGCAGTTCAAGGCAGGCAGCGTGGAGACGACCAACAACAGTCTCGACTTCGCGATCAGCGGCGACGGGTTCTTCACCATCCGCGATGCCAAGGGCTATTCGTATACGCGAGCCGGCGCGTTCCGTCAGGACAGCAACGGCTTCGTCACCAACGCCAGTGGCCAGCATTTGCAGGTGTTTCCCGCCAACGTTGGTGGCACGTTCGATACCAGCACGCTGCAAGACCTGCAGATGATCACGTCGCAGAATGCAGCCAAGGCCACGACCAGTGTGGCAATGGCGTTGAACCTGCCATCCGATGCCACGGCGCCGGTGCCGGCGTTCGATCCGACGGATGCGTTGAGTTACAACCAGTCCACCCCGTTCACTGCCTATGACTCACTCGGTGCCACCCATACCGGCGTGGTGTACTTCGTCAAGGACGCGGCCGCCAACACGTGGAATGCGCACCTGTACGTCGATGGAGTAAGCACCGGCGCCCCGCAGCCAATCAGCTTCACCAGCAGCGGGGCACTTGCCACTCCGGCCGGCGGGCAGCTCAGTTTTGCTCCCGTGTCCGTCAGCCCGGGGGCCGACCCGTTGCAATTGACTCTGGATATGACCAAGGCGACCCAGTTCGGCAATGACTACGTGGCCAGTTCGATCATCCAGGACGGTTTCCCGACTGGCACCTTGTCCAGCATCGATGTGTCTCGCGAGGGCGTGGTGCAGGCCAAATATTCCAACGGCCAGAACACGGCGCTGGGGCAGCTGGCGCTGGCACGTTTCAGCAATCAGCAGGGCTTGCGCCAATTGGACAACACGAATTGGGCAGCGTCTTTCGATTCAGGTGCACCGATCATGGGTGCGGCCGGCAACGGAACTTTCGGCAATGTCCAGTCTGGCGCGCTCGAGGCATCCAACACCTCCGATCTCACCGCCGAGTTGGTGAACATGATCAAGGCCCAGCGTAATTACCAGGCCAACGCACAGGTGATTTCCACCGACGACAAGTTGACGCAGACCATCATCAATATCCGCAACTGACGAGTTGGGTGAAAAGCATTTTCGGCCCTCGCCGGAATGATCAGCGAAGAGGTTTTCCATGGATCGATCATTGTATGTAGCCATGACGGGTGCCACGCAGATGATGCGTGCGCAGGCGGAGGTGGCACACAATCTGGCCAACGCCGACACCGTGGGCTTCAAGGCCCAGTTATCCGCATTTGAGCCGTTGCCGGTGCAGGGCGCGGGCTTGGCGACGCGCGTCAACGGCGTGGCTTTTGGCCAGGGTGTGGACACGCGCCCGGGTGGACAGATCGACACCGGCCGTGACCTTGACGTTGCTGTGCATGGCAACGGCTGGATAGCGGTGCAGGACGCACAAGGTGGAGAGGCATACACCCGCGCAGGCGAGTTGCGGCTGACCGCCGAGGGCATGCTCACCGATGCACGCGGCAATCTGGTGATGGGCGATGGTGGCCCGATCACCGTGCCGCAAAGCACGCAGATGAATGTCGGGGCCGACGGCACGATCTCGGTCGTGCCGATGGGGCAGACCCCCAACACGCTTTCGGCAGTGGGTCGCATCAAGCTGGTCAACCCGCCAGCGGAGGATCTGAGCCTTGGCGCGGACGGCCTGATGCACCTGGCCGGCGGTGCGAGCGCCAGTGCGGATCCGGCGGTGACGATTCAGTCTGGCGTGCTGGAATCGAGCAACGTCAATCCGTCGCAGATGCTCGTGCAGATGATCCAGCTTTCGCGCCAGTACGAGTTGCAAGTACGCGCCATCAAGAACGCCGACGAAAACGCGCAGTCAGCCTCGCGGCTGCTGCAGATAAGCTGATACCAATCACGGTCACGGACGTAAAGACGTCCAGACGGAGTCAACGACATGTTCTCATCTCTGTGGGTAGCCAAGACTGGACTCGATGCGCAGCAAACGCGCATGGATGTCATCTCCAACAACCTGGCCAACGCCAACACGACGGGCTACAAAAGCGCGCGCGCATCGTTCCAGGATCTGGTGTACCAGAACGTCCACCAGCCCGGAGCCCAGACCACCGAGCAAACCCAGGCGCCCTCCGGGTTGATGCTGGGCACCGGCGTGCGCGTGGTCGGCAGCGAGAAATTGTTTACCCAGGGCAATATCGAGCAGACGGGCAATGCGCTGGATGTGGCCATTCAGGGCCGCGGATTCTTGCAGGTGACGATGCCTGATGGCTCCATCTCCTATACCCGTGATGGCTCACTGCATTTGGACCAGAACGGGCAGATTGTCACCGCCAACGGCTACGCGCTGGACCCGGCCATCAGCGTGCCGGCGAATGCGCAAAGCATCACCATCGGCAACGACGGCACAGTCAGCGTCAGCATTGCCGGTCAGGCCGCAACGCAGCAGATCGGGACTGTGCAGCTGGCCGATTTCATCAATCCCGCCGGCCTGCAGCCGAATGGCGACAACTTGTATCTGGAAACCGCGTCCAGTGGTTCGCCGCAGATCGGCCAGCCCGGTCTCAACGGTCTGGGCACGCTGGCCGCTGGCGCCCTGGAAAGCTCCAACGTCAACGTGGTCGAACAGATGGTGGACATGATCCAGACCCAGCGCACCTACGAGATGAATTCCAAGGCGGTGTCCGCCGCCGACTCCATGCTGCAATTTTTGACCAACAAGCTTTGAGTAACGTCGTGATGAGCAAACTTTGCCGATACCTGTTGCTGCCATGCATGCTCGCCATGCTGGCTGCGTGTGCCAGCGGTCCACAGGCCCGCGATGACGCGCAATGGGCGCCCACGCCACCACCGCCGCAGGAGATCGCGGCGGCGCCATCGGATGGCTCGATCTATCACGACGGCAGCGGCATGGAGCTGTTCACCGACCCGCGTGCGCATCGTGCCGGGGACATCCTCACCGTGGTGCTGATTGAAAACACCCAAGCCACGAAGAAGGCCAGCACCAGTACCAGCAAGGGTGACAAGGTTGACATCAAGGCGCCGACCCTGCTCGGCAAGACGCTCACCCTCGGCGGCAAGGTGGCCGATATCGGTCTGGATGGCGAGCGCAAGTTTGACGGCAACGGCTCCAGCAGCCAGAGCAACCAGCTCACCGGTTCAATCACGGTAACGGTCGCCCAGCGCATGTCCAACGGCAACTTGCTGGTTCGCGGCGAGAAGTGGCTGACCATCAACCAGGGCCAGGAGCTGGTGCGTATCTCCGGAATCGTGCGTCCGCAGGACATCGGCCAGGACAATACCGTGCCATCGACCCGCGTCGGCGACGCCCGCATCAGCTACACGGGCCGCGGCACCCTGGCTGACGCCAATACGCGTGGTTGGATGTCGCGTTTCTTCAATTCCAAGTGGATGCCGTTCTGATGAAATCGTCCCACGCCGTTCCATACACTGCTGCTGCAGCAAAATCTCGCCGGCCGGCCGTTGGCGCGGCGCGCAAGACGGTGCAGGTGGCCGGCGTACGCAGCAACCAGTTGATCGGTTACGGACTGGTAGTGGGCCTGGACGGTAGTGGCGACCAGACCACGCAGGCGCCGTTCACCACGCAAAGCCTGGAAAACATGCTGCAGCAGTTCGGCATCACCGTGCCGGCCAATGCGCGACCGCAGTTGAAGAACGCCGCTGCGGTGATGATCACCGCCGATCTGCCGGCGTTTGCCAAGCCCGGTCAGGCGATCGACATCACCGTGGCCTCGATCGGCAATGCCAAAAGCATCCGGGGAGGCCAACTGCTGATGACGCCGCTGCGCGGCGCGGACGGCAATGTGTACGCGATGGCGCAGGGCAGTGTGGTCGTCGGCGGGATCAGTGCACAGGGCAAGAGCGGCTCCAGCGTGCAGGTCAACATTTCCGCCAGTGGCCGCATTCCCAACGGCGCGTCGGTGGAACGCGCGGTGGCATCGTCGTTTTCCAGTGGCGGCAACCTGATGCTTAATCTCAACACCGCCGACTTCACCACGGCCGGGCGCATCGCCAAGGCGATCAACTTGGCCTACGGCCCTGGAACCGCGCAGGCCATCGACGGCGGCTCGGTCTCCGTACGCGGACCGCAGGATCCGTCACAGAAAGTCGAGTGGATGGGCGCGATCCAGAACATCGAGGTTCAGCCGGGTGACGCACCGGCGCGCGTGGTGGTCAACTCGCGTACCGGCACCGTGGTGATCGGCTCGGACGTGCGCGTCACGGCTGCGGCCGTGGCGCATGGTGCGATCCAGGTTACTGTCGGCGAGCAGGCTCTGGTCAGTCAGCCGGCGCCGTTCAGCCCGGGCGGACAGACCGCCGTGGTGCCCAGCAGCAACGTGCAAATCAGCGAAGAGGGCGCGCACATGTTCAAGTTCGGCCCGGGCGTCAGCCTGGACACGATCGTGCGCGCGGTCAACCAGGTCGGCGCCACGCCGAGCGATTTGATCTCCATCTTGCAGGCGTTGAAACAGGCTGGCGCGCTTCGTGCAGAGCTTGTCGTGATTTGAACGAGTGCCAAAATCATGACGGCCATCAACCCCAGCATACCCGCGCTTGATACCTGGACCGAAATGTCCGGCTTTTCGAAGCTGCGTGCCAGTGCACGCAGCGATGGCGGCAAGGATGCGCTACCCGCCGTGGCCAAACAGTTTGAGGCGATCTTCACGCAGATGATGCTGAAGTCAATGCGCGACGCCAATGCCAGCATGGGTAGCGGCTATTCCGACAGTGAGGCGGGCAACAGCTACCGCGACATGTTCGATCACCAGTTGTCACTGACTCTGGCCAACGGTCACAACGGCCTCGGTATCGCGAAGATGCTGATTCGCCAACTGGGCGACAAATCGAACGGCGCCGACACTGCGGCGGTTGACCCCACGCAAAAGTCACCGCTCTCGCCAACAGCCGTAAGCAATGCCAATGTGCGCGCGCTGCTGCAATTGGGGGCCGATCGCCCGGATACTGCCGCTGCGGATGGAGCCAACGGCATGTCTGGATGGCTCGGCCCTGCGCCGGCTGGCGACCTGGACAATGCACCATGGGCCGGCATGCTGGGCAAACTCGGTGCACTGAGCCAGACCGGCGTATTCGGGCCGCTGGCGCAAGGCGTGGCCGGTGTGGCGAGTGCCACTGCAAAGCTGTTACCCGATGGCGACCCGGTCAATTTTGTGCGTGCGCTGGCGCCGCATGCGCAGGCCGCGGCGGACAAACTTGGGGTGTCCGTGCGCGCGTTGCTGGCGCAGGCCGCGCTGGAAACCGGCTGGGGCAAACACCTGCCCAGTCACGGCGACGGCAGCAGCAGTTTCAACCTGTTCGGGATCAAGGCCGGCAGGAGCTGGGAAGGCGGCAAAGTAAGCGTACCGACGCTGGAATACGAGAACGGCGTGGCGGTACGCAAGCGCGACAGCTTCCGCGCGTATGACTCGCCGGCAGAGTCGTTCTCTGATTACGCCAGACTGATCAGCGACAACCCGCGGTATGCGCGAGCGCTGGATCAGGGTGAAAACATTGCCGGCTTCGCCCATGCCCTGGTGCGCGGCGGCTATGCCACGGACCCGGCGTATGCCACAAAGCTCACCACCATCGCCAACAGTCAACAAATGCGCGACGCACTGGCCGCGCTGCGCAGCGCCGGAAGCCTGAAATGAGGCTTTCACCCACCGTTACAGCGCGGCATGTGGTGCGAGACCGCTTTCGGCGGGTACGTCCAGAAATTCATGTACCAGATGGTCTCCTGGCTGAGGTGCCGGTCATGGCGATGCGGTCCGGGCGCCAGGCGGCGCGAGTCGCACAATCTCAAGGTAACTTGCCACTGGCCGTTACCGTTGACACATGCTGCATCGAAGTGTCGGTGCAGCAGGCATTGAGGATGATCCATGGCTGACATGCTTTCCACTGGCGTGTCTGGTCTGCTTGCCGCGCAGATCGGGCTGAGTACAGTCAGTCACAACGTGGCCAACGTCAACACCGACGGCTACAGCCGTCAGATCGTCTCGTTTGCCACCAAATTGCCGGAAGGGCAGGGTGGCTATTTCATCGGCACGGGTGTGGATACCGTCGCCGTGCAACGTGCGTACAGCCAGTTTCTCAACAACTCGTTGTGGTCGGCCGCGTCCGGCCAGGGGCGGGCTGACATGATGGTGAGCCTGACCGGGCAGATCAACAGCCAGGTGTCGGGCAGCAGCAATTTGCAGACGTCCCTGGACAGCTTTTTCGGCGCCGTGCAGGACGTGGCCAACGCGCCTTCGGATACCGCTTCGCGCGAAGTGTTGCTGGCACGCGCTGGCGGCCTGGCCAGCACGTTCCGATCCTTGTCCGGGCAATTCAGCCAGCTTGCCGGGCAGGTGCAGCAGCAGCTTGGCGATACAGTCAAATCCATCAATAGCGACAGCACCGCGATTGCGCGGTTGAACGGATTGATTCGCACCGCGGTTGCCACCGACGGCACGCCGCCGTCGGATCTGCTCGATCAGCGCGACGCGCTGGTGAAGAAGCTTGCCGGTGAGGTGGGCATCGGCGTGGTGACGCAGTCTGACAACACAATCAATATCTATGTCGGCAATGGCCAGGCGCTGGTCACCAGTACCCAGGCGCATGCGCTTGGCACCGCACCGAACAAGTACGACGCCACCCGTCAGGAGATTGTGGGCGAAGGCGGCAGTGTGATCAGCGGGCGCATCGGTGGTGGCGCGCTGGGCGCGTTGCTGGATTTTCGCAGCAGTGTACTGGACCCGGCGCAAACCCAACTCGGCCGTGCTGCGCAAGCTCTGGCTGCCACGTTCAATGCGCAGCACGCGCAGGGTGCGGATTTGCAGGGTGCCGTCGGCGGCGCGTTCTTCAGCGTGGCCGGCCCGGTCGTGCAGGCCGCCAGCAGCAACACGGGTAGCGGCGTGCTGGCTGCCAGCATCACCAATATCGGCACCCTGACTGGCAAGGATTACACGCTCCGTTATGACGGCAGCGCGTGGGCCATGCGTGACAGCAATGGCGCCAGTGTCACGTTCAGTGGCAGCGGGACACCTGCCGACCCCTTCCAGGCAGCGGGATTGAGTCTGGTCGTGAGCGGCAGCGCAGCAGCCGGAGACAGCTTTCGCGTGCAGCCCAGTCGTGATGCCGCCAGTAGTTTTGCCGTGGTTATCACGGACCCGGACAAGGTCGCTGCCGCAGCACCATTGCTTGCCAATGCTGCGGGTACCAACACGGGGGTGGCTGCACCCAGCATCAGCTTGAGTGATGGCAGCGACCCGAATCTTTTCAGCGCCAGCGCGGTGGTATTCAGCTCCTCCACCAGTTACAGCATCGACGGCGGTGCCGCACAGAGCTTCACGCCCGGCGCGCCGATCACGCACAACGGCTGGAGCCTGCAACTGGATGGCGCACCTGCTGCTGGCGACACGTTCAACATCAAGGCAAATACCAACGCCCAGGGCGACAACCACAATGCTCTGGAATTGGGCAAGGTTGCCAACATGGGCGTGCTGGATGGTGGCGTCACCAGTGTCGGCCGCGCATATAGCCAATTGGTCAGCCACGTCGGTAGCGCCGGCGCGGTGGCCCAGGACGATCAGATCACGCAAAAGGCGGTGTACACGCAGGCCATGGCCTCGCAGCAAAGCGTTTCCGGCGTGAACCTGGACGAGGAGGCGGCCAATCTGGTGCGCTTTCAGCAGGCGTATCAGGCGTCGGCACAGGTCATCAGCACGGCCAACACATTGTTCAATGCGCTGCTCGGCGCGGTGCGGGGGTAAGTCATGCGCGTTTCCACCAGCTGGATGCAGCAGCAATCAGTCGGCACCATGATGGATCGCCAAAGCGACCTGTCCAGACTCAACACGCAGTTGGCCACCGGCAAGCGTATCAATCAGCCTTCCGACGATCCGGTGGGCGCGGCACGTGCGCTGGATCAGACGCATCTCATTGCCGATGTCGCGCAGTATCAGCGCAACATTGTCTCGGCCAATGCCCGGCTGGGGCTGGAGGATCAGAGCCTGGCCAATGCGACCAACGTCCTCGGGCGCACACGCACCCTGGTGCTGCAGGCGATCAACGGCACGCAGTCGGACGGAACGCGTGGCGATATTGCCACCGAGTTGGTGCAGTTGCGCCAGCAGTTGCTCGCCCAGGCCAACAGCAAAGACGGCCAGGGCGAATATATCTATGCCGGCAATCGTACCGGCAGCGCGCCGTTTACCCAGCAAGCGGGCGTGACCTATGTCGGCGATGACGGCCAGCGCATGGTGGCCGCCGGACCCGGGCTGCAGGTTGCCACCGGCGATCCCGGCAGCGCCGTGTTCGGCAACATCCCCACCGGCAATGGCACGTTTGCGATCAGTGCGGGCGGCGCCAATACCGGGACGGTCGTGGCTGGCGCCAGCAGCGTCAGCGATCCATCAGCCAGCCCGTCGGCCTGGGATGGCGGCACCTACAGCATTGTGTTTACCGCACCCAATACGTACGAAGTGCGCGACAGCGCCAGCACCGTGCTGGACAGCGGCACTTACGATCCCACCAGCGGTGGCAGCGTCGCGTTTCGTGGCGCGCAGGTGGCATTCACCGGCACTCCAGCGGTCAACGACAGTTTTTCGCTGAGTGCTTCGGGCAAGCAGGATGTGTTCGCCACGCTGCAAAACATAATCGACGCTTTGCGTACGCCACATGGCGGCGGGGCGGATATGCAGAACGCGATGAACACGCAGTTTGCCAATCTGGATCAGGCCATCGACACCATCACGCGTACGCGCGGCATGGTCGGTGCTCGCATGAATGCACTCGATCAACAGCAAAGCCTCAATGATGATCTGACGCTGCAATACAAGACGTCGCTGTCTGCCGTGCAGGATCTGAACTACTACGACGCGATCAGTCAACTCGGCGCGCAGACCACGGCGCTGCAGGCGGCGCAGATGACTTTCAGCAAATTGCAGGGTTCAAAATTGTTTGATTATTTGCGTTGACAAGCCTCAAGTTTCGGTGTTGGGCGTCGAAACAGTTCACAAGGCGGAAACACTCGCATTGAGTATCCGCTGATTGACAACGCCGGCCATTGTCGGCAACCCAACTCGATTCGGAGATACTCCAATGGTCATGAGCGTAATCACCAACATCAGCTCGCTGAATGCCCAGCAAAACCTGGCCACTTCGCAGAGCAAACTCGCTACCGCGATCCAGCGCCTGTCTTCAGGTATGCGTATCAACAGCGCCAAAGACGACGCCGCCGGCCTCGCCATTTCCACCCGCTTCACCACCCAGATCAACGGCCTGAACCAGGCCGTGGCGAACGCCAATGACGGCATCTCGCTGGCGCAGACGACTGAGTCGGCGTTGAACGAAGTCACCAATAACTTGCAGCGCATCCGCACCTTGGCGGTGCAGTCAGCCAACGGCACCAACTCGGACTCCGATCGTGCTTCGCTAAATGCCGAAGTGACGCAGCGTTTGGCCGAGATCAACCGGATTGCCACGCAGACCAACTTCAACGGCAAGACCGTACTCGATGGCAATGCTGGCGTCACCAAGTTCCAGGTCGGCGCGAATGTCGGACAGACCATTGATGTCAACCTGAGCCAGGGCGTGAAGACCGACCAGATGGGCACCTACAGCAAGACATCGGCCTCCGTGACTGGCACTGCATTGTCGTTCACCTCTGGCACGACCACGCTTTCTGCGGACGCCACCATCACCATTGGCACCAAGACGGCCACCATTGCTGCGGGCGATTACTCCGCCCAGACGCTACAGTCGGCGATCAACGGTGCATTCAGCAAGGCCGGCATCGACAATGCTGTTGCCGCGGTCGACGCGACCAGCAGCAAGGTCACCATCGATACCCGCGTTGACATGAAGCAGGTCGGCTCGGTGATGACCGACGGAGACATCACGTCGTCCGACCTTGGTTTGTCGGATGCGACAGCGGCGACCGTCGACAGCGCGACGCTGAGCTCCGCTGACGTCCTCACGGTAGCTGGCGCCAACAACATGATGGATAGCATCGATGCAGCCTTGCAAAGTGTCAGCAGTCTGCGCTCGGACCTCGGTGCGGTGCAGAACCGCTTCGAGTCCACGATCTCCAACCTGCAGACCATTTCGCAGAACCTGAGTTCGTCGCGCAGCCAGATCCTGGATGCCGACTTCGCCTCGGAAACCGCGAACATGACCAGCGCCAACATCCTGCAACAGGCCGGTGTTTCGGTACTGGCGCAGGCCAACGCCTCCACCCAGGCGGTGTTGAAACTCCTGCAGTAATTGCTTGACCCCGAGGTGGCCGCAGCACAACGCGGCCGCCTTCACTCTTTAGAGGAAACCCGCTCATGGCCATCACCGTTGGTTCAACTGCACCGACGTCGGGTCTGCTGACATCCATGGGCGTGGGTTCCGGTCTGGATGTAGCGACGCTGGTAGCGAAGCTGGTGGCCGCCAAGAAGGCGCCGCAGCAAGATCAGATTACCAACGCGTCCAACTCGGCCAACATTCAGCTTTCGGCACTCGGGCAAATCAACGCTGCCTTGTCGGCATTGCAATCGGCAATGGCCCCACTCACCGACGGCAGTGCGTTCGGCGCACGCGCAGTGAGCAGCAGTGACCCGACCGTGTTTGGCGCCAGCAGCAGCGGCAATCCAGTCAGCGGCAGCTACAACGTCGTGGTCGATCATCTGGCCAGCTCGCTAAAAGCTTCTTCTGCCGCATTTGTTGACAGTAATGCCCCGGTTGGTACTGGCACGCTCACCATCACAGTGGCCGGCCAACCAATGAAACTGGAACTGGACGCTGGCAACAATTCCCTGGCGCAAATACGTGATGCCATCAACAAGGCCAGTGACAACCCCGGCGTCAGTGCCACCATCGTTAATGGCACGGATGGCGCACATCTGGTGCTCAGCGGCACCCGCACCGGGGCTGCCAACGGGTTCAGCGTCACCAGTAGTGGTGGCGATGGCAACCTTGCGGCGTTGCACTATGACGTGAATGCGTCCAGCGGCAATGCGTTGTCGGTGGTTACTGCGGCGCAGGATTCCGCTTACACCATCGACGGCTTGGCCGGCACCAGTGTCGATAACACGGTCAGCGGTGCCATCGATGGCCTGACCCTCAACCTGGTTGCCGCTGGAAACAGCAAGCTCACCGTGAGCAGCGACAGTTCCAAGGGCAGTGTGGCGCTGACCAATCTGGTCAACACTTACAACAGCTTTATCGGCATCTACCAAAACCTGACCAAGTACGACTCCACCAGCGGTGCGGCCGGCGCGCTGATTGGTGACGCTACGCTCAACAGCATCAACAGCACCTTGTCGCGCATCGTCGGCGGTACGGCCAATGGCTCTACGCTTTCTTCCATCGGTATTTCACTGCAGGTGGATGGCACGTTGAAGCTGGACAGCGACAAGGCGGCCAGCGCACTTTCTGACGGCGGCAAGCAGGTAGATAACCTGTTTGGTGGCACCGAAGGTTTTGCCGCCAAGTTGAACACCTCATTGAATAACTGGGTGGGCACCACTGGCGTGCTGGCTGGCCGTACGACCAGCCTTGCCCAGCAATTGAAACAGCTCACTGTGCAGCAAACCACATTGAACGGCCGCATGGACGCGCTCACTGCGCGCTACCAGGCGCAGTTCACCGCGCTGGACACGCTGATGAGCAAACTCAGTAGCACCAGTACCTATCTGCAGCAACAATTTGATGCCATGAACAACTACGGCAAAAAGTAATCGCCGGCAAGTTGATGGCGAGACATCTCGCACGAGGAGACAGTCATGGGATTTGGTTATGGCGCAGGCGCCTATCAACAAGTTCGTTCACGCGGCGGCGCAGAATCGGCCGACCCGCATGGCTTGATCACATTGCTGATGGATGGTGCCCTGGAGCGCATTGTGCAGGCACGCGGACACATGCAACGCAGTGAAATAGCGGCCAAAGGTGAAGCGATTTCGCGCTGCATCAAGATCATTGGCGGCTTGCGCGACAGCCTGGATCGCAAGGCGGACGCAGCGTTGGTTGACCGGCTGGATTCGCTTTACGACTACATGAGCCGTCGCTTGCTGCAGGCCAATGTACGCAACGACACGACGATCCTGGATGAAGTGAGCAACCTGCTGCGCCAGGTACGCGACAGCTGGATCAAGGTATCACGCGCCCATGCCGAGGCGGTGCAGCAAGCCGTCAGCGCATGATCGGCACGCTCACTCAAGCGCTGCAATTGAGCCAGCACATGCTGGCCGCCGCGCAAGCCCAGGCATGGGACACCGTGACCGCGCTTGACGCGGAACGCGAGCCACTGCTGCTTGGTGCCTATGCCCCGGACGCCAGTACCCGCGACCAACTGGCACAGATCCTCGCCTGCAACTGCGAACTCGAGGCGGAAGTTGCGCGTGCGCGCGATGCCGTTGCGCTGCTGTGGCAACGCGAAAACAACCACGTGCAGGCCATTACTGCCTACACGCAGACCTGATCCTCCAACTGACGGCCCACGGCATCACGACTGCGGTCGCATCACCGCAGCCCTTCTTCCGCCGGAGTTGCATTTGCCGGAGTGGCCTTGGTCCGCCCGGGCGCTGGGTCGGTGTTGGGTGGCTCGCTTCAGCCGGACGCTTTCGGCTTCGCTTCAGCCCCGGCACGGCCTGCGGTTTCCGGCGCAAGCCAGCGAGGCAGTGGGCAGGAGAGTTGCTGGCGGAGGTGTTGCAAGCGCGTAGCAACCCACGCCGGCGTCCCCGCGTATCGCGCGGGACGGTCGGTTATCCTCGTCGGAAGGGCTTGCTGTGTCTTGTGCTGGCGGTATTGCGCTTGGTATGGCCCGATACAAGCTCACAATGAACCCTGGGGTCGGCCAGGGTTTCTCGCTTTCTGCCACCGGAGTTGCACGATGCTCGCCAGCAGATGGGATGATTTCGAACAGCGTCTGAGTTGCGAAGAAAGCCTGCATGTGGACGCCGCGCCGCTGATCTGGCCGCCGGCACCAGCCCTCCAACTGCGCATGGCCGAACGCAATACGAATACGCTGGCCGCGGTGGCTGCGCTGGAGGAACGTGCCATTGAGAGCGGGGATGAGGACAATCCGGTGATGCAGGAAATGTTGCGGCTGGATGCAAAGCTCACCGCACTGATGGATGTCGTCAACCAGCTACTGGTGCCAGCCAGCTCATTGCCGTCGCGTCAGTCGGTGCGTTTCAACGTTGTCGGCGCACTGCTCCCGGCCACCTTGGTGCCGCCGGGCGACGCGCTGCTGTTGCGCCTGCGCTTCGATGTGTGTCCGAGCCTGCCGCTTGAGCTGGCCGGACAGGTGGACCGGCGATTCCCGGACGAAAAGGTGTTTGTTGCGTTTGCGCCGGTGGGTGACGTGCTGGGTGACGCGATTGAGCGGCTAGTTTTTCGCCATCACCGCCGCAAAGTGGCAGAGACGCGACAACTCGCCGGTTGAACGCCGAGCGGCGCGTGTGACGCACGTCGCGTTTGTGATGCTTGGCGTGTTCTTTTCTTGACGCGACGGAAAGCGCGCCCGGGATCCTTGGAGCGCTTGGCTCCCTTTTGCCAAAGTGTTGCAACTTCATCCACTTGACGCACGGTGGTGTGCGTTTTTTGACGTCAGACTGCCGCTGCGTTCCTGCGCCGGTGACTCCAAAGTGACGCTTTCCTGCCGCGATGGCAGCAAAACTGGCCCTGATCTTGCTCTTGCCTTCATTGCGCCGGCGACGTAAAGCCGACAGGTTATGGACTGACCCGCAGGATTTGCCTGAGGACAGTGGTGAAGCGGTAGGAGATCAAGGATGCAAAAGTACGATTTTCTGGTGATTGAGTCGGATCGCGCACGGATGGCGTCGGTGCTGTCGGCCCTGCAGTTTCTCGGCTATCAGCCACAGGATGGCGCCTTGTGCGCCGTTGCCGATGAGGCCACGCACGCCTGGCGAGGGGTGTTTGTCGGCACCATTGGGGATGCCGCGGAGGCCGAGCGTCAGCTGGCATTGCTCGGTGACAGCGCCGCGCACGTGCCGATGCTGGTAGGCGGTGATTCGGCGTGGCTGGCGCGTTTTACCAGTTCAGCGTCGACGTTTGCCACGCGTGTGGCCACGCTTGACTATCCCTTGCGCTACGAACAGATGGCCGATGCCTTGCGCAGCGTGTACGCGCGGTTGTTCGGACGTGAGCGTGGTGCCATGCAACTCATTGGTGACTCCGCCGCGATGGTGCGGGTCAATGGCCTGATCCGTCAGGTGGCCCCGTTTGATTCCACCGTCCTGGTATTGGGTGAGTCGGGGACTGGAAAGGAAATGGTGGCACGAGCCATCCATCAGCAGTCGCCCCGCCGAGACAAGCCATTCGTGGCGATCAACTGCGGCGCGATTCCCGCCGAATTGCTTGAGAGCGAATTGTTCGGTCACGAAAAGGGGGCGTTTACCGGCGCCATCAGTGCGCGCAAGGGCCGGTTTGAGATGGCTGAAGGCGGCACGTTGTTTCTTGACGAGATCGGCGACATGAGCTTGCCGATGCAAGTGAAATTGTTGCGCGTGCTGCAGGAACGCGTGTTCGAGCGTGTCGGTGGCAACAAGACGCAGCGCTGTGACGTGCGCATCGTTGCCGCCACGCATCGCAATCTGGAGCAGGCCATCCACGATGGCCAGTTCCGCGAAGATTTGTTTTACCGCCTGAGTGTGTTCCCGCTGGAGCTGCCTTCATTGTGCGAGCGCCTGGGCGACATGTCGCTGCTTATTGCCGACTTCAACAAGCGTTTGGCGCGGCGCGGCCTGGGTCAGGTGCGCTTCAGCGCGGCTGCCCTGCAGGCGCTGCATGTGTATGCCTGGCCCGGCAATGTACGCGAATTGTCGAACCTGGTGGAGCGCATGGCGATTCTGTTCCCGCATGGAGAAGTGCGTGCGGGAGATCTACCGGAAAAATATCGTGGTCAGCGCCTCAGCGATGAGGTGCGCGGCGCAGCATTGCTGGCGCTGATGGACGATCAGCTCGTTCCCGCTGCGGCCCTGCCGTTGGAGATGGTTGACAGCCTTGGAGTCCTGCCTGAAAACGGCTTTGACCTGAAAGACCACCTGGCCGACATCGAGGTTGGCTTGATCCGCCAGGCGCTCGACGCCAGTGGCGGTGTGGTCGCGCACGCCGCGCGCTTGCTGCACATGCAACGCACCACGCTGGTAGAGAAGCTGCGCAAGTACGGCCTGCAGGGGAGCATGGCGTAGGCCTGCTGATGCCTCGTGGCTACCCGCCCGGCGTGCCGTCGGGTGGTTATGGCACGCCTCGTGCATCCATTACCAGCAAACCCGTCAGGTGACGGGATTCCGACAGCAGCCAGCCATAACGGTGCACCGCGATGAACACGATTGACGTCAATAACCTGTTGTCCCAGATGCGCCAGATGAGCGCTCAGGTGCGTCCCCCGGAGAGCGCGTTCAAGACGGCACCGGTCGGCGCACAAAGTGACTTTTCGGCGTTGCTGCGTCAGTCCATCTCCGCCGTGGGACAGAGTCAAATGGAAGCCGGCCGCATGACCGCGAGTTTTGAACGTGGCGATGCCGGTGCCGATCTGGGACGCACGATGATCGCGGTGCAGAAGGCCGATTTGTCGCTGCGAACCATGGTCGAAGTGCGCAACAAGATGGTGGATGCGTACAAGGAAATCATGAGCATGCCGCTGTGACACGAGCGGCTGCAGCGATTCATACCCCCTAGACAACGAGCAACACCATGGCAGACAACGCCGTCGCGGTCACCGGAAACGGTTCGCGCATGGATCCCCTGAAGCAATTCACGCGCAACCCGGCGGCGCGCCAGCTTGTTTTGCTGGTGGCGGTGGCTGCGGCGGTGGCGCTGGGGGTGGCCGTGGTGTTGTGGTCGCGTGGACCGAACTACGGCTTGCTGTATGCGGGGCTGGACCAGAAAGATGCCTCGGCGATCACCCAGGAATTGAGCGCGACGCACGTTCCCTACAAGCTCGGCACTGACGGCACCTCGATCATGGCGCCGGCCGAGGATTTGCCCGGGTTGCGCCTGAAGCTGGCGGCGCGTGGCCTGCCACAGGGCAGCGCAGCCAGCAGTACAACGGCGAATGCTTCCCCGTTTGGCATGAGCGATCTGGCCGAGCGGACGCGCTACCAGCAATTGCTGGAGACCGACCTTGGCGCGACGATCAGCGGTCTGCAGTCTGTGCGCGCCGCACGCGTGCATCTGGCGTTACCCAAGCCGTCGGCGTTCATCCGTGACAGTCGGCCGGCGAGCGCCTCCGTGCTGGTGACGCTGTACCAGGGGCGCACACTCGACGCCGGACAGGTTGCGGCGATCGTGCACCTGGTCGCGGCCAGCGTGCCCGATCTGGATTCACGCCAGGTATCGGTGATCGATCAGCAAGGCCAGCTGCTGACGACCGATCCGGACAGTCCCGGGGCGGTGGATGACAATCGCCTGCGCATTGCCACACGTATCGAGAACACCTACGCCCAGCGTATCGAGGAAATTCTCACGCCGCTGGTAGGTCCGGGCCGGGTACGTGCGCAGGTGTATGCGGATGTGGATTTCAGCCGGACCGAGAAAGCCACTGAAACTTTCAACCATGACAATCCGGCGCTGCGCAGCGAGCAGACCAGCAGCGAGCGCCACGACAATGGCAGTACACCGGGTGGTATCCCCGGTGCATTGAGCAACCAGCCACCCGTAGCCGTGGCACAACCCACGGCAGCCAAACCGAATGCCGGCACGGCGGTCGCGGGCAAGCCCACGACAGCGACTGCGAGCACGGCAACCGCGCAAGGGGACAGCTCCAGCAGCGCCACGCGCAACTACGAACTCGATCGCACCATCAGCCATGTCAGCGATCCGGCTGGACGGCTCGTGCGGTTGACCGTGGCGGTGGCACTGGACGACAAACTGGTCAACGCGCCGCCGACGGCAGGCGATGGCGAGACCAAAGCGGCGCCGCCCAAAAGCGTGCCGTTCACCGCGCAGGAACTGGTGCATCTCACCGACCTGACCAAGAACGCGGTTGGCTTCAGTGCCGCGCGGGGCGACAGCGTCAGTGTGATCAACCAGTCTTTTCAGCACGGCCCGGGGATCGAGGCATTGCCGCCGGTTCCGCTGTGGCAGCGCCCCGGCGTCCTCGATCTGCTCAAGCAGGGGCTGGGAGTGATGTTCGCGTTGCTGGTCGGGTTTGGTCTGTTGCGGCCGCTCCTGAAGGGGTTGCTGCGTGGAGATTCCACATCACGGGCGTTGGCTGGCCCAGCCCCATCGATCAACGTGCGTGTTGATGATCTACCCGAGGCAGCCGAGGCTCCGGCGCGCCTTGCCGCGAGCGTGGCGGCGCCTGTCCCCTCGCTGGCGTACGAACAACGGGTCGGCGCGGCACGGCGCATGGTGGGGGAAAACTCAAAACAAGTGGCTCAGGTCGTGAAGAATTGGGTGAGCGAAGATGCCAGTTGATTCCGCGGAATCCGAGATCAGCGGTTCGCAGCGTGCGGCCATTCTGCTGCTGACGCTGGGCGAGCAGGATGCAGCCGAGGTGCTCAAGCATCTGAGTGCGCGTGACGTGCAGGCGGTGGGGACGGCCATGGCCGGCCTGTCCGGAGTGAGCCGCAGGCAAGTCGAATCCGTGCTGGACAAGCTCACCGTGGACGTCGGTCAGCAGACTGCGCTGGGCGTAGGCACCGAGGATTACATCCGCAAGATCCTGGTCAATGCGCTGGGCGAGAGCAAGGCGGGCGGCCTGCTTGACCGCATCCTGCTCGGCCATTCCAGCAAAGGCATGGAATCGCTCAAGTGGATGGAGAGTCGATCCATTGCCGAGATGATCAATCAGGAGCACCCGCAAATCATTGCATTGGTACTCGCACACTTGGAGCCGGCCCAGGCCGCGGAGGTCATCGGTTACCTGCCACCTCGCGTGCGCAGTGACGCGGTGATGCGCATCGCCACGCTCGACGGGGTGCAGCCGCACGCGCTCAGCGAACTGGATTCGATCATGGAACGCCAAGTGTCGGGCAACAGCAGGAAGATGAAATCTTCCGCTGTCGGCGGACTGAAGGCAGCGGCGGACATTCTCAATGCGATGGAAGGCACGCGCGAGAACGAAGTCATTACTGCCATTCGCAGCCAGGACGAAGCCCTCGGCGGACGCATCGAGGAGCTGATGTTCGTCTTCGAGAATCTGGTCGACGTTGATGACCGCAGCATGCAGACGCTGTTGCGTGAGGTGCCGTCTGGAACCCTGGTCACCGCCCTCAAAGGTACCGAACCAGCCCTTCGCGAAAAGATCTTTTCGAATATGTCCAAGCGCGCCGCCGACATGATGCGGGACGACCTTGAGGTGAAGGGCCCGGTGCGCCTGAGCGAAGTGGATGCGGCGCAGAAAGAGGTATTGGCCACGGCGCGCAAGCTCGCCGACGCCGGACAGCTCAACCTGTCCTCCGGCGGTGAGGAGTACGTCTGATGGCGGCGGTGCTCAGCGGCGCAGCCGTGGCGATTCGACGCTGGGAGTTGCCCGATGTCGGCATCGGGCACGATGCGCACGCTACGGCCAAGACCACCGCGGCACCTACCGTGCGCGATCTGGCTGCGCTGGAAGCCCAGGCCCATGACGAGGGTTATGCAGCCGGGCGTGCGGAAGGTCTGGCGGCCGCCCAACAACAGGCGCGCGAACACATCATGCAATTGGACGCCGTGTTTGCGGCCGCTGCGCGACCGATCCAGAACCTCGACGCACAGACTGAACAGCAGCTTGCCGAGCTGGCCATGATTGTGGCGCGTCGCGTGATTGCCAGCGAGTTGCAGTTGTCGCCGGCGCTGATCTTGCGTGCCGTGCAGCAGGCCGCGGCGGCATTGCCGGCCGCGGCGCGGGAATTGCGCGTGCATGTGCATCCGGATGACCTCGTGTTGTTGCAAGGTGCCGCAACGACAGACAGTCACTGGCAATGCATCGGCGACCCGACTCTGGCGCGTGGCGACTGCCAATTGGAAAGTGTCCATTCACGGTTGGACGCGCGCGTGGAAACGCGTCTGACAGCAGTGATTGACGCCGTTCTGGGAGATGCCGCCGAGCGCAGGGCTGCCGCATGAAGTGGCTCCCACAAAATCTGGTGGGCGGGCAACTTGGATGGCGCGAGCGGCCAGGCGCATGAACGCCGAAGCGGCTCTGGCCGCGCGTCACGCACGCTGGCAGCAACTGCTGCAAGAGCGTGGCTCGCGGGCGACGACTGCGCGCACGCTGACGGTGGAGGGCAGTCTGCGTCGCGTGGTTGGACTGACCCTGGAAGCCGAGGGTTGCGAAGCCGCACTGGGTGCGCGCTGTCTGGTGGATACCGTCGATGGCGCCCAACTGGATACCGAGGTTGTCGGCTTCGCCGACGAACGGTTGTTGCTGATGCCGGTGGGTGACATGCACGGGGTATTGCCGAATGCGCGCGTGCGTCCCTGCGCTCGGAGCGGCGGTTTGCCGGTCGGCAACGCGTTGCTTGGTCGCGTCGTGGGTGCCGATGGCGTGCCGCTGGATGGCCTGGGACCGTTGGGAGCGACGGAGCAGGCGGCATTCAAGCGCGAGCCGATCAACCCGATGGCACGCAAACCAATCGATGCGCCGCTGGACGTCGGTGTACGAGCCATCAATGCGTTGCTTACCGTGGGGCGCGGTCAGCGCCTCGGCTTGTTTGCGGGTTCGGGTGTGGGCAAATCGACTCTGCTGGGCATGATGACGCGTTACACCAATGCTGACGTCGTGGTGGTCGGCTTGATCGGTGAACGTGGCCGCGAGGTGAAGGAATTTGTCGAGCAGACGCTTGGCGAAGAGGGCCGCCGCCGCGCCGTGATCGTGGCGGCACCGGCTGATGTACCACCGTTGAAGCGGTTGCGTGGTGCGCAATATGCCACCGCGATTGCCGAGTGGTTCCGCGACCAGGGCATGCGCGTGCTGCTGCTGATGGACTCGCTCACCCGTTACGCGCAGGCGCAGCGCGAGATTGCGCTGGCCATTGGGGAGCCGCCAGCAACCAAGGGCTACCCACCGTCGGTCTTTGCGATGATGCCCGCGTTGGTCGAGCGCGCCGGCAACGACGCTGAAGGGCGCGGCTCGATTACCGCGTTTTACACCGTGCTGACCGAGGGTGACGATTATCGCCACGACCCGATTGCCGATGCGGCGCGGGCCATCCTCGATGGTCATATCGTGTTGTCGCGTGATCTGGCCGAAGCCGGCCATTACCCCGCGATTGACATCGAGGCATCCATCAGCCGCGTCATGCCGGCCGTGGTCACGCGCGACCATTTGCATGCCGCGCAGCGCTTTCGCCAGGTGTACTCGGCATATCGCCAGCAACGCGATCTGATCGCGGTTGGCGCCTATCAGAAAGGATCCGATCCGCAAGTGGATCAGGCGATCGAAATGTGGCCGCAGCTGCGCAAGTTTCTGCAACAGGAAGTGGATGAGCCGATGGATCTGGAGACAGCGGTGAATCTGCTGGCGACCCTGGCTGCGCAGGTGACGGCATGACCTCGCGTGCGGTAAAGCTGCAGCCGGCTGTGGAGCAGGCACATCATCGCAGCGAAGCCGCGCTCGCCCAACTGGCGCAGCAGCAACAGTTGCTGGCTGCCGGCGAGCGTCAGCTCAGTGAGTTGCAACGCTACCGGCTGGAGTATGCCCAGTCCGGCGACGGCAGTCAGACGGTTGGTGCGCTGCTCAACCGTCAGGGTTTTGTCGAGCGCATTGATCAAGCCATTGCGCAGCAGACGTGGGACCTTGCACGCCTCGGACGACAACTGGAGCAAGCCCGCGAACATTGGCGTTACGCCCATGCGCGGGAAAGCGCACTGAGCAGCGTGGTGCAGCAGCATCTTGAGCGCGAGCGCCAGGCCGAGGACCGGAATGAGCAGTCCGAAGTCGATGAACGCATGCAATATCGGCGGCCGCAACGATGAATGGCCGCTGGAGCTCCCTGACATGCCTGCACAGATTGTTGCTGGCGCACCTGCGCCGACGGTAACCGGCAACCGTGCCGCACCAAATGAAGCACGCGACGCGGGGACAACAGGTAGCCATTTCGGTCGCCAGCTCGACGCGGCGCGCCAGGACCAACCACGCAAAGACGCTGATTCGGATCCAGTGGATCACACACCAGTGATGCCCGATGCGGACGCACAGCCGGCAACTGAAACAGCAGCGGAAGCAGTCGCCGGGGTTCCCGGTTTCTCTGACGTGATCAAACGAACTTTTGGTGGCGGCAGCGCAGCTTCCGGGAAAATCACCGACGCCACCGATCAAACCTCCACTGACAGCGTGCCGCAGGGCGTGTTCGCGATGCTTGCGCCATTGCCCGGCGGCGCATCGGTGGGGCCAGGGGTGACGGGTGCCATGAATGCAGGCCGCACGCTGACCGCCGCACTCGCCAGTGGCGGCGTCGCTGGAGTACTCGCCGATGCGGCCAACGCCGCGCGAGCGTCCGTGTCTCTGCAAATCTCTGACGCGGACACCCAGGCCGCGAGCGCAGGACCCGCTGGATTGGCAGGCAATCCACTCGCCCTGTCGGTCTTGCTGGACGCCGCGCAGCCACATGCGGGCGATGACCTGCAGACACCCGCTGCGCCGGCGGCAGGGAGCGGCGCGAACATGTTGCCACCGCTGGCCGCCACTGTTACTGGGGTGCCGATCCTGTCTGTGGCAAGCCCGGTCGGCACATCCGCGTTCGATCAGGAGTTCGGTCGTCAGGTCACGTGGCTGGCCACGCAAGACCTCAAGCAGGCGCGGATCCGGCTGCACCCGGAGGAGCTCGGTCAGGTCGATTTGAAGATCAGCGTGGATCACCATCGCGTCGACGTGGCGTTTACCGTGCAGCATCCGGGCGCAGCGCAGGCAGTGCAGCAAAGTCTGCTGCAATTGGACCAGATGCTCGCCCAGCAAGGCCTGTCCCTGGGCCACACCGAAGTGGGCCAACACGGCAGTGACGGTTCTTCGTCAC
>CAJDVT010000025.1_pt1 | contig 29346 bp, 24 predicted proteins | sample 7391411 | NCBI WGS metagenome assembly CAJDVT01 (sample SAMEA7055698, study PRJEB34461) | soil metagenome | biome: terrestrial ecosystem; feature: Peninsula; material: soil | place: Antarctica | collected 2016 | reverse complement strand
GCCAGATACGTGTCAGGCGCCAGGTCGTTCCAGCTTGCGGTGAATGCTGGCCAGTCATCCAGCGCTGCCGGATCCAGCAGATCATGCATGATTTGGCCGGAAACGAAGGCGAAATGGTCGTGCTGCAGCGTGCTGTGCAGCGTTGAAGTAGCAGGCGGAGAAATCATGCGCGCACGGTAGCAGGGCGCACGATCAACGGCGATCGCTTTGCATGTCGGGCCCGCGGGTGGACTGCGACTCGCAGGTGCCCGGTCGCATCAGGCGGGAAACGCTTCGGCCAGCCAAGCGGGTACCGGTATGCCCTTGTCGCGCAGGAAAACGGGGTTGAACAGCTTCGCCTGGTATCGGGTGGCGGCATCGGCCAGCACGGTGACGATCGTGTGGCCGGACCCCAGTTCCCGCGCGAGCCGGATCGCGCCGGCAATGTTCACTCCGCTGGAACCGCCAACTGACCACCCTTCGGCATGCAGCAACCGGTGCACCAGCGGCACCGATTCTTCATCAGCGATCGACCATGCCAGATCAATCGGTGCGCCGTCGAAGTTGGCGGTGATACGGCTGGAGCCAATGCCTTCGCTGATCGAATTGCCACTGGACGCCAATTCTCCAGTGTGGATGTAGTGGGCCAGCGCCGATCCGGTCGGATCGGCCAAGGCGATGCGCACCGTCGGATTGTGCGCCTTCAGGGCACGGCCCACGCCAGCCAGCGTGCCGCCGGTGCCGGCCGAGCAGACAAATCCGTCCACCGTTCCGTCAGTCTGTTCCCAGATCTCCACGCCGGTAGTGGCTTCGTGGAAGTCGCGGTTCGCGGTGTTGTCAAACTGGTCGGCAAACCACGCGCTGCCGGGCTTGCCGGCATTCATTTGCGCCGCGAACGCGCGGGCCTGGTGCGCATAGTGCGCCGGGTCCTTGTACGGCACGGCGGGAACCAGGTGTACGGCCGCGCCACCCATCCGGAGCGCGTCGATCTTTTCGCGGCTTTGCGTGTCAGGCATGAAGATGGCGCAGCGGTAACCGCGACTGGCACCGACCAGGGTCAAGCCGATGCCGGTGTTGCCGGCGGTGCCTTCCACGATCAGACCGCCGGGCAACAGGTGTCCATGTCGCTCCGCATCGAGCAACAAGCCCAGCGCGGTGCGATCCTTGATCGAGCCGCCTGGATTGAGAAACTCGGCCTTCCCGAAAATATCGCAGCCGGTGAGGTCGCTGGCTTCGCGCAAACGCACCAGTGGCGTATGGCCGATGGTGAGAGATAGATCGGAACGTGTATTCATTGGTACCCAAGGGGTCAAGAGGCAAGGCGCAGCTACGTCCATGATGCGCCTTGCCGGCGCAGTTCGTTGTCCCCGAGCTGACAAACACTGCTTCTGTTTGCAGCGATGCCGGCAAAACCGGTGCGCGGTTCAGGGCTTGGGTGCCGCCACGTAGCGCAGGTAAGGCTTCACCGTCTTCCAGCCGTCGGGATAGATCTCTCGTGCTTCGGTATTTGAAACCGATGGCGCAATGATCACGTCCTCACCCTGCTGCCAGTCAACCGGAGTGGCGAGTTTTCGACCGTCGGTAAGTTGCAGCGAATCGATGACGCGAAGTATTTCGTCGACGTTGCGCCCGGCGCTCGGTGGATAGGTCAGGATCAGTCGCACTTTCTTTTGTGGATCGATCACGAACACGGAACGCACGGTGACCTTGGCATCCGCCTTGGGGTGAAACATGCCATACAGGCGGGCCACTTTCAGCTCCGGATCGGCCAGGATCGGAAAGTTGATGGCACTGCCCCCGACATCGGCGATGTCCCTGGCCCACTCCTTGTGGTCGACCACAGAGTCCACCGATAGTCCGATCAGGCGGGTGTCGCGCGCGTCGAACTCGGCCTTGCGTCGCGCGAAGGCACCGATCTCGGTGGTGCAAACCGGGGTGAAATCCTTCGGGTGGGAGAAAAACATCGCCCAGTGACCGTCGATGTAGTCGTGAAAACGAATGGGACCGTCGGTGGAGTCGAGGGTGAAATCAGGGGCGCTATCGCCCAGTTGCAGGCTCATGCAGGTTTTCTCCAGAAGCAGGTGTGGCGTCGGACATTGAGCGACGCAGGGGTTTGATGCAGCGGGGTCGATGGTTTCACGGAAACGTGGCGCATGACAAGTATAGGCGTATAGATGCTTAGACGTCTATTGACAATATTTGGATGTGCCGCTAGATTTCGCCAAACTCATCGAGACCGACGGAGGGACAGGCCCTTGGATGTCGGGGCAACCTGCGGGGCAATCCCGCAAGGTGCCAACTCCTGCGGTGGCACCTGGTGGTGTCATCCGGCAGATGAGGGTGTCAGTACAGCGCAACCATGCAGTTGTCGTTGACATGACAGCCTTTCTGCCGGCCGCAGCAGCGATGCACATACCGGAGCCACGCAGATGATCCATTCGTCTCCCACCACCGCCATTGCCGATGCCCCGGCGTGGTGGCCAGCGGTGCAGTCGACACGAAGCAGCCAGCGCGCCGTGGGTACGGTCAGCATGCAGCCCAAATATGCTCTCGGCACGTGCACGCTTGACGTGCGTTACCTGTGGTGTGGCGCAGCAGATGCGCCAACCGTGATTGTGCAGGGCGGCATCTCCGCCAGCCGGGATGTGTGCACGCCGGACGGCGCTGGTGCATCGGGTTGGTGGCACGCGCTGGTTGGCAGTGGCCGTGCGCTGGATCTGGATCGTTACCGCGTGCTGGCGATCGACTGGGTGACGCCCGCTGAACTGGGTGCCGGCGCCGTATCCAGCGAAGATCAGGCCGACCTGTTGGCGGCGCTGCTGGCGCAGTTGGGTATTGCGCGGGCGCATGCGTTTGTCGGCGCCTCCTATGGCGCGATGGTTGGGCTGGCGTTTGCCGCGCGGCATGCGCACGCGTTGCAGCGCATGGTGCTGCTGGCCGGCGCGCACCGGGCACATCCACTGGCTACGGCGCAGCGCTCCGTGCAGCGGGACATGGTGCGTCTGGGCCAGTCATGCGGCAGGGTTGACGAGGCATTGGCGCTGGCGCGGCAACTGGCGATTACCACGTATCGCGGCAGCGAAGAGTTTGCGCGGCGATTCCGGGCGCCGCCGGAGCTGCGCGAGGGCCGCTTCCACTTTGCGGTGGAGGACTACCTGCAGCATCAAGGCCGGCGCTTTGTCGAGCACTTCGACGCAGCGCGCTTTCTGGCCTTGTCCGAGTCGATCGACCTGCATGACGTGACGCCGGAAGACATCAGCACGCCGGCGACCCTGATTGGTTTTGCCTCGGATCGACTGGTGCCGCTGGCTGACATCTGTGAACTGCAACAGCGCTTGCGCGGACCGGCCACGCTCGCGGTCGTCCCATCGCAGTATGGCCATGATGGATTTCTCAAGGAAACCGAGCAACTTGCGCCGTTGTTGCGCGAAGCCCTGGCCTGAGCCACTCCGGGTTTCTCCGACCGCCCCGCGCACGGGCTCCTGTCACCGCGGCAAAACCTTGATCTTCAACCCGACCGGAACCAGACGGAGACGTCAGTGAACGAACCTTCCCCCTGTACACGCGCCGTGCGCGCCGGCCTGGAAAGTGACACCCAGCACGGCGCGGTGATACCGCCGTTGCATCTGTCAAGCAATTACAGCTTTGCCAGCTTCGGGCACAAGCGTGCGTACGATTATTCGCGCAGCGGTAATCCAACCCGCGATTTGCTCGGCAATGCTTTGGCTGAACTGGAACACGGCGCGGGTGCGGTGGTGACCTCCAGTGGCATGTCCGCGGTGGCGCTGGCGCTGGAATTGGTGCCTGCCGGTGGACACGTGTTGGCTGCCCACGATTGCTACGGCGGCACCTGGCGTCTGCTCGACGCGTGGGCAAGGAAAGGTCGCTTCAGCGTGGAGTTTACCGACCTTGGCGACAGCGGCGCCCTGGCTGTCGGTCTGGCCCGCAAGCCGGCGCTGGTATGGGTGGAAACGCCCTCCAACCCGCTGTTGCGCATCACCGACATTCGCCATGTGGCGCAGGCCGCGCATGCGATTGGCGCACTGGTGGTGGTGGACAACACGTTCTTGTCACCGGCGCTGCAGCAACCGCTGTTGCTTGGCGCCGATCTGGTCGTCCATTCCACCACCAAGTACATCAACGGTCACAGCGATGTCGTTGGTGGCGCGGTGATCGCGCGGGACCCGGCCGTGGCAGAGCAAGTGAAATCGTGGGCCAACTGCAATGGTGTCATCGGTGCCCCATTTGACAGTTACCTGACTCTGCGCGGGCTGCGCACGCTTGGCGTGCGCTTGCGTCAACAGCAGGAAAACGCAACGCGCATCGCCGACCAACTGGACGGACATCCAGCCGTGCGCAAGGTGCATTACCCCGGCCTGGCAAGTCATCCCGGGCATGGGCTGGCCGCCCGGCAGCAACAGGGCTTTGGCGCGATGCTCAGCCTTGAACTGGCTGGTGGCGCGGCGCAGGTCGAGGCGTTTGTGGACGGTCTGCAGTATTTCTCGTTGGCTGAATCGCTCGGCGGTGTGGAGAGCCTGATTGCCCATCCGACGACGATGACGCATGCGTCCATGGCGCCGGAAGCGCGGCGCACGGCGGGTATCTCCGACACGTTGCTGCGGTTGTCGGTGGGGATCGAGGATGGCGACGACCTGATGCGCGATCTGGACGCTGCGCTTGCGCGTGTCGGCGCAGTGGAACCGGCGACACGTCAGGTGAGCGCGTGAGTGCGCAACGGGCCATTTCGCGGGCTGCCGTCGTTTCTCCCTCGGCTCCGAATGCAGCTTCTGCGTCTGCTTCTGCTTTGGAGCCAGTCGGTGCGGGCGCGACCGGCGGTTGGGAGAGCGGCGCGGCTGAAGCCGCTCCCACCGTTGCCTCCACAGCAGCCACCGCAGTGGTGGTGTTTGGTACTGGTGTCGTGGGCGGCGCGCTCCTGCAACTGCTCGGCACACCGGCTGCCGCGTCGTTGCGACTGGTAGGTGCGGCGAACTCGCGGCGCCAACAGTTGGATGCTGCCCAGCTCGCCAGCCGCGGCTGGCGCGAACAGTTGAACCGCCGGGGTGGCGCACGCGACGACGCGGCGTTGCTCGCCGCGCTGGATGCCAGCGGCGCGGCCCACAAGGTGATCGTCGACGCCACGGCCAGTGCGCTGCTGGCGACCTTGTCGACGGTGCGCCGCCTGCGTCGCTGCGGCGATCGGCTGCTCACGATGGAAGGTGTGTTCTCCGGCTCGTTGTCGTGGTTGTTCAACCAGTACGACGGCAGCCGTCCATTCTCCGCTTTGCTGCGCGAAGCGCGTGAGCTGGGTTATACCGAGCCCGATCCGCGCGCAGACTTGTCTGGCGAGGATGCCGCGCGCAAGTTGTTGATCATCGCGCGCCACGCCGGGTTCTCGCTCGGCGCCGACGAGGTGCAGTTGGAGAATCTGGTGCCCGCAGCGTTGCGTGCGCTGGATACCGCAGGGTTCCTGGCGCGTCTGGAGGAGCTTGATGCGCCGATCGCCGCGCGCCACGCCGAGGCCGCCACTCGCGGCAACGTCCTGCGCTTTCTCGCCCGACTCAACCAGCGCGGCCTGGCCCGGGTGGGGCTGGTCGAGGTGTCGCCGGAGCATCCCGCGGCGCGGCTGTCCGGCACCGACAATCAGTTCGTGCTCACCACCACGCGCTATCACGCGCAGCCGCTGGTGATTCAAGGCCCGGGCGCCGGCCCGGAGGTCACGGCGCAAGCGTTGCTCGGGGATGTGCTGGCGTTGGAGTGATGACGAGCGCCGACCCGGCGCGGCGCAGTGCGTCCTGCGATGTCACAGGCGAAAGTCGCTTGGCGATGGTTCGGGGCATCGTTTCGTGGCTCGCGGAACACCACGCAGTGGCGCGAGATTTGCCCCCATGGAACGTTCGGAGTTAGATGTTTTACCTGCCGGTGATCAGCTCCGCCGTTTCCTCATCCGGCGGCACCAGCGGCGCGGTTGGGTCGGCTTGCGCTTCCAGTTGCGCGGCTTCCACCGAGGGTGTGCGCCAGCCGGACTTCACACCCCACAGATAAAACACCAGGCCGATCGCGGCGACCACCGCAAGGTCGACGCCGTAGGCCAGATAGCCCTTGCCGCCGAAGGTGGTGCTGCCACCCCACGACACCAGCGCCAGGGTGGGCAGGTAGCACACCAGCCACCAGGCGCCTTTCATCTGGCGTCCGAAGTCGTGCCAGCCAGCCTTTGCCTGGTAGTAGAAATACACCGGCAGCGCGACCACCATCAGCAGGATGATTTGCCCAGTCAGTGGCCACTTCGCCCAGTACAGCAACTCGGTGGACATGATGAAAGCGACGCCGGCCAGCACCGGCAGTGCGTACAGGCGAAATGGCCGGTTGAGCTCAGGCGCCGTACGCCGCAGCGTCATGACGCTGACGGGTCCAGTGAGGTAGGAAATGATCGTGGCCACAGAAATCACTGCCGCCAGCGTGCCCCAACCACGGAAGAAAAACAGGAACATGAAAGACACCGCAAGGTTCACCCACATTGCTGGCCGCGGTACGCCCCACTTGGGATGTACGCGACCAAGGATCTTCGGCAACGTGCCATTGCGCTCCATGCCGTACAGCATGCGTGCGGTGGTCGCGGTGTAGGTCATGCCAGTGCCGCTGGGGCTGACCACGGCATCAATGAACAGCAGCGTGGCCAGCCATTGCAGGCCAAGGATGATCGCCAGGTCGGCAAACGGCGAGCTGAAATCAATCCCATGCCAACCCACGTTGGCCAGCATTTCGCGCGGTACCGCACCGATGTACGCGACCTGCAACAGCACGTACACCACGGTGGCGAGCGCGATGGAGCAGACGATGGCAAACGGAATGCTTTTGCCGGGATTGCGCGCTTCACCGGCAAGGTTCACCGGACTCTGAAAGCCGTTGAAGCTGAAGACGATACCGGCGATGGCAACGGCGGTGAGGATGGATGGCAAGTCTGTTTTGTGCAACTCGCCGTGAATGCCGACGGCGAAGTTCTCCGGGTGAAAGCCCGTCATCATCAACAGCACCGCAGTGGCCGCGGGGATCACCAGCTTGAACAACGTGATTGCCGTGTTGGAGCGCGCGAACAACTTGACGCTCCAGAAGTTGAACAGGAAATACACCACGACCAGCGCGCCGGCGATCAACAAACCGATCGTACTCAGCTCACCGTGACCGCCAGGAACGACGTGATACAGATCCTTTGCCCATTGCCATTTCCATGACGACATGTATTGCGCGGAAGCTTCGGCCTCGACCGAAATCACCGACACGATCGCGATCCAGTTCGCCCATGCCGCAATGAACCCGACCAGAGAGCCGTGCGAATAATGGCCGTAACGCACCATGCCGCCGGACTCGGGAAACATCGCGCCCAGCTCGGCATAGGTAAGCGCGATCGTCATGATGATCGCCGCGCCAAGCACCCAGGCCCAGATCGCGCCCGGGCCGGCAATCTGCGCTGCCCGCCAGGCCCCGAACAACCAACCCGATCCAATGATTGAACCCAGTCCGGTGAACATCAACGCCCACGGCCCGACGTCGCGGCGGATCTGACTGGTTTGGGACATCGAAGCTCCTGTGCGGGCGCCAGTGGCGTCGAAAGATGGCGATGGTTGCAGAATTACGGGTCCGATGTCATCCGCCACAGGTCACGCCGCACGAGGCCACCGCGATTTCCGCTGCCGCCTCCACCCTGCGCAGCAGGGCGTCGGTGCGCCCGTGGTTGTTCGGCGATGGCCAGCTTGGCGGCGGGAGGAAGGAACAGACTGCGCTGCGTGAAGCGCCGTGGCGTGCGTTGCCATGCTGAAGGGCGTACCGAAAAGAACCACCTGGTTGACGCGCTCCCAGAGGAGCGAAGCAAGTCGAGGCCCTCAGCATTCGATGACATTCACCGCCAACCCGCCACGGCTGGTTTCCTTGTACTTGTCTTTCATGTCGCGGCCGGTGTCGCGCATGGTCTTGATCACCTTGTCGAGCGAGACGTGGTGCTTGCCGTCGCTTTTCAACGCCATGCGGCTGGCGTTGATCGCCTTGACCGAGCCCATGGCGTTGCGTTCGATGCAGGGGATCTGCACCAGGCCGCCAATCGGGTCACAGGTAAGGCCGAGGTTGTGCTCCATGCCGATCTCGGCGGCGTTTTCCACTTGCATGACCTTGCCGCCGAGCGCGGCGGTGAGACCGCCGGCGGCCATGGAGCAAGCCACACCGACTTCGCCCTGACAGCCGACTTCGGCACCGGAGAGCGAAGCGTTTTCCTTGTACAGGATGCCAATGGCGGCGGCGGTGAGCAGGTAGTTGATGATGCCCTCGTCGTCTGCCTTCGGGCAGAAGCGCAGATAGTAATGTCCGACGGCGGGGATGATGCCGGCCGCGCCATTTGTCGGGGCGGTGACGACGCGACCGCCCGCGGCATTCTCCTCGTTGACGGCCAGCGCATACAGGTTGACCCAGTCGAGAATGGTCAGCGGATCCCTGAGTGCGGCTTCCGGCTCGTTGCGCAGTTCTTCCAGCATGGCTGGCGCGCGCCGGGCCACCTTCAGCCCGCCCGGCAGCACCCCGGGCGAGCGCAGGCCACGGCTGACGCAATCGGCCATGGCCTTCCAGATCGTGAGCAGGCCCGCGCGCGTCTCCGCTTCCGGGCGCCACACGCTTTCGTTGGCCAGCATCAATTGCGCGATGGTCAGGTCGTGTTGTTTGCACAACGCCAGCATCTGGTCGCCGCTGGAAAATGCGTAGGGTTGTTCGCTGGTGTCGGCCACAATGCGGTCTTCGGCAGCCTCGTCAGTATTGACCACGAAACCACCGCCGACCGAGTAGTAATCTCGCGTGGCGATCTCGTTGTCATCGGCGTCGTACGCGGTGAAGCGCATGCCGTTGGGGTGGAACGGAAGTTTCTGGCGACGGTTGAAAATGAGGTCGCGCTTTTCCGCGAACTCGACTTCATGTTTGCCGAGCAGGTTGATGCGCTGGCTGCCGCGAATGCGCTCGAGCATGGCCGGGATCTGATCCGGGTCGACCGTGTCCGGATGCTGGCCTTCGAAACCGAGCATCACCGCCTTGTCCGTGCCGTGACCGCGACCGGTCAGCGCCAGCGAGCCATACAGCTCGGCGCGCATGCGGCAAACCTTGCCCAGCACCGCTTGCTCGTCCAGCCAGTGTTCCACAAACCTGGCAGCGGCGCGCATCGGCCCCACGGTATGCGAGGACGACGGCCCAATGCCAATCTTGAACAGGTCAAATACGCTGACGGCCATGGTTGTACGGCTGCGGATTGGAAGATAACGGTTATTCTAGCGGTCGCTCTCAACGTTCGCGGTCCATACCCAGCAGCATGTCCGAACTTGTGTTGTATCAGCGCGATTACTGTCATTTGTGCGACATGGCCCTGGCTGTGCTCGCCGAGGCCCATGCGCCGGACTTTGACAGCGCCTGGGTGGATGACTCCCCGGAGCTGGAAAGCCGTTACGGCACCCGCGTGCCGGTGTTGCGCGACGCGCGTGATGGACGCGAGTTGGACTGGCCGTTTGATGCGTCTGCCGTGCAGGCATTTATCCAGCGCCACGGGGCGGTATAGCCGGCACCCGCTAACGGCGCGGCAACGGGGTCGCGGTGCCCGGGACGACGAACTTCGGCTCAGCGTCTGGTGACGAGGCGCACTGTTTGGATCAGGGCGGGGCGGGACAGCTCGCGCTGAGGCGCGCTTTTTGCCATGATCGATCGTGACGCGCTGCGTGTGTAATTCGTTTGGGATTCATTTTGTGAGGTGGGGAATGCGCTGCTGGCTGATTACGTCGGCGTTGCTGTTGGGTAATGTCGCGAGTGGGTTCGCCAGTGACCTCGCGGCACAACCGACTGTCGCCACCGTCGTGCACGCTCCCACCGCATTGCCGACGCCGCAGTTTCGCCGCTACGGTCTGCAGGATGGGGTTCCCAGCGGTCCGATTTATTCCGTCGCACAGGATCGTCGCGGGTTGATGTGGTTTGGTGCCGCAGGCGGTCTCGTCCGTTTTGACGGGGTCAACTTCCAGGTTTTCCGACATGCGGTGGATGACCCCACGTCGTTGCCGGCAAACCAGACCTACTCGTTGCTTGTGGATGACGCCAATCGCATCTGGGCGGGTGGAATGACGAACGGCGGGTTGACTGTCTACGATCAGTCGACCGGGCGCTTTCGCCATTGGCAACACGACGACAAACATGCTGCCAGCCTCGCCAGTAATGAAATCTGGGGTATCGCACAAACCGCTGACGGTCGCATGTGGGTGGCGACGCAAGCCGGACTGGATCGCTTGCTGCCCGACGAGAGTGGCTTCGAGCACATCGCACTGGACGCCACTCGCTCCTCGTCAGGGGCCGTCCGGACCTTGTTGGCAGAAGCGGACGGACGCCTGTGGATTGGCGCAGAGAGCGGCCTGTACCTGCGCCACGCCGATGGTGTGATCACTCCAGTCCCGGTGGATCCGTCGTTTACCGGCAACGTGGGCAAGGTCTGGCGTATCGAGGGTGGGCAGCCTGAAGTGCGCGTGGCGGTTACCGGCGGCTTGCTGATCATTGGTGCTGATGGCGTGGCACGTCCGTTGACAGCCAACGAATTGGCTCAGTCGCGCATTTTCAGCAGCGCACGTGATGCGCAAGGGCGTTTGTGGCTCGGCACGCTGACCGGATTGGTCATGGATGATGGTAGCGGTGTGCCGCGGAGGTTCGCCGGACAGGAACTGCTTCCAGGAGGTTTGCCCAGCGACCGCGTATGGCAAGTGCTGCAGGATCGCGAGGGCGGGCTGTGGTTCACCTTTGAAGACTCGGGGATTGCCTACCTGGGCCCGAACTGGGACGGGTTTACCCGCTTCACGCATATTCCCGATGACGCTTCCAGCCTCACGGGTACAGGCGCCGTGTCCGTGCGGCTGCGGACGGATGGAACACTTTGGGTGGGTGGGCTCGACGGCTGGGTGGACAAGCTCGATCCGCGCACCGGACATGTGCAGCACGTGGTGAAGGGATTGCGTAGCGCCGTCATAGCACTGGTGGAAGATTCTCGTGGAAGGTTGTGGATAGTAGGTGCCGGTCAGCTCCATGTGTATGACCACGGCAAGCTTGCTGAACTTGATCTTGAGCGGATGAATATTGATCGTCCAACGGCGGCGATGGCCTACCACGACAAGCGTTTGTACCTGTCCTCGTGGGGAACGGGCGTGTTTGCCATTGACACGGAACACCACACGGCAACGCCCTTGGCAAGCAATGGAAAGTTGGGCAACGCCGCGTTTCCCAGCATGTTGTTGCGGCATCTCGGAAGGCTCTGGATCGCAAGCGCTGGCGGTTTGCAGCGCAGTGACGAGCAGGCTGCAGAGCTCGCGTTCGTACCCGGGGTGGCGAGACAGGACCTGACCGCATTTGATTTCGACGGGACCGGTGGTTTCTGGACGGTGAGCGAACTCGCGCTCGAGCACTACCAAGGCGTGAAGGGTGCGGCTCAACGTACCGATCGCATCGATATCAGCAAACGGGAGTTTGCCGCAGATCTGCGCACCATCCGGGTTGATCGACAAGGCCGGGTATGGTTGTTCGCCAATCCGGGGCTGTGGCGCTACGACCCGGTGACCCGTCAGTTCCGGGAATTTGGCCCCTCGCAAGGTTTGTCCAACGCGCAATTCTCCAACGGTTCCACGGATATTGCAGTTGACGGCACGGTGTTTGCCGCCACCAATGGCGGCGTGATGGCGTTCCAGCCAGAGCGTCTGGAACACATGCGCCAACCCGACGCTCCGCCCTTGTTGTCGCTGACCCGAGTGGCGGTTCGACGCCATGGGCGCATGCAGTCGCTGGCGCTGCATGGTGGAGCGGTCAGGTTGCACTGGAATGATCGAGACCTGCGGGTGAACGCGCGCCTGAGCTCATTCGTCGAGCCTGCCGCCAACAAGTACCGCTATTGGCTGCACGGGTTTGATTCGGACTGGGTGAGCGCAAGCAATCGTGGCGAGCGTGATTTCACTGGTCTGCGCGCAGGCAGCTACACACTCGAGGTAAACGCCGCCGGTCCGGATGGCAAGTGGCAAGCGTTGGCGCAGCCGCTGCAGTTGACTGTGCAGGCGCCACCGTGGGCGCGCTGGTGGGCGTGGCTTGCCTACGTGGTGGTGGCCGGGTTGTTCTTCGGCTCACTGTTGCTGGGCTGGCGTCGCCGTTTGGCTGCACGCCATCATCTGCAGATGCTGGAGCAGCAGCGACACATGGCCGAAGCGGCGAGTGCGGCCAAGACCCAGTTTCTGGCAACGCTCAGCCACGAGATCCGTACCCCCATGACCGGCGTGATGGGCATGGCGGAGTTGTTGCTGAGTACGCCGTTGACGCCAACGCAACACGATTACACGCGCACCATGCAACGTTCCGGCGCCATGTTGTTGAAGCTGCTCAACGACGCGCTGGATCTGGCGCGCATCGAGGCGGGCCGTCTGGAACTGGAACCGGCACCGTTCAACCCGCGCGAACTGCTCGCCGAGGTGATGGAACTCGAGCAAGGGCTGGCCAAGATCAAGGGCATTGCCCTGGAATTGTCAGTTACGGATGATTTCCCGGTGTGGGTCGTTGGCGACTCGCTGCGCATCAAGCAGGTATTGCTCAACCTGGCCAATAACGCCCTTAAATTTACCGAGCATGGCAGCGTCAGTTTGTCCGCTCGGCGGGTCGCTGAAGGGCTGCTGTTCAGTGTCACCGATACCGGCCCGGGCATTCCCGAGGCCAGTCAAATGCGCATGTTTCAGCGCTTCGAGCAAGCGGCTGGGCCGCAGCAATTGTCCGGCAGCGGATTGGGCCTGGCGATCTGCCGTGAGTTGGTGCTCTTGATGCAGGGCACGATCGAGCTGGAGTCGCAGGTCGGCGGCGGCAGTACGTTCCGGGTGCGCTTGCCGCTGGAGGAACCAGCGCCAAGCAGCATGTTGCTGCAGCCGCAGGCGGATCCCGGCCGCCGCTGCCATCTGTTGCTGGTGGAGGATGACAGCATCGTGGCCGCGGTCATTCGCGGCCTGCTCGAAGCTCACAATCACCATGTTTGTCACGTCTCCAACGGCTTGGCCGCTCTGGCCGAGATGGCCCAGACCGACTTTGATGCGGTGTTGCTCGATCTGGACCTGCCCGGGATCGATGGTTTCCAGGTTGCGCGCCTCATTCGCCAGCGCGAGCATGTATCGCGGCACATGCCGATCGTCGCGCTCACTGCCCGCTCCGGTGGTGGCGACGAAGCGCGTGCGCGCGCCGTCGGGATGGACGCGTTCCTGCGCAAGCCGCTCACGGGCGAACAACTGGCAGAGGTACTGGGACGCGTAGTGGCGCCCACACCTGAGCTGCGACCGGCCTGAGTTACATGTCGAACTTGTGCAGCTCGAAACCACGTTGCTGGTATTCGCGCCAGCGCTCGCGCGAGCCGTCGCGCTCGGACGGGTCGGCGGCCACCACTTCCAGCACCCGCAGGTAGTTTCCCGGCGCGCATGTCTCGCGCAGGTTGATCACGAGTGGGCGATCCGGTGTTGCCACGTCCGGTGGCACGATCAACACCGCGGTGTGTGCATCATCATCGTCGCCGGCAAGCTGGTGCGGAATCATGGCGTCCTCATCAAACGCCCACAGCAGTTCGTCCAGCGTGTCGGCTTGCTCGGCATCGCGTGCCAGGATCAGCGACGGCTGTTGCGCGGCAAACGCCTTCTTCGCCAACTCGCACACCAGCAACAACGGTTGCTCGCGAAAGCGTGGTTTGTCGATCAGGTAGAAGTCGGCACGCATCAGGCAGGAAGACAAAATCCAGGGTGGCAAGTAAGTGTAACGGCTTGGCGCAGGGCAGTTTGCGCGCGCGCGCCTATGCGCATTGCTGAGCGATCAGCCATTGCGTCAGCAGCGCTACCGGGCGACCGGTGGCCATGCCCTTGCGGCCTTCCTCCCACGCCGTGCCGGCGATGTCCAGATGGGCCCAACGCTGCCCACGCGTGAAGCGCGACAGGAAGCAGGCTGCGGTGATCGCGCCGGCGGTCTTGCCGCCGATGTTGGCCATGTCGGCAAAGGTGGAATCGAGCTGGCTTTGGTAGTCGTCCCACAATGGCAGGCGCCAAGCACGGTCGAGTGTGGCCTCACCGGCGGCGATAAGTTGTGCGGCCAGGGCGTCGTCGCTGCTCAATAGCCCGCTGGCGTGTCTACCCAGGGCAACCACGCAAGCGCCAGTAAGGGTGGCCACGTCAATCAAAACCTGCGGCTGGAATGTCTGCGCCGTCCAGGTCAACGCATCACACAGGATCAACCGCCCCTCGGCGTCGGTGTTGAGGACCTCGATGGTTTGTCCCGACAGGCTGGTCAGCACGTCGCTGGGTCGATAGCTGTCGCCGCCCGGCATGTTCTCCACTGTGGGTACGACGCACACCAGGTTGAGCTTCAGGCGCAGGCGCACGGCGGCGATGAACGCGCCGAGTACTCCGGCCGCGCCGCCCATGTCGAACTTCATCTCCTCCATGCCCGCCGTTGGTTTGAGGTTGATGCCGCCTGCGTCGAAGGTGACGCCCTTGCCGACCAATGCGTACGGTTTCTGCCCGGCGTCGCCACCACGGTATTCCAGCGCTACCAGGTACGGCGGGTGGGCCGACCCGCGGGCGACGGCGAGCAGCGCGCCAAAGCCCAGCGTTTCCATTGCGGCGCGATCCAGTGTCTGGCAGCTCACGTTCGCTTCGCTCGCGGCGAAGGTGCGGGCTTGCTCGGCGATGTGCGCCGGGGTGCAAATGTTCGGCGGCAGGTTTGCCAATTCGCGGGCAAAGTGCACGCCTGCGGCGATGGCATTGGCCTGGTCCAGCGCCGGTTGCAGGCCGGCGGCGCCAGCCAGGCGGACTTCGCTCAGGCGGACAGAGTTGGCTTCGCGCGCCTTGCGCGTGGCCGTGTAGTGATACACGGCGTAGTCAAATGCCAGCGCCACGATGCCAAGACAGGCTGCGCGGTCATGGCCGCGTACCTCGAGGTCGGTGAGGTAGCACACGGCGTCGCCGGTCGGCAGTTTGTCCAGCGCACGCGCGGCCGCCAGTGCGGCCTTGCGCAGGCGTGCCGCGTCAAACCCCGCTTGTGGCCCCAGACCGATGATCAGTACGCGCTGCGCAAGGATGCCAGGCGGCGCAAACAGCAATGTGCTGCTGGCGAGCTTGCCACTGATGTCACCGCTATCCAGTTGCTGGCGGATCGCGCCCGCACTGGCCCGGTCAATCGCGCTGGCGGCGGCGCTGAGCGTGCCGTCAGTGAACACGCCAACGATGCTGCAGGCCGTATCGACGGTGTCCGCGCTCTCGGCTTCCAGGCTGAACTGCAAGGTCATTGACGGTTTTCCTGTATGGGTGGTGGTTCGTGCGACACGCTAAACTGCGCCATTGTCGATGACGAACCCGGCGTGGGCTGGTCAGAAGTGGCGCGGTCGTCTCGCGGCGACCATGCTCGTCGCCTGGGCATCACGGTGGTTATCGATTCCATGGCAAGCGGAAAAGTCTAGCGCATGCTCAGCATTCTCGATCGGTATTTCCTGCGCGAGCTGGCGCAGACCGTCGCGGCCACCATTGTCGTGTTGCTGGTCATCGTGGCCGGCAGTGCGTTTGCCAAGGTATTGCAGCAAGTGGCCAACGGCAGCTTTCCACCGAGCGTGATGTTTCAGGTGCTGGGTCTGCAAACGTTGGGCGGGTTGACCAACTTGCTGCCACTGGCCAGTTTCATCGGCGTGCTGATGGCATTGGGACGGATGTATCGCGAGAGCGAAATGCACGTGCTGGCGTCCTCCGGCATGGGCCCGGGTGGCTTGCTCCGCCCGGTCTTGCTGCTGGCCGTGGTGCTCGTCGCCATCACCATGGTCGTCGCCCTGTGGCTCGGCCCCTGGGCAATGCGTACCAGCGAGTCGCTGGTTGCCGCCGCCAACCGCTCGGTCATCGCCGCCGGACTGGATGCCGGACGTTTCACGGAACTGCCAAATCAGGGCGGCATCATTTTCGTCGATCGACTGAGCAGGGATGGCAGCCGGTTGGGGCGTACCTTCGTTGCAACCCAGCGCACCGACAAGACTGGGCAACCGCATCTGAAAGTGGTCAACGCCAGTAGCGGCCAGTTGTATCAGGAGAGCAGCGGGGCCGGACGTTTCATCTCGTTTGAGGATGGTTGGCAGTATGACGTGCCGCTGGGTACGGACAACTGGACGCAGATGCACTACGAACGCAACGATACCGCGCTGTCCAGCGTGCAGGCGGACGACACCGACGATCCGATTGCCGCCGCGTCAACCTGGTCACTGATCCAGTCCTCGGACCCGCTGGCGCGCGCGGAATTTGCCTGGCGTGCGAATGCGCCAGCCTTGACTCTGGTGTTTCTGCTGCTGGCGTTGCCGCTGGCGCGGCAGAGTCCACGCGAACCACGGTATGGTCGGGTGCTGCTGGCTGTGCTCGGGTTCTATCTGTACTACTCACTGCTGGCGCTCGGCCGCGCGCAGATCGGCAAGGATCACTGGCATACCCAGGCACCGCTGTGGGCGCTGCACGTACTGGTGCTGGGCTTCGCGCTGTGGCTGCTGTGGCGCCAGTACGCGCCGCGCAAATCGCGCCTTGCGGCGGCTGCGTGAGCGGGTTCGCCATCAAGCGCGTGGACCGGTTGATCGGCTTGAGCGTGCTCGCGTCGGTGCTCACCGTGTGGCTGGTGTTGACCGGCTTCGACGCGGTGACGCAGTTGCTGCGTCAGTTGGGCAGCATCGGCAAGCACGGTTACACCCTCGTCGATGCAGTCATGTATGTGCTGGTGACATTTCCGCGCCGGGCATACGAAATGTTTGGTTACTCGGCCTTGATTGGCGGCTTGCTGTCCCTCGGTGGCCTGGCGGCCAGTGGTGAGCTGCTGGCACTGCGTGCGGCGGGCATGTCGCAGTTGCGCATTGCCGGCTCCGCCGTTGGCGTGATTGCCGTGTTGATCGCCGGTGTGGTCCTGTTGGGTGAGACGGCAGCACCGTGGGGCGACCAGGTGGCGCAGTCAATGCAGTTGCGCATGCGCGCGGGCACGCTGGGTCTGGCCACGCGCAGCGGGTTGTGGACGCGTGACGGCAACAACATCATCAACGCGCGTGGAACCACGCTGCGCCAGCATGACGGCGTGACTGGCGTGCAACTCACTGACGTGCGCGAATTCGGCTTCGCCGACGATGGCCGACTCGTGCATTTCACCTGGGCGAAAACCGCCGATCACGATGGTCAACGTTGGACGCTCCAGGGTGTGCGCAGCACCACGCTGGATGCGACCGGCGCGCATACGACGACTGCAACCACACAACCATGGCCGGCGCAGATCGATCCGCAGGTGCTGGTGCAGTCGGTGGTGAAGCCGCAGTATCTGTCCATGCGGGACCTGCAGCGCAACATCGGCTACTTGCGCAGCAATGGTGAACAGCCGGGCAGCTACGCGGTGGCGTTCTGGGGGCGCGCGTTGTATCCGTTCAACGTGCTGATACTGGTGTTGTGCACCATGCCGTTTGCGTTTGGCGCGCTGCGCTCGGGTGGCCTGGGCAAGCGCATGTTCATCGGCATGCTGCTGGCTATTGCGTGGTATTTCCTGCAACAGGCAATGGTGAATTTCGGCACGGTGTATGGCTTGCCGCCGTTGTGGGCGAACCTGTTGCCGGGGATCGTGCTGGCGTTGGCGGCAACTGTGTATTTTCGCCGCCGCGTATAATTTCCCTGGCCGTCCATACGGACGTGCGCCGTGATGTTCGACAGGGGTGGGAATGGACACGATAGATCTGCGCAGCGATACGGTAACCAAGCCTACGCCGGCCATGCGCGCGGCAATGGTTGCTGCCGAGGTAGGCGATGATGTGTATGGCGAGGATCCGACGGTCAATGCGCTGCAGCAGCGCCTGGCCGATGATCTGGGTTTCGATGCCGGGCTGTTCGTGCCCAGCGGTACGCAGTCCAACTTGCTCGCGTTGTTTGCCCATTGCGAACGCGGCGATGAATATCTGGTGGGCATGGATGCGCATACCTACCATCACGAAGGCGGTGGTGCAGCGGTGCTGGGCTCCATCCAGCCACAGCCGATAGTGCAGGCCGCCGACGGCACGTTGCCGCTGGAGCGCGTCGCCGCCGTGATCAAACCGCTCGATCCGCACTACGCGCGCACCCGCGTGTTGGCGCTGGAGAACACCTGGAACGGGCGGGCGCTGCCTTTGGACTACCTGCCGGCCGCCCGCGATCTCGCGCGCAAGCACGGTCTGGGCATGCATCTGGACGGTGCCCGCCTGTTCAATGCGGCGCTGGCGTGCAAGGTGCCCGCGAGGACAATCACGCAGTACTTCGATACGGTTTCGGTGTGCCTGTCCAAGGGTCTGGGCGCGCCGGTGGGTTCGGTGCTGGTGGGTTCGCGCGCGTTGATTGACAAGGCACGGCGCTGGCGCAAGGTTACCGGCGGCGGTTGGCGCCAGGCTGGCATATTGGCCGCCGCCGGGCTGTATGCGCTGGATCATCACGTCGCCCGCCTGGCCGACGATCACCGGCGTGCCGCGACATTGGCCGGGCTGTTGCGTGAGGTTGCCGGGCTGCACCTGCTCGGGCAATACACCAACATGGTGTTCATCAAGGTACCCCCGGAACGTCTGGATGCGCTGGACGCCCATTTGCAGGCGGCCGGCATCCGCATCAGCAGTGGTCACGAGCCGACGTTGCGGCTGGTGACGCATCTGGACGTTGATGACGCCGGCGTCGAACGCGTAGCCGACGCATTCCGCGGATTCTTTGCGCGCGGTTAGAACAGTCTCACGTTGAATCCACCCTGGTGGTTTCGACGCAAGCCGGAAGCACTTGTGCCGGGGCGCCGAGACAGGCTCGGTACGTCCCCGTCCACGCAGTTCATGGCTGCGAACATCTGGAACAAGCTCCGGTTGCGGGGCACGCGGTGGCGTGACCAATGCTACCCGGGCAAGCGGCCGATCACGCAGCCGAACGTACGTGGCGCCTGGTTGGCTTGACTACGGCAAGCGCGGCTACTGGCTTGCGCGGCGTGTACGTGTGGTCAAACTTGCGAATGAAATCGCGCACCTGTGGGTACACGGTTTCGCGCCAGCGGCGACCACTGAAAATGCCGAAGTGACCGGCGCCTTCGATGGTCTTGTGCGCACGCCGGGCAGTGGGGATGCCGGTGCACAAGCTGTGCGCCGCCTCGGTTTGGCCGAGACCGGAGATGTCGTCCAGTTCGCCCTCGATCGTTAGCAGGGCGCTGGTGGTGATCGCTGCGGGATTGACCCGCTCGCCAGCCACGTCCCACAGACCGCGTGGCAGCAGAAACTTCTGGAACACCTTCTCGATCGTATCCAGGTAGAACTTCGCCGGCATGTCCAGGACGGCGTTGTATTCGTCGTAGAACTTGCGGTGTGATTCGGCGTCTTCCAGATCCCCGCGCAAGAGGTCCTGGTAGAAATCCCAGTGCGAGTTCAGGTGTCGGTTCGGATTCATCGCGATGAACCCGGCGTGCTGCAGGAAGCCCGGATACACCTCGCGCCCATGTCCCGGATAATTGGGTGGCACGGTCTGGATCACATTGCCCTTGAACCACGACAGCGGCTGGGTGGTGGCCAGGTTGTCGACGCTGGTGGGGCTGCAGCGGGTATCGATCGGGCCACCCATCATGGTCAGGCTGAGCGGCGTGTCTTCGCCGCGTGCCGCCATCAGCGAGACTGCAGCCAGCACCGGGACGGTTGGCTGACACACCGAGATCACGTGCAATTCGTGCGCGCCAATATGGCGAATGAACTGCTGGATGTAATCAACGTAGTCGTCAAGGCCGAAGGTGCCGGCCTCGGCCGGCACCATGCGCGCGTCAACCCAGTCGGTGATATAGACCTTGTGGTCGTGCAGCAGGGTGCGCACCGTGTCGCGCAGCAGCGTGGCGTGGTGCCCGGACAGCGGTGCGACCACCAGCACGACCGGGTCCACCTTCATTTTCTCGATCGTGCCCGGATCGTCGCTGAACCGCTTGAAGCGCTTCAGTTGGCAAAACGGGTTGTCCAGCGCCACGCGCTCGATTACCGCAATTTCATGCTCGTGCGCCGTGGCGCTGTGGATGTCGAACTGCGGTTTCTCATATTCCTTGCCAAGCCGGAACAGCAACTCATAGCCGGCCGCCAATCGCGGCGCCCCCGGCAGTTGTGCGAATGGCGCGTGGTGGTCAGCGAGCAGATGGGCGCTGGCCTGCGCGAAGTAACTCATCGGGCCGAAAAATGCGCGTTGCCATTCGTGGATTTGATAAAGCATGGGGCGTGGCTGCTCGTCGACAAACAAGTCCACATCATAACGTTGTTATGGCTACGTGATGTTGGGTCGGCGCAGCGTGTGTCTGCGCAGCAAACGAGTACGTCGGTCGAAACTGTGCGGTGGTTCACGGACGGGGGGTTCACACCTCAGGGATTGGCGCCAAGCCGGCAACGCGGCTACCGCTCGTTTCCAGGCCGTACGATCCCGCGACCGCTTGGCCGGATGCGCGTGGCACGGCTGCGCAATGCGGCGCGGCGTTCACTGCATGCGGCGCAGTTCGGTGCCGGCGAGCACATCGTGCAGGGCGCGGCGGCGCGGATCGAACAGCGCCGGCGCAAGCCAGCCGATCCATGCCAGCAACGCAATCCACAATGTCGCCCGCATTCCCAGCAGCGGATTCAGCATCAACAGCAGCAACGGTGCGGCTGCCACCAGCACGCGGATCACAGCCTGTGGCCATGACGGCACGCCGCCATCACTGCGCGTCAGTCTGATGCGCCACGGCCGCATCCCCAGCGTCTGCCCACCGTGCCGCCACGAGCTGATGAAGTACGCGCCTACCACCAACCCTTGCAGCGGGCGATACCACCACGGGATCAGCACCTGCGTACCAGTCGTGATCAGCTTGCCGCTGGTAGCGAACTGACACAACAAACCCACCACCATCACGATCGCCAGCACCGCCAACAGGTCATACACCAGTGCGGCCAGACGGCGCCACAGCGGGCAGGGTGAGTTAGCGATAAGTGGAGTTGTCGACATCGGTCGCTTGCGTAGTGTGTCCACAATGCCCAGCATCGCGCACATGAAGAAGGAATCAGGCGACGCCAGTATCGCCGATGCTGACCAGCGCAGCATTGCTGCGTTCCTCGAGCGGGTGTGGTCCGAGGATGGCCTGGCCGAGCGCACGCTGGAGGCTTATCGGCGCGACATGGAAGCGTTGGCCGGGTGGTTGACTGCGCGCGGGCGCAACCTGGGCAATGCACGCCGCGAGGATATTTCGGCGTATCACGGTGCGTGCGCAGGGGCGGTGCGCTCGATGGCACGGCGCCAGTCGACGTTTCACCGCTATTACGCGTTCGTGGCGCGCGACGCGCCGGACTTTGTCGATCCCACGCTGCGCATCGAGCGGCCGAAAATTCCGCGCAGCCTGCCCAAGGCACTGCCCGAGCGCGAGATCGAAAATCTGTTGGCGGCACCGGACGTCGACACGGTGCTGGGAGTGCGCGACCGCGCCATGCTCGAGCTGATGTATGCCAGCGGCCTGCGCGTTTCCGAGCTGGTCGGGCTGCCGCTGACCGCGCTCAACCCACGCCAGGGGGTGCTGCGCGTCACCGGCAAGGGCGGCAAGGATCGCCTGGTGCCGGTCGGCGAGATCGCGCTGCAATGGGTGAGTACGTATCTGGCCAGCACGCGCCCGCAACTCGCGCACGGCCGCCAGCCCGCAGCACTGTTTCTCAGTCGCCGTGGCACCGGCATGTCCCGGCAGATGTTCTGGACGCTGGTAAAACGCCATGCCGTGACGGCCGGCATCAACGCCACGCGCATTTCCCCGCATGTGCTGCGCCACTCCTTCGCCACGCACCTGCTGAACCACGGCGCCGACCTGCGCGCACTGCAGATGCTGCTCGGCCACAGCTCACTCAGCACCACGCAAATTTATACGCTGGTGGCCAAGGAAGGGTTGAAACGGCTGCATGCTTTGCATCATCCGCGCGGGTGATGCGACGATTGGATCATCGCTTGCGCTTCGACCGCGCTTGGGTTGCAGGGAGCGAGATGCGTGGTGGAACTAATTGCCTCCGTCCCCTTTTTGGCAAATTGCCTCCGTCCCCTTTTTGGCAGCCCGGACGAGGTTGCCGGGCTACGAGGCGAACGCCGGGTCCAGACTGGCGATGAACCCATTCACCTCGGCGCGGATGTATCCGTTGGCCTCATCCTGGAAATCCCCCGTGCGCTTTTCGTGGAACGGTATCTCGCGCAAGAGTTGGCCGGTGGTGGCATCGAAGACATACAAGGTTGCGGTGTAGCTGACCGAGGGTGGCGTGTAATCCCCGGTCATTCTGTCGCCCTGGGTGTTGATCATGTTGTAACTGGCCACCACCAGGGGAGCGAAGCGTACGGCGAGCCGGTACGGCATGACGGGTTTGTGCGCCGTCGCTCGTTGACTCTGCTTGTGCAGGAGATCGTCCGACTCAACCATCCGCATGGCAATGTGCCGACGCTGGGCCCAATCCGAAATGGTGTTCTCAACGGTCAGGCAGCTCATGTCACGGCTGACGCAGGCCAGGTCAAGGCTGAAGCGCGCACTGGTATCGGGACTGAATAGCTGGAACGACTGCAGTGACTGCTGATCCGCCTTGCTGAGGACGGTAGTTGTCCCGACGCATCCTTGCAGCATCATGGCGATCGCTACGCAAACTGGAATTGCCTTCCGCATGCTCTGGCTCCCTGGTAATTGTTCCAGCGGGTGAGTCGATGACACCCGTGAATTGCATCGCGAACACAAGGTTACTCGTGGGTTTTGGTGGGCGCCACGCCAATCTGGTCTGGTGACCGCAACTGGTTCGGGCTCGATCAGATTACGCCAGAGCAAGCGAACGGCGAGCAAGTAGTCGAGTGCAAACAATGTCTCTCGTCGCCGTCTGCTTCTCCTGAGTCATCTTCCTGGCTGCAGCTTCAGCGCGGTGCGCGATAGCCGCCGGGCACGCCGTGTGCGCTCAGCACCAGTTGCCACAGTTGATTGCGGCGACTGCGAAACGCGGCGGCGGAAACGGCGAGGTAGTACATCCACATGCGCCGGAAGCGCTCGTCATAGGCGCCGGCCAGCTTTGGCCAGGCGGTGGTGAAATTGGTCAGCCACGCCTGCAGTGTGAGGTCGTAGTCGGCCCCGAAGTTGTGCCAGTCCTCGACCACGAACAAGTCTCGCAAGGCCTCTGTCACCTGTTCCGCCGCCGGGATCATCGAGTTGGGAAAAATGTATTTCTCGATCCAGGGGTCGGGTTCCGAAGGTGCACCGTTGGTGCCGATGCAGTGCAACAAAGAGAGGCCACCGTCTTTCAGGCAGCGCTGCACGCATTCGAAATACGCGTGGTAGTTCTTGCCGCCCACGTGCTCGAACATGCCGATGGAATACACAGCATCGAACTTCTCGTCGATGTCGTGATAATCCTGCAGGCGGATTTCAATCGGTAGTCCGGCGCACAGTTTTCGGGCAAATGCTGCCTGCTGTTGAGAGACGGTAATGCCGACACCGCTGACGCCGTAGGTTTCAGCCGCGTATTTCAACGCTTCTCCCCAGCCGCAGCCGATATCGAGCACGCGCTGACCGCGTTTGAGCTGGAGCTTGCGGCAAACCAGGTCGAGCTTGGCCACCTGCGCGTCGTCGAGATTGTCGGCCTGTGCCCAGTAGCCGCACGAATACACCAGCCGCTGGCCGAGCATGGCGTGGAACAGGTCGTTGCCCAGGTCGTAGTGGGCTTTGCCGATGGTGTAGGCGTGTTCGCCACGTTGCAGGTTGATGAAGCGCGCCTTGAGGTGCGCTACCACGGCGTCAAACGTGTGCAGTTTCTGATCAATCTGTGCTCGCAGCATGCGCGTGAACATGCCAGGCAGATCGTCGGCATCCCACCAACCGTCCATGTAGGCCTCACCAAAGCCCAGTGAGCCGTGATCGAATACGCGCGTGTACAAGCGCTCGTCGTGTACCTGCAAATCGACCGGTTCGGTGCCGCCCAGCCGGACGTCCGCAGTATGCAGCAAGTCGCTCACCCGTTGCTTCAGTGTGACCTGATTCATGAGTGCCTCCCTAGCGCCACGACGCGTGGTGCGATCCTATGGTGTGCCAAGCACCGCAAAGTCTGCCGGCGCGAGTGCGTAAACCATGTCAACGCCCGCCGCGCGCACTCGCGTCAGCAGCCGTTCGGCCGCGTCCTCGCCCAGCAGGAATTCCACCTTTGCGGGCAAGTCGTCGGCAAGTTCGAAAAATGCCTCCTCGCGCAATACGCCATGTCGCCCGAAACCGGCGGTGGCGCGAAATACCGAACCGCCACCGATACCGTCATGTTTGGCCTGTTCCAGCAGCCATTCGGTTACCAGAACGTTGTTATAGCGCGCTCGCACATGGCAGTAAAATGTCAAGTGCACTCCGTGTTGCAGCATTGTGGGAGTCATCTGCGGCCTCCTAGGCGTGTTGCAGCAGGCTGCGGGCCAGCAACAGCCCGAGCATGGTCATGCCCAGCGACCCGACGACATGGAGGGCGACGTGTCCGCTGAACCATAGATATTGCTGGCGCAACAGCAACGTGGTGGCTTCACCGGAAAACGTGGAGAATGTTGTCAGACCGCCAAGAAAGCCAGTGAATACGAGCAGGCGCAGTGCCGCCGGCAACGTCTGGAAGTGGTCAAACAGGCCCATGACCAGGCCCATCAACAGGCCTCCTGCGAGATTGGCGGCCAGCGTGCCAAGCGGCAGCGTGGGAAAGACCGGGTTGAGCAGCGCGCCCAAGCCCCAGCGCAACCAGCAGCCGACAGCGCCACCTGCGCCAATGGCAATAAATCCACCAATACTCACGTTGCTTGCCTCCTGACCTGGACAGAACAAGGGCCCAGCAGCCAGCGAGACAGGCATGCCTGCACCGCCGGAAGCCGGGGTTGCAGGCATCATCAACCTCGTCACGCGGGGCGTTCGAGGCAGTTGGTAACGCGCGCTGAGCGCGCGTCACAGGAGGTATGCCATCTCCGCGAGTGATCCTAGCGTAATGTCGGGTGTCACGGAAATGGGGTCGTGGTAAAGAGCGAAGGTCGGACTGGGGCCGTCACGTGCGTGAGCGGGAGCCTCGAACTGGCCACGCATGCCTGTGCATCGCATTGACGCGCAGTTGACACGGCGCTGACAAGCGGTCGCGGAGCCCGGCGCGGTCGCCAGTCGGCGCACGGCGTTGGCGGTGGCGCAGGGCGCCAATGGTGTTGACCTATACTGCCGGTCCCACTTTTGGCGCATGGTTTTCATGCCTTCCGTCACGCCTCTCGCACGGCGCAGCCTGCCGTGGCTGCTCGCTGCATTGTCGATGATCGGTCCGTTCTCGATCGATGCGGTATTTCCGTCGTTTCCGTTGCTGGGCGCGTATTTCAACGTCGACGCTACGGCGTTGCAGCAATTGATCAGCGTGTACCTGATCACGTACGCGGCGATGAGTCTGTTTCATGGCGCAATCTCCGACGCCATCGGCCGCAAACCGGTGATTGTGGTTGGCATGCTGGTGTATGCACTGGCATCGGCGGGCGCCGCGTTGTCAACGACGTACACGATGTTGCTGTTGTGTCGCGGCCTGCAGGGGATGTGCGCCGGCGCCGGGCTGGTGGTGGGGCGCGCGGTGATCCGCGACACTTATGAGGGGCCGGCCGCGCAGCGGCTGATGTCGCAGGTGATGATGATCTTCGGCGTGGCGCCGGTGATCGCGCCAATGGTTGGTGCACAACTGCTGCTGGTCAGTGGGTGGCATGGGATCTTCTGGCTGCTGACCGCATTCACCGTGATCCTGGCGGGGGTGCTGATGTGGTTGTTGGAAGAGAGTCATCCGCCAGGGCGGCGCACGTCGTTTGCGCCGCGCCCGCTGCTGGCCAGTTACATATCGTTTGGTCGCGACCGTCTGTTCTGGCCGCTGCTGATTTCCAGTTCGGTCAACTTTGCCGGACTGTTTCTGTATATCTCCTCGGCGCCGCAAATCGTGCGTGGCTTGCTGGGTTTGTCCGCGCAGGGCTTTCCCTGGTTGTTTCTACCGGTGGTGGTGGGCTTGATTTTTGGTGCCTGGTTGTCCGGTCATCTGGCCGGACAACGCAGCATCACGTTTACCGTGAGCGTCGGCTATGTGGTGATGCTGCTGGCGTGCGCCGCACATGTGCTGCTGGCGCTGGTGTTCCCAGCGCCGCGGCTGCCGTGGTCGATGTTGCCGCTGGTATTGCACGGCGTTGGCATCCAGCTCGCGTTTCCGACACTGACGTTGTTGCTGCTGGATCGGTTTCCGCACCATCGCGGCGGCATCTCTTCGGTGCAGGCATTTACCAGCTTGCTGCTCGCCGCTGTGGTTGCCGGCGTGCTGTCGCCCTTGCTCTCGACGAGCATGTTGCGCCTTGCCCTCGGCGCCAGCGGGTTCACCGTGATCGGCGTGGCGGCCTGGTTCTGGCACGGGCGCATACGGCGCGCACAGCCGTTGCCGCCGTTGCCGCGTGATGTCGCCCTGCAGGCGCAGATTGCCCAGCCACGGTGATCGGCGCAGGCCGTTGCATCGACGTGAGTTGGTGAACAAAGTGACATCCATGCCGATGGTTTCGGCCCGCTTCGGGTGAATTGCGCGCCGCCGGAGAGAGTCGCAGCAAGGTTAACAACCAATCGAATATGTCAGCTCCGACAACGGCCGGTGCGCTCGGCGACGCCGCGTGGCACTGCGCCTGGATTTCACTTTTGACACGCAAAGTACCCAGTTCGGCGTATAAGCTAAACGGTTCATGGGTAACAAGAAACATGTGGAAGAGTGATCAGCAGGAGGCAGTAATGAGCATGCGTTGGACAACTTCGGCAACGGTTGCCAAGTACGTGGAAAAGCACTCACGCGAAACTCCATTGCAGAGGCGATTGCGTGAGGAGACGGCGCTCTTGCCGCAAGCCAACATGCAGATTGGCCCCGATCAAGCCGCTTTTTTTACCGTGCTGGTGCGTGCGCTTGGGGTGCACCGCGCTCTGGAAGTGGGTACGTTCACGGGCTACAGCTCACTGGCGATCGCCAACGCCCTGCCCGCAGATGGCCGGCTCGTGTGTTGTGACGTCAGTAGCGAGTGGACTGCTGTCGCCGGGCGTTACTGGCGGGAGGCTGGTGTGGACGCGCACATCGACCTGCATCTGGGCCCGGGCGCCGAGACGCTGGCGACCTTGCTTGCCACAGGCAGCGCGGCCAGCTTTGACTTTGCCTTCGTCGACGCGGACAAGACCGGCTATGACGATTACTACGAGGCCTGCCTGCAATTGCTGCGTCCAGGGGGCGTGCTGGCCTTGGACAACATGCTGTGGGGCGGGGCAGTGGCCGACCCGGCTCAGCACGACCCCAGTACCGTTGCCCTGCGCGCGCTCAACGCCAAGGTGTTCGCTGACGCACGCGTGGATGCCTCGTTGCTGACGGTGGGCGATGGTGTGCTGCTCGTGCGCAAGCGCTGAGAAGCGGGCGTTCCCGCGGCGCGATGGCGCGGTTGAATATCAACGAGTACAACACTGTTGCCGACCAGGCATGAGCACGAATCGGGCGGGCGTCCCTCACCCATCGGCAATCGCTGGCGGCAAAGCTACGCGTCCGGCAGCCAATGCTTGCATCAGCGCGGGTGAGCGATAACTGGCATCGGCGCGCCAGCGGTGCCCGACCGACGTGCCGATGGTTTCGTTGACGGATGCGCCGACGATCCGATCGGTTGGTGCCTTGAACAACTTGTACAGGCCACCCATGAATTCGGCGTAGGAATTCCGTGGCACGCCGGTCCAGGCGTCGGCGACTGGCATGAACGCGGCGCCAGCAAGACCGCATGCCATTGCCTTGAAATGCAGCCACGCCAGCGGCAGGTCAGGCAGAGGATCCGGCGCGCGTCCCGCACCGTCGCAATCGTAACCTCCGCCGACGTCCGCGTGCGCGCCGATGAACCAGCGTTGCTCGATCTCGATTTGCTCGCGTTTCTTCGAGGTCAGCGTTTCGCCAGGTTCCAAGGTGAACGGATTGCGTGTCCACAATGCCGGGGCAAAGTCTGCGCGATGCTCGTCCAGGGCCAGTGCGTGATAGGCATATTTGACGCGCCTGCTCAGCTCGGTATCGTGAAAGCGGTAGCGTTTGCGCGAGAACGGAAACCACGCCGCAGTGTCCGGGATACCGAGCGCTCCGACCGTTTCCCACACGCCAATGAAGTGGATGTCCACCGTCACCGAATGCTTGGCCCGGAACGCGACCGCTGCCGCATCGCCGGGTTTGTCCTTGCTGTCGCGGTAGAACGCGTAGGCTGCGGAAATTTCCGCCTTGCTGACTTGCACACCGCTGTCGTGCTTGAGCAACCCGCATTTGCAGATCATGCCGACCAGGCTGCGCGCGGTGTACGCGCCTCGGCTGAAGCCGAAGAAATACAGCTCGTCGCCGGGTTGCCACGTGTCGCACAACCAGCGGTAACCATCCAGCACGTTGCCGGCCAGCCCATACCCGAACGCACCGCCGAGCAGATGCACCAACCCCGGCGTGACGCCAACGCCAGGGATGTAATTGACCAGTTGTTCGACGCCAGCGGAATCGCGCGGCGCGATCAGCTTGAGCGTGCGTTCGACGTTGGTGTTCGACTCCGGCTTGCTCCAGGTTCCATCGAACAGCAGTACCAGGCGGCGAGTGGTCATGATCTGCCGGCCCGCCGCCTACGCTGCTGCCATGCCGCAGGTTGCCGTGGCACGCGCCAGCCCGATTGGCTGCGAGGCCGCTACGACGATTGGCGTGGGCATGATATTCATCATGGTCAGCTCGCCCGCAATGTGGTGTTGTGACGAGTGTACGGCGTGCGCAGGCCGGATGCTGCGCTGCCGATTTCGCGAGCGGCACGAGCAGCGTACGCTGGGCGTTTGGCAACACGTGACATGGGCAGACAGCATGGACAGGCAGATACAGGTTGACCGCGCACACAAGTTGCGTGAGATGCACGATCGTTCGCGGCTCTTGTTGCTGCCCAATGCATGGGACGCTGGCAGTGCGCGGTTGTTCGAGCAGCGCGGATTTGCCGCGGTGGCGACCACCAGTGGCGGCATGGCGTGGTCGCTGGGCTATGCGGACGGTGAACAGCTACCGCTGGCCGAGGTGCTGGCGGCAGTGGCGCGAATCACGCGCGTGTGCAGCGTGCCGGTGACGGTGGATTTCGAGGGCGGCTACGGCGCTACGCCGCAGGCGGTGGCGGCGTCGGTGAGCGCCGTGATTGCCGCGGGCGCGGCCGGCATCAACCTGGAAGATGGCACGCCCGGGCACGGACCGCTGCGCCCGCTCGACACCGCGGCGGCACGCATCGCTGC
>CAJDVT010000018.1_pt1 | contig 29516 bp, 20 predicted proteins | sample 7391411 | NCBI WGS metagenome assembly CAJDVT01 (sample SAMEA7055698, study PRJEB34461) | soil metagenome | biome: terrestrial ecosystem; feature: Peninsula; material: soil | place: Antarctica | collected 2016 | reverse complement strand
TGTAGCGCGAGTATTTGGCGTGCAGCACGCGGCCGGGAATGCTGTCGCCAAGCTTGTAGCCGTCGGCGAGCATTTCCGGTCGCTTGCGCAGCATGTCGCCGGTGACGGTGAAGTTCTGGACAAGGACGGGCGCCGGGCCTTTTTCCCTGGCCAGTTCCAGCGCCACTTCCCAACCGGCCACGGCCATCTCGCGCGACACCTGGTCGGTAAACGCCACGCCCTCGGCGCTGCCATAGCGCTGCTTGAGCATGGTCAGCGTCGATCCCAGGCCGAGAAAGCCCATGCCGTGGCGACGCTTGGAAGTGATCTCCTCACGCTGGCGTTCCAACGGCAGCCCGTTGATCTCCACCACGTTGTCCAGCATGCGCGTGAACACCTTGACCACGGCGCGGTATTCGTCCCAGTCAAAGCGCGCCTTGGGCCCGAACGGATCGCGCACGAAGGTGGTCAGGTTGATCGAGCCGAGCAGGCACGAGCCGTATGGCGGAAGCGGCTGTTCGCCGCACTGCCCGGTCACCAGCCCATTGAAGATCACTGCGTTGTGGTCGGGCTGGGTCGTGTCAAACACGGCTTGTTCGCCGACGAACTCGATGCTGGCGATGCGTGAGGCAAAACGCTGGGTCTTGCGTAGCGCCTTGCCTTCGCGCCAATCCAGATAACGCTGCGTCTTGTTCGGCAACAGGAAGCCGATCTGGCGCATGAAATGCTCGCGCGACTCGCCATCGATGATCAGTTCGTGATCAGCGGCGCAAGCGTAACTGCGCTTTCCACCGTGACCATCGGGGAGCTGGCGCATGCCCGCTGCGCGGCGGCGCTTTACGCGGCAGAACACGCCGAAGTTGGCCAGCAGCACTTGCACGTCTTTGAGCAGATCGGGCTGACTGGAAGCGAGGCGCACCGAACAGCTCAGACTGCGGCCCGACACATTGACCGTGCCATCGCACTGGAACAAAGCGCGCAGGTAGGTCTTGACGCAATCCTCGCTGCCGCGCCAGACCACTTCGGGTACGCGCAACTTGGTAGCTGCCGTGAAGCCGTAATGCTCAAGCTGGCGGGCGAGCAGTACCGATCGAATGAATACCTGGTTGCGATCCGGAACCGCCACCGGTGCCACGGCGTATTGGCGCAGGTCGCCTTGCGCGGTGTGCGCAATCATGGCGTTGATCACGGTCGCGACGCGATCAGCCAACGCGCGCTCTTCGCCCCACAGGGTGACGATGGCCGCCTGCTGATCGTGACCACGATTGGTGAAGTGGCCGTCCCCGGCGATCAGGCCAAGCAACAGGCCAAGATTCTCGCTGCCTTCGTTGCCGAACTGGCCCTTGCCCGATTGCACCAGCAGCCGGTCGCCAACCTGCAATTCGCGCAACTTGATCTTGCCGCGCTCGGTGTAGAAATCGTGCCACTCGGTGGCCTTGATTTCGTAACCGTCTTCGGTCGTCACACGGTAGACCGGCGCCTTTGACGACGTCATGAAAGCGGGCTTGGCGCGACGCGTTTCGACGCCGCGTCCGTCCAGTTCAAGCGATCGGCGATCCACCGACACTTCCAGCGGCGCACCGGCGGCATACAGTTCGCCGATGGGAACCATGCCATGCTGAGTCGCCAATCGCGTGTCGGCGGTGACGCACGGGTTGGTCGCGCGAATATGCTCGCACCACCAGTTGTTGTTCATCTCGTTGACGCGGTCGATGAGGATGAACCCGGGCTCGGCGTAGTCGTAGGTGGACACCATGATCAGGTCCCACAGATGCCGCGCGCGCACTGTGCGGTAAATCTTGCAGGCGACCAGGCCGTCTTCGCGATCCACGTAATTCTCGTGGGTGGGCCATTCGCGCCACACGACCTTGGTGGGATCGGTCAGGTCAATTTCGTCCTTTTCCTTGACGTGCACCGGAAACACCAGCGGCCAGTCGGTATCGTTTTCCACGGCCTGCATGAAACCGTCGGTGATCAGCAGGCTGAGATTGAACTGGCGCAGCCGGCCATCCTCGCGCTTGGCGCGGATGAATTCCTTGGCGTCGGGATGGCTGATGTCGAATGTGCCCATCTGCGCGCCGCGCCGGCCACCGGCCGAGGACACGGTGAAACACATCTTGTCGAAGATATCCATGAACGAGAGCGGGCCGGAGGTGTACGCGCCGGCACCGGAAACATACGCGCCACGCGGGCGCAGCGTGCTGAATTCATAGCCGATGCCGCAGCCGGCCTTCAGGGTCAGGCCGGCCTCGTGCACGCGCTCCAGGATGTTGTCCATGGAGTCGCGAATGGTCGCCGACACCGTGCAGTTGATGGTGGAGGTGGCCGGCTTGTGCGCCAGCGCCCCGGCGTTGGAGGTAATGCGACCAGCCGGGATCGCCCCGCGGCGCAACGCCCACAGAAACTGTTCGTACCAATGCTCGCGCAGCTCGGGGGTGAGCTCCACGTCGGCCAGCGCACGCGCCACGCGCTGCCAGGTTTCGTCGACACTCGCGTCCACCGGCGCACCGGATTTGTCCTTCAGCCGGTACTTCTTGTCCCAGATGTCATAGGACGCCGGCTGCAGGGGAATTTCCACAGCGGCATCGCGGCCGGGCAGGGACGTAACCTCGGAATGTGGTACTGGCGCACGCACTGTGCTCATCGATATATAACCTCCGGGCGCCTGTACAGCCCCGTTGTCGATTCAATAGGAGTTTTGACCGAATGCCGGGGACGGCGTTCGTGATGCCGCATTGACCTTCCCTGTGCCCCTCCAGACAGTACGCAACCATCACCAGAGTTTGTTGCAAAGCATCCGGAACCTGACGACCGCTGTGCAGTCAAAATCGCGTCCGCTGCTGGCAGATTTGCTCCGGCGCATGGTGGCCGCGTTTCTGCGCGCATGCCTGCCGTGCATTGGCCGGGCGCCTGCGACCTTTGTCTGGCACGGACGGCAGCGGCCCGGCCGCTGTGCGGTTTGTCGACCATGCCACCATGTCCCCTTGTCGTACTGGAGCACACCATGCCGCTGCACCTTTCGCGTTTGCTGCCTGGACTTGTCGTCATTCTGGGTTTGCTACTGGTCGGCATACCTGCCCCCGCTCCGGCGGCGGCGTTGCCCGCGGCCATTGATGGTCAAGCGATGCCTTCGCTGGCACCGATGCTGGAACGCGTCACGCCGGCCGTGGTGAATATCTCCAGCAAAACCCACGTGCAGGTTCGCGACCCGTATTTCGACGATCCCAGGATGCGCCAGTTCTTCGGCTTGCCGGCGATTCCGCGCGAGCGCGTCGAGCAAAGCCTGGGCTCAGGCGTGATCGTCGACGCCGCCAAGGGCTATATCCTGACCAACAACCATGTCGTGGGCGCGGCCGACGACATCACCGTGACTTTGCAGGATGGGCGCACGTTCAAGGCCAAGCGCATCGGCAGCGATCCGGAAACCGATGTGGCGGTGGTGCAGATCCCGGCCGAGCGTCTGCAAGCGTTGCCGCTGGCCGACTCGACGAAATTGCGCGTAGGCGATTACGTGGTGGCCGTGGGCGAGCCGTTTGGCTTGAGCGAAACGGTCACCGCAGGCATTGTCTCGGCGCTGGGTCGTTCGGGGTTGGGCCAGAGCGCGTCGGGCGGTGGCGGCTACCAGAATTTCATCCAGACCGACGCCTCGATCAACCCGGGCAATTCCGGCGGCGCGCTGGTCAACTTGCGCGGTGAGTTGGTGGGGATCAACTCCATGATCTTTTCGCCTTCGGGCGGCAACGTCGGCATTGGCTTCGCCATTCCCACCAACCTGGCCAGCAGCGTCATGCAGCAGTTGCTGGCCCACGGCAAGGTGGAGCGTGGCAGTTTGGGCGTGCAGACCCAGGCCATCACCCCACGCCTTGCACAGGTGCTGGGGCTCAAGGACAGCAAGGGCCTGGTGGTGACCAGCGTGCAGGATGGTTCCGCGGCAGCTCGCGCGGGGTTGCAGCTCGGCGATGTGTTGACCTCCGTCAATGGCAAGCCGTTGCACAGTGTGGAGGAGCTGCGCAATGTGGAAGGGCTCTCCCCGCTGGGCACCACGCTCAGCCTGGGCGTGCTGCGCGCGGGTCAGGCCAGCACGCTCAAGGCCACCGTGAGCGCGGAAAAACTCGCCAGCCTCGAAGGCGGTGAACTGGATCCACGCCTGCGCGGCGTGCGTTTCACCGAACTCGGCGCCGCACGTCGTGGTCGGGGGGTGGGCGTAAGCGCGGTACAGGCGGGCAGCCATGCGGCGCGTGCAGGGCTGGTCGCTGGCGACGTGGTGCTTGCCGTGGGCAGTCAGCGCGTACCGAGTTTGCGCACGCTGCGCGGGCTGGCCGGCGTCAACCCGCCGCAACTGGTGCTGCTGGTGGCCGACGGCGACGGGGTGCGCTACGTGCTGATCAAATGAACTCGCCGCCGCCACGAACTGTGTCCCAGCGCACAAGGCGCCGCCGTGGCGACGCAAATCCATGAAAGTGCTTGATGTTTTGCGTCCGGACCGATGAAATACGGGGTCTGCCCTGTTTGCCGCCCGCCAAGGCGCGGCCCACCGCTCTTCTGCCGCAAAGGTTTCCCACCATCATGTCTGCACGCCTCACCTGTTTGTTGTCGCTGATTCTGCTCGGCGCTTTCGTGGCCACTCCGGGGTGGGCCAGAACCCACGGCAAAACCCATGGCAAGACCGCAAAAACCAGCGTGCCTGCGGCGCCGTCGCTGATCTGGCGCGGCGATGTGGCCACCGAGGAAGCCATCGTCATCGAGGCGGCCAACGCCTGGGAAAAAACCGGCCACGGGCACATCGAGTTGCAGCCATTCAACACGGCCTCGGGTATCGACGCGGTAAGCAATGGCAGCGCGGATATCGCCGGCAGCGCTCGCGGCAGCGACGGCAGCAGCCAGAACAGCGACCTGACCTTCACCCCGGTGGCGTGGGACGCGCTGGTGCTGATCACCAACTCGGCCAACCCGGTGCCTACCTTGACGCTGAAGCAGGTGCATGACATCTACTACGGCAAGATCACGCGCTGGGAAGAAGTGGGCGGCAGCAACGCCCCGATCGATCTGTACGCAGTGGCGAGCCCGGGTGACGGCGTGGAGTTCAGCCTGCGCGATCTGCTGTTTGGCCGGGGCAACCAGCCCGTCGCCGCCCCGCGCCTGTACGTCAACACGCACAAACTCGAGGAGGCCGTTGCGCTCAACCCCAATGGACTGGGCGTGGCCACGCTGGCCGACATCCGTAGTCGCTCCAAACTCAAGGCCATCCCCATTGACGGGGTTGTACCGAACGTGGCCAACATCGCCGATGGCAGCTATCCGCTGTTCACGCCGCTGTACCTGGTGACCAACCCGCGCAGCGTGAAGGCGGCGCAGGCGCAGGCGTTTGTCGACTTCGTGCAGACTGACGCGGGCAAGGCTGCCATGCGCACGCGTGCCGTGTTGCCGTACGCTGACGGCAGCGCGCTGATCGCAATGGACAGCGCGCGGCGTGACCGCATCCTGGCGCAGGTCGGCGCGCGTCCGCGGTCAGCCACGCCGCCCTTGTCCGCGCCTGGTGCCACCTATGCCGCGCGTGCGGCAGTGGCGCCTACTTCCCCGGATACGCTGGCAGCGAAGATCGCGCTCGACCGCCGCACGGCGGCCGCCAAAGCGCCAGCCAGCGCCGCAACTGCCGTGGCGCAGGTGGAAGCCAGCCCGACGACCTATGCCAGCCCGGCCGTTGCCGCAGCCGTGCCGGCCGCAACGGCCAGCAAGGCCGCCACCAGCTACACCGTGGTCAAGGGCGACACGCTGTCCAGCATTGCGCAGAAGCACTCGGTAGAAGTGGCCCAGCTACGCGAGTGGAATCGACTGAAGAATGACAATCTGCAACTGGGCCAGGTGCTGCGCCTGAGCAGCAACTGATGCCCCGCGCGGCGCGGGTCCCAAGCCCACGCCGCGCGTGCCCGCCCGCCGTCCCGCGTGTTGCGCCATGAGTCGCCCGGCGTGACCACTCGCGCCATGCCGCTGGCATTGACGCTGGACCTGGACGACACCTTGTGGCCGGTACAGCCGGCACTGCAACGCGCCGATGAGGCGGTCGATGCCTGGTTGCGTGAACACTACCCGGACGTGGCCACGACCTGGCCGATCCCCGCCATGCGCGCGCTGCGCGAACAGATTGCCACCGAACGCGCGGACCTTGCGCATGATTTCACCACGCAGCGCCAGCTCACCATGCAGCGGGTGTTCGCCGCCAGCGGTATCCACGACGCACCGTTGGATATCTTGTGGGACATCTACTTTACCGAACGCAACCGCGTTGACCTGTACGCGGATAGTCTCGATGCGCTGCGTCGCCTCGCGCGACGCGTGCCGTTGGCGAGCCTGACCAACGGCAACGCGGACCTGCAACGCATCGGTATCCATGCCCACTTTGCCTGCCACATCTGCGCGCGCGACAAGGGCTTTGCGAAACCCGATCCGCGCATTTTCCTGGCCGCAGCGGCGCAATTGGGCGTGGCGCCGGGAAACATCCTGCATGTGGGCGACGACCCGGCACGGGACATCGTTGGCGCCCGCGAAGCCGGCTTGCGCACGGCATGGATCAACCGTCGGGGCGAGACGTGGCCGGTCGCGCTTGGCCCAGCGCCGGAGCTGGAACTGCGCGACCTGGACGCGCTGGCAAACTGGCTCGATACGACGGTCGACGCCATCTGAGGAACGTCCGGGCCGGCCCTGCGTCAACCGCGGGCACTGCCAGCGTGCCAGTCGCCCCGTGGTGTTTCCTGGCCACGTAGACATGACCCGGCACCCGTGGCGCGTGGCTATGGGCAACCCGGCGGCGAGCGCGCATCATTGGCGTCCAGGGGCCTGGGCGGTAGAAACTTCCGAGGCGCAAAAGTGGCTGCGTGAGCGCAGATTTTCGTCGCTGCGCCACCCATGGTGGTTCCATGGGTCAAGAAGTGTGAAGCGCTTTACCACAGCTAAGCTGGTCACATATGGAACGCGCAGCCGCTTTTGCAGCCCGGAATATTTCTACCGCCCAGGATCCTGGCCACACTGCTCACGGAAAGCCATGTCTGCGTTGATCAAACACCAAGCCGGTGACCGTCACACGATCGCCATCGAGCCCACGGACTCCGCCCACCTCGCCGCCACGCGACGTCGACTCAGCTCGGCGCAACGCGGCTGTCTGAGGGCAGCCGGGTTTGACGCCACCGCCGGCTCGTGGGCGTTGCTGCATGATGCCAAGGGCAAACTGGTACGCGTGCTTGCCGGCGTGGATGCGCGCGCGCCGCTGGCCGCGCTCGCCGGGTTGGCGATGACGCTGCCGGAGGGCAGCTATCACCTGGCTGAGGAAAGTGTGCTCAGTGATCACCGCGCTGCCGCACTCGGCTGGGCGCTGGGTGCCTACCAGTTCACCCGCTACTGCGCGCCCAAGCGCGCGCCAGCCACGCTGGCCGTTCCATCTGCCGATCTGGAGCCCGTGCAGCGGCTGGTCGAGGCCACCGCACTGGTGCGTGATCTGGTCAACACGCCCACCGAGGATCTCGGGCCGGAACAACTTGCTGACGCAGTGAAGCGCGTGGCGAAAACCCAGCGCGCAAAACTGCGCGAATGGGTCGGTGACGCCCTGCTCGAGGCAAACTTTCCCACCATCCACGCCGTGGGGCGCGCCAGCCATCGCGCGCCGCGGCTGGTGGAGCTGACGTGGGGCAAGGCGAGCGATCCCAAACTGGTACTGGTGGGCAAAGGGGTGTGTTTCGACACCGGCGGTCTCAACCTCAAGACCGGCACCGGCATGCGCTGGATGAAAAAGGACATGGGCGGGGCGGCGCATGCGCTGGCACTGGCGCAACTGGTCATGCAGGCGAAGCTGCCCGTGCGCCTGACCCTGCTGATCCCGACCGTGGAGAATTCCGTGGCCGGCAGCGCGATTCGCCCCGGCGACGTGATCACCACCCGGGCCGGCCTGCATGTGGAAATTGACAACACGGATGCCGAAGGACGACTGATCCTGTGTGACGCCCTGGCCTACGCCAGCGAGCAGATGCCCGACCTGATCGTCGACTTTGCCACGCTTACCGGAGCCGCGCGCGTGGCGCTTGGCGCCGATCTGCCGGCGCTGTTTGCCAACCGGGATGACTTTGCCGAACACGTGTTGGCAGCCGGACGCGAAGTGGACGATCCGCTGTGGCGCCTGCCGCTATGGCGGCCGTACCGGCATTTGCTGGATTCGTATCTGGCAGACTTCACCAACGCGGGTTGCTCCCACCATGCCGGTGCGATCACCGCAGCGTTGTATCTGGAGCGTTTCGTCAGCGCGCCCACACCGTGGCTGCATCTGGACACCTACGCCTGGAATGATGCTGACCGCCCTGGCCGCCCACGCGGCGGCGAGGCGATGGGCCTGCGCGCCGTGTTTGCGTTTTTGCAAAGTCGCTTCGCGCGCTGAGCACAATGGCTCGATCGCCTGTCCCGGCAGCAGGAAAGCGTGCACCGCGAGGGCAGCCAACGTGCGTTGCGGCGTCGCCTGCTGGCACTCTTGTACTCACCGGACACGTGCGGAGGCGGGTTTGCCGATGAACCAACCGACAAGTGCCACCTCCGCGCTGTGCCGCGAGCAGGCACATGCTGCATTGGAGCGCGGCGACCCGGCATCCGCGGAGCAGGCATTTTCGCGCCTGCTCGACGCCCAAGCCGACGACGTCGAGGCGCTGCAGTTTCTGGCCACTCGCGAGCTTGGGCGCGGCCACGCGGCGCGCGCCATCGAGTTGCTGCGCGCGGCGCAACGCGTGCAGCCGCGAGATGGGTCCATCCTGCACCAGTTGGGTGAAGCGCAGATGCGGGTCGGGGATCTGGACGGCGCGGCGGCCAGCCTGCGCGAGTGCCTGGCGGTCGCACCGCGCATCTTCGTGGCGCGCCTGCGCCTGGGCGTCGTGCTTGAGCAACAAGGTCGCCAACACGCCGCCATGCTGGCCTATTTCAACGCCATCGACGTCGCCCAGGCGCACGGGCGCTGGTTAAGCGATACCACGACCGCGCCTGGGCTGCGCGCGGCGGTGAAGCATGCGGTGCAATATGTGGCGGCCGGTCGGCGTGAACTCTTTGAAGCTGTGATCGAACCCCTGCGACAACGCTATGGTCGATCGGAACTGACCCGCGTCGACGAGTGTCTGGCCATCTATCTCCACGAGCAACCCGCGCTCCTGCCCGACCCGCGCCAACGCCCCAAGTTTCTGTACTTCCCGGGTATCCCCAGCCAGACGTTTTACCCACGCCTGCGCTTTCCCGACCAGGACCGGCTGGAGGCCGCCGTTGACGCCATCCGTGAGGAACTGCGCGCAGTGCTGACGCAGGCGCAGGATGTGCTGGTGCCGTTCCTGGGCACGAATTTCGCCGAGGCGGCGGCAGCCCACCTGCTGGGTTCCTCCGGCACGCAGGAGGCGGCCTGGGATGCATTTTTCTTCTACCGGCACGGCGTGCGCGACGACGCCCACTGTGCGCAGTGTCCGCGCACCAGCGAAGTGCTGGACTCGATGCCGCTGGTGCGGGTGCGCGACCACGCGCCGGAAACGTTGTACTCGGTGCTGCGCCCGGGTACCCATATCCTGCCGCACCGCGGGGTTACCAACACGCGGCTGGTCACGCACCTGCCGCTCATTGTTCCGACCGATTGCGCGTTGCGCGTGGGCGGTGAGACCCATGTTTGGCAGGAAGGCCGTTGCGTCACCTTCGACGACACGTTTGAGCATGAAGCCTGGAATCACAGCACGCAGACGCGCGCGGTGCTGATCCTGGATAGCTGGAACCCGGACCTCAGCGCCGCGGAACAGGCAGCGGTGACTGACCTGGTGGCCGCCATTGGCGACTTCAACCGATCCACCGAGGCTGCAGTGTCGTCACTCCCGGCCGTCGGCATTGCGGCGAACCGCGATGAGCCATTGGGCTGAGGACGTCTATCCATCCATACGCGGCGAGGCGACACCTGCCGTTTCTGAGCCAGAGCCTCGTCGCAGGCTATCCACGCCAGGTCTGTTGCGGTTGCGACGCAGCGCCGCCGCCCGTCCCGGACGTTGCCAGCGAGCGGCGGCAGGGCGGCTGCGCATCGACCACGCAAGGCAGTGGTACACACGCCTGATTAAAGAGTAATCTCACAGTTGCTGTACAGATAAATAACATCGCACGCTCGAGACAGGGCGGCCGAAGGCGTGGCACGTGGCACACCTGAAACGCACATAGCAGTCCCAGAATTCCCCCAGGAGACCGTATGAAATACGACATGAACCACTTGTCACTAGCTGTGCGTCTCGCGTTGACGGCAGGCGTCCTCAGCGTAGCGGGCGTCGTTCAGGCGCAAGTGGCCACCCCAGAGAACTCCCAGACGGTCGATCAGACCACGCCCGCCAAGGCGAAAACGCTGAAGGCCGTCGTCGTCACCGGCTCGTTGATCCGGCGCGTTGACACCGAGACAGCCAGTCCGGTGGTGACCCTGGATCGCGCGACCATCACCAATTCCGGCAAGCCGGTACTCGGCGACGTGTTGCAGCAGCTACCCAGCATCTCGGGCAACGCCACCAACCCGTCCAACAACAGCAACGGTGGCGGCGTCGCCAGTCCACTGCTGGAAGCCGGCGGCGGCGCTTCGCGCGTGTCGTTGCGAGGCCTGGGCATCAATCGCACCCTGGTGCTGGTCAACGGCCAGCGCATGGCCAACGCGGACATCAACCTGATTCCGCCGGACATGATCGAGCGGGTCGACGTGTTGGCCGAAGGCGCATCCACGGTATACGGCTCTGACGCCATTGGCGGCGTCGTCAACTTCATCCTGCGCAAGGATTACAAGGGAGTCCAGTTCAGCCTGAATGGTGGCATCTCCAGCCATGGCGACGCGCAGCGCCACGGGTTCACCCTGAGTGCCGGCCAGACCGGCGAGAACTACAGCATCGCCGGCGGCCTCGATTACAACAAGTACGACCCGGTGCTCGGCTCCCGGCGCAAATTTTCCAAACAGCAGTTGTACCTGTCCAGCGGCGCCGTCATTGAAGCCGGCTCCAGCTCCATTCCCACCGGCAGGATCCAGCTCCCGGCATCGATCGCCAACCAGTACGGTTGCACTATCAACTCCTCCGGCACCGCCAATGTGACCCTGGCCCAGGGCGACGGCTCAAGCCTCGGTGACTACCGCTGCCGACTCGGCTCGGATACCTACAACTACGCTGCGCTCAACTATATCCAGACCGCGCAGAAGCGCACCAACGCGTTTGTCATCGGCACCTACAAGCTGTCCGACAACATCACCGCGTTCGTCGATGCGTTTTACAACCAGACCAAATCCAGCGGCCAGGACGCGCCTTCGCCGGTCGGCACCGGAGATGGCTTGATCATCCCCTCGACCAACCCGATCAACCCGTTCGGCATCACCTTCAGTCAGAACCCTGTGCCGGGCGATCCGAACAGCGGCTTCAACTTCCAGACTCGCCTTACTGGCGCTGGCACCCGCGTGCACAGTTACAAGACCGACACCGGGCAGATCAACGCGGGGTTGCGTGGCAACTTCGGCCAGGACAGCAGTTGGATCTGGGACGCATCGGTCAACTACAGCCATACCAAGCGCGACCAGCGCGACACCAATGAGGTCGACATACCGGCATTGCAGATTGCCGTCGACAACGGTGCGAATATCTTCAATCAGGGCGATCCGGCGGTCGGTGCGCTGCTGCGGGAAGGCGTACAGACGCCGGTCTACATCATGACCCAGGCCACCAAACAGGCGCAGTTCGATGCCAGCGGTGATTTGTGGCAACTGCCCTCGGGCATGATCCAGCTATCCGCCGGAGCCCTGTACCGCCAGCAGTCGATGAACTACACGGTGAGCCCATTCGCCGTGCTTGATCCGGTGACCACCACTTGCCAGATTCTGCAGGAAGCTTGCGGCTCACCCGGGCGCGGCAGCTTCAACGTCAAGGAAGTGTATGCCGAGTCGCTGATCCCGTTGTTGGCCGACCAGCCCTGGGCGTACTCGTTGAACCTCAACCTGGGCATCCGCACTTCGGATTACAGCACCACCGGCACCACCACGAACAAGAAGATCGCCATCGAGTGGCGGCCGATTGCCGACTTGCTGGTTCGCGGCACGATCTCCGAAGTGTTCCGCGCGCCAAACCTCAATGAGTTGTACGACGGCCGCACCCTGGTGCAGCCAACGCTGAACGATCCGTGTGTCGGACTGTCCTCCGCGGAGTTGGCACAACATCCGGTGGCCTGTCAGTTCGTGCCACCAAACTGGCCGGGCAATTCGCCGGCGCAGGTCAACACGTTCTACTCCGGCGCCACGACGGTAGGCGCGACGCTGAAACCCGAACAGGGCAAATCCATCGACATCGGCTTGGTCTACGATCCCGACTGGCTGCCCGGGTTGTCCACCAGCGTCGACTTCTGGCACATCTACCTGTCGAACACGCTGACGGCCATCCAGGGCGATACGGTAGTCAGTTCGTGCTTCAACAATCCGGCCAGCCCGTACTGCTCGTTCATCCACCGCGAAGACAACACCAGCCGCCAGCCTGGTCAGGTGTTCCTGATCAACACGCCGGTGGTGAACCTGGGCAACTTGAGCACCAGCGGCATCGACTACACGCTGCGCTACAAGATCCCGCATTTCAACGTGGGTGACATGGACCCGGGCAATTTCCGCGCTGGCCTGAGCACTTCCTACACGTCGACCTACAAGAACAACGCCACGCCGGGGCAACCGGGTGCGGAGACGATCAACTACGCCGGCACCTTCAGTCAGCAGTTCGGCAACATCTCACGCTGGCGCGGTACCGCCACGGTGAATTGGGACTTGGGCAACTGGAGCGCCCAGTGGCAGTCGCGTTACGTCCATCGCCTGACCGCGCTCAACGCCGACGCTGCCATCGCCGGGGTAAATATCCCGATGGCTTCAGTGCTCTATCACTCGATCCAGTTGGGCTACACCGTGCCAGTGATCCACACCCGGTTCGACATTGGCGTGGACAATCTCAGCGACAAGCAGCCGCCGCTCATCTATCAGAACGGTGCCAACTACAACGTGGATACATCCACGTACGATGTGCTCGGGCGTTACTACTGGGCCAGGGCAACGGTCGCGTTCTGAACCTGACCGCGCAGGAAACTCCGGAGCAGGCAAGAGGGCCGCGAGCCTATTCGCGGCCCTCTTGCATAATGGGCGGTGAGAAACGATTGAGCGAGAACGCATGGCCACGCAAATCACGGATTTCGCCAAGGCCATGGCCGACGCCTGGAACGCCGGCGCCACGGAGCAGGTGATCGCGCTTGGAGCACAGGCCCGGGCGGTCAAGGGGGAAAACGAAGGCGTGCTGCTGCTGCTTGGTCTGGCCCAGCAGGCAACCGGGCGTTACCCACAAGCTGTGGCGACGTTCCGTGAGTTGGCGCAGAGGCACCCGAAAGTTTCCGCCTATTGGAACAACCTGGCAGTCACGTGTCGGCAGACCGGCGATCTGGCTGGCGCCGAACAGGCACTGTTGAAGGCGCAGTCACTGGCACCGGCTGATGGCGAAGTGCACTACAACCTTGGCTTGCTGTACATCCAGCAACGATCCTGGTTGCTGGCCCGGCAAGCGTTGCTGGATGCCGTGCGCCTGGCACCATCGCTCATCGAAGCCCGCTTGCAGGCGGCCTACGCATGCTACGTATGCGGCGACACCACGAACCAGGAGGCGATGCTCAGCGGCGCCGCCAACTGGCCGCCGCAGCCAGCCGAGCAAGCTCTGCTGCTGGCACCGATGCTGTCGGTCCAGGGTGATCTGGACGCCGCCCTGCATACCTTGGCGCAAGCGCAATTGCCCGACGAGCCCGCAGCCAGCAGGATGCGCCTGCGCCTCGCCGCACAGCGCGCGCTGCTGTACGAAAGAAACAACCAGGTCGATGCGGCGCAACGCGAGCTACTCAAGCTGCCCCTCACCGTACTGGATGCACTGCCGGTGGATGCACCCCAAGCTCGCACCGACGGCTGGCGGGCACACGCCGCCCTGGCCATGCGCACGGGTAAGTACGCGGATGCCGAGGTGCTGTTTCGGCGGGTGATCACGCTCGTTGGCGACGAGGAAAGCCGGGCCAGCGCCGGCTTCGGCCTGGCCTCTGCGCTTGACCGCCAGGAACGGCACCAGGAAGCCTGGCAAGCGCTATCGCATGCCCACGCCGCGCAACTCGACATCGCCCGAACCGTGGTGCCGGAACTGCTGGCGCCAGACAGCCAGCCGTTGCGCATGACGGATCATGGCGTCGGGCGCGAAACCCGCGCTGGATGGAAACCACGATCTGCGCCTGAGAGCCAGCGCAGCCCGGTCTTCATTGTCGGCTTCCCGCGCTCGGGTACCACGCTGCTGGAACAGATGCTTGATGCGCACCCGGATTTCCAGTCCATGGATGAGCGCGCCTTCATCCACGAACTGATCGAACGCATGGAACTGGTTGGGCAACCCTATCCGGCGGGCCTGTCCAGCTTGACGCAGGCGGAAGTCGAGCAACTGCGTGACGTCTATCAGCGCCTGGTCAACCACGTCGTGCCCAACCTTGGCGCGCGGCGCCTGGTGGACAAGAACCCTCTCAACATGTTGTGCCTGCCAATGATCATGCGACTGTTTCCACAGGCACGAATCATCCTGTGCGTACGCCACCCGTGCGACGTGCTGCTGAGCTGCAGCATGCAACCGTTCCGCTCGCCGGCGTTCATGGTGTTGTGTTCGTCGCTGCAACGACTGGCAGACGGGTATGCACGCGCGTTCGCGCAGTGGTTTGCGGATGTCGACGCGTTTGCGCCACACGTGCTGGAGTGGCGCTACGAATCCGTCGTCAGTCAGTTTGACGAACAAGCGGAACGCCTGGGGCAATTCCTCGACATGACCGAAGTGTCACCCATGCGCAGCTTTGCCGAACACGCCCGGAACCGACGTTTCATCAGCACACCCAGCTACGCGCAAGTCACCGAAGGCGTCCATCGCAACGCGGTTGGGCGCTGGCAGAACTACCGCGAGCAGTTCGCACCAGTACTGCCGGTACTGCAGCCATGGCTTGATCGCCTTGGCTACAGTGCGTGAGCGCGGCAGTGCCATGACACTGCCGCACCCCCATCCGCTTGATTCAATGCCGTGCGGGCGTTTCCGGCACCTGCGGGCTCGTGCCCACGGTAGCGGCGGTGAACTTGCCCCCGTAAGGCAATACTTCGGCAGCGAGTAGCGGGCTCGCGTCGATCGCCCCGACGGCGTCGAACAACACGTGGGCGGCTTCGTCCAGATCCACGTCCTTGGCCTTCTTGGCGTCCTTTTCCTGCTTGAGCTCGCTTTTCAGGCTGCGCTCGTTCGCATTCAAGCCATCATCCAGACGACTGGTGTCATCGTCGACCAGCGCATCACTGCCATCGAGCAGCTTGTGCCGTGCGCGGAAGCCGGCCTGCAACGAATCCATTTGCTTGCGCTCGGCCTCGCGGGTGGCCAAATTCAATGAGATCGAGGTCTTGGCTCGCATCAATTTGTACTGTGCCAACTCATCGAGCATCAATTTCCAGGTTGGCGAGCTGGCCACACGCTCAGCATGCAACTTTTTCAGTTGTGGCAGGTAGGCCGTGAGGTTCGCCACCGGCGTGTATGTGGCGGGCGCGATCTGCGTCCACGGCAAGGCATTGTCATAGGTCGACTCGCCAAAGTCCTTGTCGTCGCCGTTTTTCGGAAACTCAATGTCCGGCGTCACGCCCTTGAGTTGGGTAGAGCCGCCATTGATGCGGAAAAATTCGGCGATGGTCATCTTCAGCTCACCAAACTGCGGCTTGTCGCCACTGGCGTGACCGAAGCGATCCAGGTCCACCAGGTTCTGCACCGTGCCCTTGCCGAACGTCGGCTCGCCGATGATCAACCCACGGTGATAGTCCTGAATGGCGGCGGTGAAAATCTCCGACGCCGACGCCGAGCCACGATTTACCAGGACCGCCAACGGGCCGCTCCACGCCATCCCTGCGGCGTCGTCGCCCTGCACCTCGACCTGACCGTTGGCATTGCGCACCTGCACCACCGGACCCTTGTCGATGAACAAGCCGGTCAGCGCGTTGGCTTCCGCCAGCGAGCCACCACCGTTGTTGCGCAGATCCACCACTACGCCTTGCACGCCGGCCGCCTTGAGTTCACCGAGCAGTTTGGCCACGTCGCGCGTGGCGCTCTTGAAATTCTTGTCGCCCTCGCTGCGCGCGCCAAAATCGGAATAGAACGTCGGCAGGTCGATCACGCCGATCTTGCGCGTGACATCGCCGTTCTTGATCTCGACAATCTTTTTCTTCGCTTGTGCATCTTCCAGCGTGACCTTCTTGCGCACCAAGGTGATGATTTCGTGTTTGCCATCCAGACCCGCGTCCGCCGGCAGAATTTCCAGCCGCAGAGTCGTATCTTTCTTGCCGCGGATGCGATTGACTACATCGTCCAGGCGCCAGCCAATGACATCGGTGATCGGACCACTGTCGCCCTGACCCACGCCGACAATGCGATCGCCGGATTTGAGCTTGCCGGACTTCATCGCCGGGCCACCCGGCACCAGCGTGTAAATGACCGTGTAGTCGTCACGCGCCTGGAGCTGAGCGCCAATGCCTTCCAGCGAAAGCTTCATCGCGATGTCGAAATTCTCCGCGGCCCGTGGACCCAGGTAGTCGGTATGCGGATCGGTGCTCTCTGCATAGGCCGACATGAAACTCTGGAACGCGTCGGCACCGTCCAGTTGCCGGACGCGCTCGATGTAGTTGGCGTAGCGTTTGTCCAGAGTCTGGCGGATGTCGGCGTCGGTCTTGCCGGCGAGCTTCAGGCGCAGCCAGTCATTCATCGTGCGCTTGCGCCACAACTCATCCAGCTCCGCCTGGTCCTTCGGCGGCGCAGCGTCCTTGCGATCGAACACGAAACTTTCGTCAGTGGAGAAATCGAAACCCTTGACCAGCAATGCGCGCGCGTAGGTCATGCGCTCAACTGCGCGCTGCACGTACAGGTTGAAGACGGAGAACGGCCCGGACAAATCCTGATTCCAGATCGCGTCATCGAATTTTGTTTTCAACGGGGCGAATTTGGCCATGTCGGCCTGGGTGAAGAACACCTTTTCACCATCCAGCAACTTGAAGTAGGCCGCGTAGATACGCGCGGACATCGCATCATCCAGCGGTTGCGCGTCGTAATGAAAACGGGTCAGGAAACGCGCGGAGAGCTGCGCCGCCTGCGCCTCCGTGGAGGTGGGCACAAGTGGCCACACGGACGCCTTGCGCGCGCTGTTGCCGGCGCCAAGGTCGGCGGCAGATTGAGCGAACGTGCAGGTGGCCGTAACGGCAAGCAACAGCGCCAGGATAGGACGTAAAGTCATGGATGCTCTCAAGCAGGCTCAAGTGATGGGACCGACACACGCGTGTCGATCGACAAGGAGGAACGACCGCAAATCGGCCACGCACTACGGAAAAATCGGACGCGTGCGGACGGTGCGCGATACACCGCAGCGCGACTCGCAACGCACGAGTCACTTGCATCAAGGGCGCGCATGCGCAGCCATTTGGCAGTGATGACGAAAACGCCGTCGCCGACGCGCAAATCCGCGCGCAGCAAACGCTTCCCTTGACGTATCAAGACAGGGCCGCACACGACAGATGCATTACTCATCAATCAAGCCTGAACCAGCGCCGGCTGCCCCGTGCTGCGCGCAGGGAGTTCGGGAATTGCGGGAGCGGCGGCGCGGGCACAAAACCCGAACCGATGGCAAAACGCGTCGGCAAGTACATCTTCAACCTCCGTCAGTGCTGACGGACCGCCCAAGTCTACCAGCTGTGTGACCGCCAAACCCTTGTAACCGCAAGGATTGATCCGCTGGAACGGCTCCATGTCCATCGCCACGTTGAATGCCAGCCCGTGAAAACTGCAACCACGCCGCACGCGCAGTCCAAGTGCGCCAATTTTTGCGGCGCCGACATAGACCCCGGGCGCACCGGGATGGCGCACGCCCTCGATGCGCCAGTGCGCGAGGGTCTCGATCAATACTTGTTCGATGCCATGCACCAGGTCGCGCACACCCACGCCGATACGGCGCAGGTCAAACAACGGATAAGCCACCAACTGTCCGGGCCCGTGATAGGTCACCTGACCGCCCCGATCCACCGGAATGACCGGAATGTCACCCGGGGCCAGCACGTGTTCCAGCTTGCCGGCCTGTCCAAGGGTAAACACGGGGTCGTGCTCCAGCAGCCATAGCTCATCCACCGTGCTCGCCACGCGGTTGTCGGTGAACGCGCTCATCCCATGCCATACCGGCAAATAGGGTTGGCGACCAAGGCGACGGATATTCAACGGCAACGTCATGACGGATCTGGACGGAAAATGAGAAGGGTGGAACATGCTGGCTGGAGGGCGTGGGAACAGAGCGGTGGGTTTTAGGATGTGGCATCAGCGACGTTCCGCGGCACTACTGCCGTCGCCGCTCCCGTCACAACGTGTAACGAATCTCCGGATGCTCGCGCAACGCGGTGTGAGCCGCCTCATACTGCGCGCGATCGTCGCAATGAAAAGTGACCGTGACGGAGACGAAATTGCCGGCGCCGGAATGCCGGTGGCGCACGCTCTCGTGCGCTACCTGCAGGCCGGCACGTTCCAGCAGCGCCGGCACTTGCGTGGGCAGATCAGCGCTGGCGCTACCCACCGCAGTGATCTCGAACTCCCCGGGAAACTGGAAGCCCTTGCCTGCGGCCTGAGCGTGGCTGAAATCGATCGGCTCCATCATTTTGTCGCTGGGGCAGCCGTAGTGGTCTCGTTCTTGCTGCTGTGGAACCACAGCAGGATCGAATCCCACAAGCGCGAGAAGAAACCTCCCTGCGGTGCCGCGTCAAGTGCAATCAGCGGCACGCTCTGCACCGGCTGACCGTCCAGGGTGATGCGCAACGTACCCACTTGCTGTCCCTGCTTGAACGGCGCGATCAGCGTCGCCGGGATGTCCATCGTCGCCTTGAGCTTGTCATACTCGCCACGCTTGACCGTCACCAGCACATCCTCGGCCACTCCCAGCGGCAGCGTGTTGCTCGCGCCCTTCCACAAGCGTGGCGTGGCCAGTGGCTTGCCAGTGGCATACAGCTTGTGCGTCTCGTAGAAACGGAAGCCGTAACTGAGCAGCGCCATTGCCGCATCAGCGCGCGCCTTCTCGCTGCTGGCGCCCATCACGATCGCGATCATGCGCGCATCGCCCTGCTTGGCCGACGCCGCCAGGCAATAGCCGGCCGCAGCGGTGTGCCCGGTCTTGATGCCATCGACGCTGGGGTCACGCCACAGCAGGGTGTTGCGATTGTGCTGCTTGATACCGTTCCATTCGAAATCCTTGACCGCGGAAATCGCATAGTCCTCAGGAAAATCGTGGATCAGCGCGCGCGAAAGCAACGCCACGTCATGGGCCGTCGTGTAGTGATTCTCGATCGGATAACCGGAGGCGTTCTCGAAGTTGGAATGGACCATGCCCAACTGTTTGGCATACGCATTCATCAAGCCGGCAAACGCTGGCTCGGAGCCAGCCGTGTGTTCAGCCAGGGCAATCGCGGCATCGTTTCCGGACTGGATGATCATGCCGTAGAGCAAGTCTTTCAGTGGCACCTGGCTATTGAGCTTGAGAAAGCTGGTGGAGCCGTCGGTACCGGCGCCGCCACCACGCCATGCGTTCTCGCTGATGGTGACTGGGTCTTCCATGTGAATCTTGCCATTGGCGATCTCGGCAGAAACCACATAGTCGGTCATGATTTTGGTGATCGAAGCCGGCTCCACGCGCAGATCCGGGTCCTTGCTGGCAAGGATCTGCCCGGTGGCGTAATCCATCAAGACCCAGCTTTTGCCATCGACATTTGGTGGCGGCGGTACGGGTGCTTCGGGCACCACTGGCCGCGGCACGGGTGCAGGACGCGGCGGCGTTTGGGCGACGGCAATACCCGCCAGAAAAGTAACGGCGGCAACAGGGAGCAAAGCGCGGCAAAGAAAATTCATCGTGATAATCAGTCCGTGTGCTGACGCGACGTCATGTGCCGCGCAAATGGATGAGGGCGCAACGCGCCAAAAACCCGCTCAGTCTACTGCCACCTGCGGGCGCGGCAGACCCAGGCGTTCAATCTGCGCGCTGACCGCATCAGCCGTGGCCACATCCTGCAGCGGCCCGACCCGCACCCGGCGCACCCGCTGACCATTGACCGCGGCTTCCAGCACTTGCACCGGCGCAAAATTGGCCCGGCGCAACTGCGCTGCAACCCGCTGCGCATTACCTGCATCGGAAAACGCACCCACCTGCAAATAAATCCCCGGATGCGCCCCGGCTATGACCACGGGAAGCGGCGGCAGTTCCTGTGCGCCTTGCGTCGGGTCGATTCCACGCACTTCAACCAGGCCCGTACCCTTGGGCCATATGCCGATCTTGACCGCCGCCACGTACGACAAGTCGATGACCCGATTGTCGTGAAATGGTCCGCGGTCATTCACGCGCACGATCACGCTCTTGCCGGTTTCCAGATTGGTCACGCGCGCATAGCTGGGCAACGGCAGCGTCTTGCTGGCCGCGGTGAACGCGTACATGTCGTAATCCTCCAGGCTCGAGGTCTTGTAGCCGTGGAACTTGTTGCCGTAGAAAGACGCAATGCCGCGCTCGTCATAGCCTCGTGCGCTGGGCAAGACCGTGTAGGTCTGGCCCAGCACGGTATACGGCGACTTGTTGCCATACCGCGCCAGCGGTTCAACCTTCGGCACTGGTTCGCGCAGCTTGCTGATGTCCGGCGGTGGACCATCCGGAACACTGTCTTTGCGATCGCGATAACGGCTGCTCTGGGGTTGGTTGGTATCGTCGCGCACGGCTTGCGGGCTGCTCCGCACATGGCTGCTGCCGCTGCTGCTGCCGGATGTTTGCGCCGGTCGCGTACGCTGGCCACCGCAGCCGACCAGCAGCACCGAGAGACCCACGACCAGCCATGCCGCGACACTGGGCCTCACTGCTGCGCAGCCCCTGCCGCTGCGCCGTCGCTGATCGCCTGCGCCAGTTGATGCACCGCCAGCGCGTACAACGGGCTGCGGTTGTAGCGGGTAATGACGTAAAAATTCTGGAACGTGAACCAGTACTCGAGCCCATGTTCGCCCTGCAAGGTCTGCAACGTGGTCATTGCATCGGGCGGCAGCACCTGCACGGGGGCGTAGCCCCAAGCCTCCAGTTGTTCCAGCGGCCACTGCGGCACGCTGTCCTTGACGGAGATGGGCCTGGCCGCCGCATCGGGTTGCGCGCGAGCGGCCACGGGCGCGCCGCTGACCCAGCCGTGTCGCGCAAAATAATTCGCCACGCTGGCGAAAATATCCGGCAAGGAAGTACGCAGATCAATCCGCCCGTCGCCGTCGGCGTCCACTGCATAATCGCGAATGCTGGTGGGCATGAACTGACCCCAGCCTTGCGCACCGGCATAGGAGCCCGTGAGCGTATCCAGTGGCCCGGCCAGATGGTTGTCCGGCATCTGAAGCAGTTCCTTGAGCTGCTCGCGAAAGAATTTCGCGCGTGGCGGGTAATACAGGCCCAGTGTCACCAGCGCATCAAGCACCTTGTACTTGCCGGTGATGCGCCCGTAGTTCGTTTCCACGCCAATGATCGCCACAATGTATTGCGGCGCCACGCCGTACTGCCGACCGACCTGTTCCAGCAGCGCGCGGTGCTCACGATAAAATGCGACACCATCATTGATCCGCTTGGCGGTAAGGAAAATCGGGCGGTAATCCTTCCACGACTTGCCCTCCGCCGGGCGGCTGATGGCGTCAAGAATGCTTTGCTGGCGCACAGCCCCGTCAAGCAGCGTGTTGAGCGCGGCTGGGTCCTTGCCGGTGGCTTGCGCCACTTCGCGTACCAGCGCTTCCTGGCCGGGATGGGTGGCGGCCAACGCCGGCACGGCACCCAGCAGCGCCAGCACGAGCGCTGCCCAGGGGACACATGCAGCGAATTGACGCGCGTGACGTGCGATCAAGGCGGCCATTGAGCGATTCGGTGACGACATCCGCGAAAGCCTAACACGCCACCCGAACCGGCCGAACGACGCCACCTCATTCATGCATCTTGCGCTTGGCATGGATCGACATGAGTACGCCAAAACCCACCAGCAGCGAGACCGCTGACGTACCGCCGTAACTGATCAGTGGCAAGGGCACGCCCACCACCGGCAGCATGCCGGCAATCATTCCGCCGTTGACGAAGACGTAAACGAAGAAGCTCATGCCGATAGCCCCGGCCAGCAGCCGCGAGTACGTGCTGCGTGCTTCCATCGCGATCCACAAACATCGGCCCACGATAAAAGCGTACAACGCCAGCAGGACCGCAACGCCCACCAGCCCGAACTCTTCGGAGAACACCGCAAAGATGAAATCAGTGGTGTGCTCGGGCAAAAAATCCAGCCGCGACTGCGTACTGTGCTGCCAGCCCTTGCCGAAAATTCCCCCCGAACCCACGGCGATCTGCGACTGGATAATGTGCCAGCCGTTGCCCAGCGGATCGGACTCCGGGTTGAGCAAGGTCAGCACGCGATCGCGCTGATACTGATGCAGGAAATGCCAGCCCAGCGGAACCATGCCGCCGGCGGCACCGAGCACCAGGGCGATGCGCCACCACGCCACGCCGGACAGGAACAATGCAAACATCCCGGCAGCCACCACCAGCAGCGCCGTGCCCAGGTCCGGCTGCTCGGCGATCAATGTCGCCGGCACTGCGATGAGCAAGCCCACCACGGCGATATCCTTCCAGCCCGGAGGCAATTGCCGTGGATGCAGATACCACGCCACCATCATCGGCGCGGTCAACTTGAGCAGTTCGGATGGCTGAAACCGCATCACGCCAAGGTCGAGCCACCGATTGGCGCCACGCCCCTCTCCCAGCACAGCCACCACCAGCAGCAAGCAGGTACTGACGACATACAGCCCGGGTGTCCAACCGCGCAAGACTGCCGGCGGGATGCGCGAGACCACCACCAGCAACACCGCGCCCAGCACGAAGCGCATCGCCTGGCCCCCAACCATCGCCATGCTGCCATTGCTCGCGCTGTACAGGGTGACCAAACCCACCCCTGCCAGCAGCACCAATCCGCATGCCAGCGGCAGGTCAATGCGTGGACGGCCGAGCATCCGCTGCAGCAGTCGCCGGCTGCGCGCTTGCAGCGAACCGATCATGGCCTCGCTCCGCTGCTGCTCTGCGCCGGTATGTCCATCGGCTCGGTGTCGTCACCGACGTCGGACGCCGGCTGCGGCGACAGCGGCGGTGGCGCCGCTGTCGCTGGCACCGGGGCGAGCGGCGTGGTAGCCAGGCGCTGTGCGCCGGGCAGTACGCCATCATGCGTCGCCAGCCACGTGTCCAGCATTTGGCGCACGATGGGCCCGGCACTGCTCGCACCCCACGCACCGGACTCCAGCAACACGGCAACGGCAATCTGCGGGTTGTCCGCTGGTGCATAGGCAACAAACCACGCACGGTGTCGCGTGGCCAGATAGGCCGTGCTGCGATTGTTGTTGTAGGCATCGGACGTGCGCGAAAAGCGCTCCGCCGTGCCGCTCTTGCCGGCCATCAAGTAGGGGAAGCCGACACCGAGCTTGCGACCGGTACCGCGGCTGCCATAGATCACCATCTGCATGCCCTTGTTGATCGCATCCCAATCCGCCGGTGTACGAATCACTGAAGGACCGCTCGGTGGATTGGCGAGCGGTTCGCGGTTCGTACTGAGGGGATTGCGGGTGGCCATCACCAGTCGTGGCGCGTACGGCACGCCGTGCCCGGCAAATGTGCCGATGGCGTGAGCCAACTGCAGCGGTGTCACCGCCCAGTAGCCCTGGCCAATGCCGGCAATCACGGTCTCACCCGGATACCACGGCTCCTTGCTGTGCGCAGCCTTCCACTTCCGCGATGGCACTACCCCGGCAGACTCGCCCATCAGGTCAATGCCCGTTGGACGGCCAAACCCGAGTTTATCCATGTACGTACTGAGCCGATCGATACCCATGTCCACCGCCAGGCGATAGAAGTAGGTATTCACCGACTGCTCAATGGCCTGATACAGGTTGACGCGACCGCTGCCACCGCGCACATCGTCACGGTAGCCCCGGGATTGCCCGGGAATATAGAACACCCCAGTGGACAGGACGGTATCTTCCGGGCGACGCAGACCGTATTCCAGCCCGGCCAGACCCATCAACGGTTTTACCGTGGAGCCGGGCGGATACACGCCACGCAATGCACGGTTGTACAACGGTTTGTCCTCAGCTCCGGTAAGTGCAGCGTAGTCGGCCTGACTGATGCCGTTGACGAACAGATTCGGGTCGAACGTCGGCACGCTGACCATCGCCAGCACCTGACCATTGCGTGGATCAATCGCCACCGCTGCGCCCGCCCGCCCGGCAAACGCGTCTTCTGCCGCCTTCTGCAGTCGCGCATCAATGCTCAGGTACAGGCTCTTGCCCGGCGTGGCCGGATGGGTTTCCAACACGCGTTGGGTGCGCCCGTCGACGTTCACCTCGACCAACTGATAACCAGGCGTCCCGTGCAGCATGTCCTCGTACGAACGTTCCACGCCGCTGCGACCGACGTGACTGGTGCCTTTGTAGCGCGCTGCGTCCAGGCGTTGCACATCGTCCGCGTCAATGCGTCCGACATAGCCAACGACGTGGGCAAACTCTTCGCCCAGGGGGTAGTGCCGGACCAGATAGGGCACCACGTCGACACCGGGGAAACGCCAACGATTGACCGCGAAGCGTGCAATCTCATCCTCCGTCAGATGCATTTTCAGAGATACGCCCTCAAACCGCGTACTCTGCTGAAGCTGTTTCCGGAACGCGGCCAGATCTTCGCTTCCCAGCGGCACGACGGTGCCGAGCTGCGCCAGCAACCTCGGCATGTCCTGCACCTGCTCGGGCACGACTTCGAGACGAAATGCCGGCACGTTGTCCGCGAGGATCACACCATTGCGGTCGTAGATCAGCCCGCGTGCTGGCGGGATCGCCACCGGTTTGACCCGATTGTTCTGTGCCCGTGTGACGAACTCGTCGTGCCGAACGATCTGCAGGTAAGCAAAGCGGCTGAGCAGCGCGAGCAACCCAAGCAGGATCAGCGCAAAGCCCACCGCGGCGCGCCAACGAAACAACGCGCTTTCGCGTCGGGTGTCCTTGATGGATCCACGCAGCCGCATCACTGGATGCGCGCACGTGTGCGCAAGTCATCGAGCAGAAGAAACAGGAATGGCCACAGTGCAGCGCCGACCAGCGGTGACAGCCACCAACTTGCCGGCGGCAACGATCCCCCGGCCAACATGCGCACGATCAGCAGCAGGACGCGATCATTCAACAGCAATGCGAGAACGGCGAGGGTTTGCTGCCACATCGGGAAAAACCGCAGGCGCGAACGGAAGTGCAACGCAATGAACACCAGTGCGCACAGGCGCAACGCCTGTTCACCCAGCACCACGCCCACCAGCAGGTCGGCAACCAGACCCACCACGAACGCCAGGCCCAGGCTGACGCGGTCCTCGGACTCGAGCGCCCAATACAGCAGCACCAAGGCTGGCCAATACGGTTTGAATGGCTCGAGCACCGCCGGCAACGGCACCAGCATGGCTATCAGCGCAAATGCCACCGTGCCGACGAACCACCACGTTCCCGTACGCTGGCGACTCACGGCTGGCCGCCTGGCGCAGAAGCCGCCGACGATGGTGGCGCCGGCGGTGGCGCCGAACCCCGGGAGCCCGGCACGGCGGCAGGCGTCCGCGCCAGGTCCGTCGGCGGTCCCATCGGCGGGGCCGGTGCCGGCGGTCCCTGCGGATCGACCAGATCGTGCAGCAGCAACACATCATCCGTGCGATCGATATCCGCACTCGGCTGTGCCCGCACCTCGAGAAACATGCCGCTGGAAGCAGGCTTCACCGAGCGTACTTCGCCCACGGGGAATCCCTGCGGGAAACGCCCGCCCAGACCCGAGGTGAGCAGATGGTCTCCCACCCGGACGTCGGCCGCCAACGGCACATTGGGCAAGGTCAGGGTTTCGCCATCACGCGAGCCGTAGGCAACGGTGCGCAATCCGCTGCGCTCGACTATCACCGGCAACGCGTGCGTGGGATCGGTGATCAACATGACCATGGAGGAAGTTGGCAACACTTCACGGATCTGCCCCAGCACCCCATGCGCATCAATGACTGGCTGCCCGGGCTTGACCCCGTCGCGGGCCCCCATGTTCAGCGTCATCCGATAGCGGTAGGCGCCCATGTCCACCCCGATCACGCGCGCAAGCTGCACCTTGAGGTTCAAGCTGTGCTGGGTTTCGAGCAATTCCTTCAGTCGCGCGTTCTGTTCGGCCACCGCCGCCATGCGGTTCAACTTTGCATTGGCCAGTAACAGGTCCTCGCGCAAGCGTTGATTCTGCAACGTGAGGTGTTGGCGGTCGGCAAACGCCACGCTCAGCGTACGTACGGCCGCAGAAGGCAGGCCGGCGAGCCGATAAACTGGTTCCACCACCATGGCCGCGCTGTAACGCACCCGCCATAGCCAGCCATTGCGCTGATCGAGCACCATCAGCACCAACGCCAGCGCCAGATACATGATCAAACGCAACGTGCCGGCAGAGTTGCCGGCAAACAAAGGCGAGGATTCGTCCCGAGCGTGCGCCATGCCGGCCCCGATCAGAGCGCGCTATTCGGGCGCGAAGAAATCACTGCCGTGCAGATCAATCAACTCCAGCGCCTTGCCACCGCCACGGGCCACACAAGTCAGCGGATCATCCGCTACCTGCACGTGCAAACCGGTCTCTTCGGACACCAGTCGATCCAGATCGCGCAACAACGCACCGCCCCCGGTGAGCACGATCCCCCGCTCGGCAACGTCCGAACACAGCTCAGGCGGCGTCTGCTCAAGCGCGGATTTGACTGCCGCAACAATCCCGGCAAGGGGTTCGTGCAGCGCTTCAAGAATCTCGTTGGAATTGATGGTGAACATGCGCGGCACACCCTCGGCCAGATTGCGCCCGGAGATTTCAATCTCCCTGACCTCGCTTTGCGGGAATGCACAACCTATCTGCAACTTGATCCGCTCGGCGGTGGCTTCACCAATCAAGGTGCCATGGTTGCGTCGCACGTAGTTGATGATGGCTTCGTCGAACCGATCGCCGCCGACTCGCGCCGATTGCGAGTAGACGATGCCATTGAGCGAAATCACCGCCACTTCGGAGGTACCGCCACCGATATCCAGCACCATCGCCCCACGCGCCTCGTGCACTGGAATGCCGGCACCGATCGCAGCGGCCATCGGCTCCTCAATCAGGAACACGTCACGCGCGCCAGCGCCCTCGGCGGACTCCTTGATCGCGCGCCGCTCGACCTGGGTCGAGCCGCACGGCACGCAGACCAGCACGCGCGGGCTGGGACGCAGGAAGCGCGACTTGTGCACCTGCTTGATGAAGTGCTGCAGCATCGCTTCGGTCATGGTGAAGTCGGCGATCACGCCATCCTTCATGGGGCGAATGGTCGCAATGTTGCCAGGCGTGCGCCCGAGCATGCGCTTCGCGTCGGTCCCGACCGCGGCAATTGTGCGCGGGCCACCGGGGCCACGATCCTGGCGAATGGCGACCACCGACGGTTCGTTCAGCACAATGCCCTGGCCACGCACATAGATCAGCGTGTTGGCCGTGCCGAGGTCGATGGAGATGTCGTTGGAAAAGATCCCGCGAAACTTCTTGAACATGGGTCCGCCGTCGGTCGGCCTGGCTGAAAAGTAGCTCGCCAGTTTAGTCAGCGCAGCTACCGCGCGCAAGGTCAGTGACGTTAAGAAATCCTTTTACAACACGCAGATATGCGCGACTCATGCGCCTGCAGTTGAACTCGCATCGGCACGACCGTGTCGCCAAGCAACGCGTCACGCGCTACGCTAAGCACCTTTGGCCGCACGAATCGGTGCAGCCGGGCGCGACCATCCGGCGCTGCTTCCTCCACATTAAGGGCCAACTGCATACCATGCCTGCTGTCATCTGCGGATCACTCGCCTACGACACCATCATGGTGTTCCAGGACCAATTCAAGAATCACATCCTGCCCGACCAGATGCACATTCTCAATGTGTCGTTTCTGGTCCCGCGCATGCGTCGGGAATTCGGCGGCTGCGCCGGCAACATCGCGTACAACCTGAAGCTGTTGGGCGGTGATCCGTTGCCCGTTGCAGCCGTTGGCCAGGACTTTGGTCCTTACCGCAAACATCTGGAACAATGCGGCATCTCGATGGATGGCGTGCGCGAATTCAACGAACAGTTCACGCCGCAGTGTTTTATCACGACCGATCTGGACAACAACCAGATCACCGCCTTTCATCCCGGCGCAATGTCCAGTGCGCAGGAAAACCACGTGCGTGACATTGCCAACATTGACTTCGGCATCGTCGCTCCTGACGGTCGAGAAGCGATGCTGCAGCACGTCAACGAGTTTGCTGAGCTTGGTGTGCCGTTCATCTTCGACCCGGGGCAGGCCATACCGCTGTTCAACGGCGAAGAGTTTCGCACGATGATTGCGAAATCCACTTACGTGATCGTCAATGATTACGAGTCGCAGTTGCTGCAGGCCCGCACCGGCTGGAGCGCAGATGACATTGCGTCACGCGTCACCGCCTACATTGTCACCCAGGGTCCACGCGGCTCGCTCATCCACGTCGGCACTGCGAGATACGAGATTCCGCCGGCGCACGAGCGCGCCATGGTGGACCCGACCGGCTGCGGCGACGCCTACCGCGCAGGGATGATCTTCGGGATCATGCGCGGCAAGGACTGGCCGACCATCGGGCGCATGGCATCGCTCATGGGTGCAGTCAAGCTCGCCTACCCCGGCACCCAGAATCAGCACTTCACCTATGCCGAATTCGCCGCGCAGTTCCTCGAGGAGTTCGGCTACGCACTGGACTGAGCGGCACCCAGCGCCCGGCACACAGGCGGAACAGCCCCGCTCTTCCCCGCCGGCCGCACGCTTGTGCAAGGAAGCCCTCTCCCGCCTTCTTCCTCGTTTGCTAGTCCGTCCGCCGGCTCTGCCGGGACTGGCGGGCCAATGACCCTACCTTGCAACGTTGACCGGCTCCAAGCCACCGTGCCGGCAACAGCGGCCAACGAGTCGACCAACGACCCCGCCAGGAGCGCGAATAACCGCATCGTGGACTGGCGCGAGAGGCGGCAGTTCGCCCGCTCCGAACCCACCGTGCCCGCGCGATCATGAGCTGCTGGTTACCGCCAAACCCCCCGGCCACGAACTGCACGCCCGATTTACCGACGTGCTGACGCGTCTGCCGACCACGCTGCCTCGAGACCTCGACGGCGTGTTGTGGCACAGATGGAAACCGACCGTCCAGACTTCACCCGATCAGTGCGCAACGTGGCGTGCCCTGCGCTTGAATCGCCCCAGCAGCAAACGGCAAGCAAAGAAACGCCCCCACCGTTGCCGGTGAGGGCGTTTCAGGATAAAACCCCTGGCGGTGACCTACTCTTGCATGGCAAAGCCACACTACCATCGG
>CAJDVT010000027.1_pt1 | contig 30038 bp, 25 predicted proteins | sample 7391411 | NCBI WGS metagenome assembly CAJDVT01 (sample SAMEA7055698, study PRJEB34461) | soil metagenome | biome: terrestrial ecosystem; feature: Peninsula; material: soil | place: Antarctica | collected 2016 | reverse complement strand
CCGGTCAGCGCAATCACCGCGTGCCGGTAGCGATCACTGGTCGCATTGATCAGCGATACGATGATGCGCTCCATGCCGCCCGTATCCAGCCGGTAGAGCACATGCACGATCAGTGGTTTGTCGCTCACGGGTCGTTGCCCGGCATGACGTGGTCGTGGCGCACCGTTGGATCTGGCACGCCAGCTATCGGCAGCGCGTGCACGAACGTACGCAGATTCGCCCGTGCCTGCTCAACGCCGCTGTGGCCGATCGACGTTGACACCGCCCACACCGACGATTCCGGCACCTTCCCGCGCAGCACGTCCCACGCCTGCAGCAACTTGGTGCGCGTGCGTGATCCGCTACAGCGGCCATCCACACAATACCAATACCACACGAGCTGTTCCGCGCCCGCGCCGCTCAATCGCAGTTCTCCGGCGGTGAGGCTTCGGTCGTCGGCCAGCCTGAGTTGTGGGCTGGCGCTACTCAGCAGTTGGGCGTGTGCCGGGTCGTAAACCTGATTGCCGAACGTGATCAACGTGTGCCCGCGGCGCGGCTTGCCGGTGTAGATGGCATGAAACAACTCGACCACGGTAGCGCCGGCTGTCGACGCGTAGGCCGCCTGCATTTCTCCTGCGGCGCCGCTGAAAGTTGGGCGCCAGCCATCTCTCGCGGGTTGCGGTCCGGTCCAATCGGTGACCGTTGGTGCGGGGACGTGCAGGTTTTCCACCGGCGCTGGTGAGGCCAGTCCGGCGGCCAGTAGCGGGCCGGCGATCAACAGCGCGATCACCGCTGGCCAGACCAGCATGCGCGCACCGCTGGGCATGCGGTCATTCGTGGGTAGCTGCTCGGGCACGACGAGCGGGTCGCGAAAAAACCAGCCGGTCAGCAACAACAGCACCAGCACCGTGCCGAAGAATTGCCAGCCAAAAATCATGTGATCCACGCCGGTGGCGTATTGCACGCCCCAGGTGTCGCCGATCAGTATGGTGAAATACACGCGCAGACCGTTCGCGATGATCGGTACCACCGCTGCCAGCGCCACGAACAGCACGCGCTTGCGCCAGTGCTGGTACATCAGATAGGCATACAGGCAGCCAAGTGCGCTGCAGGCGATGAAAAATTTCACGCCGCTGCACGCATCCGCCACCATCCACACCGCCGACGGCGTGACGATCTCCCGACCGTTGAGCAGCACCGGGGTGCCGGTCAACTCCAGCGCGCGCACGGCAAAATGTGCGGTGATGTCCTGCAGTGGACCCACCAGTCCATCGCCCCACGGAACCGCGAACACCAGTAGATAACCCAGCGGGAACGCCAGCACCCAGACTGCACGCCAGCCCCAGCAGGCCAGTACCAGCGCTGGAAACAGCGCCACCAGCGCGAAATGTTGCAGCAGATTGATGTCGAGCAGATGTCCGGCATACCAGACCAGTACCAACCCAACCACGGCTACAAGCCCCAAGATGCTCGGCACCGGCGGGTTTGCGCGCACTTGCTGGCGCAGGTTGAAGGCCAGCCACAGGCTGAGTGGAAAGATGAAGAAGGCGTACTGATAGGTTCCGTCGCTATCCCAGGTTCGCACCAGTGATTGCGCCGTCCCCCAGTAGCCGACCAGGAGCACGATGACTGCCAAGGCGAACGCAGCCGCAGCGAACGCCCAGCCCGAAGTGCGCGTGGAAGTGTCCGCGTTCGCCTCCAGAACCCGGTTCACGAACATGACTCCATCCGGGCTGGATCTGCGGCATGCACTGGGGCTGCGTCGGTCTGCACATTGCCCAACACACGTTCATAAGCGTCGAGATTGCGCACCCAGTCATAGCGCGCCAGCACCATGGCGCGGGCCGTCGGTATGCGCACAACTTGCGACGCCTCCAGCCATTGCACGGCTTCGGTCGCCATGACTTCGGGCGAATCGCTGATGCAGCCCTGCCGGCCGGCGAAATCCTCGATGCCTTCCCAGGCTTCCGGAGTCGCCAGCACCACCTTTTCCATGGCCAGCGCTTCCAGTACCTTGTTCTGAATACCGCGGGCAATACGCAGCGGTGCCGTCACCGCGCGAGCATGTGCCAGATACGGCCGCACATCCTCCACCCGTCCGGTGACGGTAATGCCCACGAGCTGGCCCAGCGCCTGGACGGCTGCAGTCGGCTTGCTGCCCACGATGTAAAAACGGGCGTTCGGGCATTGCGCCAAGACCCGCGGCCACACTTCATGCGCAAACCACTGAGCCGCATGTACGTTCGCGCGGTAATCCATGGCGCCCACGAACACCACGACGCGCTCATCAGGCTGGTAGGGACTGACGTAAACCTGCTGTGGATCCCAGTACGTGCCGTCCACACCATTGGCGATGCCGTGGACCTTGCCAGCAGCCGTGGGCACCTGCCGGCGAAAAAACGCCGCTTCCGCTTCCGAGACAAACACACTGGCATCAAATTGCGCGGCTATGGTGCGCTCGAACTGCGCCAGCCGGCGTGCTTCGCGCTGGTAAATCATGCGCTTCAGGCCACGATTGACCTGCGCATACTGATGCCATTTGTCCGAGTCCACGTCCACGAAATCCATGACCCGCCGCAGTTGCGGCTGCGCCATGACGAACTGGGCGACGCCGGACGAATAGCACACGACCGAGTCCACCTTGCGCTCGCTCAGCAACCGGTCGACCCAGCGCTGCATCGCCTCGTCGCGGTAGGCGCCGACCGTAAGCGCGTCGCCGCGAACCAGAGACTGCAGCGCGCGCCAGCGAACAGACCAGGGTGGCAGCGGCCGGACACAGACCTCGGCACACAAGGCCTCCACCGCAGCGACGTACTGCCAATCGGCTGGATCGTCCACAAACGCGCCCAGATACACGCGGTAGTGTTCGGCCAGGCGGCGCAACACGTGGTACGAGCGGATCTTGTCACCCTTGCTCGGTGGCCAGGGAAGTCGGTGGCACAGGAACAGTAGCGAGCGCATGCGCTAACCCAGGTCCCGCGCGAGCCACGGGCCCAGCGTTTGACTCACCGGCAGCGGCAGGCGCTGCCACGCCTTGATGAACAGGCCGTACTTGCTGTTGGTGGGGCTGATATTTGGTACTTGCCTGGCCCGTACCAGGTAATAGGCGTAAGGCAGCGGCTGGGGTTCGAAGCCCCAGTGCTTCTTGAAGTCATGCGAGCCCGTACCCAGCTTGCTGCGACCAAAGTCAAATACTCGCGCGCCGCGCTCCACGGCGCGTTGCATGACCGACCAATACATGAAATCGTTGGCCGCAAGATCACGCCCGCGTGCCACGCTGCCGCCATAGTAGGGATGCACTTTGTCGCGGAAGTAGAAGCTCATCACCGCGGCTACGGGCTGCCCCGCGTGAGTGACCACGGTAATCTCGCAATCCTCGCCGAATGTCTGCTGCAGCCGCAGGTAATACTTGCGTGACAAAACGGGTGTGCCGAGGTTACGCACACTCTCGGCATATACCTGGTAGAAGTCGTCGAAGCTGCCGCCGTGATGCGCCTGCAAACCCAGCGCAATGCCCTTGCGGACCATCGCCCGCTGCTTGCGCGGGATCGCTTTCAAATTCTTGTCGTGGTCCGGATCGAGCGCCTTGCGGAAGCTGACGTACAGGTCCTTGACCGGCCAGTCGGTGTGGCGTGGTTCCCGGTCCCGCAGTTCGAGATAGTCCACGCGCAGCTCGTCGGCGAGGGTGGCTGCTGCTTGCGTGAGTTGCGCTTCGCTGTCCGGATCGGACGCCACCACACCGCCATAGACGCAAAACGGCGTGGAAATCAGCGAATGGCCGAACAACCGACTGCGGATCTCCGCGAGCGGCAATACGCCGGTAATGACGCCATCCCTTGCCGCGTACAGATAATGGCAGCGATGGCCGAGGCCCTGCTCGATGACGCCACGCCAGGCCGTGCGGTGGAAAAACGTGGCCTGCGGCGCGTCCTGGACAAACCTGTCCCAGCGTTCCTCATCACCGCTTTCCAGGCGGTGGATGGCGCAAGCGTTGGCCGATCGAGTGTCGGCCGCTAAATCGAACATTTCCCGTTTCCCCTCAGTGACCACGAAGTTCGACGGTCTGCAATGACACCGTGGGGTAGTCAGCCCCTGCAGTGTCCAGAAACACCCGGTCTACACGGTCGAAACGGAAATCGCCCATCAGACGATCAAGCCGGGGTGCCGTCCGTTTCAGGTTCAAGTAGTGTCGCACACGGTTCTTGAGCGTCACCCCGGGTACTCGTGGTTGCTGCGGATCCACTTCCCACGGGTGGAAGTAGAAGATGCCCGGGGACTGATCCAGCTGGTTGACACGGCGGAGGCCGCGCTTGAACAACCCATAGGGCAACAGCCGAAAATATCCGCCGCCACCGCAAGGCCAGTTGCGTCCCCAGCGCTGTACTGTTGTCACCGGAATTTCAAGCAACCCGGAAGGCGCGGCGAAGAACGCGAATCGCGGCGCCCCTGGCATTCCGTACAGGTCATGGTGGATCGGCACGATGCTGGAGCTGTAGCGATAGCCAGCCTCGTGCAGTTCTTCGTGGGCCCAAAGCGTCCCCGGGCCGATGGAATAACTCGGCGCCCGGTAGCCGAGCACCGCCGTGCCGGTCAGGTCTTCCAGCAGGTGTTTGGTGTGGGTGATGCTGTCGCGAAACTCACCGCGGCTCAGATTGGTCAGGCGCTCGTGGCCAAAACCGTGGCTGGCGACCTCATGGCCGGCGGCGCCGATGTCGCGCACCAACGCCGGAAAGCGCTCTGCCACCCAGCCAAGCACGAAAAAGGTGGCGTGCACGCCGCGAGCAGCCAGCAGCGCCAGGACACGCCGGGTATTGTCTTCGACGCGTATTGGCCAGTGCGGCCAGTCCTCGCGGCGGATGCACTTTTCAAACGCGGCCACCTGAAAGTAGTCCTCGACGTCAACGGTCATGGCGTTGATGACCGGCTCGCGTAGCGATGACGCAGCGTTCATTTGTGCTTCCGTCGGGCGCGCCCATGCGGCGCGTTGGCAGTCGCGGTGTTGTCAGGGACTGATGTTGGCAGCGATGCGCTCTGCAGCCGTCCCCTGAGCTGCATGTTTTCGTGCATGAGCTGCAGCAGGATGTTGTTGCGCTGTCTGAGGTCGAGGGCGATAAGCCCGGCTTCCAGCTCGGATGCGCCGCCACCCGCGGGGTCCTGACTCGGGACCGGGATGGGAGCCTCCAGCGTCGTCGGGACGTCGGCCATCTCCTCGTGCAGTTCGTCGAGTACGACGGTGACCGCGGCCTGGTTGAGAACGTGCAGATCTTCCAGGTAGCCATGCAACAGCAGTCGGTCCATGATCAGGTTTACTTTGCGCGGGATCCCGCGACTGGCGTGGTAAACCGCCGGAAAGACCTCGGGTGCCAGTTCCGGGTCGTCGGTCCAGCCGACTGCACGCAAGCGGTGCAGGATGTACTCACGGCATTCGTCCGGACCCATGGGCTCGAGCTTGTGCGAGGCAATGATGCGTTGACGCAACTGCTCCATGTGGTTGTCGACGATGGTGCGCCGCAGCTCAGCCTGACCCACGAGAAAAACCTGCAGCAACGCGTGACCCTTGACCTCGAAGTTGGACAGGATGCGCAGCATCTCCAGCGCCGCCGCCGTAAGCGTTTGCGCTTCGTCCACCACCAGCAGCGCGTGCGAGTGACGATCACGCAGCGCTATCAGGTGGCTCTTCAAATCCTGCAGCAACGCCTCTTTGCTGCGCCCGTCGTAGGGAAGGTCGAACGCTGAAGCCACGGCCGGCAAGATGTCCTCGCCGTCCAGGTTGGCCGAGGCGATACCGGCCATCGCGATATCGCGACGCGCCAGTTCCTCAAACAATTTCTGGATGAGCAACGTCTTGCCGGTGCCCACGGCACCAGTGATCATGACGAAGCCTTCGCCTTGCTCGAGACCGTACAGCAGGTAGGACATGGCACGCTTGTGCCCCTTGCTCGGAAACAGCATGGCCGGGTCCGGGGTCAACTGAAACGGCTTGCCTTGCAGCTTGTAAAACGCTTGATACATATTGGTCTCAGAACAAGTGGGTCCACTGCGCGAAGACGACATTCACGCGGTAATCGTGTGCAGCGGGGACTGCGAAGTCGACGTTGCGCGACGCGGTGCGCAGTCGCAGAGTGGCAAAGTTGTTCGGGTTTATCTGATGCACCAACGCCAGTTGGACATAATTGCTGTGGTTTATCTGGCCATCCTGAAATTCATAGCGCTGCCGGCCGACTGTCGGTGTCAGCGTGGTGAATGGGCCGAGTTCGATGCGCCAATAGAGATTTGCGCCCGTTACCCGTTCCTGCCCGTCGCCCAGGGTCAGGAAAGTGCGTCGCTCGTCGTATAGCGCCAAGCCCAGATGGCTTTTGGGCATGGTGTAGGTGGCCGAGGCTGCAGCGCGCTTCATGAGGTAAACGCGGCGATCGAGCAGCGATGGAAGACTGGCCAAAGTTTTGTCCCAACAACTGCTGGTTGATGTCGGTGGGTCTTTCTTTATAACTCACGTTCGTTGTCAGCAGGGCAGCCGTGTGCGACCAGGAAAACTCGTAACTTTTCCCGTAGAAACGATGGCCGACGAGCACGCGCAAATAATCCCGGGTGTTTGACCACTTGAACCCGGCGTCCCAGAAGTTCGCACCGAGCTTCCGGGTGGTGCCGTCCGGAAGAAAGCGGGTTTCCTTGCCCACATCAGCGAGCAACTGGGTACTGTTGCTGACTTGCCATGAGGTGCCCAGCTTGGCCAATGCGTATTCGATGCCTTGACCGAAGTCCGGTTCGATACGCTGGTCGGAATAGCCAAGGTTCCAACCCCAGGTTTGGTCCCTGGGGCTCTCGAGGCTGAACTGTACCGTCTTGCTGGTGATATCGGGAATCCCGTTCAACCGACCGGCACTCTGTCCCGAGATACCGTGGTCGTTGTACATCACTCGACCCAGGGTGTAACGCACCGAAACCGTGCCCAGCCGGCCAAGGTCATCAACCCAGTGCGGGCTGATCGCCGCGCGTGCAATATTGGCGTTGTTATTGCTGAGAAAAAACGTGCCCGAGCCGGAAGACCGTTCATTGTTGATAAGCTCGCGACTGTACATGGCGATACCGTCAACGAATAAATGCTGTGGCAGTATGGTGTAGCTGCCGCGGGCTTTGAGATCGTGTGCGACCTGGTTGTAGCGCGAGTGCCCAGGATATAAAGAAGCGGTCATCCGGTAATCGAGCAACCCGGAGAAGCGCGGGCCACTGCGCGCCAATTTTAAAAATGGCTGAAGCTGGGTAATCCAGCTGGATTCCTTGGGTTCGCCTGAGGACGCAAGCCTGAGATTGTCGGTATACAGCTCACCGAGCGTGAAACCCGCGACCATGCCCGGCGTTTCATAAGTGGGCTGGGGGATGACGCCCACGGGAAGGTCGTCAAGGCCTGCGGTTTGATCGTCCGGTGTCGAATTCAGTGCATTGGGCGTATCGAAGCCCGTGCTCTGGGCCGCGGCGCCAGTCAGCCAGCCGCCGAGGATGATCGACGACAGCACGGCGGACGTCGATCGCGCACGCATCTAGGCTTCCCCTTTCAGGGCCCTGAGATTCTGCCCGTAATGTTGGTCGTAGTAATTTTCGCTTGCAGGCAGGTCGCTCATGTTGAGCACCAGGCCGACAAACTGGTAGTCATTCAAACTCTTCAACGCTGCAAACACCGCTTGTCGGCGAGTGCGACCTGCGGCAACCACCATGACAACCTGACCCATGTGCGAAGCCAGCACGTGCGATTCATCGGTCGCCAGCAGTGGCGAAGAGTCAAATACCATCAAGCGCCGCGGATTGTGCCCAGCGAGTTCGTCGAGCACGTGCTCCATGCGTCGGCTACGGAACAATTCAGCCGTAAGCGGGTGTCGTTCCCCGGCCGGTACCAGCAGCAGATTGGGTACATCGGTACGGACGATGACCTCGGCTGGATTGCGCTGTTCGTCAGCGACGACATCCATCAAGCCAGGCCTTCCGACAAGGCCGAAAACGCGGGTGATGTCGGCTTTTGGTATATCGCCGTCCACCAGCAGTACTTCAAAATCGGTTTCGCGCGCCAGGCTCAGCGCGAGGTTCACTGCGGTAAAGGTCTTGCCTTCACCCGCCTGCGCGCTGGTTACCAGGATGCGTTTCCCGCGGACCAGGACTTCAGCACCATGGCCCATTGCGTTGGCCAGCAATGGTCGCTTGATCCGGCTCAGTTCTGTTGCCAGCCGAACTTTCGCCTCATGATCATTCGGGAGGAGGCCCGTGCGCTTGAGTGCAGCGATATCCACATGGCACAGCGCAGCAGTTTCCACCGGCGCGTCTACCACGGCGCTCGCGCGCTCCTGCAACCGCTCGACCGTCGACCCTGCATGCGCTGGCGCGGCGTGTTTCGGTGCCGCGTCGTCCGCTGGGGATGCGGGCAAATCGACTGGCACCGCCTTCTTGAGTTTCGCGGCGGCTTTCTCGACGATGCTCATGCGGCCCCCATTACAAAGATATTTTGCACGAGACCGGCCAGCCGTCCGTCAAACGCCAACCCAACTACGAGCACCACCGGCAGCAGAGCGGCACCGGCGCAGAAACCGACAAAGTCGCGGCGGAATTCCTGACGCCGCGCGGGCGACACAATCAAACCCAGACCGCCCAGCACCGGATAATTGGCCGATTCCTGCAAGGCCTTGAGGCTGGCGAAGACCGGGGTGATTTTGTGCATGAGGTACGCAAACCCGGTACCGATGGCCACGGCGAAAGCAAACGTCAGCAGCAACAGCAGCCCACGTTTCGGGCTGGCGGGTGCCAATGGAACCATGGGTGGATTGACCACGCGGAATTTCAGGTTGTTGCCACTCTGGGTTGCGTCCAGGGACAACTGCGCGGTGTTCGAACGTGCCAGCAATTGCTCGTACTGCTTTTTGGTGACGTCGTAGTTGCGCGTCAGTTGCTGCAGCTCGGACTGGACATCGGTAATCTGGCCTGCCTGACCCTTGAGCTCGGCGATTTGGCGCTTTTGCAGCCCGATTTGCGTGGCTAGCGTCTGCAGGTTGACTTGCGTGTTGTACATCGACTTCTGCATTTCCTGATACACCGGATTATCCGACGCCACGGACATCAGCGAACTGCCCGCGACATTTTGTTGCAGCGCTGTGCGTCGCGCCTGGAGCTGCGCGATCATGCGGCGGGTAGAGATCACGTCCGGGTACTGGTCGGTGTAACTGAGCAACAACTTGTTGAGCTGCTGCTGGTAGGCGGAAATCTGCTTGTCGATGTCCTGCGTGCGTGGATCGATGCCTGATGAGTTCGAGCCAGTCGCCATTGCGCGCATCTGCTGTTGAGCGGTTGATCGACCCGCCGCGGCCGTGTCGTATTGATCTTGCAACGTCTGCAACTGCGTTTCAGCGGCCTGCAGACGGGTGAAATAGGTGCTGCCGCCCTGGTTGGGAATGAAGCCAACGTTGGCTTTCTGGAAATCCGCGAGTTTCTTCTCCGCATCGTTGAGACGTTTGCCGTAATCCTCGACCTGTTGATCGAGGAAAGTCTGCGCCGTCGTGGTGGAGGAGCTATTCGCACCGACCGTGTCGTTCATCAGGATCTGTAGAAATGCCTGCACCACCTTCTGTGCCATTTCCCGGTCCGAATCGGCATAGCTCAGGTTGTACAGGCCCTTCGTGCCCGCATCCTTGATTTTTACGGCGGAACCCAGTCTCACCAGCAGGTTTTCTTTTTCGGCAGGAGTCGTCGCGCGCAGCGACAAACCAGTCTTGTCCACCACGGTTTCCAGATTGGGTCGCGACAGTAATGTCTGGGTGACAATCTGCAGCCGTTGGCGAACGTCAGGCTGTACCGAAACGCCCTGCAACAGCGGATTCGTCAGCGCGTCGGTGTCGGCATACACCTGCGTGGTCGCTTCATACTTGTTTGGCAGGCTGAAAACCAGCAATGCACCAACAAGCATCACGCCCCATGCCACAAACAGCCCGCGCCAGCGATAGCGCCATACGGCACGAGCCTCCAGCACTACATACTGCAGCAGCTCATGTAAATCGAACGATTGGGTCTGCATTAATCTCTTTTCCGATGTCGCCAGCGGTTGTGATGTATCCGGCGCGTCGTGTTAAAACAATGACTGCGGAATGATAAGGATATCCCCGGGCCGCATCATCACGTTGGACTGGATCGTGCCGTTCATCAGGTCATCAAGCCGTACCGGAATGGTCTGCGCTTCGCTGCCCGGCACATGACGGATGATCTTCGCCTTGTTGCCCGACGCGAACTTGGTCAGGCCCCCCACATCGATCATCACGTCCAGCACTGTCATGCCGCTGCGGTAGGGCACTGCCTTGGGCGTCGTCGCCTGTCCGACCACGCGTACTTGCTGGCTGTAAGCGCCCACGAAACTCTTCACGATCACCGTTACCAGCGGAGTACGGATGTAACGGCTCAGTTCCTTTTCCAGGTCGGTTCCCAGTTCCTCTGGTGTCTTGCCCGCCGCCACCATCGACTGCACCAACGGAATCGAGATGCGCCCGTCCGGACGAACCGGCACGGTGGTGCTCAGGGTCGGGTTGTCACGCACGAAAATGTCCAGCGCATCGCCGGCGCCAATGATGTAACGCTCCACCGGTGGCGCCGTTGCAGCCGGAGCGGGGACGACCGGGGTACCCGCGCAGCCGCCAAGCAACAGCAAGCTGGTCGCCATTATCAGCCACATGACACAGTTTCGCGGTGACGATTTCACTTGTTTTCTCTCCAAGAGGTCAGCGGGCGCCGCGCCCGAACAGTACCACTTCGACGGTCTGGATCAGGATGGCCAGATCGAACACGAAGTTGTGGTTTTTTACATAAAACAGGTCGAATTTCAGCTTTTCCTCGGCGTCCTCCACGGACGAGCCGTAGGAGTAGCGTAGCTGCGCCCAGCCGGTAAGCCCCGGCTTCACGCAGTGGCGCAAAGCGTAATAGTGGATGCGGGTGTTGAGGTCGTTTACAAACTGCGGACGTTCCGGACGTGGGCCGATCACGCTCATGTCGCCGTGCAACACGTTCCATAGTTGCGGCAATTCGTCGAGCCGGACCTTGCGGATAAAGCGGCCGACGCGCGTTACGCGATCGTCGTTCTTGGTCGCCCAGCGCGCCACCCCATCACCCTCCGCGTCGGTACGCATGCTGCGGAATTTGATCATGGCAAATGTCTTGCCGTTCTCGCCGACGCGTTCCTGTCGATACAGGATCGGTGCGCCGCCGCCGGACTCCAGACGGATCGCCAGGGCAGTCAAAAGCATGAGTGGCCACGTCAATGCCAGTACCAGCAATGCCACAGTTATATCAAAGGCCCGCTTGATGCTGCGGCGCACCGGCGAGACGTTGAAGCCGCTGGAAAATACCAGCCACGACGGGTTGGTCAGATCCATCGTGATGGTGCCGGCCACCCGTTCGATAAATTCCGCCAGTTCGGTCACGGCGACGCCCTGTTGCTTGCAGGCCAGCAAGGCTTGCACCTGGAGGGTGCCGCGGCGATCATCCGGACCCACGACAATTTCGTCCACGTCCAGTGCAGCAACCCAACTGCAAAGCGCCTGGTCGGGGCGCAATACCAGCGCTTGCGGCACGCTGACGGGGTCGTCACCGACCGGGACGTAGCCCAGGATCTTGAAGCCACGCTGATCGGTCTTGCGGCGCATCTTGCGCACCACTTCGGCGGCGCGCTCACCGGCGCCCAGCACCACCACTCGGCGCTTGAACAAGTCTGCATCCACGAGACTCAGGAACACCAACCCCCATGCGGCCACGACCAAGTAGCCCAGCACGAGCGCGATGGCCAATACTCCCCGGCCCAGGAAGGCTGTGGGGAAGAGGTAATACAGCACGGTCAAAGCCGCGCCGCCCAGCACGAACGCAACAGCCTGACGACTGAGCCGTCCCACCCAACTCGCGCGCAGGTGAACCTGATACAGGCCCAGCGCGGACATCGCCAGAATCAGCACAACCGCCACGAGCGGAGAGCGCCAACTCAGCGCTTCGTCAAACGCGGCCTGAGTATCGGCGTGACCCCAGTAGCGCAAAGCCGCCGCCACGCGAACCCCGCCAACAAGCAAACCAAACTCCACCGTTACGAGTAATAACTGCCAACCAAGTGCACGTTGTCGGAACAATCGATACATTTCGATGCCTTTCCTTGCGTAGGGACCGCGCGCCACTGGTCATTCGATCCAGAAACGGTGGTTGTTGTGTCCGAAATGCGACACAGCTCAATTTTCCAGCCACCGTCTACCTGCTATTACCGCCGGCCCCCTGATGTGTTCCGTGCACAGAGCATGCCGCGGTCAATATGAACGGCTGCATTCGCAGACTTTTCACCCTCCCGGTGCAGGTGTCTGAGCGTGTATTCAGGTCACGAGAGGCGTCGACAGACCGTATATGACGACCTACTTGCCTTCGTCCATGAGGACACAACACACCGCAACCAGACGTTATTGCGCGCACACGCACCTCTCCGGGGGTCCTTCGTCCGGCTTCATAAAGCATGTATGGCGCTTTGCTACAGACGGCAAAGAGTGCACGCAATGAGGTCAACGCCGCGTCAAGGCTGATGGCGCGTGACTTGGGCGCGGTGGAAGTCGTTTCAATCTGCAGCGAGGCGAACCAGAGGTGTGCGGAGATCCGGGCTGAGCGGCTTTGTGCCGAGGAGGCCATCAGGCTTCAGACCAGACAAGGTTGGCGACGAACGGACGCTCGATCCGCGCGCCTGTGCAGGCCCGCTCCTCAGCGATGCTTGCAGTCGTTGCAGATGGCGCGCGCTCCAGATCACGGCCCATTTCCTGGCCGCTCATGTGACATTGTGGGTCGGATAGTGACGTTTCGGGTATCACGACACTGCGCGCTTAGGCGGACTGGACCGACCGCAACATGCCGACGTCGCCAGTAAAGAGGGGCTATTTGCGGTCTTTGACCCGGCTGCGACTGTCGATCAGTTTAATCTCGAACAGCTTGGGCCAGTGCTTGCCGGTGACAAATAACCGGTCGTGTACGGCATCCCACGCGATGCCGTTGAGGACGTCATTGGCGGGGTCGGGCAGCCTGCTGATGTCCAGCAGGCCAGTGAGGTCGATCCAGCCAGTAACCTGACCGGTGGCCGGATCGATGCGTGCGATGCGGTTGGTGAGCCAGATGTTGGCGTAGATCTCGTCGTTGACCCATTCCAGTTCGTTGAGATTGGTCACCGGTACGCCATCGGCCATGACCATGAGACTGCCGATCGTTGCCAGCGTGTCGGGGTCCAGGATGCGCAGCACCGCCGAGCCGTCACTCATGTAAATTTGCTTGTCACTGCGCGTCAGCGCCCAGCCCTCGCCTGGATAGGTGAAGGTGCGTTGCAGCTTGAAGCTGGCGAAATCGTAGACAAAGCCGGTCTGGGCGCGCCAGGTGAGCTGAATCAAGTGCCGTTTCCAGTCGACGATACCCTCGCCGAAATACTGCGCCGGCACGTCGTGGCGCTGCACGATTTCGCCGGTTTCCAGCACCACCTTGCGCACGCTCGATGCCCCCAGCGTGCCCGTACTCTCGTACAAGTAGCCGCCTTGGTAAAACAGGCCTTCGGTAAACGCATCGGCGGCGTGGGGATAGACGTGCACGACCCGGTAGCCATAGACCGGAATCGCCGCTTGGGCGCTAGCGCACATCAAGCCGACGATGACCAGGCTCCAGCGCACCAGCCAAAGCATCGACGGCGCTCTTTGTTGATGAACGAAGGCGGGGTCGCGCACAGGTTCAGCCCAGGGCCCGCACACGGAAATTTCGACCCTTGATCTTGCCGGCGCGCAATCGCTCAAGCGCCTTGTTCGCCAGCGTGCGGCTGATCGCGACATAGGCACGGGTGGCAAACACATCGATCTTGCCGATGTCTTTTGCCCCCAGGCCAGCGTCGCCGGTCAAGGCGCCGAGAATGTCGCCCGGGCGCAGCTTGTCGCGCCGCCCGGCGTCGATCACCAGGGTCTTCATTGGTGCCAGATGCAAGGTCTTGCCGCGTGATATGGCAACCTTCAGCGGATGCCAGGGTAACGGCGCCCCGGTCATGGCTTCGATATTGGCCGCCTTGGGACGCTCCCGCGGCGTGCACAGCGTGATTGCCAGGCCGCTCTGGCCCGCGCGGCCCGTGCGACCAATGCGATGGGTATGCGTTTCCGGGTCGTGCGCGATGTCGTAGCACACCACCAACGGCAGGCCGACGATATCCAGCCCGCGCGCCGCGACGTCAGTTGCCACCAGTACGGTGCAACTGTGGTTCTTGAAGCGCACCAGCACTTCGTCACGGTCGCGCTGCTCCATGTCCCCATGCAGCGCCAACGCGGAAAAGCCGCGATGGTCAAGCTCCTGCGCCACGGCATCCACTTCGCGGCGCATGTTGCAGAACACCAGCGCCTGGCTCGTATCGCCGTCAATGACGTGCGCACGACCCAGCAGTTGCGTCAGCGCGTCCAGCTTTTGTGCGGGTTCCACTTCGTGAAAGCGTTGTTCAATGGCGAGCTGTTGACCGACCGGCGCGTCGACACTCACGGCCACCGGGTCCTGTTGCACGCGCGCGCTCACGGCCTGCATCCCGTCGGGATAGGTGGCCGAGAACAGCAGCGTCTGATGGTGCTTGGCAATGCGCCCGATGATGTCGTCGATGGCTTCGGTAAAACCCATGTCGAGCATGCGGTCGGCCTCATCCAGTACCAGCACCTTGATGGCGCCGCCGTGCAGGCTGCCTTTTTTCAGGTGCTCCTGCACGCGTCCGGGGGTGCCTACGACAATGTGCGGGTCATGCGTCAATGAGGCGAGTTGCGGGCCCAGCGGCATCCCGCCGCACAGGGTCAGCAACTTCACGTTGGGGATATTTGCGGCCAGCTTGCGGATCGCCTTGCTGACCTGGTCAGCCAGCTCGCGGGTTGGGCACAGCACCAGCGCCTGCAAGCGCGTCACCTCGACATCGAGCGCTTGCAGCAGGCTCAACCCGAACGCCGCGGTCTTGCCGCTGCCGGTCTGCGCCTGGGCGATCACGTCCCGGCCAGCAAGCATCGGCGGCAGGCTTTGCGCCTGCACCGGGGTCATCGTGGTGTAGCCGAGCGTTTCCAGGCTGGCGAGCAGCGCGGGTTGAAGATCGAGCGTAGAGAAGGCAGTCATCCGTGCATGATCGCACGCACGTTGAATGACGGCGGTTTTGCTTGCATCCGCGCGCGCGCTCCGTGACCCTGTGCGCACCGTCGTCATGATGATCGTCATGGATTTTGTGTGCATTGAGGATTTGCGCGTGGACACCGTGATCGGTGCCTACGCCTGGGAGCGCGAACTGCATCAGCCGCTGGTGCTTGGTCTGCGGCTGGGTTACGACAACCGTGTGGTAGACGAGTTGAGTGTGGCCATTGACTACGCCAGCGTGGCGCAGGTGCTGCGCGAGCATGTGGCCGCGCGCACCGATCAATTGCTGGAAACGTTGGCGGAAAGCTGTTGCACGTTGCTATCCGAGCGCTTCCATCCACGCTCGATCGAACTGCGCATCGACAAGCCGATGGCTGCCGCCGCAATCGGTTGCGCGCGTGTCGGGATCTGTGTGCAGCGCGACTATGCGTGAGTCTGCGCTGCGCCTCCTGTTGCTACTCGGCTCGAGTCGCGCCGATGACTCGCTCATGGGCGATGCGCTGACCCAGCTTGGTGCGCGCGGCAGCGCGACCTGGCTGACGCCGGTTCAGCGCTTTGCGGCCGATGATGGCAGCGCGCGGCAGTTCTACAACGCTCTGGCGATCTGGGAGGTGGCCGATGGCGCCGCCGGTGCAGGCGAACGGATCCGGCAGCTCGAGCTGGCGCTGGGTCGCGACCGCACCCGCACGGATGACGTGGCGATCGATATCGACGTGCTCGCGTGTTTTGTCGACGGGCAGTGGCGCGCGCACGCGCACGCGCTGGACAAGCATGAATTTGATCGTGAGTTGGTGCGCGGGCTGTTGCGCCAGGCCGGAGTGGCAGTGGCGCGCGACGGCGCGTGCACACCCGATGCGAGCTGAGCGCGGATCAAACGTGCTGCAATCGCCCGCCATCGACCGGGAGCACGACGCCGCTGCAATAACTGGCGTCGCGCAACAGAAACAACACGGCGTCGGCGATTTCCTGTGGTGAACCCTGGCGCGCCAGCGTGGTGCGCTGCTCGACTATGGCCGGCGTCTCCGCCTTGACCGGGTTGGTCGACCACAGGATATTGCCCGGGGCGATCGCGTTCACGCGAATCTCCGGACCGAGATCAACGGCCAGGCTGCGCGTCAGCATCACCAGAGCAGCCTTGCTCATGCAATACAACGTATGCGCCGGCAGGGGGCGTTCGGCATAAATATCGGCGATGTTCACGATCGCACCTTTGGCGCTGCGCAGCGCCGGTGCAGCGGCCTGACTGAGGAAAAATGGCGCGCGTGCGTTCGCGCCGAACAACTCATCCCATTGCGCGCCAGTGGCGCTGCCAACTGGCGTTGCATAGTAGGTTGAAGCGTTGTTGACCAGGGCATCGAGGCGTCCGTAATGCGCCAGCAGCGTGTCGATCAGGGTAGGTAGCGCAGCCACTTCGGTCAGCTCCGCTTGCAGCAGCAGAGTGCTGTGCGCGCGCTGTGCTTCCAGCTCGGCGGCCAGTGTCGTGGCGTCGTCGAAGGAGTGCCGGTAGTGCAGCGCCACGTCGTAACCGGCGGCATGCAGAGTGCGCGCAATGACTGCGCCGATGCGATGCGCGGCGCCAGTGATCAGCGCGACAGGTTGGGCGTGAGCGTTGGGCATGCGATGACCTTGTCGGACCACGCGTAGCTTGGCGTAAAGTGCGCGGCGCGTCACCTGCGCGCGAACGAGCGCGCCGGCGTCACTCCTTGTCGGGTGTCTGCGGCGGCTTGCGTGCGCGCTTTCCCGGAAGGCGTTTGCGCGCGGCGTTTACCACTTTGTGCGCTGAGTCGGCCACTGCCGCATCGATCTTCTGGGCGACAGTGCGACGGTTGCGCTGGGCGGGAGACGCTGGCTTGGCGCGCGGCGTCGGCGTGCTGACGTCGGCGATGTCCGTGCCGGATTCCTCGGTGTCGTCGATGGTCACTTCGCTCTCGAACATCTCGATCGCGGTGCTGGCTACCTGCATGGTGTCGTGATACGCGTACGCGCCAACCCCCAATGCACCGACCACCGGCAACCAGCGTGTGAGACCTTTTCCCACCGTACGCTGGCTCAGCTTGACGCCAATCTGCCGCGCCACCGTTTGCGCGATGCCGTACGACATGCGCCGGAATATCAGCCGATCCCCCATGCGCACTACCAGGTCGCGAAACGCCTGCGCCGCAGTGTGGCGAAACAGGCACCACATCATCTGTTCGCGGCCCAAGGTGGCGTGACGGCCGTAGGCGGCGGAGATGTCGCTGACCAGTTGGCCCTGGATTTTCCAGATCGTGACCAGTTCGGGTAACAGGGTCAACCAGCCCAGTGGCCCAGGCGGCAGTGCCAGTGATCCGGCAGTCAGCGCGGCGCGCTGGGCGGCACGGACTGACAGCTGCTGCGCGGCGGTCGCCGAGTCGGTGCTGCTGTCGACCTGGCTGTCAGGCACGCGGCTGACAAAATCCAGAATGGACTGCGTGATCCGGTTCGCTTCCCCCGGCGCGGGAACGGCGCGTATCTGTTGGCTGCTTTTGGTCATGCACAACTCCGGGCGACGACGTGCTGGACGCTGCAGTCTAAACCGTGGGTGTGAAGGGCATCTCAATGCGCAAGCTGCTGTCTACGGCAGTGCTCGCATGCCCCCTGTGCAGACTATGTTACGTTATATTATAACGCTTTAAATTCTTTCCATACTTTTCTGCCGGGTGTTGCAAATGAAGCCGTCACTCATGGCGTTGGTCGCCGTCCTGGCCCTTGGGGAGGGCGCTTTATGCTCGGCTGCCTTTGCCACCGAAACATCGATCAACGCGGACCCCGCCACGGTGGCCCCGGCCACAGCGGTACATGGTGATGCCGACGACCAACGGCATCCGCATGTATCCGAGCTTGAGGCCATATCCGTATCGGCAGCGCTCCAGCGCACGCGCAATGCACTGTCACCAGATACAGCCAGCAGCCAGTATGTGCTGGACCAGCACGCCATCGCGCAGTTGCCGTTGGGTGCGTCCACGCCCTTGAACCAGGTACTGTTGCAGGCGCCGGGGGTGGTGCAGGATTCCCATGGGGGGCTGTACGTGCGCGGTGACCACGCCAACCTGCAGTACCGCATCAATGGCGTGATCGTCCCCGAGTCGATTGGTGGTTTTGGACAGAGTCTGGACGTCCACAGCATGCGCAGCGTGAAGCTGCTCGACGGCGCGTTGCCGGCCCAGTACGGACTGCGCACCGCGGCAGTGGTGGACATCACGACGAAGTCCGGGCATGACCTCGGCGCTGGCGGCAGCGTGGGTACCACCGTGGGCAGTCATGCCACGCTGAATCCACATGCGTCGACCTGGGGGCACAGTGATCGCTGGACCTGGCTCCTTGCCGGCAGTCATATGCAAAACGATGCGGGCATCGAGAATCCCAGTGCCAGCAAGCGGCCGCTACATGATCACACCAACCAGGCGAAGGGCTTTGGTGACATCAGCTATCTGCTCGGCACCGACACGCGCCTGAGCTTCCTTTTCAGTGTTGCCGACAACCGCTTCCAGATTCCAAACATCCCCGGCCAGGCGCCGCAGTTTGTCTATTCCCGACCGGATGGACTGGAGCTGACCAACTTCGATTCGTCCGCACTGGACGCCCGCCAGCATGAGCACACCCACTTCGGCGTGCTGGCACTGCAGGGCAAGCTGGGCGCAACGGATTATCTGCTGGCGCTCGGCCAGCGTTACACCAGCGTGGTCTACGCGCCGGATCGCGTTGGTGAGTTGATGTTCAACGGCGTCGCCTCGGCCGTCACCCGCAGCAATCGCGCCAGTACTGTGCAGGCCGATTTCACCATGCCGATGCGTACTGGCCATACGTTGCGCTACGGCGTTCATGGCAGCTTCGAGCGTGGTGCCAGCGGCAATGATGCCTGGGTGTTTCCTGCCGATGGCGACGCTGAGCAGACCAGCACCACGCCGCGCAACATCCTCGACGCCAGCCGCCTCAGCGCAAACACCTGGTCGGCTTATGTCCAGGATACCTGGAGCATCGATGAGCACTGGACGCTGAACTACGGGCTGCGCGGCGACCACTATCGCCTCACCCGCAGCGAGAGCCAGATCAGTCCGCGTCTTGGATTGGTCTGGCAGGCCACTGCCAGCACGGTGGTGCATGCCGGTTACTCGCGCTATTTCAGTCCGCCCGCCACGCAGATGATCACGACCGCCAATATCGCCAAGTTCGCTGGCACTACCAACGCCGTGACGGACACCGGCAACAACGTGCCATTGGCTGAGCGGTCGCATTATTTGGATGTGGGCATCTCGCAGAACATCGGTGCAGCGTGGACCATTGGCGTGGACGCGTATTACCGCGAAGTGCGGCGCCTGCAGGACGAAGGTCAGTTCGGCTCGGCGCTGGTCTACTCGACCTTCAACTACGCCGTGGGTCGGGTGCAGGGCGTGGAATTCACCGCCAACTATCACCAGGGCCCGCTCGCGGCGTATTTCAACATCGCGCTGAACAAGGCCATCGGCCAGCGCATCATCACCAGCGAGTACAACTTCGCCCCGGAGGACCTCGCCTGGATCAACCAGCACTGGATCTTCCTCGACCACGATCAGAAGCTCACCGCGTCTGGCGGCGTGAACTATGCGCTGAGCGCCAACACCCGCGTTGGTGCCAACTATCTGTTCGGCAGCGGTTTGCGCAAGGACGGTGCCGTACCGAATGGCGCTTCCCTGCCAGCGTATTTCCAGCTCAATCTAAACGTCGCGCATGACTTTGCGTCCCAGCGCCTTGGCAAACTCCACACCCGGTTGGCCGTGCTGAATGTGCTTGATCGCACGTACGAACTGCGCGACGGCAGCGGCATTGGTGTCGGCGCGCCGCAGTTCGGTCCACGTCGTGGTGTGTATCTGAGTTTGCAGAAGGACTTCTGAGTGTGCGGCCTCAAGCAGCCGCCACTCCCACCGGTTCTTGCCGCGGCGACGTGCGAACGGCCAACGCTGGTGGGCAGCGGCCGCCCTGAGACGCTGCCCGTGGTGACGCCGCGGGAGGCACTGGGGTCGTTTGCCGCAGGGCGTCGCGCGGCTTGCATTATGCTGACCGCGCTTTCCGCCACCCATACTGCCTATGTCATCCGCACTCCCCGAACCCAGTGTCGACGAACACGCGCATTCCGAGCGCTTGCTGCAACTCGTGCGACAGTTGATTACTGCGCAAGGGCCCTTGTCGTTTGCGCAATACATGGAGCGCTGTCTGTACGCGCCCGGCCTGGGTTACTACAGCGCCGGCACGAGGAAGTTTGGCGCGGAGGGTGATTTTGTCACCGCGCCGGAGCTGGGTGGGGTGTTTGCGCGTTGCGTGGTGAACGCGGTGAGGCCGACGCTGGCGTTACTCGGTGCCGACGCGGATTTTCTGGAGCTGGGCGGCGGTAGCGGTGCGTTTGCCGAAGTCGCGTTGCAAGCCTTTGCCGCCAGTGGCACGTTGCCGCGGCATTATCTGATGCTCGAACCCAGCGCCGATCTGCGCGAGCGTCAGCGTGCACGCCTGAACACGAATCTTCCGGCTGAGCTGAGCGCACGAGTGCAATGGCTGGATCGCCCGCCGGAGCATGACTGGCAAGGCGTCCTGTTTGCCAACGAGGTGGTTGACGCACTGCCGACCACGCGCTTCACCGTGCGTGGTGGCGAGGTGTACGAAGAGCATGTGGGGTTGACTGGGGATGGTCGCCTGCAACGCGTGGACCGGCCGGCGGACGCGCTGGTAAGCGGTGCGGTGCGCCACGTCGAGCGCTCGGTAGGCACAGATTTCATGGACGGGTACCGTTCCGAGATCCTGCCGCAACTGCCGTACTGGATGGATGCCATTGCCGCTTCGTTGCGTCGCGGGTTGCTGCTGTTTGTCGATTACGGGTATGTCCGCCGCGAGTTTTATCTGCCGGAGCGCGACGATGGCACGCTGATGGCCCATTACCGGCACTACGCGCACAACGATCCGTTGTGGCTGCCCGGTTTGAACGATCTCACGGCATCAGTGGATTTCACTGCGCTGGCCGAGGCCGGCAGCCATGCGGGTTGCGAGATCGCCGGCTACTGGTCGCAAGCGCAATTCTTGATAGGCGCCGGGTTGCCGGAGGTATTTGCGTTGGAGCAGGCAGCCGCCACGAATGATCTGGCGCGGCAGCAGGTAGCGCAGCAAGTGAAACGCCTGATGCTGCCCGACGCGATGGGCGAGCGCTTTCAGGCCATGTTGATGACCCGGCACCTGGCCGATTTGCCGCTGCCGGCTGGCCTGCTTGAGGCCGACCAGCGCCGCCGCCTGTGATGGACAAATCGACGTCTTGGCCGCTGCGAATGCATTGGCTGTGGATCGCTCTGGGCGCCGTGCTCATGTGCTGGGGCTTGTATCTGGCGCTGGAACCAGATCCGGAGTTGCGACTGGACTTTGCGTATGGCGACAAGTTGCTGCATGCGCTGGGTTTTGCGTGTCTGATGGGCTGGTGGGGCAACGTGTTTTCGTCGCGTCGGGCCCGTGGCGTCGCGGCATTGTGCTGTCTGGCGTACGGTGTGCTGATTGAGGGCCTGCAGTGGCTGAATCCACCGCGCACCGCCGATATCCTTGATGTGCTTGCCGATGTTTGCGGTATCGCCATCGCGCTGTTGCTGTTGCGCACCACGCCCCTGGCGGATGTGCTCGCGCACGTCGAACGTGTGCTGTGGGCAAGACATGGCGGCAAATAGCCGGGTCCCACCCGGCTTGCCGCAGGTGCGAGCTGAACGCGGCGGAGGCGAGCCGCCACGACACCGTGCAAGTGGCTACCGTGGCGTGCCGTTGCTGCTTGGGCTTGCCGGCGCAAGTGGTGGCGGCGAGGCGGCGGCAGGCGCTGCTGTCGAGCCGACGCTTGCTGGCTCATCAGGATCGGCCACCAAGGGTGCGGCAAGTGGCAGCGGCTCCACCTTGGTCGAATCCGCCGGCAGCCGTTTCAGCTTGCCGTTCTTGAACATTTCGCTGGCCACCTGGTAATACGCCACGGCATCGTCCACCAGCGATTCATGCACCGGATGAATCGGGGTGGCGTCCCCCGTGGCGTAATCGGGTTTGACCTGCTCCAGCTTGCGTTGCAGTTCGAGGATGGTCAGCACATCTTCCCGCAGGTAGCCAAGTTTCGCATAGGTGCCCGGGAACGCATGCTCCCGCCCGCTGGGCAACTGGAACAAGTCGTGTCCGAAAAAGCGCGTGCGATAGCTGAAGTTGAGCATGCCGAGCAGGGTCGGCGGGATGTCCAACTGGCCCATCAGCCGGTGCACCCGCTCGGGCTTGAAGTGGCTTGGCCCGTAGATCCACAGCGGGATGTGGTAGCGGTTGATCGGCAGGCTGGTCTTGCCGGCGCTGGAGGCGCAGTGGTCGGCAGTGACCACGAACACGGTATTGTCGAAGTACGCTTTCTGGCGCGCACGCCGGATGAAATCGCCAATTGACCAGTCGGTATAGGCCACGGCACCAGCACGCGTTTTATTGGGAAAGTTCACGCGGTTGTCGGGGAAGGTGTACGGCCGGTGATTGGACGTGGTCATGATATGCAGGAAGAACGGTTTGCCTTCGGCATGGATCTGATCCATCTGCCCCAGCGCCAGCGTATACAGGTCCTCGTCCGCCACGCCCCAGACGTTCTGGCCATGAATCGTGGCGGTCTTGGGAATGTCGCGCCGGTCCACGTCGCGATAGCCGTTGTTGCCGAAGAAGTAGTTCATGTTGTCGAACTGGCCGAAGCCGCCGTAGACGAAGTCCGACTGGTAGCCGCGGTCGTTGAAGATGCTCGCCAGTGAAAACAGGTTCTCGTTGTCTGGTTCGCGCACGAGCGAATCGCCTGGCGTCGGCGGGACGGACAGCGCCAGCGCTTCGAGACCGCGCACAGTGCGCGTGCCGTTGGCGTAGAGATTGTCGAAGAACACGCTGTGCTCGACGAGCGAATCGAGGTACGGCGTGAGATTCTCGGTGTTGCCGAACGTACCCAGGTAATCAGCGGACAAGCTCTCGACGCTGATCAAAACGACGTTGAGGTGCCGCTCGGGACCAACCCGGCGGATTTCGCGGGTGAGGTCGCGCGGGTCGTCGCTGATGAAGGTTGAATCGGGCGTCTTCAGCAGCCCACGCAGGCGGGCGTAGGCCTGATCGTCGGGCAGTGTGCGATAGAACTGTGCATAGTCCAGATGGCTGCTGCGGAACGCGCTGAAGAACTGGTAGATGCCGTTGCCGGCCAGTTCGTTGACGTAGCTGTTGTTGGTGCGGTCCTTCATGCTGCCGTTCACCGCGGCCACGGAGATCACCGTCAACACCAGCCACACCAGCACCACCTTGCCGCGCTGCCACCACCGGCTGCCGTCATCGCGCGCGCGCAGTCCGCGCTTTCCCACGAAAAACACCACGAACGCCAACGCCACCAAGAGGGCCAGCCAGCGGCCGATCGGATACGACTCGCGGATATTGCCGATCACCTCGGTCGTGTAAACCAGATAGTCCACTGCAATGAAGTTGAAGCGCGCGCTGAACTCGTTCCAGAACACCAGTTCGGATGCGGCGACAAACAGCAGTCCGTACACCAGCAGCAGGCCGAACGCGTACAGCACCCACTGGCCGACGCGCGAGGTGTAGGTGAACGCCGCCAGCGGCAGCACGAACAGGAACGGGATAATCGCCGGCCAGGTCACCTTGAGACTGGCGTGGTAGATCAAATGCAGTGTGCCCACGCACAGTACGCAGGCGAGCACCACGCAAAGCGCGTACAGCAGCCAGCGCAGCAGCGGCGGCATGCGGCCGGAGCGCGTGGGCACCAGCCACAGGAACAACACCAGCGGCCACGCCAGGTAGACAAACGTGATCAGGTCGTAGCCCAGCCCCACTCCGAACGCATACAACAGGTTCACGGGCGTATGCGCCACGTTGCTGCCGGACATGATCAACAGCACGATCCGGGTGACGAAGCTGATCGCCAGATAAGTGATGCCCAGCCATAGCAGCGGCTGGAAGCGCTGGCGCAGGGGCGAAGGTGGATTCAACGGGTTCGACACAGGTAACTCCAGAAGAGAGCAGGTCAGCAAGTGCCCACGGCGGGCAGCGCGATGGAGCCTTTATACTTTGGATCGGCTTTGCGGATGGAGAGCTTTCACCTCGGCGATCGTCGCGGTACGCGCTATTGCCATCGCCTCGCCGATCGCGGGGCCGGCCAGACCCGCGGCGACGAAGTCGGCAGCCTCGACGGCGGCTGCAGCGGTGCGGGTCTGGCGCAGGTAGTCCGCTTGCGGATACGGGTCATGTTCGTGGCCCAGCCGGCCACGTTTGTCGGCCATGCACGCCGCCAGGAACGTATCCAGTCGGGTGGGTCGGCGCAGTGCATCAAGCGCGGTCAGCAGCTTCAGCACCGTAGCTGGCTTCAGCTCGAAAGCACGGTGTGCGTTCAAGTGCTCGCGACATACCAGCTCGGCCAGTGCGGCGTGTTCGGTGGGTACTTTCAGTCGCGCGCACAGCTCGCGGAGTGGGGCGACGCCGCGTTGTTCGTGGCCAACGTGGCGTGGCAATTCGCCAGGCGGCGTCAGCGCCTTGCCCAGGTCATGCGTCAGTGCACAGAAGCCGACGAGGTCATCGCCGGGTGCAATCCGTGCCGCGGCGTCAAGCACCATCTCGACGTGGATGCCGGTATCGATCTCCGGGTGAAACTCTGCCCGCTGCGGCACGCCGTACAAGACGTCCACTTCCGGGAGCAGCACGCGCAGCGCGCCAGCCTCGCGCAGCACGCGCAGGAACGCGGAGGGTCGTGCCTCAGCCAGCGCCTTGCGGGTTTCCGACCACACGCGCTCCGCTACCAGGTGATCCACCTCGCCGGCACGCACCATTTGCTGCATCAGGGCCATGGTTTCCGGCGCCACCGTGAAGCCCAGCGACGCGAAGCGCGCGGCGAAGCGCGCCACCCGCAGTACGCGCACTGGGTCCTCCGCGAATGCTGGTGAGACGTGCCGCAACACGCGCAGGTTGATATCACGCACGCCAGCGTAAGGATCGATCAGCGTCCCGTCGGCGTCCTGCGCAATGGCGTTGATGGTGAGGTCGCGCCGCTCCAGATCCTGCTCCAGTGTCACCGTGGTGTCAGTCTGGAAGACGAAACCGTGATAACCGTGCCCGTGCTTGCGTTCGGTGCGCGCCAGCGCGTATTCCTCGCCCGTGTGCGGATGCAGAAAGACCGGAAAGTCCTTGCCTACCGGCTTGTAGCCCAGCGCCAGGAGCGTCTCGGGGGTTGCACCCACCACCACGTAATCACGATCGACCACCGGCCGTTGCAGCAGGTTGTCGCGGACCGCGCCGCCGACCAGGTAAATATGCATGCGGGGATTTTGCCATGGGCGTGGTGTTGGTTGCTGGGGAACCATGCGTTCAGCGCAGCGGGTGTCGCCAGGTGTTGGCTTGACCCCCACTTCGCTGTGGCGATGTAACCGTCGTCCTGGTCAGCATAAGTGCCGGCTGTGGAACTGACGTTGCGTAGCGTGAGGTTCTGCTCTCCGGGTGGCTCGGCAGGAAGCGCAGACGGACAGTGCCCGCGCGGTCAGGGACATCTTGTACCGTGTGGGTGGGAGATACGCGGGTAAGACGACATCCAAAAGGTTGGAGACACGCATGCGTGCAGTTCAGATCATCGAGGTCGGCAAGCCGTTGCAGTTGCGCGAGATTGCACAGCCGGAGCCGGGGCCGGGCGAAATCCGCATCAAGGTGCAGGCGGCGGGGATCTGTCATTCCGATGCGCACTATCGCGACGGCACGGCCAGCGTCGCGTTTTTGCCGATCACGCCCGGGCACGAAGTGGCAGGCGTGGTGGACAAGCTGGGCGCTTCTGTAAGCGGCGTGGCGGTTGGTGCCCGCGTGGCGTTGCATTATCTGGCCACCTGCGGTCAATGCGATTATTGCGCGCGCGGACTGGAGCAGTTCTGCACCACAGGTCGCATGCTTGGCAAGCATATGCATGGCGGCTATGCCGAGTACATCGTGGCGCCAGCACGCAATGCGATAGGCGTGGCCGATTCGGTCAGTGCACCGGAGGCGGCGATCATGATGTGTTCCAGCGCTACCGCGTTCCACGCGTTGCGCAAAGCGCGCATGCGTGCGGGTGATTGCGTGGCAGTGTTCGGCGTGGGCGGTCTGGGCATGTCCGCCGTGCAGCTTGCGCTGGCGTGCGGTGCGGTCGAGGTATTTGCGGTGGACATGGATGCGGACAAGCTCAAGGCGGCCGCCGCCTATGGTGCCCAGCCGATCAATGCGACTGAAGGCGCATCCGATCTGCAACTGCGTGAGCGCACGCACGGTCGCGGCGTGGACGTGGCGCTGGAATTTGCCGGGCTGCCGCTGACCCAGCAGCAGGCTGTCGCGGCGTTGGCGGTACACGGTCGAGTGGCACTGGCGGGAATTTCGCGCACGCCATTCGCGGTGGACAGCTATGCGACCGTGATCAATCGCGAGGCCGAGATCATCGGTGTGTCTGATCATCTGCATGGCGAGCTGGCCACGTTGATGGAGTTCACCCGCCGCGGGTTGCTCAACCTGGACAGCGTGATTGCCGAGCGGCTGCCGCTGGACGCGGCGCCGATCAATCGTTGTCTCGATGCGCTGGCCAGTTTTCACGGGCGCACGCGCTCGGTGATCGTGATGGAGTGAGCCGTCGCCGCGGATAATGCTGCATGGCCGATGCGGCATCGCCAGTGTGCTTGATCGGGCGGCACGCTCGACGCCCGCATCAGCCTGGCCACTTTGACCAAATGCGCCGGGATGGAAAGCGCGCAGGAACGGCAGCGGCCAGGCATCCGTTGGCCCGGCTTTGGGACGGAAATTTTCAAACTTCGAGCGTTGGGGTGTGGTGCCCGCCCTGACGGATGGCAGCATGTGGCGGGACCGCGGTCTTGGCTGCCCGATGCCTTGCTCTGGCTATCGCAAGTGGCGCCAGCAAGGGCGCGGCGCGTCCTGTGGGTTACCCTTGACTTCCATTGATACTAATGGGTAAAACCATTAGGATATTGATCTCGATCAATTTGCGTTGAGGTCGGCTGAATGACTGCCGCGTCCGCCTTTTTGCTGCTTGGCGAGCCACTGGCCCTTGATCTGGTGAACACGTGCGTGCGTCGCGCCGGCGTTGACATTGACCTACTCGAGACACCGCTTGCGCTGACCGCGTGGCTTGCCGCCGAGGCGGGCCGTGTGCCGTGGGTCGGAGCCTGCGACAAGGCGGATTTGCAGGCAGTCCAGACCTTGCGCGAGGCCATTGCCGCGTTGTTGCGTGCGCAGCGTGCCGGCGTCCGTCCGGCAACTTCAGCGTTGCGCCAGGTGAATGCCGCTCTGGTCCCATCGGCTGCCTCAAGTCGGCTGGTCTGGGCAAACGCTGGTCCGCGACTGGTGCCGCCCGTGTTGGCGCGCAAACGTGACGCATTGCTGCGCGCGTTGGCCGTCGATGCGGTCGGGCTGCTGACGGGACGCGATGCCACCGCATTGCGCACGTGCGCCCATCCGGATTGCGTCCTGCAATTTGTGGCACGCAATCCCCGGCGGCGATGGTGCTCCGCGGCGCTGTGTGGCAACCGTGCGCGGGTCGCGCGGCACTATCGGCGTGAACGTGACGAACACCTGACACGTTGATGACCAGGAGTCCCACTTCCGTTGTGCCCGTGGCGGTGAGCGCCCCGCGCTGGATGCTGCCCGTGATTTGCAGCGCAGCGTTCCTGGTTTTTGCGCAGACGTTCATGGTGGCGCCATTGCTCCCGCGCCTGGCTGTCATTTTTCACAACCCGGTGGCGTGGGTGGCGCTGGCGATACCGGCTTACGTCATCCCACAGGGTCTGTCGATCCTGTTTGTCGGACCGTGGTCTGACCGGCTCGGGCGGCGCGCGGTGATCCTCGGTTCGTTGCTGCTGTTCACTGCGCTCACTGCCGGCACCGCCACTGCCCGGCACCTCGAGGCGTTCATTGGGTGGCGCATCGCTACCGGTGTCGCAGCCGCCGGCATCGTGCCCATCGGACTCACCCTGATCGGCGATGTGGTGCCGTATCAGCACCGTGGCCGCGCGGTAGGCTGGCTGTTTGGTTCGATTGCCGGCGGCACGGCGACCGGTGCCGCCGTCGGCGCTCTGCTGGAACCGGTGATTGGTTGGCGCAGCCTGTTTCTCGTCGTGGCTGCACTATGCGCGATCGTGGTGGCAGTCGCACTCGCGGCGCGCGCCTTCCCGCACATCAGTCGCCCCGCTCTCACCACTCCGTGGTCTGCCGTGGCGCGCGGCTACGTGAAACTGCTGGAGCTCGCGCGTGCGCGGCGCACGTATGCTTATGTATTGCTTAACGCGATCCTGCAATCGGGGGTGTTTACCTGGCTCGGTGTGTATCTGCATCAACGCTTCGGCTTGGGCGAAACCGGCATCGGTCTGGTGTTGCTTGGTTACGGGGTTCCGGGGCTGCTGTTTGGCCCGGTTATCGGCCGGCTGGCCGACCGCTACGGCCGCGCGCGGATCATCCCCGCTGGTGTGGCCTTGACCGGAGTATGCGCATTGTCGCTGGTGCTGCCACTGCCGCTGATCCTCGTGCAGGTCGTGATCGTGCTGTTGTCGCTGGGGTTTGACCTGACCCAGCCATTGCTTGCGGCGATCGCCACCGACCTGCGTGGCGCCAAGGGGCAGGCGGTAGCGCTGATGGCATTCTCGCTGTTCATCGGGTTTGGCCTGGGGAGCTTGTTGTTCCAACTCGTGCTGGTGTGGGGTTTCGCCGTTGCGCTCAGCGTATTCGGTGGCGTCGCCCTGGCTGCCGCCGCCGTGGCGGTGGTCTTGTTTGCGGCGGAGCACCCACGTGGCTTGGTGGCGGATGCAGACAAGGAACGCGCCTGTTGAATCGCGCAAAGGCGCGCCGTGCCGTGCCCCGTGCACTGGCGCGCGAGCCCGGAGCGGTGCGAACAGCATGTCTGTGCAGATCACTCCGGGAGAGATGCTTGTTGCGTGATGTTGCACACGCGATGCGGCAGAATGCGGGAGAGCAGGTGTAATGGACTCAACCATGCCGAACCTTTCCGCCATCGAGATGGTTGCCGCGGTCCATCGCGGTGCGCTGACGCCGCTTGATACGGTGCGTGCCGCACTGGCGCAGGCTGAGGCGCACACTGAGGTAAATGCCATCCAGGAGCTCTTCAGCGCTGAGGCGCTCGGCGCCGCGGGCGAAATGATGCGGCGTACCGATCTGGCCACGTTGCCATTGGCCGGGTTGCCCATCCTGATCAAGGACAATGTCCCGGTGGCAGGACACCCCATGCGCGACGGCTCGCAGGCCACCAGCTCCGAGCCGGTCGCCACCGATCATGAAGTAGTGCGCCGGTTGCGTGCCGCCGGGGCCATCATCATTGGCGTCACGCGGGTGCCGGAACTATGCATCTGGGCGTCCACCGACTCGGCGTTCGGCATCACCCGCAACCCGTGGAACCTGCAGCACACGCCGGGTGGATCGTCCGGTGGGTCGGCGGCGGCGGTCGCCGCTGGCATTGTGCCGGTCGCGCACGGCAACGACGGCATGGGCTCCATCCGCATTCCGGCGGCGAACACCGGTTTGTTCGGATTCAAGCCTGGCCGTGGCGTGGTGCCAGCGGAGATCGGCAAGGATTCCTGGGGCGGGATGGCCGAAAATGGTCCACTGGCCACCAGCGTTGCCGACGCCGCGCTGGTGCTGTCAGTCATGGCCGAGCGGCCCGCGCTGGCTGAGCTTGTCGAGCCCGCCGCGCCGCTGCGCATCGCCATCGCCGGCAATTCACCGTCGTTCCTGGTGCGCTTGCACCCGAGCTGGCGGCACGCCCTGGACGCCACAGCGGATGCCTTGCGCGAAGACGGCCACCATGTCGAATACACGCGCTTTCCTTACCCGCTGAACCCGATGCCGCTGTT
>CAJDVT010000046.1_pt1 | contig 30503 bp, 25 predicted proteins | sample 7391411 | NCBI WGS metagenome assembly CAJDVT01 (sample SAMEA7055698, study PRJEB34461) | soil metagenome | biome: terrestrial ecosystem; feature: Peninsula; material: soil | place: Antarctica | collected 2016 | reverse complement strand
CCGTGGCAGGTGGCACACGCCGGGACGTCACGTGCGGGCGCGCCGTCCTGGAACAGCTTGGCACCGGCGGGAGAAGGTGTCGCGCTCGTGGTGGTGGGGGCGAATTTCTGGCTGGCAAAGTGCGCCGCAACGTCGCGCATGTCTTGCGGCGACAACGCTGCCGCCATGCCCAACATGATCTGGTTGGCACGCTGGCCGTCCTTGAATGCCTGCAGTTGTGCGGCGATGTATTCGGCATCTTGTCCGGCAAGACTTGGAAATTCCGGAGTGGTGGAATTGCCGTCGAAGCCGTGACAGGCGGCGCACGCAAACGCCTTTTGTGCGCCGGCATCGGCATCGCCGTGTGGCGGGTCTGCAGCGTATGCGGGCAGGCAGGTTCGACCCTTGCTCGGACCAGTTCGCCGCACGCGTGGTGTTCAGGCCCGACATCGCTTTGCGAAGGCGTCGGGAACGAGCGACAACGCCTTGCTGTGCGCATGAAACGGACCAACCACACGCATGAAAATAGCCAGCGCCCACTAACTTGCTAACATGTTAGCATGTGGCTCACGGCATGCCGCCGCCGTCACGTGTGCTGCGTGGCGCGGCATGTCCGGAATTTCGGCAGCGCGTGGCGTGGCAACTTGATCGCGTCGCGCGCGACGAGCGTCAGTTACGTCAAGAGGTGATCCGCCATGCGGTCCATGTCATTGGCACAACGGCAGGCAATAAGCCACGAAGCTGAGTGGCAGCGCGCGATGAGTGAGAGCTTCGTCCCGTGTACGACGCGCGTGCCCGACAACTTCCGCGGCATCGTGACGCACAGTCGTCTGGGCAATCTGGATGTGCACTGGGTTTCCGCTTCCCGCCACCGCGCCGATCGCACCGGCCCTGAGCTCGAGGCGCGCGCTGCGGGATGCATTTTGCTCAACGTGGTCACTGAGGGTTCGGTGCGCGTGAGCCAGGACGGACGCGAAGCGGTGTTGCGTCCCGGGGATTTCGCCATCCATGACGGGTCGCGTCCCTATTCCCTGGTCTTCGACACGGCGTTTGCACAGGTGATCTTTTGCCTGCCGCGCGCGTTGCTGCGCCAACGCATGGGGTGCTTCAACCACTTTACGGCAGTGCGCGTTCCCGGTGATCTGCAGATCGGCCAAGTGGCGTCGCGCTTCATGATCAACGTCGCGCGTTTGCACTGGAGCGACCCGACGAGCACCGAGGCGCAACGGCTTTCGCTGCAAGTGATCGATCTGGTGGCGCTGGCTCTCTCCATGCAGCGCGACACGCCGTTGCGCGAATCGTCAACCACGCATCGGTCAGCCTTGCTGTATCGCGCCAAGGCATTTGTCGAGGCCCATTTGTCCGCGGATCTGAACCCGGCCATGGTGGCGTCTGCGCTCGGCTGCTCGGCACGCTATATCAACAACCTGTTTGCCGATGAAGAAACCACGCTCGGCCGATACGTCATGGAGCGTCGCCTGGACCAGTGTCGACTGGATCTGGCGCGTGACTCCGATCGTCGCCAGGTTGGTGAGATTGCGTACGCTTGGGGGTTTGCCAGCCTCAGTCACTTTTCCCGGAGCTTCAAGGAGCACTTTGGCCTCAGCCCGACGGAGTATCGGGCGCAACCGGGTGCCCGTACTTGAGGCTCAGCCAGGTGTGAGTCGTTGCGGTCGTCTTGCCGTGTCCGGTGCGCCGCAGTCGGCTTCGATCCCGGCAAGCAATCCGTCCACGGCCTGGTAGGTTTCAGCCAGCAAGCGGGCGCCAATACGACTTTCCAGCTCGACGTACGCGGCTTGCAGTTCGTCGGCGATGCTGCTGACCAGCTTGCGACTGCGGGCCGTCAGCGCTACGCGCACGCGGCGTTGGTCATTGGCAAAGCGGGTCTTGGTGATCCAGTCCTTGGCCTCCATGCGCGAGAGTACGCCGGCCAGGCTTGGCGTGGAGATAGTGCACAGATCAGCAATGTGTCGCGATTCCAGTGGCCCATGTTCGTTCAGGGCGCGGATGACTCGCCACTGCTGTTCGGTCAATCCATGCACGGTGAGGATTGGGCGAAACCGCAGCATCATCTTTTCGCGGGCACGCAGCAGCAGCATGGGCAAATTGCGGTAGGCCAGCGGACCGGCAGGCGAAGTGCCGCCGTTGGTTGCTACACGAGTGGGTTTGGTCGGGTCGCGCGACGCGGCGGGCATGCAGTTTCCTTTGGCGGTGAGATGCGTAGCAGTGTCGCGTATTCACGCGTGCCGCCAAAGGCGCGATCGAACCCTGGTGACGTTGCAGGCCCGGACCTACTTGACGTGGGTGGCACAGCGCGGAACAATACTAACATGTTAGCAAGTTGCTGAGTAAGTCCCATGTTCATGCTTGCCGATCACCAGTTCCAGGTAGAGGGTGACGTTCTGCCACGCGATACCGATGCGGCAACGATGCGCGCGTTGCTCGCCACGAATCCACGCTTTCGCGCGCCGGTGGCCGGAGCCGTCTATGGCACGCTGCTGAATGATCGCGTCACGCTCGAGTCCATGGGCGAGGCGCTTGCGCAGCCGCCGTACAACGCGCCACCCAAGGCGCCGATCCTGTATCTGCGACCGCGCAATACCTGGTCCGGCCACGGTTCACGCATTGCCGTGCCGGATGCAGAACCGGGCGTGGCCGTGGGCGGCTCGTTGGGTATCGTCATCGGGCACCCTGGCGTGCACGTTGGGGTGGCCGAGGCCATGGATATCGTCGCCGGGTATACGACGCTCGGAGATTTGTGCATTCCTCACGAAAGCGTGTATCGCCCGGCGGTGCCCCTGCGCGCACGTGATGGTTTCTGCGTCATCGGTCCGGCACTGGTGGCCAAGCGGCACCTGATCAATCCGGAGGCGGTGCGGATTTCCATCACGGTAAACGGGCAACCGACGTTCGTGACGACGACCGCAGCGTGCATCCGCGGTGTGGCGCAACTGCTTGCGGACGTGACTGAGTTCATGACGTTGCTGCCCGGGGACATAGTGACGCTTGGAGCGCCGCACGGTGTACCGATTGCACACGCCGGTGATGCCGTGCAGGTGCGCATTGCCGATTGGGAGCCGCTGGCATTTTCGCTGCATGCAGAAGACGCCGTTGCGGCGCAGGCACGATCATGAAACGTGGACGCGTCGCCTACGCCGGGGCCATTCATACCGCCTATCCCGATGCGCACGGTGTGCGGCTTGCCGATGGGCGAATTTGCCGAGAGACCGACGTCGTGTGGTTGCCGCCGGTAGAAGTGGGCACGCTGTTCGCGCTTGGACTCAACTATGCCGAACATGCCAAGGAGTTGAGCTTCGGCAAACAGACGCAGCCGTTGGTGTTCATGAAGGGCCCGAATGCACTCCTGGGCCATCGTGGCGTGACGCGCCGTCCGGATGGCGTAGTCAACATGCACTACGAGTGCGAATTGGCGGTGGTCATCGGACGTCCGGCCAAGGGCGTTGCCGTGGCTGACGCCATGCAGCACGTCGCCGGTTTCACGATCGCGAATGATTACACCATTCGTGACTATCTCGAAAATTACTATCGGCCGAACTTTCGTACCAAGAATCGTGATGGGGCGACCGTACTGGGGCCGTGGTTCGTGGATGCGCAAGATGTACCCGAATATGACGCGCTTGAGCTCAGGACCTGCGTCAACGGTCAGGAAACCCAGCGTGGCAACACGCGTGACATGGTTACCAAGGTGCCTGAACTTGTCGCTTACCTGAGCAGCTTCATGACCCTGGCGCCGGGCGACGTCATCTTGACGGGTACGCCCAAAGGCGTGGTCAACGTCAACGTTGGTGATGAAATTACTTGCGAGATCGGTGATCTTGGTCGGCTGGTCAATACCATTGGCAGCGACGCGGACTTTCGGCGGCACTGAACGGGGAGCTCTGGCGATGCGCATCGAACACCTGATCGACGGCAAGTCGGTTACCAGCGCGGACTACTTTGAAACCATCAACCCGGCCACGCAGGAGGTGCTGGCGGAGGTGGCACGTGGTGGCGCTGCGGAAGTGGATCAGGCCGTCCAGGCGGCCAAAGCGGCGTTTCCGGCCTGGGCCGGACGCCCTGCAAAAGAGCGTGCGACGCTGCTGCACAATCTTGCCGAGCTGATCCGCAAGCACGTACCCGAGCTGGCGGAAACCGAGAGCCGTGATACCGGACAAGTTATCGCGCAAACGCGCGATGCACTGGTGCCGCGCGCGGCCTACAACTTCGACTACTTCGCCGAAATGTGCACGCGCGTCAACGGCCATTCCTACCCCACCGAAACGCACCTCAACTACACCTTGTATCACCCTGTCGGCGTGTGCGCGCTGGTTTCACCGTGGAACGTGCCATTCATGACGGCGACGTGGAAGACAGCGCCGTGTCTGGCGTTTGGGAATACCGCGGTACTCAAGATGAGCGAGCTGTCACCAATGACCGCGTCGCGTCTCGGCGCGTTGGCACTGGAAGCGGGCATCCCGCCGGGTGTGTTCAACGTCGTCCACGGTTATGGCAATGAAGCCGGCGAAGCGCTGACGTCGCACCCGGATGTGCGCGCCGTCTCGTTCACCGGCTCCACGGTCACCGGCAATCACATTGTGAAGGCGGCCGGGTTGAAAAAGTTTTCCATGGAGCTGGGCGGCAAGTCGCCGTTCGTGGTCTTTGCCGATGCCGATTTCGAGCGCGCGCTGGATGCTGCCATCTTCATGATTTTTTCCAACAATGGCGAGCGCTGTACGGCCGGCTCGCGCATCCTGGTGGAACGCTCGATCTACCCGAAGTTTGTCGAGCGCTTCGTCGAGCGCGCCAAACGGCTGGCTGTCAGGATCGGCGACCCGCTGGACCACGGCACCATCGTCGGCCCCATGATCAGCAAGGATCATCTCGCCAAGGTGCGCAGCTATATCACGCTCGGGTCGCAGGAAGGGGCGACGCTTGCCTGCGGCGGGTTGGAGGTGCCGGCACTGCCGGCGGCGCTGCGCCACGGGAACTATGTGGCGCCTACGGTGTTTGTCGATGTCGACAATCGGATGCGCATTGCCCAGGAAGAAATCTTCGGCCCAGTTGCCTGTGTCATCCCGTTCGATAGTGAGGCCGAAGCCATTCATCTGGCCAACGATGTCGCCTATGGCCTTTCCAGCTACGTGTGGACCGAAAGCACCGGACGCGCACTGCGCGTGGCCGCGGCGATCGAGGCGGGCATGTGCTTCGTCAACAGCCAGAACGTCCGCGACTTGCGCCAACCGTTTGGCGGGACCAAGGCGTCGGGCACCGGGCGGGAAGGCGGGAGCTGGAGTTACGAGGTGTTCCTTGAACCCAAGAATGTGGCGATATCGCTGGGTTCGCATCGTATCCCGCGCTGGGGCGCGTGAGCGTGGGCCGCATGGCGATGAACCTGCGAAATAACCGGAGCGCGGCATGGGCAAACTAGCGTTGGCGGCAAAGATCACGCACGTGCCATCGATGTATCTGTCGGAGTTCGACGGCCCGAACCAGGGCTGTCGGCAGGCGGCCATTGACGGCCACCACGAGATCAGCCGGCGGTGCCGCGAGCTGGGCGTCGATACGCTTGTCGTGTTCGACGTGCACTGGATGGTCAACAGCGAGTATCACATCAATTGCGCGCCAGCGTTCAAAGCCGTGTACACCAGCAACGAGCTGCCGCACTTCATCAAGAACATGCCCTATGAATACGCGGGGAACACCGAGCTTGGCGATGCCATCGCGGCGGCCGCCAATGCCGCCGGCGTGAAAGCACGTGCGCACAGCGACACCAGTCTCGAGCTGGAATACGGCACGCTGGTGCCTATGCGTTACATGAACTCAGATCACCATTTCAAGGTGGTTTCAATCGCCGGATGGTGTGCCTGGCATGACCTGCCGACCAGCGCCCGCTTCGGGCGCGCCGTGCGCGAGGCGATTGAAAAACACTATGACGGCACGGTCGCGATCCTGGCCAGTGGTTCTCTAAGTCATCATTTTGCCAACAACGGCACGGCACCCGACTTCATGCACAAGGTGTGGGACCCGTTCCTCGAGGAAGTCGACCGGCACGTCGTTTCCCTGTGGGAGCAAGGTCGCTGGGAAACGTTCTGCCGCATGCTGCCGATGTACAACGAAAAATGTTGGGGCGAAGGCGGCATGCACGACACCGCCATGCTGCTCGGAGCGCTTGGCTGGGAAGGCTATACCGGCAAGGCGGAAGTTGTGACGCCTTATTTCGGCAGTTCCGGAACCGGGCAGATCAACGTCATCCTGCCGGTTTTGCCCTTGCCCGCCTGATACGGAGAGTCCCATGCCACACGTGCGTATTGAATACAGCGCCAATCTCGATGCCAGCGGGCGTATCGATGCGTTGTGCCAGGCGTTGGCGCAGTGCGTGGATGCGATCCAGGACGACACGCGCAAGGTCTACCCGACCGGCGGCATTCGCGTGCGCGCGTTGCGTTGCGAGCATTACTGCATTGCCGACGGCACGCTGGATGCGGCGTTCGTGCATGTCAGTTTGAAAGTCGGCCAGGGCCGCAGCGAGGCCGTGCGCCGTGCCACCGGTGATGCCTTGCTGGAGGTGCTCAGGGTCCATTTTGCCGACGTGTTTGCGCAACGTGGTCTGGCGTTGTCGGTCGAGATCAATCAATTCAATGAACTGGGTACGTGGAAGCACAACAACCTTCACGCGCGCCTCAAGGCCAGACAGGAGCAGGGGTTGTGATGGAGCAGGCATTGATGCAGGAATTGGCGGCAAAACTCGACCACGCGGAGAAATCGCGCACGCAGTTGCGGCATTTTTCCGCGGCGCACCCGGACATGACCGTCGCCGACGGCTACGGTATCCAGCGCGAATGGGTGAAGCTGAAGCTGGCTGCGGGACATGTCATCAAGGGGCGCAAGATTGGTCTGACGTCGCGGGCAATGCAGCAGTCCTCGCAAATTGACGAACCGGATTACGCGCCGCTGCTGGACAGCTTTTTCTTCGCGCCGGGCGATATTCCCATCGACCGTTTCATTGCGCCGCGGCTGGAGGTCGAGCTGGCCTTCATCCTCAACCGGCCGCTGGAAGGACCGGGCGTGACGCTTTTCGACGTGCTCGAGGCGACTGCGTACGTCACCCCGGCGCTTGAGATCATTGACTCACGCATCGAACAGTTTGACCGCGATACCAAGGCGCCGCGCAAGGTGTATGACACGATTTCCGATTTTGCCGCGTGTGCCGGCATCGTCACCGGTGGGCGCCCGGTACGTCCGCTGGACATTGACTTGCGCTGGGCCGGCGCCCTTTTGTATCAGAACGGCTCCCTCGAGCGCACCGGTCTTGCCGCCGCCGTGCTCGGCCATCCGGCCACCGGTGTGGCGTGGCTGGCCAACAAGATCGCGCCGTACGGCGAACGCCTCAACGCGAACGACGTCATCCTCGCCGGTTCGTTTACCAGCCCGGTGTATGTGCAGGCTGGTGACACGTTTTACGTTGATTACGGCACGCTCGGCGGTATTCCGCTGCATTTCGTCTGAAGCTGCCACCAACTTATCTGCGGAGATGTACATGAAGCTTCCGGAAAATTCTTTCAAACGGGCGCTGGTCGCGGGACGGCCGCAATTTGGCTTGTGGGCCGCGCTGGCAGACCCGTATGTAACCGAAGTTCTGGCAACCGCCGGCTTTGACTGGCTGCTCATCGACAACGAGCATGCGCCGAATGATTTGCGCAGTACCTTGGGCCAATTGCAGGCAGTGGCGCCGTATCCCACGCATCCGATCGTGCGCCCGGCCAACAGTGACCGGGCGCTGATCAAGCGTTTGCTCGACATTGGTACGCAGACGCTGCTGGTGCCGATGATCGACACCGCCGAGCAGGCCGCCGACGTGGTGGCGGCCACGCGCTACCCGCCGCACGGTGTGCGTGGCGTCGGCAGTTCGCTGGCGCGTGCTTCGCGCTGGAACCATGTGCCTGATTACCTGGCGACGGCTGCGTCCGAGCTGTGCGTGCTGGTGCAGGTGGAAACCGTGACTGGAATGGCCAACCTCGCGGAGATCGTGAACGTGGATGGCGTTGACGGGGTGTTTTTCGGGCCGGCGGATCTGAGCGCCTCCATGGGCCTGCTGGGCAAGGCAGGTGATCCGACGGTGCGCGACGCCGTCCTCGGCGGCATTCGCACCGTCTGCGCGGCGCACAAGGCGGCCGGCATACTGACTTCCGATCAAGACCTGGCCCGCGCCTACCTCGATGCCGGCGCGTTGTTTGTGGCGGTAGGTACGGACATCGGCATTCTGGGGGCGGCTGCAACGAAGCTGAAAGACGCCTTTGTTGGCGCTACGCGCGTGGTGAAGAATCCATAGCTGCCGGCTGTTTTCCAGCGGTGCGGGTCAGTCAGCGCCGCGCTCGGACTCCACCTGTTCCGCCGCCTCACCAAGCAATGCGGCGGCAACCTCCCCAAGTTGCAGCACGCAGGTCTCCATCTCCGCGCGGCGGGTGCGGAAGCTCAGTACGCAGACCCTGCCAATAAAGCGCTCGCCGGCCAGGGCGCCGGTCACCATGATCTGGCCGCGGCGGGTAACGCGCTCCATCAGGGCACGCGTTGCCGCGTTCTGTGCCTGTAGTGAGCGCAGTGCAGGGCTCTCCAGGTGGAACGCAAACAGCGAAAGTTGCGGCATGGCGTCCATCACGACGCCGGGAATGCGTGCCACCTGTTCGGCCGCCCAGACGGCCAGTTCGCGCTTTTCGGCCAGAGCTGCGCGGTAGCGCGCGGTACCGAAAAACTTCAGCGTCAGCCAGATGCGCAAGCCGGGAAAACCCCGGGACAGTTCCGGGCCGTATTGCGCTGGATCGTAGAACTCATTCTGGTTGTCCGGCAGGTAGCCAGCGGTGGATGAGTGCAGCGCGCGCAGCGCCTCGCCATCGCGTACCAGCAAGGCACCGGTTCCGTAGGGCATGAACAGACCCTTGTGTGGGTCAAGCGTAAGCGAATCGGCGCGCGGCAGACCGTCGAGCAGCGGGCGCAGTGCGGGCACCATGTGGAAGAAGCCGCCGTAGGCGCCGTCGACGTGGTGCCACAGCTGTTCGCGCGCGGCGACGTCGGCCACCGCATTGAGCGGATCGACCGCGCCGGTGTTGGTGGTGCCGGCGGTGGAGAACACCATGAACGGTTTCAAGCCCTCGGCACGATCAGCGGCGATCGCCCGCTCCAGTTCGTCCACGCGCAGGCGGAAGGCTGGATCCACGTCAATGACGCGCACGCGGTCGTGGGCGATGCCGGCGAGTCTCGCGGCTTTTTCGATGCAGTGATGCGCTTGCGATGACACGTACAGGGTGCCCGGCCGGATGTCGTTGCCCAACAGTTTTTCGCGGGCACAGGCAATGGCGTTGAATATCGCCATCGAGCCGCCAGTGGTGAACAGTCCGCGGGCAGTTGGCGGAAATTGCATCCAGTCGCGCAACCAGTCGAGCGCGTTGGCTTCGAGCTGCACCAGCGCGGGCGCCGCCTGCCAGATGCCGGTGTAGCGATTGGCGGTGTTGGCGATGAAGTCGGCCAGCGCTGCCGGATAAATGCCGCCGCCCGGAATGTAGGCGAGGTAACCCGGCGCCGGCGTGCCGAACGAGCGCGGGATCCACTCGGCGAACAACGGCTCGAGGAGCGACTCCAGCGCCGTGCCCTGCTCGGGCGCGCTTTCGCGCAAGGATCGACACAGCGCTTCGATATCGGTGTAATCGCCGCGAATCGGCGCGTCCGCCAGCGCGGCCAGGTGCGCCACGGAGCGCGTCACCACGGCCTCACCCATCGCCTGCATGGTGGCGGGCGACAAATCCAGGTTCGCCAGATCATCGCTTGTGTTGTCCCTCACCGCGCTACCCCCTTTCTGCAAATGGATGTCGCCGGAGATCGCGATGACGGCTGCGGCCATATGACCGGGTCGCGGGAGTCGTCGGGGTCTGCGGAATGCGGTGGAGCATAACCCAGCGCGGCAATGCGCCGTTCGGCTGGGCGTGTCAGGAGGCCATGGCTGCGCGCAGGCTGAACCGCCGGGTCGCGAGGCTGTCAGAGGCGCGCCTCGTCGCTTGTCCGCGTTGGACCAGCGACGTGTTTCGACGGCGTTTGTCGGCAGCCGTCAATCCACGCGCAGTGGCTCGCCGACATCAGCGAGATACGTCAACTGGCCGTCCAGAATCCTCGCGGGGCCGGTGTAGGGGTGAGGATTGCTGTGCTTGGCATCGATGATGTGGATGACCTCGATGCCGCGCACGCTCAGCACGTCCGAGATCATCGAGCGATGGCAGCGCCACCACACTGCCTCAGCGCACATGATTGCGGTACGCCGACCGCTGCCGTAGGCAAGCAGCTCGTCCAGGCCTTCGCTGAACTCCGCAGTAGCCATGTAGTCGGCATAGCCGCGAAAGGAGGCGTTGCGCCAGGCGGTGTTTGGCGAATCGCGCAGCACGCGGCGGCGCCCACCCAGCTTGGGTAACCATTGGTAGGCGATGCCGTGCGCTGGCACGCTGATCGCCAGCGCTTCGCGATGAAAGTGCGGGTAGCGGCGTGAGCCCGGAAAGCTGCGCACATCGGCCAGTGCTTCGATGGCGTACGTGTCGAGCAGCTCGAGGAACTCCTCCAGTGTGCGAGTCGAGTGGCCGATGGTCCAGATGGTCTGCACGCGATCGCGGGCATCATGCGTGGCTTGATCAGTGTTCAATGCTCATTCGACCTTGTGCAGCGCTGCGCCCTTGTGCAGCGCAATGTGATCCGTCTTGTCGCTCTTGATCTCGTACTGCGGATCGTCTTCGCTGCACCGGTGCGTGTGGCCCTTGTAGTTGGTGTCGCTGGTGTGCACCTTGGTAATCTTGCCGCTGACTTGACCGGCCTCGGAATTCCAGCGCACATGGTCGCCAACTTTGAACGCGTGGCTCATGATGCATTCTCCACATGGATGATCGCGACACTGCAGCAGATTGCCTGTGCAAGCAGAGTGGAAAGGAGATGCAGGCGGCGTGCAAGACCGCTGTGGTTGGGACTGTGGGTCATATGGCACGGCGCAGCCAAGCGCACGCAGTTTGCGCTGGTCGTGGTGTTCAACCCAGACGCAGCAGCTTGCGTACCGCAGCCAGATTGCGCCGGCTGACTTCCGGAGTGATGTCCGTGCCGTCCAGGCGGGCCAGTACACGCCCGTCGACCAGGGTCTTCAGTCCGAGCAGTCGCGTCGGCGGTACCAGGCAATTGCGATGCAGGCGTATCAGATGTTCCGGGTAGGCCTCTTCCAGTTGGCGCAGTGACTCTTCGATGAGCAGTTCGCCAGCGCGATGATGCACGACGACGTACTTTTCTTCGGCAAGCAGGCAGATCACGTCGTCCAGTGCGACCCGTATCTCCTCGCCGCGCAGGCGACCGCGCAGATAAATCGGCATGTTGGCGACCGCATCAGCCTGCCGCCGTTGGGTACGGACAAGCGCTTCGCGCAAGCGCTCAAGGCGCACCGGCTTGAGCAGATAGTCGACAGCGCCCAGGTCAAACGCCTCCAGCGCGTGGGTTTCGTAGGCGGTGCAGAAAATTACCTGTGGGCGTGTGCGCCCGGCCAGGCGCTTGGCCAGGACCACGCCATCCATGCCGGGCATGTTGATGTCCAGCAGCAGGACATCCGGCTGCGCTGCATTGATGGCAGTGAACGCCGCTTCACCGTCGCCGACCGAGCCGGCGAGCTCCACATCGGCGCATTCGCCGAGCAACGCTGCGAGGCGCGCGCGGGCCAGCGGTTCATCGTCGACAATCAGCACGCGCATCATGCGCCTTGCCCTGGCAGGTGCAGTACCACAACAAACTGCGTGCCTTGTGGGCCGGCTTCCACCGTGGCGTTTGGGCCATAGCGATAGCCGACGCGTTGGCGCACGCTATCCAGTCCGTGGCTGTTGCCGGGGATTGGCGGTGTGTCCGGCAGCGGGTTGCGAATCTCGATGCAGATGCCAGTGCCTTCGCGGTAACCACGTAATGTCACCTCGCCGCCGCCACGCAGGGGCTGGATACCGTGGCGCACAGCGTTTTCCACGAGTGGTTGCAACAGCAGGCGCGGCAACGGGAAAGTCGCGGGCAGAGCATCCAGCTCGCGCTTGATATGCAGGCGTGCGCCGAGGCGCAACTGTTCAATCGCCAGATAGCGCTCGACCAACGCCAACTCCTCGCCCAGTGTTCCGTCGCCCTGGTTGTGCTGGCCCAGCGCAGCGCGAAACAGCTCGCACAAATCTTCCACCGTGCGCTCGGCCGCAGTGGGATCGACGCGAATCAGCGCCGCGACCGTGTTCATGCTGTTGAACAGGAAGTGCGGCCGGATGCGCGCCTGCAAAGCTTCCACCTCTGCCCGCGTCACCGCCGCAAGTCGCGCCTGCCACTGCGCCAGCACGTAAAAATAGCGCAGCATGGCCGCACCCAACAGCCCGGCAATCACCACGTTGTCGCGCACGAACCCGGCCGAGCGGGTGTTCAGCAGGCCCATCTGCATCGCGCCATCGAGCCACGCGGCCATGAGGCTGGCCAGCAGCACGATCATCACCATCACCAGCCACACCCCGAAATATGGCAGGCGACCGGGTAGCCGCAGCAGCGCCGACCGCAACTTGCACAATGCCACCGTGACCACCAGCGCCAGCCACGTCACAAACAGCATGCTCACGCTGTAGGTTGGCCAGTCGCGCCCGGCATCGCGCGCCAGCCACATTACCGTCACCGTCAGCGCACCCACGACAAACAGCGCGAACAATGCCGGCAGGTCGCAGAAGTTCGGTAGCGGGCTGTGTTCGCCCTGCTCGTGCGCGTTGGGGAATGGTGAGGCAGGTGGCATACGGCAAGTATGCCGCAGCGCGTGAGCTGCGTTACGTGTCGCGCTGGTGCCGCAGCAGATGGTTGCCCTCACCTCCGTTTGCCGTGCGCCGGTGCAGCACAACCGCTGGGGACGGGCGGGCACTGTCTGGGGGCTTTCGGCGTTTGGCTTCTCGTGGCGAGCAACAGCACAGCGGCGGGCCGTGCCCACCTTCCCGGTGCGCGTCCAACCCGACGCTCAACGCAAGCGCAATCCCAGCCACGCACGTAGATCGGCGATCTCCTCTGCGCAGACCGCGTGTGCCATCGGGTAGGTGTGCCAGTCGACGGTGTAACCCAATGCCAACAGCAGATCGCGTGATTCGGCGCCGCGTGGCATGGGCACCACGGCATCAGCAGTGCCGTGGCCCCAGAAGATCGGCGTGGCGGCGTTGGCGGCGTGGCGTTCGGCGGCCAACGTGGGATGGATCGGCACATAGGTCGACAGCGCGACGATGCCGCCCAGCGTCTGCGCATGGCGCAGCCCGGCCGCCAGCGCAATGGCGCCGCCTTGCGAGAAACCGGCCAGCACGACGTGCTTGCTGGGCACGCCGCGTTCGTGCTCACGCGCGATGAGCGTTTCCACCGCGGCGATGGAAGCGCGAACGCCGGCTTCGTCCTGGCGCGCCACCAGATCGACAGCGGCGATGTCGTACCACGCACGCATCGGCATACCGCCATTGATCGTGACCGGCTGCACCGGCGCGTGCGGAAACACGAAGCGCAGCGCCGGCCACGCCGGGTCCACCAACTGCGGCACGATGGGCGCGAAGTCGTTGCCGTCGGCGCCCAACCCGTGCAGCCAGATCACGCTGTGGGTTGGGTTGACGGCGGTTTCGTGTTCAACGCTGGGAAGGATCATCGGCTACTCGCATGGAAGTCAGTGTGCACCAGCGTGCGGCAGCGCCCGTGCGGCTCTCGTCAAAGCTGCGGAATTGTCCATCACACATCCGGCTGCAGCCCACTCATTGCCCGGGATGATAAACGCGTTCAGTATGTCCCTCGAGTTGTTCCGGCCAGAAGTACACCGTGCGCAAGTTGCCGGTGGTATAGCGCTCGGCCTCGTCATTGAAGTGCGGTGAATCCGGATGGCCGCTTTCGCCGCCGGCAGTGATGGCGCGCGCGCTGACTTTCGGGCCGAACGCCACGGCCGCCACGAAGCTGTTCCCGCTGGTGCCGTAATAGCGTTTGGTGCCCGGCCAGCGGTGCGCGCCGAACGAGGCCAGCGAGCCCCAACGCGAGGACACGAACGGCACGGGGATGCTCGGCTTGCTGTCGTCGAATTTCTGCACGATGTCGCCGTTGATGCGCTGGAAGCGGTTGATCTCGCCCCACGCCACGCCCCAGCTGCCAAAGTCCTGCTGTAGCCGATCGGAGGCTTCGACCAGGGCGTTGAGCCGCGCCTTGGCGCCGGCGTTCCCGGCCATCCTGTCGTAGACCGACAGGCCTTCGGCGGTATCGGCCTTGCTTACTTCGTCCCACAGCGTGTCGCCCCAGAACACAGCCAAAGACGTCGGCATCGAGGCGATGCCCCAGCGGTAGTCCCAGTCGCGCAGCATCTGTACCTGCCCGGCAAGCTTTGCCCGCAGCGGGTCGTTGCCCGGCAGCGCGTCGTAGTCGGCGATCAGGATCGGCAACTGCCGCGCGAACGCGGGCAGGTACGAGTCGAACGCCGCGGTGATCAGCGACGGCAGGGTCACGTTCTTGATCCCCGTGAGCAGACGCGTGGCGTGCAGGCCGCGTGGGTTCTCGCCGAACGTGTCCATGTAACGCGGGTAGTTGGCTTTCTTCGGGCTGTACTGACCGGCTGCGGACCACGGCCAGTTGTTGGTGTTGAAGGTCCAGCCGTTGGGCGGATTCACCACCTGCGGGAGCTGGTCCAGCGGGGTCAGGCCCTGCCAGTCGGTGGCCGGGTCGCTGCCGTCGACCGGCTTGGTGTAGTCGAAGCGGTTGTCGCGCTTGGGCACGAACTGCGGCAGCAGGAAGGCGATCTCGCCCTTGTCGTCGGCAAACAAGGTGTTGTTGGACGAGTTGGCCTTCAACTCGGCGACTTGCATGTAGCTGGCGTAGTCACTGGCCTTGGTGCGCAGCCAGCTTTGTTCCAGCGCCGCCATGGGCTTGTTCATCAACGCGGTGGCAATCCATTTGCCGTCGGCGGCGCGCACGATCGGGCCGTGATGGGTGGCCCACGTGGTGAACGTGCGCGTCGCCAGCGAGCCATCGGCCGCGCGGTACGGCACGCTGATCTGGCGCGTGGCGACCGGTCGTAGTGCCTTCCCGTAGCGATAAAACAGGCGATCGCCCTGATGCACGATGGTCTCGGCAAATTCGTCAATGACATCGACGCCGGTGGAGGTGTGCATCCAGCCGATGTGATGATTGAACCCCTGATAGATGAAAAACTGGCCCCAGGTAACTGCGCCGTATGCATCGAGCCCGGCGTCACTGGTCATCTGCAGCTCGGAGCGGAAAAAGAACGAGGTGTGCGGGTTGATCAGCAGCAGCGCATGGCCGTCAACCGTGAGTTTTGGCGCGATGGCGATGCCGTTGGACCCGGTTGGCTCGCGCCAGCTTGCCGGCGGCTCGACGCTGGCGACGGTCTGCGGATCGTGGCCGTAGAACGCGGCAAGTTGTGGCAGCGACACGCTTTCAATGTCGCCACCGATGCTGCCTTCGGAAAAGCTCAGCGCCATCCACGGTTCGAAATGGTGGATGACGCGCGGCTGCACCTGCGTATGCGTGGCTAGGTAATAATTGAGCCCTTCCGCCCAACTGTTCATCAGGGCCTTGAGCCAGGCCGGGCTCTTGGCGTATTGCGCCTTCAGCTCGACCGGGTCGATGAACAACTTCATGCGCAAGTCTTGCCAGACGGCGGACTGACCCTCGGCCTCGGCCAGCCGGCCCAGCGCGTTGAGGTAGTTGGTTTCCACGCGGTTGAAGTCGTCCTCGGCCTGCGCGTAGGCCATGCCGAAGACCGCATCGGCGTCGGTCTTGCCGTGCACGTGGGCAATGCCCCAGTCGTCGCGAGTGATCGTTACCGCCTGCGCTTCGTGTTGCCAGCGTGCGTGTTCGGCGGGTTGCGCGGCGGTTGATGTTTGCGCGCTGGCAGCGAGGCTGAGCGCCAGCAGTGGCGCCAGTTCAAGCGCGCGCGTCAGCCAACGTGGATTCTTTGCAACGCCTGCGAGTCTCGGCATTCCCATCCCCTGAGTGTCATTGGTTACGCGGGCCGTGGTGGCGCCCGGGGCGTACCCGGCGCCACCATGCCAGCGCGTCGTGGCGACGGCTTTCAGCCACCCTAACAGGATCGGCATGCGGGCGATCTGCCTGCCGTGGTGCATCGTCGTGCGCTCTGGTTGCGGGGCGTGGTCTGGAGAGGCCGGCAGCAAGGCCGGGCGCGTACCCCTGACTTCCGGCACGGTGCCAGCGCGGTGCGGGCGCGCCACGTTATGCTCGGACTTTTATGCGGGGACTTGTCATGCGTCGATTGTTGCTTGCCGGATTCGTTGCCCTGGTCCTGCCGATGGTCGCGATCGCGGCCACGCCACCGGCCACGACGACCCTCGATCTGGAAACCATCATGGCCAATCCGGACTGGATCGGGCAGGCGGTGGAAGCACCGTATTGGAGTGTGGACGGGAGTCAGCTGTATTACTCGCTGAAACGCGACGGCAGCCCGGTACGTGATCTCTATCGCGTTGACCCGGCCAGTGGCCAGAACACGCGGCTGGATGCGGCGGCGATGGCGCAGGCCGAGGGCCCGGCGGTGTTTGATCGAACCCATCGGCAGGCGGCGTTTATCCTGCACGGTGATGTTTTTCTGCGCGACCTCACCAGTGGCAAGCGCGTGCAAGTTACGCGCACGCCGCAGAAGGAAACCGCGCTGCAGTTTTCTGCCAATGGGCGGGCGTTGCAATATCGCGATGGCAACGACTGGTACAGCTACGACATCGCCGGCGCGGTAAGCGCACCGGTGGCCGTGCTGAAGTTTGCGGATGATCCGCTGGAGAAGAAACCTGACGCGCTGGGCGAGGAGCAACTGAAGATTTTCTCCACGCTGCGCGAGATCAAGGCCGACAAGCAGGCATTGCGCGAGCACAGCAAAATGTTGGGCGCAGCCGATCCGAGCCGCGCGCCGCAGCCGTTCTGGCTGGGTGACAAGATCAAGCTGCTGGATGCGGAGCTGTCGCCCGATGGCCGCTGGCTGCTGCTGGTCACCGTGGCAAAGGACCATGCTGACGGCAAGGCGCCGCAAGTCACGCACTACGTCACCGAATCCGGTTACGCCGAGCAGCAGGACGCACGGGTCTATGTCGGGCGCAATGACTCTGCGCCGCAAGCGCTGCTGCTGCTGGATCTGACGGCGCATGCCGCCTTTCCGCTGGCGACCGACGGCCTGCCCGGCATCAAGGACGATCCCCTCCACGAACTGCGTGCCAAGACCGTCGCCGCGTTGCAAAAGGCCGGCAAGTCCGAACAGGCGAAAGCCTTGAAGGCACCCGACGTGCGACCGGTGACGGTGTCCGACGGGCAGGGTCACAACGGTATCGTGTGGAGCGACGACGGCCGCAACGTGGCTGTGCAATTGCGTGCGATCGACAACAAGGATCGCTGGACCACGAGCGTGGATTTAGCCAGGCACGCGCTGGTCAATCAGTATCGACTCTCAGATTCGGCGTGGATCAACTGGAACTTCAATGATTTTGGCTGGCTGCATGATGGTCACACGTTGTGGTACCTGAGCGAACAGAGCGGCTACTCCCAGCTTTACACCAAGCCGCTCGGCGGCAAGGCGACCGCGCTGACCTCCGGCAAATTCGAAGTCAGCCATCCGCGGCTGAGTGAGGACGGCCAGTGGTTCTATCTGCGCAGCAATCAAGTGGCGCCCTACAGCTACGACGTGTACCGCGTGCCTGCCGCCGGTGGCGCGCTGAGCCGGCTGACAAACTATCAAGGCATGGACGAGTTCGTGCTCTCGCCCGACGGCACCCGGCTCGCCGTGCTGCATTCCTCGCCCTACGTGCGGTCCCAATTGGCCGTGCAGCCGGCAGCAGGCGGCACACCGCGTGAGCTGACGAATACCATGCAAACTGCGTTCACCGCGCACGCATGGATTGCGCCGAAGATTGTTCCCGTGCCTGCCGGCACGATCTGGGCGAAGTACTACGGACCGGCGAGCGAGTCGAGCGCGGCCACCGCACCCAGGCCTGCCGTCATCTTTGTGCATGGCGCGGGTTACCTGCAAAACGTCACGCTGTCGTGGTCGAATTATTTCCGCGAGCAGATGTTCCACAACCTGCTCGTGCAGCAGGGTTTCGTGGTTCTGGACATGGATTACCGTGCCTCCGAAGGTTACGGCCGGGCATGGCGTACCGCGATTTACCGCCAGATGGGCCACCCGGAACTGGAGGATTTGCTGGACGGCAAGGCATGGCTGGTCAAGTATCACCATGTCGACCCGCAGCGCGTGGGCATCTATGGCGGAAGCTACGGCGGCTTCATGACCGAGATGGCTCTGCTTTCATCGAGCTGCACAAGAAAAACTTCTGGCTGTCGCTGTATCCGCTGGAACGTCACGGCTTCGTGCACGCCGACTCGTGGTACGACGAGTACCGGCGCATTGACGAGCTGTTCACCAGGTATCTGCGGGCGGCGCCGGTGACCCCGGTCCACTGACGGGGCGCGGGCGGTGCGAGCGGGGGCGCCGCAGAAAAGTTGCCGCAAAAAGAACGGGGCATACAGCGCTTGCGCGGTGTATGCCCCGGTTTGCCGCAGCGCCCAGCTTCAGGCGCCTGTATGCGTGTGCGTGAACTCAGTGCAGCGGTGCGAGCTTGACGTCCTTCATCTTCAGCGCCTGGGCGACGTCGAACATCGCCTGGTTGAGGATCTTGTGCCGCGTCGATGTCCTGCATCACCTTGACATGAATGTCGTGTGACAGCGCCTTGTCGAACAGGTAGCCGGACCACCATGTGCCGTCCGGTACCGTACCGGCACTGACCAACGTGCTGGCCAGCTTGGCACCCTTCAGGTCAGCCGGTGCTGCCGGCAGGGTAACGCCGGCTTCCGTGGCACGCTTCAGACCGGCCTTGACCGCGAAAGTCATGCCGTTGACGAAGTCGGTCACGTTTTTCTCGCCGTACTGCTTGGTCAGCTTGGCAACTTCAGCGTTGACGGTCTCCTCGCCGAGCATCGAGACCAGCGCCGTCGAAAAGCTGAAATCAGCTGCGCCACCACCGGCCTTGACCAGTGCGGCGGTCACGTCCAGAGCAGGTGCGCCGTTGTAAGTGGGACCGCCAAACCAGTTCATTGCAGAGGCGGTCGCCGCCTGGCTGGGCGCAGCCGGAGCAGCCGTCTGGGCCTGCGCTACGGTAGCCGCGCCGAAACTGAGTGCGATGGCGAGGGCAAATACAGTCTTGTTCATGAACGATGTCTCCTCAAGGAATGCCAAAACACGGGTCAAGCGAACCACTGCGGTTGCCCGCCCTCGCCACATGTGATGCGACTCCCCACTTGAGGTTCCCCCGCGTCCTGCCGGCGTCGGATTCAGGCGCAAGCCGGCGCCGCGGGAACCTGATTTACCCCACTGCATCGAATCGTTGACCGGACCCCACGCGGAGAGCTTCCGAACATGCTAGATGGCCATCTACCTGCGGCGCCAGCCTGCCCGCTTGCGGAAGCACCGCTTCAGCCGACTGCGCGCCCGTCGCGCGCCGAGGCCGAGGCGGCGGTACGCACGCTGATTCGCTGGGCTGGCGATGAGCCTGCCCGTGAGGGTTTGTTGGCTACGCCGGCACGTGTCGTGCGCGCGTATGAAGAGTGGTTCGGCGGCTACGCCCAGGACCCGGATGCGCTGCTTGCCCGCACCTTCGAGGATGTGGGTGGTTATGACGACTTGGTGCTGCTGCGTGACATTCCGCTGCAATCGACGTGTGAACATCACATGGCAGCGATCACCGGAGTGGCGCATATTGCTTACTTGCCCGGCCGACGTGTGGTCGGTATTTCCAAACTGGCACGGCTGGTAAACGTGTTGAGCCATCGCTTGCAGATTCAGGAACGCTTGACGGCGCAGATCGCCGATACCGTTGAACGGGTGTTGCAGCCGCGTGGCGTGGCCGTGATCGTGCGTGCCAGCCATGCCTGCATGTCCTCTCGCGGCGTGCATGTGCACGGCGTATCAATGGTCACGCGTGGCTTGCGCGGGCAATTTCGTGACGAACCGCAGCGGGCGGAAATTCTCGCCATGTTGGCCGGGTGAGTGTGATGCTGACTTGCGCGGCTGCCCATGTGCGGTCACAGCGCTCGTGCTGGCCGTCGCCGCAGCCGTGGCTGGCGTCATGCGCGCTGTCGCCCGGCAAGCCTGCGGCACTGGACAGTCCGCTGCGACTCACGCATCCTGTGATGAAACTGCCGCGGACACGCTGGCAACCACGGTCGACAAACCGTCCGGTGGGCTTTCCGGCTTGCGCCATTACACGGAGACAACCATGTCAGCACGCCCTACCGACGTTGCTCCAGACATCACCAGCCTCGACGACCGCGAACTCGTCGCGCTCGTTCTGGCCGGTCATCGCGACGCGTTCCGCCAGATCATGCAGCGTTGCAATCAACGGCTGTTTCGCATTGCGCGCAGCGTTGTCGGCGAGGACTCCGAGGCCGAGGATGTGCTGCAAGAGTCGTACATGCGTGCGTACCGCAAACTCGACACGTTCCGCGGGGATGCGGCCTTGCTGACCTGGCTCACCAGCATTGTGCTCAACGAGGCGCGCGGCCGCTTGCGCAAGCGCCACCCCATGGTCGGCCTGGAGCAAATCGAGCAGGGAGCGGAGGACAGCCGCGTCGTCGCGTTTCCAACCAAGTTCGGTAGCGAGGACCCGGCCGTCGGCGCCGCGCGCGCGCAGATCCGGCATCTGCTGGAGGAAGCCATTGACGAACTGCCACCGGCATTTCGCATGGTCTACATGATGCGCGAAGTCGAAGAGTGCAGCGTGGAAGAGACCGCCGCGCAGCTTGAGATCAAACCGCAAACGGTGAAGACCCGTCTGTTTCGCGCACGCCGCCAGTTGCGTGCGTCGCTGGAAGGTGCCCTGGCGACGACGCTGACCGACGCGTTCCCGTTCATGGGCGAACGCTGTGCAAGGCTCAGTGATGCAGTGATGGCGCTACTCGAAAACGAAGATCTGCCGCATTCGCGATAACTGTGCCTACCGGCTTGCAGGCCGCGCAATGCGTGCCAGATGGGCCGCCAACGTCGCCTGCGACAGTTCACCGATCTGGGTGTCGCGCAGCAGGCCGTCGGCATCAATGAACAGCGTCGTGGGGTAGCCCCGCGCGCCATACCACTTGCTCAGGTCCATGTTCGGGTCGATCAGTACGTGGTCCAGGCGCAGGCGCTCCTGTGCAAGGTAGCGCCGTACCGCAGCGGTGGCTTCGCCCTGATCGGCAAACACGAAGCGGATATGCGGCATCGCCTTTTGCGCGGCGGCCAGCACCGGCATCTCGCGCCGGCAGGGGCCGCACCACGTTGCCCACAAGTTGATCACGGTCGGCTGGCCGCGCAGGCTTTGCAACGCCACTTTGTGGCCATCCACATCGTGCAGCACCAGGGTTGGCAACGGCTGGCTGGCGCCGGTGCGCAGCGTCTGCACGGTGAGGCGCCCCAGCCCCCATGCCAGCGTGCCGACGACGAACGCCGCGGCCAGCGAGCGGCGCAGGGGGGGTCGGCGCCAGCCAATCAAGGCGGCGAACAGCAGCACCCCGAGCACACCGACGAGCGGGTCGAAGCCGCCGTCGCGGATGTTCAACATGCTCAACGGTTGCTGGAGGTATTGCGGCCACCAGGCGGCGACGAATGCCGCGCGCGCCAGCAGCAAGCCGCAAGCCAGCGCGCCAAACAAGGCGTTGCCGGCGTCCGCGTAGCCGCGCCGCGTCAGAAACGCATTGGTGCCCATGCCGGCCACGATGCCGAACAGCAGCGTCAGCACCGCGGTGGAAAACAACAACGGTCCGATACTCACGCCGTACGAGTCCCCGGTGATAGGTGCAGCGCGCCACAGCGATGCTCCGCAAGGGGTCACTCTAACCGCGCTGGTGTCGACTTGCCCGGAGACCGAACGATTCATCCTGGACGGGGCGTCCGGCCGGGCATTCCATGGCGTGTGCGACGCTATACTGACCTCGACGCGTCAAGGCCCCGCCGCACGGACACGGCGCGCCACTGCACGCACAGCGCTGCAGCGTTTGCAAGTCGTACGCCGCCGATCGTCCTGCCGGAAGATCTGCTTGCTGGCGCCTAAGGGCACCAATACACCGAGACGGGCACGCGGTTCTGTGTCAGTACCGCTCGCACCGGATAGTGCTGCGCCGGCCCCAGACCGAATTGAGCGTCGGCGAGCACTTCACGTTTGCCCGCGCCGTTGATCAGCAGGTACAGGGCGCGTGTTTCCAGCAACGTCGCCAGCGCCAGGGTGATCCGGGGTTCTCCGGCCGAGGGTGCGCGCATGGGTAGCACTGGTGCGCGATTGTGCAGATTGAGGGCGACGCCAAGATGGTCGCCCCCGGGGAAGAATGACGCCGTGTGCCCATCCTCACCCATGCCCAGCACCACCGCGTCAAATGGGAGCGGCAATGCATTGATACGCGCGGTTGCTTCGGCCAAGCCCGCTTCGGGCGTGGCAGCGCCGGTATACAGCGGCACGAAGATGGCCGCGCGGGCCGCGTGCTGCAGCAGGGTGGATCGCACCAGCGCCGCATTGGCGCGTGGGTCGTCAGCCGGCACCCAGCGCTCGTCGACCAATGTGATGCGCACGTGCTCCCAGTCCAGGACTTGCTGCGCAAGATGCGCAAAGAACGCTTGCGGAGTGCTTCCGCCGGACACGGCCATCAAGGCGTGCCCACGCACTTCCAGCGCGGTGCGCAGGCGCGCGGCGATGTGTTCAGCCAGCGCCACGGCCTGCGTGTCACGGTCAGGGAACTTGTGGGTGATGACCTCGGGCAGATCGCGCATGGAAAGGTCGTTCATCATGTCTCGGATTCGTCAGGGAGAATGGTGGGCGCCGGCGTTCCAGTATGGCGGAGCCCGAGATGCGGACCGTTGAACACAAGCTTTGTTCCGGCTGCAGCATGATGCAGAGCAGTGCAGGGCGCGGTGGCCGCTGCGATGAATACCGGCGGTGCTCACCGATTGCCGATTGTCCGGATGTGCGGTGAGCGCCCAATAACATACCAATGATGCAGAATCTGTCGGCTCGATAATGGCGCCTGCTCGGTCGCGACAATTGTGACCAATCAACTGATTAATATCACCATTGGTGATATTAATCACTGCGGACAACGTGCTGACGTGCCGTTTTGTTGCGCGGCAAAACGCCTGAACCGTAGTCTAAATGGTATTTCATTGGTATTCTTGGTGGATGCTGACCCCGCTCATCAACGAATATCGGCGCCTTTCCCGGGACCCGGCTAGACGACAGCCGTTGGCCTACCTGCGCTTGCGCGGCGCCCTTCGCACCACGCTGGCGCGGCAGCATGTACGCAGTGGTCAGGCGTTGCCAAGTGAACGCGAGCTGGCACTGGCACTGGCGTTGTCACGGGTTACCGTCCGCAAGGCGCTCTCCGGCCTGATGGAAGACGGCTTGCTGGTGCGCCGACGCGGCGCGGGCACGTTCATCGCTGAGCGAATCGTCAAGCCGATCGCGCGCCTGAGCAGTTTCACCGAAGATTTGCGCGAACGCGGGCTGCATCCGCGCTCGGAATTTCTCGAGCGCTCGCGTGGCACCGTGACTCCCGCCGAGGCCATGGCCCTGAACCTCTCGCCGGGTGCACTGGTGGTGCGCCTGTATCGCGTGCGTTACACCGATGAGGAACCGCTTGCGGTGGAACGCAGTGCGATCCCGGCCAGCATGCTTGCCGATCCGCTGCTGGTGGCCGACTCGTTGTACGCGGCGCTGGAACAAGCCAATTGCCGACCACAGCGCGCGTTGCAGCAACTACGCGCCGTGGGACTGAGTGCGGAACAGTCGCGGTTGCTGGCCGTTGCCACCGGCAGCGCCGGGTTGGCGATCGAGCGTCGAAGTTTTCTGGCGGACGGGCGCGTGGTGGAATTCACGCGTTCCTGGTATCGCGGCGACCGCTACGATTTTGTTGCTGAACTGCACGCCGAGCGGATGAGCTGATGGCCTCGGTTGACGTCTGCGGGCAGCGGCAAACGCATGCGACGACCCAGGTCATGAGGCACCAGTTTGCCCGCAACCAGGTTGTGCCCGCTGGTTCCGCGCGCTCGACAAGTGACTGCTTGCAGCAGCGGCCACACACATGCTGACGCAGGCGCTCACCCATGCCCGTGTACTCACGCCCCAAGGCTGGCGCAACGATCTGACCGTGTTGCTGGATGGTTCGCGCATTACTGGCCTGCTGCCTCCATCTGCTGCGCGCGCGACGCATGTGCAGGACCTGCACGGTGCACGGTTGCTGCCCGGTTTCATCGACGTGCAGGTGAACGGTGGTGGCGGTGCTTTGTTCAACGCCGCGCCCACAGTGGCGACCATTCGCCGTATCGGTGAAGCTCATCGGCAATTCGGTACTACCGGCTTTCTACCAACCTTGATCAGCGACACGCCGCAAGTGATGCGCGCCGCTCTGCTGGCGGTCGAGCAGGCGTTGGTACAAGGCGTGCCGGGGTTGCTGGGTATTCATCTGGAAGGCCCGTTTCTGGCCGATGCGCGCAAGGGTGTGCACGACGCCCGTCATTTTCATGCGCCGAGTGTCGATGAGCTTGCATTGTTGTGCGCGCCGCATCGTGGCGTGCGCGTGCTCACGCTGGCACCGGATCGCGTCCCGGCCACGTCCATTCGCGTACTGGCGGAGGCCGGCAATATCGTTTGCATCGGGCACACCGGTGCTGACTACGCGTTGACCCGTGCGGCGTTGGCCGCCGGTGCGCGTGGCTTTACCCATTTGTTCAATGCGATGACGCCGTTCGGCAGTCGCCAGCCTGGCGTGGTCGGTGCGGCGTTGGAGGATGCCGCCAGTTGGTGCGGCATCATCGCCGATGGTCACCACGTGCACCCGGCCAGCTTGCGCGTGGCAATTGCTGCCAAGCCGCGCGGCAAGATGTTGCTGGTCACCGATGCCATGCCACCCGTGGGTGCGGATGATCCGGAATTTGTGCTCAACGGCGCAACCATCCGGGTCGTGGCTGGCGTGTGCCAAACCGCGCAGGGCGTGCTTGCCGGTTCCGCGCTGGACATGGCCAGCGCCGTGCGCAACGCGGTGCAACAGCTTGGGTTGCCGCTGGAAGAAGCCGCCCGCATGGCCAGCACCTACCCCGCCGATTTTCTCGGTCTCGGCGCCAGCCACGGCCGTATCGCTGTCGGCGGTCAAGCCGATCTCGTCGCGCTCGATGAAGACGGCCATGTGCAATGCACCTGGATCGCTGGTGTCGCCACTCCGGCGGGCAAAACTCGGTAAGAGGCGACGCCGCTGGCCCTGCCGGCGGGGGCTGCCGCCGTGCCATCCGCGAACGCAGAGCCCCGTGGTACCTGTCCGCCGTGTTTGCCTTGGTGGGTGTGGCGCAGCAGCGCCCGAGCCGGTGGGTACGGGTTGGAGTGAACGCGGTGTGGCAAGGCCGGTGGTCGGTACCTGTCCGTGCGGCGGCGGTTGCCTGAAGGGGTGGGCGCAGCTAGAGTGGCGCGGTTCGGGTGTCCTGATGGCGTGCCGCCGGAGGGATGAAACGGGAAGCCGGTGCGCGGTGGTTCAACCCACTGCAAGGCCGGCGCTGCCCCCGCAACGGTAAGCGAGAATCTCGCGCGGTCCATTGCCACTGTGCTTGCAAGCATGGGAAGGCGCCGCGACGAGGCATGCGTAGCAACGCGTGCTGCTCGTGAGCCCGGAGACCGGCCTGAACGATTCCTGGTGGCTCGCGGTGGGCGAGGCCGAACCACGTGTGTGGCGTTCGTGCCTGCCCGTTGTTCTGTCTTCCCGCGTTTGCTGCCAGCTCATCGACTCTGCATGAGCCGTGCGCGGGTGCGCGGCCGAGGAAACCATCTTGAACAAGACTTTGCTGGCAGTCGCACTGCTCAGTTGCACCTTCATCGCCTGCGCCGCGGATACCGGTCAGGCCGATGATCTGACGCCGGTGCTGGTCACCGCCACGCGCACGACGATCACTGTCGACGACGCACTGGCCTCGGTCAGCGTGATTACCCGCGCGGACATCGAGCGCCTGCAGCCACTGTCCGTGGCCGATCTGCTGACCGGCCTGCCCGGCGTCACCTTTGCCAATGCGGGCGGCTATGGCCAGCAGACATCACTGTTCCTGCGTGGTACAAATTCCGCACATACGCTGGTACTGATTGACGGTGTGCGCATCGGTTCGGTCGGCAATGGCCTGGCCGCGTTCGAGCAACTCCCGGTGGAACAGATCGAGCGCATTGAAATTGTGCGTGGACCGCGGTCCAGCCTGTACGGTGCCGATGCAATTGGCGGCGTGATCCAGATCTTCACCCGGCACGGTTCGCGCGACGGCGGCGTGGTTCCATCGTTCAGCGTCACCGGTGGCAGCGAGCATCTGTTGCGTGGCGAGCTGGGAGTGTCTGGCGGAAGCACCAACGGGTGGTACAACGTCAGCGCTGGCAGCCAGTACACGCGCGGCATCAACAGTTGCCGCGTTGGCGCCAGGGCCGCTTTCGCTGGCTGCTTCACGGACGAGCCCGATCGGGATGGTTCGCGCAACCACAGCCTCAGTGCCAACGGCGGTTATCGCTGGGACAACGGCGCGCAGCTCACCGGCATCTGGCTGCGCAGCCTCGGCGATATCAAGTTCGATGGCGACTTCCAGAATCGCAACCGCACGGTGCAGCAAGTGGCCGGCAGCAGCTTTTCCATCAATCCCGTGTCAGCCTGGAAAACCACGCTGAGCGTGGGCCAGAATCTGGACCGCTACGACAATTACAAGGACACGACGTTCACCGGCTACATTTACTCGCGGCGCAATCAGGCCGCATGGCAAAACGACATCAGCCTGGCAACGACGCAGCTTCTCACGCTGGGCCTGGACTGGCAGGGCGAACACATCAACAGTGACACCGGCTTTCTTGCCACGCGCCGCCGCGACACCGGTGCCTATGCGCAGTATCAAGGCACGTTTGGCCACAACGAAGTGGAGCTTTCGGCGCGCCGCGATCACAACAGTCAGTTTGGCGATCACAACACGGGCGCCGCTGCGTGGGGTTATCACTTCGAGCACGGGCTGAAGCTGGCGGCCAGCTATGGCAGCGCGTTCCACGCGCCGACGTTCAACGATTTGTACTTTCCCTTTGGCAGCGGCAACCCGGACCTGAAGCCGGAAAAATCGCGTAGCGCGGAGTTGGGTGTGTCCCAGCAGTTGCGCACGTGGCACTGGGCGGTGAACGCGTACCAGACGCAAATCGCGCAGATGATCGCGCTGGACAGCAACTTCTTTCCGTCCAACATCAGCAGGGCGCGCATCCGCGGCGTGGAAGCACAAGTTGCAACCGATATCGCCGGCTGGAAGGTGCGCGGTTATCTGACCTGGCTGCAGCCGCACAACCGTGACGGCGGCCCGCATGATGGCAACGTGCTGCCGCGCCGGCCCGAGCGCAGCGCACGCGTGGATCTGGATCGGAGCTATGGCGCGTTCGCCCTCGGCGCCACCATCAACGGCGCCGGCCGCCGTTACGACGATGCCGCCAACCGTCATGCCGTGGGTGGCTACGCCACTACCGACTTGCGCGCGAGCTACCACTTTGCGCCCGCTTGGCAAGTCGAGGGCCGTCTGGCCAATGTCTTCGACCGTCGCTACGAAACGGTGTGGTACTTCAACCAGCCCGGTCGAGAGGTATTTGTCACGCTGCGCTACAGCCCCGCGGCGCGCTGACACCGGAACACGCGAGGCGGCGGCGCGTCTCCGCGAGGCGTCGCTCGGCTCGTCGCGGTGCAGCTGTAACTACCCCTGCCTTCTGGCACGGTGAAGACTTCAGGCACATACGCGGCGCAACAACTACTGGCATAACAGGAGCATGAGCGAAGCCGTCATTGCTGCCTGGTTGGCGTCACCCCCTCGCGACGGCGGCGCCGCGTCGCAGCGGGTGCCGCTATGCTTTGCGGCCACGGAAGCCCGATGAATATCTTTGCCACGCTGATCCATCGCCCTGCTGGCACTTCACTGCTTGCCGTCGGTTTGCTGCTGGCAGGCATGTGGGCGTACTCGCTGCTCGGTGTGGCGGCGTTTCCATCGATCGAGTTTCCGGGTGTGGCGGTGTTTGCGCAGATGCCCGGGGCAAATGCGCAAACCATGGCCTCGACCGTGGTCGCGCCGCTGGAACGGCACTTGGGGCGCATCCCCGGCATCAAGCAAATGGCTTCCAGCGCCAGCGATGGCGGCGCGCAAATCACCGTGGTGTTCAATTTCGGGCACGGCACGGACGAGGTTGCACGCGAGGTGCAGGCAGCAATCAACGCGGCGGCTGCGGACCTGCCCGCAGGCATGCCCAACCCGCCTGGCTTCTTCAAATTCGACACATCGCAAATCCCCATTCTGGTGGTCTCGCTGACTTCCACCAGCCTGCCGCCGGATCAACTGTACGACCTGACCGACACGCTGTTGAAGCCCGCCGTAGCGCAGCTTCCAGGCGTGGCCAACGTGTCGGTGGGCGGTGGCACGCCGCATGCGGTGCGGGTGGAATTGAATACGTCGGCTCTGGCCAACCAGGGTCTGACGGCCAACGACATTGCCAACGCGTTGCGCGCGGCCAATGTCACCTCGCCGCAAGGCACGTTGAGCAATGGCGTCACGCAGATGGTGGTGAGCAGCGACGCGCTGCACGATCCCTCGCAGTTTGCCGCGTTGGTCATCGCCAATCGCAACGGTGTGGCGATCCGCCTCGCGGATGTGGCCACGGTCACCGGTGGCCAGGAGGACAAATATGCCGCCGCGTGGTTCAACGGTCAGCGTGCGGTAACCATGGAAATCAGCAAGCGGCCGGAGGCAAACGCAGTGGCTACCGTCACCGCGATCCGCGACGCGCTGCCGCGCTTGCGCGGCATCTTGCCCGAGGACGTGCAGATCACACCGGTATTTGATCTCACCCCCACCACCGTGTCGGCGTTGCACGAGGTTGAGGTGGCGCTGTTGATGAGCATCGTCATGGTGGCGCTGGTCATGTTGGTGTTTCTGCGCCGCACGCGGCCCACGGTGATTGCCATGTTCAGCGTGCCGTTGTCGCTCGCTGGCGCGTTCATCACCATGTGGATGCTCGGTTTCACCCTCAACATTTTCTCGCTGGTGGCGCTGGTGTTGTGCGTCGGCTTCGTGGTGGACGATGCGATCGTGGTGATCGAGAACATCGTGCGCCACATGGAGCGCGGCAAGCCGCCGCTGCAGGCAGCACTGCTGGGCGTCAAGGAGATCGGTTTCACGGTGATCTCGATCACGCTGTCGCTGGTGGCCGTGTTTGGTCCCATGGTATTTGGCAACAACACGTTCACCATGCTGATGCGCGAGTTTGCGGTGACGTTGATCGCCACCATAGTGATTTCCGCCGTGGTCTCGCTCACGCTGACCCCTGCGCTGTGTGGCCGCTGGCTGGCGCACGAGCCTGAAGGTACGCGGCAGCCGGGGCGCATGGAACGCGCGGCGGAACGCTTCGATAACGGCATGTTGCGCATTTACGAGCGCGCGCTGGATTGGTCCATGCGCCATCGCCGCCTGATGCGCTGGCAGCCGCCGGTGCTGCTGGTGTTGACCGTACTGCTGGCGGTTGGAGTGGTGAAGACCGCTGGCGGTGGGCTGATGCCCAAGGAAGATACCGGCCTGCTGCAGGCAAGCATCCGTGCGGACGCCAACATTTCACCGACGCATCTGGCAACGCGCGTCAAGGCCATGGCTGCGGTGATCCAGCACGACCCGTCCGTGCTGGATGTATCCACCAATCTGGGCGGCGGCAACAACCCCGGCTCGGTTGGCAACACCGCCAGCCTGTTTGTCGATTTGAAACCACTCGGACACGGCCCCGGCACGCGCCATGAGTCGGCACAAGAGATCGTCGATCGGCTGAGCAAGTACTACGAAGCCGTTCCCGACATGAAGGTGACGTTGACGCCGGTCCAGTTCATCGGCGGTGGTGGCGGTGGCGGAGGCGGCGGGGGACAGTATTCGTTCCAGCTCAACAGCATCGATGGCGCGGCGCTGCAAGAACCCACACTGCGCCTGGCGCAGGTGATGCGCGGCATGAAGCAGTTTCGCGATGTCGGCAGCAGCTTCGACAGCATTGGCATGCAGCAGATGCTGCAGGTGGACCGCGACGTTGCCTCGCGCCTGCACGTGAGCATGGCGCAGGTCGACAATGCGCTGGCCAACGCATTCGGGCAAACCCCGGTCTCCACGATCTACTCGGACATCAACCAGTACCGCGTCGTGTTGAGCGCTGCCAGCGCCGAGTCTCTCAGCCCGGGCACGCTGCTGAATACCTATGTGCGCAACAGCCAGGGCAAGATGATCCCGCTGTCGGCCATCGCCAGGATCCACCCGCATATCGCGCCGGTCACCATCCGCCATTACAACCAGCTCGAATCGGCCGCGATCAGTTACAACCTGGCCAAAGGCATCACCCAGGCCGACGGCTTGAAGCTGGTCGATCAGGCCATGTTTGCCGCGCACTTGCCGCAAGGCGTGCAGAAA
>CAJDVT010000054.1_pt1 | contig 30656 bp, 29 predicted proteins | sample 7391411 | NCBI WGS metagenome assembly CAJDVT01 (sample SAMEA7055698, study PRJEB34461) | soil metagenome | biome: terrestrial ecosystem; feature: Peninsula; material: soil | place: Antarctica | collected 2016 | reverse complement strand
TGCCGGGATGGCCGTTGACATATTTGAAGCTGTATTCCCGGTCGTCGCAAATCGGCATCAGTTCGATCACGCCCACTGGTGAATGCGAGGCCAGGCGCGGGGTCTTCTCGAACGCCGGCCAACGGCAGTAATCCGCTTCCAGGTATTCCACCATCCGCGACAGCACCGCTGGCAAGCCGTGAACAGCGACGATGCGCGCGATGTCGCTGGTGGTAAGCAAAGTAGTGCGGGTCATGGGAATCTCCTGGCAAGTCGGCGTTTTGACAGCTATCAGTGACGAATTGATCAATGGATGACCTTGACCACCGCTTGATCGCCCAATTGCGCCACGACGCCCGCGCTTCGGTGGCTGCCTTGGCCAAGGGCCTGAAAGTGTCGCGCGGCACGGTCAGCAACCGCCTGAGCCGGCTCGAGCATGATGGCGTCATCACTGGTTACACCGTGCGCCTGCGGCCCGACAGCGCGCCGGACGATATTCGCGCCTGGACATCCATCGCCGTTGAAGGCAATCAGCATGCGGTGATCCGCGCGTTGTTGGGCGAGCCGGGTGTGGCCGAGCTGCACGACACCAATGGGCGATGGGACTTGCTCGCCGGGCTGCAGGCGGGGTCGCTGACCGAATTATCCGAGGTGCTGGAACGCATCCGCGGCATCCCGGGTATCACCGCAACGGAAACCAGCGTGCACTTGAAGAGTTTCCGCGGCTGACATCCAAAGCGGGTCCAACACCTGCGACCCCGATCATTGCCGGCGATTGCCGCGCAGCAGGCCGACACGCGCCGTGCGCGCGGAAAGCGGGTAGTTGAGCGCGGCGGTGCCTGATGGCAGGCGCGTGTCCGCGCAAGTCTGAGTCCGCGCGTATCCCTTGTGCGTGAGCTGAAAGTGCTATGGAAACATAACGCAGTGGCGCGACAGCTGCTGCAGGCCGTCACGGTGCCGTGCACGACACACCGGTCGCTGACGCGATGGTTTCTCCCGGCTTGAGTGGGGCCAGCCGACCCTGGCGCATTCCCTTTGTCCACCATTGCCAATGCGTGCCGACATAGCGCGCGCCATCAGCGGAGATGGCGGTGTGCAGCCGGTACGTTTGGCCGTCCATTGTCAACACTGCCGTATCAGCATCGGGATAGCTGGCGTGCACCGTGCGGCCGTCGTCACAGCCATACGTCAGTGTTTTCGTGGTGGTCGACTGGGTGGGGACGCCGATGCGTTGAAATGGCGTCAGGGTGTAGCTGGGTGGTTTACCGGCAGCGCCACACAGGTGGCCGGTGAAGGTAGTAGTAGCTGTTTGCGCGCCGACGTGCAAAGTGACGAAGGCCGGGGTTTCACAATGCCCACCGGGGTAGACGTTGCTGGACACCCAACGCATGTCGCTGGTGGCGGAAGCCCCAGGCGCGAGCGTGAGCGTTTCTGGCGATGCGCGCTGAGCGCCGGACGGATCCCTCGCAGCGATGTCCAGAGTGCGCCTGGCCGCATCGCTGAAAGCCGCTACCGGCTGAGCCGGAATGGTGCAGGCGATGCTTCCGGTATTGCGCAGCACCAGTGTGGTGCCGCCATGCGACACGCCGTTGAAACGTCCATCATCGGCGTCGAGGCTGAAAGCCAGCTGCGCTGACATGCATCCGGCCGGCTGGTTGTTCGCCGAGATGGGGTGAGCTGAGTCGGCTTGGCCCGCACCAGAGTGCGGCAGCCGTGACGCACATGCCGTGAGCGCCAACAGGAGCACACCGGCGAGCAGCGGTGTGCGCAGAATCATCTGGCGCATAGGGACGAAAACCCGATGCCACCAACGCATCGGGTTTTCGCGAGCAATGGAAACGCAGTGCATCAATCGTCGGTCTTCGCTATCACGCTGCCGTCATCCGGATCGACCAGCAAGTCAACATCCTTGGCGTTGGCCGAGGTGGCGTCGGCGCTCCACAGACCGTGCTCGAACTCCACGTCATGGACGTTCTGGTATCCGGCTGTCGTCAGCTTGGCCTTCACCTCGTCCTCGGTGAGTTTGGACGGAGCGTCGGAAACATACACCTTGCCGTTGACCGGCCCGACCGCAAGCTTGACCCACTGCTTGTTGCCGCCACGCGCCTTGCTGCGCCACACACCGTCCTTGAATTCCAGATCTTTTACCTGCTTGTAGCCGGCGTTGGCGATGGCCGTCTTGATTGCGTCTTCACTCAATGCGCCTGTGGGTGGCACAGCCGCCCACGTGGTCCGCGTCGTGGTGGTGGTGGTGTGGGTGGTCGCCGATTGCGCGGTGGCAGGCACAGCCTGCGCGAGGGCGACGCCGCAAACTGACATTCCAATCAAAAGGGGAAGCAGGCGCTTGATCATGGATGAACTCCTTGGCGGACGAAATGAACTACCAGCTTGCGCAGATGCAGTTGAAACCGGCGTGAAGCGTCGATTGGCGTTCAGTGCGCACTCACATGCCTGCCGATACAGCCGCGATCGCGGCACAAGGCCTCAAGCGTTGCCGGCGCATGCATACGCGTGGGCACGCCGCTCGCGCTGCAGAGTACGCCGCGCCCGCCAGTAGGCGTGCGGGGGCAGGGGACGCCTGCCTCGCGGGAGCGCCAGAAAAGGACCACAAGCCATTTGCCTGGATCGTGCAAAAAGATGATTGCCGGTGACGGAACCTGGTACCGACGCGGTGAGGGCCGGAGTCATCCCGCCGCGAACTGCGGCAGGATCCGGCTGGCGATCGCAAAGTAGATGAAGATGCCGCTGGCATCGGCGATCGTGGTGATCAGCGGCGAACTGGCCGAGGCCGGGTCGGCCTTGAAGCGGCTGAGCAGGAACGGCAACGACATGCCGATGACACTGCCGACCACGACGACGACCTGCATCGTCAGGGCTACGGCCAGCGCCACGGCTACGCCGCCGCGTACCAGGCCCACCATGCTCACGGCGACCGCCATGGTCAGGCCGAGCAGGGCGGCCACCATCAGTTCGCGCCCCAGCATGCTGGCCCAATCGCGCAATTGCACATCGCCGGTGGCAAGCGCGCGCACCATCAGGGTGGCCGATTGCGATCCGGCATTGCCGCCGCTGTCGATGAGCAAGGGCAGGAAGAACACCAGCGCCACGTTGGCAGCAATGAGGTTCTCGAAATGGGCGATGCCAGCGCCGGAGAAAATGTTCGCGAACACCAGCAAGACCAGCCAGAAGACCCGCTTGCGATAGAGCAGGCGCACGGTGGCATCCTTCATCCGCAACGGCCAGCGGCCCAGCGAACCGCCTGATTTGACGAAGTCTTCGGTGGCCTCCGCTTCCATGACGTCCATCGCGTCATCGGCGGTGACAATACCGACCAGGCGGTGCTCGCGGTCGATGACCGGCAGGGCGATAAAGTCGTAGCGGGCTATCTTCTCGGCTGCTACCTGCTGGTCGTCATCAACGAATGCGGTGACCGGACTGGCCTGCATCATGTCTGCCAGCCGGGCACTGGGTGGCGCCAGGATCAAGCGGCGAAGCGTGGTCACACCGATCAGCCGGCGCTGCTGGTCGACGACGTAGGCGTTGTAAATCGTTTCGCTGTCGGGCGCGACGCGGCGCAGTTCGTCGAATGCTTCGGCCGCGGTCAGCTCCGGTGCCAGCGTGGCGTACTGCGAATTCATGATCGCGCCGACACTGCCTTGCTCGTAGCTGGCCAGATTGCGGATATCGTCGCGCTGCGCCTGTGCCAGCGCGGGCAACAGCGCTTCGCGTCCTTCTGGGAGGGTGTTGAACAGGTCTGCCCGTTCGTCCGAGGACATGCGCCCCAGTAGCTCGATCACGTCGGCGCGCGACATGCCGGCGACCAAACGAGTCTGCCGCCCCAATGGTAGATAGCCGAACACGTGGGCCTGTTCCTGCGCTGGAATCAGCAGGAGTGCCGCAGCCAGGTGCGCTGGCTCCAGACGATCCAGCGCGTCCGCGATGTCGACTGCCAGCGCCTGTGCGAACCATGCGCGAAGTGGTGCCGCGTCACCGCGTTGCAGACACGCGGCAATTGTCTCAGTGGCAATTGCCGCATTGAACCCGTCGTCGGTGTACGCACGCCGAAACGACCGCAGGAGGTCAGGGGAATTCGTATTCACTGGGTTTTCCTGTCGAGGGCCGTCGCAGCATCACGCAGCATGGCGGCAGGGTAACGCAATGCTCAATGGACATTACTGGGCACAAACCCGGTTTGGAGGCACGTTCGCGAAGGAGTTACGGGGGACATCCGGTTGGTTGCCGATCACGGCCCCAGGATCCGTGCCGGCGGCGCCGGCAGGATCCTTCCGATGATCCGCGTAGCACGCTCAGGCACTGGGCTTGACCTGCCACGGCGCGTATTTCCAGCAAGCGTGGTAGAACGCACCCACCGCGCGATCGATGCCGGCAAGCTTGAACGCGAAGCCGTAGCGCAGCGTGCTGTTTTGCTGGCTGATCCAGGCACCAACCGATTTGGCGTACAGCATGCCACCCAACTGATTGGGCGGAAAGCTGCGGTCGATGATCAGCGTATCGTGGTCCACGCGGGCACCATCGTCAGTCCCCGCCGACCACGGCTGCGACAGCATCTGTCGCCCGTCAACCTCGACATACGATTGTGCGGCATGACGGACGATCTGCTGCGCGCGCTTGGCCCCGACTTTGCTGTACGCAGTAAATGCCATGCTGCCCGGCTTGCATTGCAAGGTGAGGCGCTGCTCACCACGCCGACCCACCTGGTTGAGTTCGAGGCGGGGCACGCTCCCTGACAGCTTGTAGTTTGCGACCAACGCCTGGCGCCCATTGTTCGCCAGCCCGGTGGTAATCATCTGGTCGGCTGTGGGCCACACGACCTGGCCGTGCGCATCGGCGCGCAGCGTAGGCAACGCCGTGGTGGCGATTCCCATGTCCTTGAGATAGGTGCTGATGCGCGCGGCGGCCGGTGTGGCGTCGGTACTTTTCGTGTCCGTCGCGGGATCGGCAGGGACGCTGAAACGATCGTGGCCAGCCGGTGCCCACCGATACACCCCGCCGAGATACGCATACGCGCAGGCACCGGTGCAGACCGAGGACTTGTCAGCACCCTTGGCCCGCCGACCGCGTGTCGGGGTGCCAAGGTGGGTCGACATCCCGCCTGCTCGCAGCGCCCTGCCAAGCGCGATGCCGGCATCGATGTCGGCACCGGAGGCATTCAAGTAGACGTCTGAACCGGGTGGGATCTTCGAAGACTTCACCAGCTCGGCAAAGCGTCGCGGCGCAGCATCGTCGATGATGCCGGATAAATAGACTTGGGGTGCCCCGGCAACCGCAATGGTCATCCGGTCGTCATACACCTTGATGGCCAGCGGACTGCTGAGCGGACTGGACTGCTTTGCGTCGGGTGTAGGCGATGGCGCATCGCGAGCTTGTGCGCCGCACGCGGCAAACACGCACAGCGCCAGCAGGCAGACACGCCAGTGGGTGCGCTCGAGACGCACGGAAGCAGAGAGGAACGGGTATGTGATCGCGTGTCGCGATGAAGGCGCGATGTGGTGATTCGCGTATGGCACAGCATCGGCTTCCCGCCAGGAGCGCGGACGGTAGAGGAGTTCGAAGCCAAGTCCTTTACAACAGCGAAACTGGTTAAAAATGGACCGGGCATCTGGCTTTGCGGCCCGGACGGTTTTTACTGCCCACGCTCCTCGCAGTGGCCGCAGCGCTACCGCGGCGGATAAAGGCGACTTTGGCCCATATCAGGTAAATCATGCTTGACAACTCTAAAATGCAAAGTACTTTATAAGCTCCAACCACGGAGAACATCATGCAAGCCACTGACAGCCTTCGCGAAGATCTTCAATACGTCACCAGCGCCGTGCGCCAGCACGATCGTACGGTGGGTATACCGGTGATTTACTACTTGTGGGCAGCCATTGTCCTGGTGGGCTACGCGCTACCGGATTTTGCCGCGCGCCTGGCTGGGCCGTTCTGGTTTGTTGCAGGGTTCGGCGGCGGTTTGCTGAGCTGGTGGCTGGCATCGCGCGACGAGAAAAGGCGTGGCGTGATTGATCGCGCCACTGGACGGCGCTGGGGTTTGCATTGGGTAATCGGAGGCGTGGGCTTCCTGTTGAGCGCGCTACCGATGGTGACCGGGCACGTTGATCCAGCGTTCGGCGCAACCACGTTTCTGCTGACGGGCGGCTTGATCTACGCCTTTGCCGGCGTGCATCTGGAGCGACCGATGCTTTGGAGCGGACTGATCATGCTGGCCGCATACGCCGTGCTGGTGATATTTGCGCCGCCGTATGTGTGGACCATAAGTGGCATCGTGATTGCGTTCGCGTTGTGTTGGGCGGGTGTTGCTGCGCAGCGCCAGCGTCGCCCAGTGATGTCGTGATGAAGGCGCTGGATGATTTGGTGCCGGTCTTTGAACACCGCGCGCGGCTGGCGATTGGGGTGTTGCTGGCAGGGCGCGGCGAGATCAGCTTTTCCCGCTTCAAGGCGCAACTGGAGTTGACCGATGGCAACCTTGGCGCGCAACTGCGCAAGCTGGAGGACGCTGGATGCATCGCCTTGCGGCGCGACTTCGTCGATCGCAAGCCAGTGACCTGGTACAGCCTCACCAAAGCGGGCCGCAAGCTGCTCGATCAGCACTTGCATGCGTTGCAGGCGATGATTGCCGAGACGGCGGGTTAGGGTGCTTCCGCACAAAGGTCAAAATGCCAGCCACCCGTCGATTGCAACCACAGCAAAGTGATCAGTGTCGGCAGCGATACTGATCACCGCTGGCGACGAGGCTGGCCACCGTCGTCAGCACGTAGCCCGTTCCCGGGGGTGAGCCCGAGCTTCGGCGCCAGCGGAACTGGCGCAGTTTCCACAGCGCGTGGACGGGCGGAGGCGACCGCCAGTTCGTGCCCAGAAGAAATCAGTCGCCGCCTGGTGATGTCGCTTCATGGCCGTCGCCACGGGCTTCCCGGCCAGCAAGCCACTTTCCGCCAACCTGCGGACAGGGCACCATTCACCGGCTGTCCGGCGGCTCACTACGAATGCAGGTGATCCGCATCACTTGCCGTTTGACGGCGTACTTGAAATCTGCCCGGCAACGGCACAACGTGCGCGCAATCTTTCAGATCAGCGCGCAGGAGCGAGGTCATGGACAACGTAGTAGTCCTTGGAGCGCCCTCCTCAAAGTCGATTGATAACGTGACCCGGTTCCTGCACCTTGGCCTGGCTGTGTTCGGTGTCTGGGCTTGGCTGATCGGTGCGGGCTGGATCGGTGCTGGCGCGGGCGACTACGATCATCCCGATCATTCCTGGTTTATCCAGCACAGGTGGGTCGGCATTACCTTCGCCGTTTTCTTGTTCGCGCGGATATTGTGGGGTGTGATCGGCCCGGCGAACGCCCGCTTCGTCAACTGGGTTCCATGGACCAGAGATCGTTTCAAGTTGGTCATCGAAGATGTGCGCTCACTGCTGCATTTCCGGATCCCCGATCGTCCAACCCATGTTGGCCTGTCGGGCTTGGTTGAAGTGCTCGGGATGCTCGTGTTCCTGTGGCTGGCGGTGAGCGGGATAAGCAACGCGATCACGATTACACCGGGAATCAAGCTGACCGGGTGGCCACGAGTGATCAAGCAGTGGCACCAAATTGGTGGCGTACTCGTCCCGGCCTACCTGGTGCTTCACGTGGGCGCCACGATCTTGCACAGCCTTGCCGGCAAGCAAGTGTGGAAGAAGATGCTGTTTCTGGAGTGAGAAGGACACCGTGGACCCAAGCCAACTGTGCTCGTTGATCGGTCGCACGCCTGGTCGGTGACCGCTCAAACTGGTTTGGGCAGCGCTTCGAAGTCGAGAATCACGCTGAATAGTTTCAGGTCGATGCTCGTTGGCGCTGAGGCGCACCGAGCGTCTGCCAGATAACCTGGTCCGGTGGCGCGCGCTTTCAGGTAAACAGGAGCCCGATTGCCCTGGGGAAAGGCTTCTCAGGGATGCTTGGTCGAAACAATCGTCACCAGCACCGAGGCGTCCTCGACACCCTTCAGCGCGTGCGGAACGTCTCCGGCAAGAAAGACGAGCTGGCCCTGGCGCAGTATTTGCGTTTTCGCATGTGCGGTGAACAGGACCACTCCCTCCAGACACTGAACCGTGATCCCGCCGCTCACCTTGTGCTCGGCGAACTCCTTGCCTGCGAGCAGTACATAGCGAAAGACCTGCAGGCGAGGAGTCTTGATCAAGGTGATCGGGATTTTCTGCTTGAGCTTCTCGCCATATGGCTGAACGTCAATAATTTCACCGGATGGGGCGTGATGAAGCGTCATGGGGTATCTCTATGGAGTGAAATGGTCTGCTATCGCGCTGTGTCAGCGTCTGCTGGCCAAGCTGTTTTTTCTCAGCGCACGAGTTCTGGCAGTTTCGCTGCAACGCCATTCCAATGGTCGGCATCCGCGGGTGCCGGAATCTTCGCGTCGATCACCGGCCACAATGGCGCCAGTTCGGCGTTGATCTGCACGAAGTGTTCCAATCCGGCCGGGATGTCGTCTTCGAGGAAGATGGCGTCGGCCGGACACTCGGGTACACACAGCGTGCAGTCGATGCACTCCTCGGGGTCAATCGCGAGAAAATTGGCGCCCTCGTGAAAACAATCGACCGGACACACCACGACGCAATCGGTGTATTTGCACTTGATGCAATTGTCGGTGACGACGTGAGTCATGGTTTCTGGGTACTCGTGCGCACGGAAACAAGAATCAGCGTGCTGGATGTGCACTTGTATCCAGCGCGCTGGCAATCAGATGCGGCCAGCGGATGACGTCCGGGGGAAGCTCGGTGTGAGGCATGTGCGAGTGGTTTCGTGCCGCCGGTGTGCTGCATGCGGAATTGGGTCTGGATCGCATGTTGGTGCGTATTGCGGGTGCCGTTCTTCCCGCTCCACGCCGCGATCGCTGACCACCCGTCCTGGATATTCTGCGTACCAATGAACAGCCCGGCGCGCGCGTCCGTTACTCTGCGCTTGTGAATCCTGTCCGTCGGCGTGCCCGTCAGCGTTGGTGCCTCGAATACTTGCCGATGCCAGGTGATGTCGTCGTGTTTACCGGCAAACGGATAGCGCAGGTATGAGCCAGTCGGGCCGTTGATGTCGCCGTGTGCGCGCAACTGCGCGTCCACGATCCTGACCCCTGCGCCACCAAGCAGAGCAAGCTTTCGACTTGCACGGCGGCCATGGTCGTCGGCCAGCGCAGCGGCACGTGGCCTCTCAGTGCGACACGAGTGCGCACACATCACCGTACAGCAGCAGGTTGCGGGTGACTCCACCCAAAGCCCATTCGCGGAAGCGACTGTGCCCGTAGGCGCCGGCAACGATCAGATCGATGCCTTCCGTCCCCGCAACCGCTTCGAGCTGGAGCGCGTTGCGCCCTTGCTCGGGCACTGTCCTGCCCTCGGCTGGCACCTGGTGACGCTTGAGCCAACGCACAACATCAGCGACGCCTTTTTCGGCCTGCTCGATATCCTTCTTGCGAGCGACCTCGATCACGAGCACCCGGTCGGCGGTCTGCAGCCAGGGCAACGCGTCGGACACCGCGCGCCGCGCTTCACGCGTGTCGTTCCAGCCGACGAGGACGCTGCGTGCCTTCAGCTCGACCGTAGCTGGTGGAATGATCAACACGGGCCGTCCCGACTGCATCACGAGGTCGCCTATATTCAGATAGGGCGTCCCTCGCGTCAGCGATCCGCGGTAGTTGGCAGAAGCAATCACCAGATCTGCGTTGCGCGTCTCGCGGATCACGGGCGCGTCGACCGGCCCCGGATGCAGGATGGAACGCCATTCGATCTGGCGTCCCGGCCGCTCGAGGATGGCCAGCGCAGCCTGCTTGGCGGCTTCCATGGTCTCAATCAGCTCTCCGTGGCCGACGTCGACCACGCCGCCCGGAATCCCCCCGACGTCGTAGTCGACGCCAACGAGCCGGCTGGCCGAAACGCCAAGCACGCCCGCATCGAAGCGCTCGGCCAGAGTCCCGGTGATCTGCAGCAGGCGAGTGTTGTCCGCAGACGGGTCCAGGTAAACCATCAGCGTCGAATACATGAGGGCTCCTTGGCCTTGTGTGGACGGACGGGTTCGCTGTTCGGGCGAGGATGTTCGGGCGAGGACACGTCGGTGTGGAGCCGGACTCTACTCTCGAAGGTGTGTCGTTCAGGCGAACCGCAAGCTGATCGGGATCAATTCGTTCTGCGAAAAACGCGCCGCATCGCTGAGTCGAACGTCGAAGCTTCAACGCAATTTCCAAGCAAGCCGGCGTCCGGCCCGGCGCTCACTCAGTGAGCGAGAAACAGCGGCAAGTTTGCGTGCCCGAGCATCCAGCGCGTGGCACCGCCCATCGCCAGCTCACTGATTCGCGAGCGACCCCATGCACCCATGACCAGCAGGTCGGCGCCAAACGCCTTCGTGGCCGCCAGCAGCGCCGGGCCCTCGTCGTGCTCGACCGGAAACGGATGCCATTTGGCCTCGATGCCATGTCGTTGGAACCATGCACGCAACGGCAGCGGTGGCGGGCTGATGCCTGGCAGACCGCTGCGCTCGCCATCAAGTACCTGCACAGCAGATGCCTGTGTCAACAGTGGGAGCGCCGCCTTCACCGCTTGCGCGGCTTCACTGGATCCGTTCCATGCAATGACGATGCGGTGCGCATGCAAGCCATTACGCCAGGTATCGGGTACAAGCAGCATGGGCGCAGCGCCGGCAAACAGTACGCGGGTGACGTCGTCGAAGCCGATGGGTGCGTCCGGATCACTGACCCGTAGTTCACTGATCATGAAGTCGGCCAGTCTGGAACGCTTCGCCAGTACCGGTGTGGAAATGCCGCGTATCACCTCCCAATCGCCGCCGATACCCGCGTTTTCACACATGCTCAGCCACCAGTCCCGGCGCTTCAGCGCATCCTGTTCCTCGGCGGCCAGCAAGCTGATGGCGTCGGGAATGACCATGAGCGAAGGGTGGACCGCAACCAACTGAAGTCCGGTCACAAACGCCCGCTGGCGCTGGGCAAGCGCCAACGCGTCTCCTGGCCATGACGGGTTGGCTGTGGTTTGGCCGACGTTGACGATGATGTCCAGCATGATGCCCCCGGGTTGGCCGTGATGGCCGTGCCGTGCGTGGGGGAATGCTGTGGCAGATGTGCGCGCACGATATTGACCATGGTCAAACCGGGTAACAAAAGAAACAAGCCGGAGTAGCGCGGCCATCGTGACCGTGTGCACGGGCGAGCGGTGCGACTTGACCTGATGGCTGTACCCAGACGCTGCGATACAGTCAACTTCCTTTGCACCACGAGACTCAAAAGGTGCTGACACGTTGTGATCTGTCAGTATCTGTGAGTCGCTGGAGCCGGAACTGCAATGACCCAGCGCGGGGGTCAGAGTACCCGTGACGCTAGCTGCGAACATTGATCACGCGTCGCGACAGATGGCTGCTGCCGTTTTCAGGCGGCTCAGATGTCGATCTCGTTACCACACAGCTCATCGAGGACATCGTGGCGCAGGATGCGTACAGACTTGCGATTCACCGCGAGGACGCCATCAGATTCCAACTTGGTAAACAGCCGGCTGACAGTTTCGAGCGCCAGGCCAAGGTAGTTGGCAATGTCGCTGCGTGACATCGACAAGGTCAAGTCCAGTGGGTCCCGCGACAAACGCGCATAACGACCGGCCAGACTGCGGATGAAGACCACCACCCGTCGCTGCGCCTGCTGCTTGCCCATCATCACCATGTGGCGTTGCTCGTTGACCAACGCACCGCTGATCACGCGGATCATCTGATGGTGCAACGCGGGCACGCTCGCGCTGACCTCCTGCAATTTGGTATAGCGCAATTCGCACACGCTGGAGCGTTCAAGCGCTTCCGCACTGCACGGATGGTGCTCGTTGATAAGGCCGCCTATGCCCATGATGTCGCCGGGCAGGTGGAAGCCAAGAATCTGCAAGTCGCCTTCGGACCCTTCCACAAAGGTTTTCAACGAACCGGCACGCACGACGTAAAGCGCCGCGAACGAATCCCCCTGGTGAAATAATATGCTTCCCCGATCGAGCGGTACGCGCTCGCGGACGGTGGTGTTGAGCGTCTGAAAGTCCGCGATGCTGAGTCCCGCTGGCAGCTCGAAGTCGGCTATGGCGCTATAGCCACAGTTGCGCCTGAGTTCGTCCAGTTCGACATCTGTCTCAATGGCATTCAACACGCTGGCCGCCTCGCAATGGCAGTTCGGAATTCATGCAGGCATGCGAGGCAAGGCCGCACCGCGCCACCCACCGGAGCGATGGCATGGCGCAAACGTACTTGCCAATGGGTATCGATATGAGCTCCGGATCGGTCGCGAACCATGTCTGGTGCTCCCTGTGCAGACAGCAAGAGCTTCCCGTCGCCGGCCCGCAGTTCGAGTGAACGGGATCGTTCGTCATCCTTGATCTTGGCCATTTTTCCACCAGTGCACGTGTCCGAGCTTACGCGCCCTGGTGGAAGACAGATGGTAAACCCCGATTGCCCCGCGATCGAACGGCTCGGGGAACACAGCGACATTCCCACGGCCGGGGACGGAGCTGGTAACACCGATCTGATCGATTGCGCCATGGAGCTTGAAAGCACGCCTCAACCGGGTAGGACGAGCGTGCTGCTCACCTTGATCGCGGCGCTGTGTCTGGTGAGTGATGATGGCGCGCGTTGATGGGCCCGCAAGAGATGAACAGTTCGTGCGCCTGTGGCATCACACCACAGACCCATGGCTCCGCAAATTGATGCACGTCAAAAGGCCATGTGTCCTCAGGGCAGAGACTCCGTGCCATGCGAAGCACTTCGCAACGGGCCCATTTGCGCATGGATACAACGCTGATTTGCACGGATGCCGTCATTGTTGGAGCCGGTCCCGTTGGGTTGTTCCAGGTATTCGAGCTGGGGCTGCTCGGCCTGAGCGCTCACGTGATCGATTCCATGCCGCAGATCGGCGGCCAGTGCATCGAGCTGTATCCGGACAAGCCGATCTATGACATTCCGGCGGTGCCGGTGTGTACGGGACGGGAGCTGATCGAGCGCCTGCAAGTGCAGATCCGGCCGTTCGCACCGCAGTTCCATCTGGACGAGACAGTTTCGTCGGTGCAACGCATGGACACTGGCCGCTTCGAAGTTGTGACGAGTGCCGGAACGCGCTTCGACACGCGCGTGGTGATCGTCGCCGGCGGCCTGGGTGCGTTCTCGCCGCGTGAGCTCGAGGTGCCCGAGGCTGCCGCCCTGGTGGGCAAGTCGCTCCACTACAAGGTTGGCGATCCCGCACTCTTCGACGGCAAGGACATCGTCATCGCTGGCGGTGGTGATGCCGCGCTGGATTGGAGCATGGCGCTGGTAGACCGTGCACGCAGCATTGTGCTGGTGCACCGCTCCTCCAAGTTCCGCGCGGCACCGGCTCACGTCGCGCGCATGCTGGAACTGTGCGATGAGGCGCGCATGCAGTTTCTTGAAGGTGACATCGTGGGGCTGGAAGCGCCACAGGGCGAGCTCACGTCAGTGCGTGTCCGGGTGCGCAGCGGCGTCGTGCAGCGCATCGAGACGGAGCAGTTGCTGGTCTTGTGGGGGTTGCACCCCGCGCTCGGGCCGATCGCCGAGTGGGGCCTGACGCTGGAACAGCATCAGTTGGCGGTCGACAACGCCACGTTCCAGACCTCGACGCCAGGCATTTTCGCGGTAGGTGACGTCAACAGCTATCCGGGCAAGAAGAAGCTGATCCTGTCGGGCTTTCATGAAGCGGCACTGTGTGCGTTCGCGGCAGGCGAATATCTGAATCCCGGCAAGAAGGTCCCGTTGCAGTACACCACCACCAGCACCGCACTTCGGCGAAGACTCGGTGTCAGCGCGGACGTCGAGGGCGAGTCCGATCGCGTCGTCACGCCAGCGTCGCCGACTACGGACCACAAGTCGCCGGGCGTCGCCGCACCGCCATATACACCTTCAAGAAAGTCCGCGCCTGAGCCATACCCAACGCCAAAAACACTGGAGAGAGCCTCATGAAAGAGATGACTGACAGCATCAATGCGAGTCGCCGTACGCTGATCCGCAACGGCATCACCATCGCCGCGGTGGGTACGGTAGCGGCCACTGGCTTGCTGAAAACCACGCCGGCGCGGGCGCAAGCCGGCAAGGCGTCGCAGGCCGTGGCGATGTATCAGGCCACGCCGCATGGCAAGGACCAGTGCGACAACTGCATCCATTTCGTCCCGGGGAAAACGCCGACCGCCAAAGGCACGTGCAAGGTCGTCGAGGGAGATATCGCGCCGCAGGGTTGGTGCGTGATGTACGCGCGCAAGGCCTGAGGCAAAGCTGCAGCAGCCCCACCTGAAAGGCTTGTTCGGCTTGTTTTCAACCGCTGGAGGCTGACGTCATGAGTTTTCCGCAAGCACCGGAAGTTCCTCGCTCGCCCGGTCGGCGCAAGCTGCTCAAGGCTATCGCGGGCGCGGCAGCGGCTGTGGGTATCGTTGGCGGATCAGGCTGGTTCGTGGTACGCCGCGAACGCAATCTGTTCGAAGTGCGACGCGAACAGACGCTGATGCAAACGTCGGTAGCGATCACCTGCCTGGCCGACGATGTCGACAAGGCAGGGGTGGCCATCGATTCCGCATTCCGGCGCATGGCCGGCGCGGTTGCCGTGCTTACCCGGTTCGATCCGGCCAGCCCGGTGGCACGCCTGAACCGCGATGGCCATCTGGAAAGTGTGCCGCCGGAGCTGCGGGAGGTCTTGCAGCGCTCGTTGGCAATCTCGGCGATAACCGGCGGCGATTTCGATATCAGCGTGTTGCCGGTGTTGCAGTATTTCGAGTCGATGCGCCAGCCCGCCCTGCTCGATCCAAGTGATCGCACACGGATCGGGGAACGCGATGCGCTGATCAACTACCGGCGCATCGCACTGGATGCGCGGGGCGTTCGCTTCACCCAGCCAGGCATGGCGGTCACGCTGGACGGGCTGGCCAAGGGTTACGTCATCGACCAGGGCATCGCCGCGCTGCGGGCTGCCGGTATTGAGCACGCGCTGGTGGATGCCGGCGGCGACGTGCGCGGGATCTCCGGCAACGATTTCAAGCACCAGTGGCACGTCGGTATTGTCGACCCGGGCAACATCAACCAGGTCGCGTCCGTCGTGACCTTGCGCAATGCCGCGCTGGGGACTTCGGGCAATTACCGGATCTTTTATTCGGTCGACAAGAAGCTGTTCCACGTGATCAATCCGCACACCGGTTATTCGCCGCTGAACTATTCTAGCGTCACCGTGATGGCCGAAACCTCGGTGAATGCCGATGCAATGAGCGTGGCTGCCGCCTCGATGCCGCTGCCGCGCTTGCGGGAAGTGATGGCCGCGCAGAACGATCAGTGGCTGGTGTTTTCCAGGGACTGCCGCAATAGCTGGCGTTCGCGCGACCTGCCGCAAGTCTCCGGTCAGGCAGAGGTGGTCTGACATGCGCGCACTGACGTTCGAAAGCCCGCGTCGCGACCCCGCAACGCATCTACGGTCGGGTCTCAGCCGCTGGCTCACGCTGGGCATGACCTGTCTTCTGCTTTTCGTCTCGATGGATGCGCTTGCCGGCATCGATCAGAAGTATCCCGAAGTCAAGGCCTACTTTCCCACCGCAACGCGATTCGATGACATCAGCGGCAAGCCGCCCGCCGCCGCCGTCCACGCCCGCGACAAGGTGATTGGCTACGTGTTCGAGTCAGTGATGGTGGCACCGGTGCCAGCGTATTCCGGCAACCCGGTGAATATCCTGGTGAGCATTGATCAGACCGGCAAGATCCTCGGCACCCGGGTCCTGCATCAGGACGAACCGATTCTGCTGGTCGGGATACCGGTGCAGAAGCTGTACGACTTTGTGGCCCGCTACGTCGGCCACAACGTCAAGGACAACATCGTGGTTGGCGGCAGCGATGCGTCGGGATCGATCAAGATCGACGCCATCAGCAGCGCTACCGTAACGTCCATGGTGGTCAACGAGACGATCATGAACGCGGCGCTGGAAGTGGCCGTGTCGCGCAATCTGGTCAGCGGCCGCACGGCCACTGCAAGTGCGCCGGCGAAGATCCGCACCGACTACTTCAAGAAGGCCGACTGGACGCAGCTGACCGGGAACGGCGCGTTTCGTCGCTTGACCCTCACCCGTGGCAAGGTCGTCGATGCGTTCAAGGGTCAGCCCGAAAGTGGCCTGATGGACGATCCGACGGCGCCGCTTGATGGCCACCAGAACGACAATTTCATCGATCTTTACTATGGCGATATCACCCCGCCGACAGTTGGCAGAAATCTTCTCGGGGAGTCCGGCTACGCCACGTTGAAGGAAGGGCTCAAGCCTGGTGACGAGGCGATCGCGGTGGTCGCCAATGGTCTGTACTCGTTCAAGGGCGTCGGCTATGTGCGCGGCGGGGTGTTTGATCGGCTGCATATCATGCAGGCGGGCAAGCTGTTCCTGTTCAAGGACAGCGATTTCGTCGTGCTGGACCAGCCGGAACTGACAGGGATGCCGTCGTTCAACGAAAAGGCCATCTTCATCCTGCGCCATGGCCAGGCCTTCAATCCGGGTGCCCCGTGGACCCTGCAATTGCTGGTTAACCGGCAGGTTGGACCGCTGCAAAGTGTCTACAGCACGTTCTCCGGCAGCTACCAGATACCGGCCGCATACGTCACGCAGCCCGTCACAAGTCCAATTCCCCAAGATGCGCCGTTGTGGGTGAAGGTCTGGTACGCCAAGCGCTTCCAGATCGCCGTGCTGGTGGCCGGGCTGTTTTTCCTGTCGATGATCCTGCTTTTCCAGGACTGGGTGGTCAAGCGTCCACTGCTGGTGCAGCGCGTACGCGTCGGCTTTCTGATCTACACCATCGTGTTCATTGGCTGGTACGGACTGGCCCAGCTCTCCGTGGTCAACATTCTGACCTTCGTCCATTCGGTGATGCATGGATTCCAATGGTCCACGTTCCTGATGGATCCGCTGGTCTTCATCCTGTGGACCTTTGTGGCCGTGTCTCTGCTGCTGGTCGGGCGAGGTGTCTACTGCGGCTGGTTGTGTCCGTTTGGCGCCATGCAGGTGCTGATCAACAAGGTGGCAGTGCGGTTCAAGGTGCCACAACTGGAACCGCCAGCGTATGTGCATGAGCGGTTGTGGGCGATCAAGTACCTCATCTTGCTGTTCCTGTTCGGGCTTTCGCTGCAGTCGGTGGGGGTGGCCGAGCGATTCTCGGAGGTGGAGCCGTTCAAGACGGCGGTCAACCTGCACTTCATGCGCTCCTGGGGCTTCGTGGCTTACGCGCTGATCTGGCTGGTCGGCTCCGTGTTCATCAACAAGGTCTTCTGCCGCTACGTCTGCCCGCTCGGTGCCGGCCTGGCGGTCTCGGGCCGCTGGCGGTTGTTCGAGTGGCTGCGTCGGCGCAAGGAGTGCGGGCATCCGTGCCAGGTTTGTGCGGTTGAGTGCGAGGTCAGGGCGATCAGTCCGCTCGGTCCGATCAACTACAACGAGTGTCACTACTGCCTGGATTGCCAGTTGACCTACAACAACGACCACAAGTGCCCGCCGCTGGTCGAGCGTCGCAAAAAGCGGGAGAAGCGCGAGGGCGCTGCACGTCCGTTTCCCACGCCCATCGTGCTGGTGACTACGCAAGACCCCGAGACGCCGGTAGCGACCCCCGGATAGACCCACGAACCGTTTGCAGTTCCATTCATTTGAAGGATCCACAGCCATGAGCAACAAGACCTACGACAAGAATCCGGAATTGGAATCTGGTCCGATCCGCGCACTGACGGAAGCAGAGATTGCCTCGTTGCCTGGTCGGCCGGGAAACGTGTCGCGACGCAACTTCATGCGAGTGGGTGCGATGGCGGGGCTGGCCGGAGCCGGTGGCGTGCTGCTGGCCGGATGCGGTCGTTCGGCGACGCCGGCGGCCGGAGCAGCGGCCGCGGCGGGCAGCGCACAACCCGTTGCCGCCGCGTCGGCAAGTGCGCCGAACGGGGCGGACGCACCCGGCAAGCTGGACGAGTACTACGGCTTCTGGAGTGGCGGCCAGTCAGGTGAAATGCGTATTCTGGGCGTGCCGTCGATGCATGAGCTGATGCGCATACCGGTGTTCAATACCGACTTCGCCATCGGCTGGGGCATCACCAACGAGAGCAAGCGCGTGCTGGGTGAGAACTTCCCGCGCGGTGGTGACCTGCATCATCCGCACATGAGCCAGACCAACGGACATTACGACGGACGCTACCTGTTCGTGAACGACAAGGCGGGTTGCCGTATCGCCCGCATCCGCTGCGATGTGATGCGCACCGACAAGATCATCAAAGTCCCCAATGTGCAGGACATCCACGGCCTGCGCGTGCAGCGTGAACCGCGCACCGGTTACGTGTTCGCCAACGCGGAATTCAGGGTGCCCAGTCCCAATGATGGCCGCGATCTGGATGATCCGAAGAAATACCAGACCATGTTCACGGCGGTCGACGGCGACACCATGGAGGTGGCGTGGCAGGTCGTCGTCGACGGCAACCTGGACAACACCGATTGCGACTACGAAGGCAAGTACGCGGCTTCAACCTGCTACAACAGCGAGGGCGCGGTGGACCTGGCCGGCATGATGCAGAGCGAGCGCGACTGGGCGGTCGTGTTCAACATCAAGCGCATCGAGGCGGCGGTCAAGGCGCACAAATTCACGACGATCGGCACGTCCAAGGTGCCGATCCTGGATGGACGCCACGGCTCGGAACTGACGATGTACATCCCCGTCCCGAAGAATCCGCACGGCCTCAATGCCAGCCCGGATGGCAAGTATTTCGCTGCCGCCGGCAAGTTGTCGCCGACCGTCACCTTGATGGCGTGGAGCAAGGTCGATGACTACTTTGACGGCAAGCTGAAGGATCCGCGCGGTGCAGTGGTGGCCGAGCCACAACTGGGCCTGGGGCCATTGCACACGGCTTACGACGGTCGTGGCAATGCCTACACGACGCTGTTCATCGACAGTCAGGTCGTGAAGTGGAACATCCAGGACGCGATCGACGCGTATGCGGGCAAGAAGGTCAACTACCTGCGCCAGAAGCTCGATGTCGCCTATCAGCCCGGCCACAACCACACTTCGCTGGGCGAAACGCGCGATGCCGATGGCAAATGGCTGGTGTCGTTGAACAAGTTCTCGAAGGATCGCTTCCTGGCGACCGGTCCGCTGCATCCGGACCTCGATCAGTTGATCGATATTTCCGGCGACAAGATGGTGGTCGTGGTCGATGCCCCGATGTACTCCGAACCACACGACGCGGTGATCATTCCGGCCAAGATGATGGCGGGAAAGATCAAGCGGAAATGGGATCGCAAGGACCCGTACTTCGCCGAAACAGTTGCCCAGGCCACCAAGCACGGCATCACTCTGGAGAGCGACAACAAGGTCGTCCGCGATGGCAACAAGGTCTTTGTGTACATGACCAGCTCGGCGCCGATATATGGTCTGGACAGCTTCAAGGTGAAGAAGGGCGAGGAGGTGACCGTGGTCGTCACCAACATCGACAGCATCGAGGACCTGACCCACGGATTCTGTCTCTCCGACTATGACCTCAACATGGAGATAAGCCCGCAGGAGACCGCGTCCGCCACCTTCATCGCGGACAAGGCCGGCGTCTACTGGTACTACTGCACCTTCTTCTGCCACGCGCTGCATCTGGAAATGCGTGGCCGGATGTTGGTGGAGGCTTGATGAGTCGTGCGCCTTCCGCCGAGGTCTCGGCTTCGGCAGAAGGCGCACTTTCCCGGGTTGACTCGAGGCGCGCCGTGGGACGTCGGGGTAACTGGCTGTGCATGGTGATGCTGGCTGTCACGACCATCGTCATGACGCCGCCGGCGCATGCCGAAGACGACCTGCAACATGCCGTTGCCACTGCGGCCCCGGGTGCGGTGCTGAGCGTTCCCCCCGGGGTTCATCACGTGCATCTTGTGCTTGACCGGCCAGTGACGTTGATCGGGGAACCCGGCGCCATTCTCGATGGCGATGGCCAGGGCGACGTCGTGCGGGTCCGCGTCTCTGGCGTCACCGTGCGCAACCTGACCATGCGTAACTCCGGTCGTGATCTCACGGCCATGAATTCAGGGGTTTATGTCGAAAAAGGCGTGAATGGCGCGGTCATTGAAAACAACCGGATCCGGGACGTCCTGTTCGGCGTGTACCTGGATGGTCCGCAGCACGTGCAGGTCATCGACAACGTCATCACCGGTATCGCCGAACTGCGCGTACCCGATCGCGGCGACGGCATCCACTTGTGGAACGACGCGTGGTGTGTGATCAAGGGCAACGATGTGTCCGCCGTGCGCGATGGCATTTATGACTATGTAAGTCATGACGATCTGATCGCCGACAACCACATTCATGACGTCAGGTACGGCGTGCATCAGATGTATACCAAACGCGAGATCCTGCAGGGCAACATCAGCTCGAACAACGTTGCCGGCATGGCATTGATGAGCTCCGACCACATGCGCGTCGCGGACAACCATATTTTCAATAATTCCTCCTACGGCATTCTGTTCAACTACGTCACTTACAGCGACATCAGCGGTAACGATATCCACGACATCACCGGTGATCGTGGCGGCGGCGAACAGGCCGTCGATGGTGGCGAAGGCAAGGCGCTGTTCGTGTACAACTCCGAGTTCAACCAGATCCACGCCAACCTGCTGACTGACTCGACGATCGGCGTCCACATAACCGCCGGCTCGCAGGACAACCACGTCTACGGCAACGCGTTCGTGAATAATCGCACCCAGGTGAAGTACGTGCAGAGCGTGGCCGACGAGTGGTCGCTCGATGGCAAGGGCAACTACTGGAGCAACTATCTGGGCTGGGACCTTGATGACGACGGTATCGGCGACGTGCCATTTCGGCCCAATGACGGCGTTGATGTACTGCTGTGGAAATATCCGAGTGCTCGGGTGCTGATGTCGAGCCCCTCGATCCTGCTGTTGCGCTACGTGCAGCGCGCGTTCCCGGTGTTCACGCCGCCCAACGTGCAGGACAGCCACCCGTTGATGAGCATCCCCGAAAAATTGCGAGCCAGAGCCCATGACCCACGCCACCCACGCCATTGACATGACCTCGCTCGGCAAGCAGTACAAGGGCGTCGCCGCCCTGGTCGGCGTGTCGGCGACGGTACCGATGGGCAAGGTGATTGGCCTGCTCGGTCACAACGGTGCCGGCAAGTCGACGCTGATCAAATTGATCCTGGGGCTGATCGAGCCCAGCAGTGGCCACGTCGAGGTTTTGGGCCAATCACCGTGGGGCAGCCAGGCGGTGGCGCTGCGCCGTCGCGTTGGCTATCTGCCCGAGAGCGTTGCGTTCTACGGCAACCTGACCGGCGCCGAAGTCATCGTCTATCTGGCGAAACTGAAGCGCGCACCACGACAACAGGTGGGCGAGCTGCTGAAACGGGTAGGCCTCGACTCCGCCAGGGATCGCCGTGTTTCCACCTATTCCAAGGGTATGCGGCAACGGCTCGGACTGGCCCAAGCCTTGCTGGCGTCACCCGAGTTGGTGGTGCTGGACGAACCCACCGCCGGCCTTGATCCCCAGGCCACGCGGGAACTGTACGAAATCGTCGGCGAGTTGCGCAGCGAAGGACACAGCGTGCTGGTGTCCTCGCACGTGCTGGCCGAGCTGGAGCCGCACATCGACAGTGCGCTGATCCTGCGTCAGGGCGAACTGCTCGCCGCAGGTAGCGTCAGCGAGCTGCGTCGGCAGTCGGGGCTTCCGGGCTTGGTCGTGGTGCAACTGAAGGACGCTGTTGATCCCACCGCGTTTGCGCAGGAGCTGCTCGGACTTGGCCTGGTATACGCACTCAGGCACGACGGCCGGTTCGAAATCCAGGTTGCCGAAGGCGCCAAGCTGGATCTGCTGCAACGGCTCGCCGCCAACCCCGCGATCGACGACATCGTGGTCGAGGAAGCCTCGCTGGCACGGCTGTACGACTATCTCGGCGCGGGCACGAAGCGGGAAGGGGAGCAGGCCGCATGAGCAGCATCGCGATCATCGCCGGTAAAGAGTTCCGCGACGATTTCCGCAATCGCTGGACGATTGCCGTGGCCATCCTGTTCGCCGTACTGGCGCTGGGCATTGCCTACTTTGGTGGCGCCGCCGCCGGCAAGGTCGGATTTACGTCGTTCGATGCGACGCTGGCCAGCCTGACCACGCTGGCTGCGTTCGTGGTCCCGCTGATCGGTTTGTTGATCGCCTACGACATGGTGGTGGGCGAACAGGACAACGGCACTTTGCTGCTGGTACTCAGCTATCCGATCTCGCGCATTGAACTGGTCGCCGGCAAGTTCCTTGGCCATTGCGCCGCGCTGGCCACCGCAACCCTCGTGGGCTTTGGTGCGGCGGTGGTGATCATCCAGATCATGCAGCCCGAGGCTCGCAGCGCCGGGGCGTGGCTCAACATCGGGAATTTCGTCCTGAGTGCCTCGCTGCTTGGGGCCAGCTTTGTCGCGCTGGCCAGCGTGATCAGCGTGACCACCGGCGACAAGGCGCGCGCTGCGGGCCTGGCGCTTGTGACCTGGTTGGCCACGGTGATTATTTTCGATCTGGCCCTGCTGGCGATTCTGGTGCTCAGCGGCGGCAACGCGTGGGAGCAGTCGGTTTTTCCTCGCCTGCTCTACCTCAACCCGATCGACGTGTTCCGGCTGATCAACCTGACGATGCTGGGCTCCGGCAGCGGCAACGAGTTGTTCATGGGGATGACGGCGACTCATGTGTATCAGCCCTGGGTGCTTTACCTGGTCATGTTGCTCTGGGTGGTCGTGCCGTTTGCGCTGGCCCAGTTCCTGTTCCGTAGGAAAGAAGTATGAAAGTGCATACCTCGCGCCGGCTCGGCCATCAGACCACCGTTGGCTGCTTGCTGGCAGCGCTGCTCGTACTGTTGCTGACGGCGTGCGGCAGCAGCAGGCCACCGCCGGCACAGGCAGCGGTTGATATTCACAAGGGTGATGTCTGCGCAGTGTGCGGCATGGACGCCGATGCCGGGCCGGGCCCTCGCGCCGAGGCGTGGGTGCAGGGTTACAAGGGTCCGTTGAAATTCGGCTCGACGCGCGATTTCTTTGCATATGTTCTCGACCCGGAAAACACGGCAAGGTTGCAGCAACTGCTGGTGCAGGACAGCGCCCGGATCAATTGGGACCATCCCTCCAATGAGGCGCGGACGTTTGTCGACGCGCGTTCCGCCTGGTACGTGGCGTGGCAGCCGTTGAGCGGCCTCATGGGACCGACGTTTGCCTCGTTTGCCGCACAAACGGATGCTCAGGCTTTCGTCCGGGTGAATGGTGGCGAAATCCTGAGCTTCTCCGAGGTGACCCCCGAGCTGACTTCGTTGCTTGGCTACGGCTGTCCGGTCGAGGGATCGCCGGCATTTACCATGAGCGAGAGCTGTATCAAGGCTCCGCATTCTGACGACGCAACGTCTACCCCGCGCGATGATCACCCTGATCTGCTGCGCAGAGCTGCGTCCGCTCCAGCAGAGCCCGCCATCAGCGCCAGCGAAACTGGCGCAGTCCCGAAGGAGCGCATATCGGTGGAGCCGGCTGGCCGCTAGTCGCCACTTTGGGACGGTAGCGGACTCTGTCAAAGCAGCGGGATGGCTGCGTGGAGCGCCCGTTGCCGACCATCGCGGCAGTGGCGAGGCACGGACCGTGTTGGTCGCCCGTTCTGCGCCCAAGCCGTCCCAAAAGAACGGCGGCGCGTCGCACAAAGCAGACGCGCCTGCCGTTTCCGACCGACTTTCCGTCTCTCGTTTGTGCCTCAACGAGAGTGGCACGGGCCGGTCGTTTTACTTGACCTTCAGACCGGACGAATCCACCTGGGTGACACCCTTGATGCCCTGCGCTGCCGCAACGGCTTTCTTCACGGCAACATCGCTGTCCAGAACACCGGTGATCGTGACCACACCGTTCACCGTCTTGACCGAAAGATCGCTGCTTTCCACGCCGTCCGTGGTTGCGAGCTCAGCCTTCACTTTGGTGGTTATCCACGTGTCGGAACCGGGCTGATTTGATTTTCCGCGGATGTCTGGTCCGCAGCTCCTGCTTGCGAATCACTTGCATGATCGCTGTTCGAGCAAGCTGCGAGCCCCAGTGATGCGGCGAGGAGGAAGGTGGCGGTTACTGCAACATATGATTTCATGCGGATTCCCTTGTCGACGGTGAGTGAAACGGGTTCAGTGCTGATCTTTCAATTCTGGTGCCAACGAATTGATTTGTTTTCTCGCCTCGTCCTTGGCGATGCCTCAGCGTTCATGCAACTTGCCGGCCAGGTGTTCGATGCTCCCGTCGCAGGCCTGGCAGTCGTCGTCCATCAACTGGCGCAGCAAGTCTTGAACGTGCCGCTCAGTTGTTTCCATTGGCCGTTGATTGTGCCGTCGCTGATGGTCAGAGCTTCGGGTTATCAAACTGGTGCGAACGACGGCCGGATTGCGCCAACGGCTAACGCCGCACAGGGTGCACAGGCACTAGCTGATGATTACGATAAATGGTCATATGTGATGTTGCCGTCTAGCTGCGCTCTCCCTGCACACCACGCTTGGTGGGCCCCGCCGGCACGCCACTGTCGGCGGAAAGGTCGAGCCGAAAAGCCGAAGGTCGTCAGCCATGCGAAAACCGGAGCTACCGAAAGCAGATGGTCGCGTGTGTCAGCCCAGGGCTGAGAGCCGTCGGCGCTTCCGGCGGGAGCAGCGATAGTGATGTCTGCGTGAGTGCGCGAACGCGCGTAACGCCTGCTCGAAACATGGACAGAAAGCAACCCGCAGGGTCATCGGCGGGCAGGATCCTCGCCCGCGTGGTTTGAACAGTGAACCGCGGGACAACGGCTTGCGCAGAAACCGCAACGCTGACGAGAAATCACGACATCCAGACGCGAAGTAGCGCAAACCGTGACTACGGCCTCTGGCTATGAAGAAAGTACTTCGCAGCGGCGATCGCTGTATTGCTGAACTAGCGGAGATTGGAATGCAAAGTTATTTGTGGAACGACTCGTACTTTGATGGAGGCTGGTTTCTGTGGTTTGGCCTCATCGTCCTGCTTTTCTTCAGCATGGGTTACTGGCGCTATGCCTGTGCGGCTCAGAGAAGATACGGACTGTGCGTGCCGATACGGAAGGACGCGCGCAATCTTCCCAACGAACGATATGTTCGCCGGGATTCACTCGTACAGAATTTGCCCAGATGAAATCCGGCATGTCGACGACAGCATGACGCCGGGTTGATGGCATAACTCCATGGCTTCCACCAAGCCACTCATCCTGCTGATCCTCAACGGCGTCTCGTCGAGCATGTCCGTACTGCGCGACATAGCGCGGATCATTGCTGACATGCGCGACACAACCTGGACGCCTCCGAAGCAGACGACGTTCACGCCGCAGAAGCGGTGGGGCTGTTCGTTCACCAGATCAGGAAATGGAACTGCGCCTTTGCAGCAGCATTGGGCCGGCTGGACACGCTGGTCGTTGTCGACGGCATCGGTGAAGGCACGCTCTTCGTCAAGCAAAGGACCTGCAATGGCCTCGGATTAACCCGTAGCGAGCTGACGCGCCTCAGCGCAACGCACTGCATGCACCATCAATTTCAACCGATGTCACGCACGCCAGGGCAAGCGTCATCCACACCTACGAACAAATCGTCATCACGAAGTCAGCAGTTCGCGCCCTCCATCTTCACCGCGGAAACCCCAACCCATGAACCCCAAGACGATCACCACGACGCCCACACTCACGCCGGAACTGCTGGAGCGGATGGACGCCTATTGGCGCGCCGCCAATTACGTGTCGGTCGGGCAGATCTATCTCTACGACAATCCATTGCTGCACGAACCGTTGACGCTGGCCCATGTGAAGCCACTGGTGGTCAGTCATTGGGGCACGACGCCGGGTCAGAATTTCATTTACGTGCATTTGAACCGGGTCATCAAGAAGTACGACCTGGACATGTTCTATGTGTCCGGCCCCGGTCACGGCGGTCCGGCGGTCGTGGGCAATGTCTATCTCGAAGGGACCTGGACCGACATCTATCCGGATGTCACACAGGACGAAGAAGGGCTGAAAAAGCTGTTCAAGCAATTCTCATTTCCCGGCGGCGTCTCCAGCCATGTGGCGCCGACCACACCCGGCTCGATTCACGAAGGAGGCGAACTGGGCTATTCGCTCAGCCACGCATTCGGCGCTGTGTTCGACAATCCGGGCCTGATCGTGGCGTGCGTGGTCGGTGACGGCGAAGCGGAAACCGGGCCGTTGGCGACTGCATGGCAATCCAACAAGTTGCTCGACCCGATTACCGACGGCGCGGTGCTGCCGATCCTGCATCTGAATGGCTACAAGATCAGCAACCCGACGGTGCTCGCGCGCATCGAGCATGACGAGCTGGATCAGTTCTTTCGCGGCTGTGGGTGGACGCCGTATTTCGTGGAAGGCGACGACCCGGACACCATGCACGAGTTGATGGCCAGCACCCTGGACCGCGCGATTGAGGATATCCGCGCGATGCAGACCCACGCCCGCGACGACAAGGACTCCGCGCGACCGCGCTGGCCAATGATCGTGCTGCGCTCGCCCAAGGGCTGGACCGGCCCGAAGGTGGTCGACGGCCTGCAAATCGAAGGTACGTTCCGATCACACCAGGTGCCGCTGCTGGTGAACGCGGCGCATCCAGATCATGTGGCGCTGCTGGAAAGCTGGATGAAGAGTTACCGGCCCGAGGAACTGTTCGACGAACACGGTCGGCTGCTCCCTGAACTGGCCGAACTGGCGCCCACCGGTGGTCGACGCATGGGCGCCAATGCGCACGCCAACGGCGGGTTGCTGTTGCGCGACCTGCGCATGCCGGACTTCTGCGAACACGCCGTGCAGGTGGTTTCGCCTGGCGCAGTGGATGCCCAGGACACGCAGGTACTGGGCAAGTTCCTGCGCGACGTGGTTCGGCTTAATCGGCACACGTTCCGTTTATTCGGGCCCGACGAGACCCTTTCCAACCTGCTCGGTGCGGTGTTCGAAGTCACCAATCGCCAGTGGGATGCGCCCAAACAGGTCAACGACGAATTCCTCGCGCCCACCGGACGGGTAGTGGACTCCATGCTCAGTGAGCACCAGTGCGAAGGCTGGCTCGAGGGCTACCTGCTGACCGGACGCCACGGTCTGTTCAACAGCTACGAAGCGTTCATCCGCATCATCGATTCGATGTTCAGCCAGCACGCGAAATGGCTCAAGGTAACCAAGGAATTGCCGTGGCGCCGGCCGATCGCATCGTTGAATTACCTGCTCGCCTCACACGTCTGGCAGCAGGACCACAATGGCTTCACCCATCAGGACCCCGGCTTTCTCGATCACGTAATCAACAAGAAAGCCGACATCGTGCGGGCGTACCTGCCACCGGATGCCAACTGCCTGCTGTCGGTGATGGATCACTGCCTGCGCAGCCGCAACTACGTGAACGTGGTGGTCGCTGGCAAGCATGCGTTGCCGCAGTGGTTGACGATGGATGCGGCCGTCGTGCATTGCACGCAGGGCATCGGTATCTGGCAGTGGGCCAGCAACGATCAGGACAGCGAGCCGGATGTTGTCATGGCCTGCTGCGGCGACACGCCGACGCTGGAAGTACTGGCCGCGGTATCGATCCTGCGTGAGCATCTGCCCGATCTGAAGATTCGGGTGGTCAACGTGGTTGATCTGATGAAGCTGCAGTCCAGTTCCGAACATCCGCACGGACTGAGCGATGCCGATTACGACTCGCTGTTCACCCGCGACAAACACATCATCTTCGCCTTTCACGGCTACCCGTGGCTGATCCACCGGCTCACTTATCAACGCGCAAATCACGAGTTGCACGTGCGCGGCTACAAGGAGGAAGGCACCATCACCACCGCCTTTGACATGCGCGTGCAGAACGATCTGGACCGGTTCCATCTGGTGCAGGACGTGATCGATCGCGTGCCGGGCCTGGGTTCGAAAGGTGCCTATCTCAAGCAGCAGATGCGCGACAAGCTGATTGAGCACAAGCATTACATCGATGCGCACGGCGAGGACATGCCGGAGATTCGCAACTGGAAGTGGGGCGTGGCCAACTCGAACGGCACTTCCACGGAGTCGATGGATGCAGAAGCTCGAAGGAGCAGCAAATGAAATCTCATCGAACGACCGCACCGGCATCTGGCCACGCCAGCGGCGTGGATTCAACAGAACTGGTTCCCCTGGCTGAGTTGCAGCGATAGAAAGCAAAATCGGAGCACGACACATGCTTGAGCATCAACTGTTTTTGTCCGAAGGGATACTCATTCTCGAACCCGCTGCGCCGCTCCAGGTGGCTGACTTTGAGGAGCTGGTTCGCGAGATCGATCCATATATCGCAGAACATGGAAAGCTGTTGGGCTTGATGGTTCACGCCAAAGCATTTCCAGGCTGGGCGGATCCCCATGCGTTTATCGCTCATATGCAATTCATCAAAAGCCACCACCGGAAGATTGTCCGACTGGCGATGGTCACCGACAACAAACTTCTGGAGGAACTGCCCAGAATCGCCGCCCATCTCGTGCATGTGCAGGTCAAACACTTTTCGGAATCCCGGTACGAGGATGCGCTGCGCTGGATCAAGGCAGGAACTCCGGTCAGTTCCTGATCCGAAATTAATGTGTGTCCGTTATCGGACAGGCAGGTAGTAAACCCTCGGGAAACAGGTGTCGGTGTGTTGCGGAAGAGGACATCCTCGGAGTGATGAAGTGGTGACAACTGCAGCAAAAGCACACGTCGGAGCAACGGTGAGAGCAGTCGCGCCGAGCGGCGGTCCCGTAGCCGGAGTCAGTTGGTTCGTCTATGTCGCCGTGGGAATTGCGGCGCTTGGCGGCCTTCTCTTCGGTTACGACACCGGCGTCATTTCCGGCGCGATCCTGTTTGTCCAGGGCGAGTTCGCGCTGTCACCAACGATGGAAGAGTTCGTTGTGAGCGCGGTCCTGGTCGGCGCTGTTCTTGGTGCCACCGCTGGAGGTGCTCTGACCGGCCGATTCGGGCGTCGATGGCTGATCATTCTCGCCGGCGTCGTCTTCACCTTGAGCGCGATCGGAACGGCATTCGCACCGACGGTTGGCTGGCTGATCTTCGCGCGGGTGGCGAGTGGTATCGGTATCGGCATTGCCTCGTTCATCTCGCCCATGTACATCGCCGAGATCGTGCCGGCGAAGGTCCGTGGCTCGCTGGTCGCGGTGAACATGCTGGCGATCACGACCGGCATCGTCGTCGCCTATCTGGTGGACTATGCGTTTTCGGCAAGCCACGGATGGCGCGCCATGTTCGGCCTCGCGGCTCTGCCCGCCGTCGGCCTGATGATCGGCATGTGGTGGCTGCCCGACAGCCCGCGCTGGCTGATCAGCAAGTCGCGGGTCGACGAAGCGCGAAAGGTCCTGAAGCGCGTGCGCACGACATCGGACGTGGACCGGGAGGTCAACGACATTCAGCACGGTATGGACGAGCAAGGTGGGGGCGGGCTGGCCGGACTGCTACAACCTTCCTTGCGGGTGCCGATGATTGTCGGCCTCGGCCTGGCGACATTTCAACAGATCACCGGCATCAACACGGTCATCTACTATGCGCCGACCATCTTCAAGTTCGCCGGCATCAGCGCAGCCGGACCGGCCATCCTGGCCGGAGCAGGACTGACAGCAGTCATGTGGTTCTGCCACGTGATCGCCATCTTCCTGCTCGACCGGGTTGGCCGACGGCCTCTGTTGTTGACCGGCGTGGGTGGCCAGATCGTCGGTTTGGCCATTCTGGGCGCGGCCTTCGCATTTCCCCAGCTCGCGGGTTTCAAAAGCGACATCGCCATCGGCGGCCTGGTGATCTACGTGGCCTGCTTCGCGTTCGGGCTTGGCCCCATCTTCTGGCTCCTGATCTCCGAGATCTATCCCCTGAAGAACCGCGGCGTTGCGATGAGCACCGTCACCGTCACCAACTGGGCCATGAACCTGCTCGTTGCCGTGACCTTCCTGAGTCTGGTTTCACTGCTGGGGCATGCAGGAACGTTCTGGTTGTACGGGCTCGTGGCGGTCGGTGCCTGGGTCTTCTTCTATCGGTTTGTGCCGGAGACCAAGGGCAAGAGTCTGGAGCAGATCGAGGCGCATTGGCGCGCCCGAAAATCTCCGCGCCAACTGTGAAAGCGAGAGGCCGAGTCCATGAAACCTTTTCAATTTACGCGATTCCTGCGGGATGCAGCCGGTCGGGCTTGCCGTGGATCAGGCGCCTTATCCTTCGAACGACTTCGCACCCAGAAGCCTGCGACCCACACCATCCGAGGGTACCGGTCATGGCGTGGCGGAACCGCGTCTCAGCGGGAAGGTACAAGTCATCTTTCGCCACGTCAGCAGAGCCATGACATCTCCCATTACGGCAATTTCCACCTGCCGCTGACCAGCGCTCACTCGCTTGCAAGCAACGACCTGCCGCAGCGAATTTCGCATGCGCAGTCGCACCGATCTGGAGAGATCAGATGAAGCCTGATACCGATAAGCCCGAAGCGCCCGCGCCGAAGCCTGGAGCGAAGGTGGAATCGAGTCCGGAAGCGCAACCGAAATCCAAGCCAGGATCAAAACCGCAAGCGAAGTCGGAATCGAAGCCTGCTGTCGGCGACGATCTGCAAACGATGCCGCTTGCAGACCTGGAAAAGAAGCTC
>CAJDVT010000032.1_pt1 | contig 31677 bp, 31 predicted proteins | sample 7391411 | NCBI WGS metagenome assembly CAJDVT01 (sample SAMEA7055698, study PRJEB34461) | soil metagenome | biome: terrestrial ecosystem; feature: Peninsula; material: soil | place: Antarctica | collected 2016 | reverse complement strand
GCAAGAATTTCCCCACGCACTATTACAACGCGGAAGTCCACAAGGCGGCGCTGGCCCAGCCAGAATTCATGCGCGAGGCGCTTGGCGAATAAGCTCGTCGCGAGAGCCCGTCCGGCCCCTACCGCGCACTCAAAACAGGCGCTTGCGGACCTTCGGCAGCAACACCAGCAGCAACGTTGCCAACGGACCGAACGGCACGGACAAGGCAAACCACAGCAAACCGCTGCGATTTTTCCCCTGCGCCAACGCCGCGTTGATCAACGCGAGCGTGCCCCAGCCGGCCACCCATGGCGCGCCATCGGCGAATGTCGAAAAGTGACCCACCAGATACCTCCCACGTCGGGCTGTGCTGCGATTCACAGCGCAAGCGTCCATCCTAGCAACGCGCGTCCAGGTGTGCATACACTCCCGACCGGCCGGAGTGGCCCGGTTCAAACTAGTGCCGGTATGCTTGCTGACACCAGCCTTTGTCGGAATTCACTGATGCACGCTCTGCGTCCGCTCGTCTTGGTATGTGGTATCGCCTGCATGGCTCCTGCCATGGCGAGCGTCCCGACAGATGCTGCCAAGACGCAAGCGAAGATGCCGCAGACCACGCTCACAAAGGCCGACAAGGCACGTGACAAGGCGCTGCTGGCGTTTCAGCACGACCTGGTCAGCGTGCTGGCCCCGCGTGCCGACGCTCAGCCGCTGCTGGCCGCGGCGTTGCTCGCGCGACCATTGCTCAATCCGCCGGAAACGCTTTCCTTTCATAGCCTGATTGAGCGCGCTGCCAGCGCTGCGGATGCAGGTCCGGCAGTCACCTGGGTGCGTCTGGCAGACTGTGACGCGGCATCGGGCAATTGCCCGAACCGTGCCGCACTTGGCCATTTGCAGGAGCAGGCGCCCGACAACGCCGCCGTGTGGCTGCTGTCACTGGGGGTGGATACTCACGCGCTGGATGCTGACGCCGCGCGGAAGGATCTGGGCAAAGCCGCTGCCGCGAAGATCTATGACGATTACACCGGCGCGAGTTTGCAGGCATTGGCCGGTTCGATCGGCATTCTGCCTCCACCAGCGGCTACCCTTGATCCGACCCGTCCTGGCGGGGCTTATGGCGTGCAGGCGGTATTGGCGTTCGGGCTCGCCGGTACGCAACCACAACCAGCGTTGCAGATCACTGCCAAACTTTGCGAAAACGCCAGCAACGACTCGGCGATCAAGGCGGACTGCCTGAAGCTGGGTAAAGTTCTGGAGTGGGGCTCAAGCCCCTTGGCGCGCTCCCTCGGCCTGCACCTGCGCGAGGTGCTCGCTGAGGATCCCGCGCAGCAGGCAGAAGCCAAACGCGCTCGCGTCGATCTGACCTGGCAGGTGCAAAGCTTCGCGAAGCTTTCTGGGCGGGTCCCGGACGATCCGGCTCTGGCACGAAAGCTGCTGGCGCTGGCGCGCAGTGGCGGCAGCGAAATGAGTTTGCTACTGGCGGCGCTGCGCGACAACGGCATCAGCACCGCGGCGCCGGCGAACTGGTCACCGGCAGCGGACGAATGATGCGCTACGCAACACGGCGGTAACGCGCAGGTAGACTGTGATACGGCGGCTGTTCCCCACGCTGCGTTTCCCGGTTAGGCTGGAGCCACCTTCCGCGACAGGGAACGATCGATGCTTACGACGCTGGTGGCAAGCAGCAAGGGCGGCTGCGGCAAAAGTACGCTGGTGACCCAACTGGCGTCACATTGGTCGCAAGCGGGCCAGCGCACGGCCATCGTCGACGCGGACCGTCAAGGCTCCAGCTTTCGCTGGGCGGCGCTGCGTCCCGACACCGTACCGGGCGTGCTTGCTCTGGAAGGCGGGCGCCGCGCATTGAACAAAGTTCCGGCGGATACTCAGCAACTTTTCATCGACACTCCCGCCGGCGTCGATGAACGTGGTCTGGAGCCTTATCTGGAATTGGCTGATGTCGTGCTGGTGCCGGTGCTCCCCTCGTCGTTTGATTTGCACGCCACGCTCGCCTTTTTGCGCGAGCTGCAGTCAATCCCGCGCATCAAGCGCGGCAAGCTGCCCGTCGCGCTGGTTGGCAACCGGCTCAAACCGTGGACGCATGCCAGCCAGGACGCCATTGCCGAACTGGCCCAAAGCGCACCATTCCCGGTCGTCGCACAATTGCGCGACAGCCAGGCCTACGTCTTATTGACTGCATTGGGCAAGGGTATTTTTGACTATCAATCCGAGCAGGTTCGCAACCACCAGCAGGACTGGAAACCCTTGTTGCGCTGGATCAAACGTCAACCGTGACCCGCCATCGAGCCGATGCCATCGCGCCAATCACCGGAGCTTTCCCCATGCACGAACTGATCTTGCTGCGCCACGCTGAAGCGGTGCCGCTGGAAAAATCCAGCGCCGATCAAGACCGGGCGCTCAGCGCGCGCGGCGAACAGGAGGCACAAGCTGCCGGGTTGTGGCTGGCGGCACACGGCGTGAGGCTGGACCGGGTGCTGTGTTCTCCCACCCGCCGCACGGATGAAACCGCCCGGCTCGCACTGGCGGGGCTGGACGATGCGCCGATCCCGCAGATGTCCAGTGAGATCTACGACGCATCACCTGGTGAACTGCTGGCTCTGCTCGACCAACACGGTGACGCTGGGACCGTCATGTTGGTAGGTCACAATCCCGGCATCGAGCGCCTGGTGGCGTTGCTGGTGGAAGGTCGCTCGGACCATTTTCGCGGGATGCCACCGGGCGGCCTGGCGATTCTGCATCTGGATGGCGAATTGGAGCCGGGGAACGCGCATGCATTCCCTGTGATCCACACATGAACATTCTTCGGTTTGCCTTGCTGCTGTTAGCCGTTCCGCTATTGCCCGGCTGCTCCTTGTCCCGCGCCCAGATACGCCATGCTGACCTGGTGGTGAGTGCGTCGGTCAACCGCGCTTCCACCTGCACCCGGGACGATCACTGCGCGTTACCTTCTCCGCTGCTCGACGCGGCCAACGATGTGCTTACGCGATCGACGCCAGCGCAACCCATACATGTCGTGAGTTTGTTGAACGCGAGCGAGACCGCGCTCGTGGCGCGAATCAACCTGATCCGCGCTGCGCGACAGTCGATCGACGTGCAGACTTACATTTGGGATAACGACGACGCGGGTCTGCTGGTGCTGGACGAGCTGATCGGTGCCGCGCGCAGGGGCGTGCAAGTGCGCGTTCTTGCCGATCAACTGGGCTCGTTTGGCGACGTGGAGTTGCTCAGTCGTCTGGCCCGCGCCAGCCCCGACTTTGCGCTGCGGCTGTACAACCCCACGTTTCATGATGCGCACACCTCGGCGCTGCAATGGGTCGCCAGCATCGCGTGCTGCTTTTTAAAGTTCAACCAGCGCATGCACAACAAGCTGCTGGTGGTGGATGACCGTATTGGTATCACTGGTGGCCGCAACTACCAGAATCGCTACTTTGACTGGGACCCATCCTTCGATTATGTGGACCGGGATGTACTGGTGGGCGGCCCTGCAGCTCGAGCCATGGCCGCCAGCTTCGCCTTGTTCTGGCATCATCGGCGTTCGGTGGCGTTGACCCATCTGCGCGATATCAACCGCTACATCGTCGCTCACCCCGAGACGAGCGGCTGGGTCTCGCCACACTACGACCACCCGCAACGGGTTTTCCGCGTACAGCAGGAGGCCAGCGACACTGCGTGGTTGAACTCACACGTACTCGATCGCAGTCTGCACACCGGACGTGTCGAATTTTTCAGCGACTTTCCGGCCAAGACCAAAAGGCCGGATGAGGTTGCGGTGCGCGAATTTACCCACCACGTGATGGAGATGGTGTCCGGGGCGCAGCACGAAGTGGTGCTGCAAACACCGTATCTGGTCCTGAGCAAACGCGCGCGCCAGATCTTTGAGCGACTGCAGAGCAAAGTTCCGCCGCCGCGCATCGTGGTGTCCACCAATTCCCTTGCCTCCACTGACGCGTTTGCGGTGTATGCGATGTCGTACAAGCACCGCAAACGCTATCTCAAGCGCTATGGCTTCGAAATTTACGAGCTCAAACCGCACGCGCTGGGCCCGGCGCAGGCCAATGCCTATGCCAGCATGGAGATTGGCGTAGGTGGCGCCCACGAAGTATTACGGGCAAAGCGGGAGGGCAGGCGCCGGGACCGGATGGAGCCCGAAGGTCGTGGCCTGCTGGGCAGCCGGGGTCGCCATGAGCCTGCGCCGCTGCTGAGTGAGGGTCGTCGGTTCGGCTTGCACGCAAAGTCGATTGTCGTGGACGACCGCTTCTCCATGGTCGGTTCACACAATTTCGACCCGCGTTCGGACCACTACAACACCGAAGCCGGCGTGGTCATTTACGATCGCCGCTTTGCCGACCAGCTACGCCAGTCAATTCTGCGCGACACTGCCCCGGAAAATGCCTGGGTGATTGCTCCGCGCCGTGCCGTGGTGCCGGTGCTGAGCGAGGTCAACCAGACGATAGCTGATGTTTCCGAGCACCTGCCGCTGTTCGATCTGTGGCCGTTTCGCTACGCCACCAGCTACGAACTCAAACCCGGTTGCCAGCCGTTGCGGATCAACGATCCCGCGTTCCACACCTGTTATGAGCCCGTTGGCGATTTCCCCGACGTGGCGCTGTCACCGAAGTTGATCTACACGCGGCTGTTCACGGCGTTCGGGGCGGGATCAATCGGCATCCTGTAATACGGCCGTCGCACTTGATTACCCTGGGCGCTGTCTCCCGGCTCACCCGGTAGTGCGGGCTGGTGCATGGCTAACCCTTGCGCGCTTGCAGGCATGACGAAGGACGTCGCGCGGGCGGGACGTCATGAGGACACCCGGATCTGCCAACCAATGATTGTGCGCAGCGCCGTAGTTTCTGCCGTCACAAACGCAGCGGCCTGCTTGCGCAGGCCGTTTTCCACGTTATATCGCGCAGGTAGCCCACGCCGCGTGCATCCGTGACCGCGATCAGTCTCCGCCAGCGAAACCAATCTTTGTGAGATTGTAGGTTTTCGCATCGGCAAGGACGCTCGCCACATACTGATAAGCCACCGCATCATCGGCAGCGATTTGGATTTCGGGTTGATTGGTCTGCTGGGCAATGACTGCCAATTGCGCCTTCAGGCCGAGGTCGTCCACTGGTGTGTCGTTCCAGTACAGCGCTCCGGCGCGATCGATCCGCAAGTGGATCGGGTCCAACGGGGTAGTCGTGGGCGGATTCTGGTTCGGTTGAGGCAGATCCACCTTGATCTTGTGCGAGAGGATCGGCGCCGTGATCATGAAAATGATGAGCAACACCAGCAAAACGTCAACCAACGGGGTGACGTTGATCTCATTCATCGGACCTGCGGAGTGGGAGCTGTAGGCCATGTCAGTTACTCATTCCCCGGACCGGCTTTGCCGGTCGTCAAGAAGCCCACATGGACCATGCCCTGGTCCTTGGCCGAACCAATGACCGCACGCACCAGTTTGAACTCCGTGGTCTTGTCCGCGCGAATCTGCAATTCCGGTTGCGGCACCCTTTGGGCATTCACCGCAAACTGGGCGCGCAATTCCGCAGACGTGATCGGTCGGTCATTGAAGAACAAGCTGCCGTCCTGCTTGATCGCCAGGTCCAGCGGCGGCACCTTGAGTGCCTCGTCCTTGGCATGCGGATTGGCGATGGGCAACTCCACCGTGATGGTATGGGACATCAGCGGCGCGGTGATCATGAAGATGATCAGCAGAACCAGCATCACGTCGACCAGCGGCGTGACGTTGATTTCCGACATCGGACCACCGGAATTGCCCCCGGCACTCATGGACATGGGTCAATCCCTCACTTCTGACTTTCGACACGCGAACCGGTGGCGAAGAAGTCATGCAGATCATTCGCGAATTCGTCGAAGCGTGCGAATACCAACCGGTTCGCACGGTTGAACGCGTTGAACGCGAAGGTCGCCGGGATGGCGGCAAACAGACCAAATGCGGTCATCAACAACGCCTCGCCCACCGGACCTGCGACCGCGTTCATTGACGCGTCACCCGAGGCGGCGATGCGGATCAAGGCGTGGTAAATACCCCACACCGTGCCCAGCAGTCCGACGAATGGTGCGGCAGAGCCGACGGTTGCCAGCAACGTCATGCCGTCTTCAAGGCGCAAACTTTCCCGTGATACGGCCTGACGCAGCGCCCGATCAATGAATTCCGACCGGCTGAGCGCTTCCGACAGGCGACTGGTTGCCGTAGCGGCAACCTGTTGATGATGCGCAACAGCCGCTGCGGCATCCAGAGCGATCTTGGAGAATGGTTCACTCTTGGGCTGCGACTCCAGCTCGCGAATGGCGTCTTGCGTGGAAGCATTGCCCCAGAACGCGTCAACGACCCTGGTCGCCCGGCGCTGTACTACCGTCGTACGAATGGTATTGGCGATGATGTAGTACCACGTCAGGAAGGACATGATAATCAAGGTAACGAAGACGACCCAACCGAGCCAGTCGAAGTTTTGCATCAAATCGCCGAAACCCATTGCCTTCATGGCTTCAGCGTTGGTATTGCCACCCATCGCCTGTGCGGCATCGGTCGTTGCAGGAGTCTGTAGGAACATAACGCTACCCTAAGGAAGTCAAGCGTGAACTGTAACTGCAATCGATGGAACTTATTGCAGCAGAGTGAGATCGAAAGTTACTGATATACGAACACCGTCTTCAAAAACCTGCCTGGCTGAGATTGAAAGTCACCGGTACGCGGGCATAGCCCTCAACCTTCTTGCCATTACGAATCATTGGATTGAAGCGCCATTTCTGTGCTGCATCCACCGCTGCACGATCAAGCTCGCGATAACCGCTGGATTTCTCGACCTTGATGTCTTTTGGCGAACCATCCACGCCCACCAGGATCATCAGCGTGACCGTACCTTCGTGACGCTGGCGCAACGCTTGCGGTGGATACTTCGGCTGCAGACGACTGTTGTAGCTTAGATCCTGACCGGCACTGATGTCCTGTGGCGGAGCAGGCGGAGCAGGCGGCGCAGGTGGCGGCGCCTGATAGGCGTTCGCCGACTGCTCTTCCACTGCGGGCGGCGGAGTTGGCGGCGGCGGGGTTGCCACTGGCCGTACTTGCTGCACGATTTTTTGCGGCGGCTGCTGTGGTGGTTCCGGCGGCGGCGGCGGCGGCGGCGGCGGTGGTGGTGGCGGCTCCTGGAAGGTTACGCGGACAATCTGCTCTTTCTGCGCCTGGTCCTGATGCGCCGGCGCGACAGGCGCCACCAACAACAGGAACGCAAACGCATGCAGGCCGATGGCCACGGCCAATGCCAAAGTGCGCTTCCAGCTAAACCGCCCGTTTTCTTCGTTACTAGAGGCCATCTGTCACTGTCTGAAGCTGAGCTTGCGGAAGAGAACGTTGCCGCAGGGCGTAACGCGAAACCGTCTTGATATCGAAGACGGTACTCGCCACCGAGGAAACGCCGGGAAGGTGGTCAACGTTACAACAGCGCCTTGCGTTTGTATAGCCACACGCGCACACCGCATACGGAATGAATGGACGGCTATTTGATACATCCGGGCAACGGCAACCACACTTTTCACTTGCCGCTTCCAGACTGCTTGAGCCACGCCTTGGCTTTGGTCGCCGTCTCCGGTTGCTGTGCCGCCAGTTTCATGGCGGCGATAGCCCCCGCCTTGTTCTTGAGCCCGCGCTCGGCCTCCGCCAGCAACATATAAGCCGTGCCTTTCTTGGCGAGGCCTTTGTCGATGCCCTGCTGGATCAAGCTTTTTGCCTGGCTGAACTTGTTCTCCGTCATCAACAGATGCCCTGCGCGCACCGCGGGTTCCCCGTCCTTGGCAAGTGGCAGAGCTTTGCTGTAATTGTCGACGGCACCAGCAATGTTGTCGGACAATTCATCGGCCTGACCCATCAACACATAGTTCTCCGCGCTGGCGGTTACGAGACCCTTGGTCTTGCCCTCGTTCAGCACCTGCGCGGCCTTGAGCGCGTTGGGTTTGGCATCGTCGCTGTTCTGACCAGTGATCAGATACAACTTGGCCAGATTGACATATCCGGCCTCGGTCGTCAGCGTGCCAGCAGCGCGAGATTTTTCCATCAGATCAATGGCTTCCGGATACTTCTCCGCCTGCATCAACACCGCCACCGCATTGTTGAGCGCATTGGCGTCGGTCGGATTGCTCGCCAACTGCTGTTGGGCCAGCTGAGCGGCCTGGTCGGTTTGTCCCGTCTCCGCGTAGCTCGCCATCAGGATCTGGTTCCAGCTTGGGTCCGGCTTGTCCGTCAATGATTGCGCTTTCTTGATGGCCGCGATGGCCTCGGGGTATTTCTGCAAGCGGTAGTCAGCGTTGCCTTCGAGTGCATAGGAAGCGGCCGTTTCCTTTTTGCCTTCGCTCCGCCAAGCCGTCAAGGTGTCCAGCGCGGCTTGATACTGCTCATCAATAATCTGGAATTGCGCCAGCATGTACTGCAGCTGGAAGTAGGTGTCGTTGGGCATCACCCCGTTGGCCAATGCCTGCTTCAACAACGTGATGGCGCCTTTGTGATCACCATCGTTGAACTTGAGGTTGGCCATGCCCTGCAAAGCGAGTGCCTGCGCATACTTGCTCTTGCTGTTGTCGATCAGCGGTTGCAGGTATTGCGTGGCTTTGGCCTGGTCCCCGTCGTTGGCGGCATCCAGGCCAAGACTCAGGTTTTTCTGATCCTTCTCGCTTGTCAGATCCAGCTTGGGCGCCACACGTTTTGTGTCGGGGTACTGCACTTCAGGCTTGTCGGTCTTGCCCTTGCTCTTGCGCTCGCTGCGGTCGCTGCGGTCGCTGCGGCTGTAGGCAGATGACTGTTCGCTTGCCATTGCATCTGGTTGCGCGGCGACCGACGGTTCGGCGCCGGGTGACGCTGGTGTCGGCATCGCCGGCAGAGCCATGGCCATGCCAGAGAGCACACACAACGTTGTGCCAAGTGCGGCAGTCAACAGTTTCGTCTTCATGCAATTCACCCGTGCAAAAAAGAAAGTCGAGGCCAGAGCGGCGCGAACCAGACGCGCAGATTAGAGGTCGGGCGCCGCAAAGCTCAAGCTGCGGCGCCACATTGCCATCAGATGTCCAGGTTCGCCACCTTCAGCGCATTGGCTTCGATGAACTCGCGTCGCGGTTCAACCGCCTCGCCCATCAACATCGAGAATATCTCGTCGGCGGCTTGTGCGTCCTCGATCCCCACCTGCAACATGCGCCGCGTGTCGGGATTGACCGTGGTTTCCCACAACTGTTCCGGGTTCATTTCGCCGAGGCCTTTGAAGCGCTGGATACTCCTGCCCTTCTTTGCTTCCTCCAGCAACCAGCTACGGGCACCAGCGAAATCAACCACGCCGCGCGAAGCATTGCCGCGGCGCACGACGGCTTCGGGCTGAACCAGCGCATGGAGCTGCCGGCTGATCGCCAGAATCGGCCGGTAGTCAACGCTGCCGAAGAATGCCTGCGGCATCAGCCAGGCGTGGCTGAGACCATGTTGCTCGCGCAGCACTTCGATCCCGGCGGGTTGTTCAGCCACGGCCGCGCGCAAGCTGACGCGGTAATGCGCCTTGCCCAGGCCCGTGGCGGCGAGCCGTGCGGTTGCTTCCTGCAACCACGTTTGCATGGCAGCAGGATCGGTCCAGAGCTCCGGTTCCAGTGGCGCGTGTTCGAGCAGTGCAGTCAACATCGCCGGGTCAAACCGATGGGACAGTTTGGCCACCTGATCCAGGGCGCGTTGATAGTCCCGCAGCAGCTTCTCCAAGGCCGGACCGGTAATCGGCGGAGCGTCCGGTTGGTAACTCAGGGCTGCGCCATCGACTGCGCTGGAAATGAGGTAGTCATTCAGTGCCGTGTCGTCCTTGATGTAGAGCTCTTGTTTACCCTGCTTGACCTTGTACAGCGGCGGCAGGCCGATGTAGATATGCCCACGCTCGATCAACTCGGGCATCTGCCGGTAGACATCAGGATGATGCGGTGATACCGCAGCTTGTCCGGGTTGTACTCATCCTTGCCAATGCCCGTCCCCAGCGCGGTAATCAGGTTGCCGACCTCGGCCGAGGCCAGCATGCGATCAAAACGCGCCTTCTCGACGTTGAGAATCTTGCCTTTCAACGGCAGCACCGCTTGAGTTTTGCGATTTCGCCCCTGCTTGGCCGAGCCACCGGCAGAGTCGCCCTCGACCAGAAACAATTCGCACAACGCCGGGTCTTTTTCCTGGCAGTCCGCCAACTTGCCAGGCAGACCGGCAATGTCCAGTGCGCCTTTGCGCCGCGTCATCTCGCGCGCCTTGCGGGCCGCTTCGCGCGCCCGCGCGGCGTCGACAACCTTGGACGCAATCGCCTTGGCTTCGACTGGATGTTCCAGCAAAAACTCACCGAGCTTTTCGTTGACTACCTGTTCCACAACCGTCTTCACCTCGGACGAGACCAACTTGTCCTTGGTTTGCGACGAAAACTTCGGGTCGGGCACCTTGACCGAGAGCACGGCAATCATGCCTTCGCGCATGTCATCGCCGGAGAGCGCCACTTTTGCGTTCTTCGCCAGCCCTTCCCGCTCGATGTAGCCCTGCAGTGAACGCGTCAGGGCTGCGCGAAACCCCGTCAGGTGTGAGCCACCGTCGCGTTGGGGAATGTTGTTGGTGAAGCAATACATGGATTCCTGATAGGAATCAGTCCATTGCATCGCAACTTCGACAACCGTGCCGTCTTGCTCAGAGCTCAGACTGATGACGTTGGGATGCAGTGGAGTCCGGGACTTGGCCAGGTATTGCACGAACGAACGAATGCCACCTTGGTAGGCGAACGTCTCGTGCTGGCCTTCTCCGCGTTCATCCGTCAACTCGATGGTGACCCCCGAGTTGAGAAATGCCAGCTCGCGCAACCGCTTTACCAACACCTCGTAACGGAACTCGACATTGCCACCAAAGGTTTCGGCACTGGGAATGAAACGTATCAACGTACCGCGACGGCTGGATGGTCCGATAACCTTGAGCGGGTACAACGGGTCGCCGTGACTGTATTCCTGCAGGTGTTCAAAGCCGTTGCGCCAGATGGTCAGCCACAGATGCTCGCTGAGCGCGTTGACCACGGATACGCCCACGCCATGCAGACCACCCGAAACCTTGTAGGAATTTGCATCAAACTTGCCGCCAGCGTGCAGGATCGTCATCACCACTTCCGCGGTGGAACGGCCCTCCTCCGGATGGATACCGACAGGGATACCGCGGCCGTTGTCACCCACGCTGCACGAGCCGTCCTCATGCAGGATGACAGTGACGCGATCGCAATAACCCGCCAGGGCCTCGTCAATGGAGTTGTCTACTACCTCGAAGATCATGTGGTGCAAGCCGGTTCCGTCATCGGTGTCCCCGATGTACATGCCAGGGCGCTTGCGCACCGCTTCCAGGCCGTGCAGTACCTTGATATTGCTTGAATCGTAGGTGGCTTCGCTCATTGCAGACCAACTCCTGGCGCCGACGACCTGCCCGACGCGGCGCGAAAAATGAGCCGGGCAAAGGATATTCGCTTGGAACAGAGCAACCTGCTGATTATAGCAGGCGTGTGACCTCGCCTTGTTCCACGTGGAACACCCGTGGCGATACGCCAGCCAATGCGGGCGGCAGCTCCGTGCCAGTGAGTAGGACCTGCGCCTGTGCCGTCGCCAACTGCGCCACGACCGCATCCTGATGCGTCTGGTCGAGTTCAGAAGCCAGATCATCCAGGCAAACCACGGGCCACTCACTGCGCTCGGCGGAATACAAGTGCGCTTGCGCCAACACGCAGGCCAGTGCGGTGAGCTTTTCCTGACCGCGCGAAAGATGTTCGCGCAGCGGAGCATGGGCAAACGCCAGCGACCAATCAGCGCGATGCACACCCAACGTGGTGTGTCCACGGGCCAGGTCCCTGGGTCGCTGCTCGCGTAACAGGTCCTGCAGATCCTGTTGCTCGCCCCAACCGCGCCGGTAACGCATCGTCAACTCGCCAAGTTCCGGCAGCAATCCGGCAACGCTCGCCCGCAATTGCGGGCGCAAACGGTCGAGATAGTCCTGTCGTTGTTGGTCTATGCGCGTGGCAGTTTGCGCCAACTCAAATTCCCACGGAGCGAACAGCGCTTCGTCCAACGATGCCCCGGACCGCAGCAAGCTGTTGCGCTGCTTCAGGGCTCGTTGGTAACGGCGCCATACCGTCAGAAAACTCTGTTCCACGTGGAACACACCCCAGTCCAGATACCGTCGGCGCTCCTCCGCCGCCCCCGCGATCAACGCGTGCGTTCCCGGGTCAAAACATACTACCGCGCAGGCACGCACCAGTTGTCCGATAGGCACATTCACGCTGTCAACCTTTGCCTCCCAGCGCGACGCGCTGCGTCCCAATCCCAAGCGAGTCGCCCTGTCGCCGGCGGAATGCATCTCCGCAAAGATCGACAGCTCGCTGGCGCCCCGCTGCTGCAGTGCCTCTCTTGCCCCAGTACGGAACGAGCGCGCATGGGATAGCAGGAACGCGGCTTCCAGCACGCTGGTTTTTCCAGCACCGTTCGCACCGACGAATACATTGATGCCCGGAGCCAGTTGCAGCTCAACGTTCGACAAACAGCGCAAGCCCTGGATACGCAGCGTCGCGAACCTCATGGCTGCCCCGCGCTGGCGCAAAAACGCCGGGACGCCACATGAGCGCCCCGGCGTCGAATAGCCGTCCGGCATACGACGAGCTGCATCGTGCCGTCAGAGCCGCAACGGCATGATGACGTGGCGCGCCTGCTCGTTGTCCTGCTCCTGAACCAGGCAACTGGACTGGGCGTCGCGCAGGCTCAACCGCGCCTTGTCGCCGCGCAGCGCACCCAACGCATCCAGCAGATAACCCACGTTGAATCCCACCGCGAGATCGGCGACCTGGGTGTCCGCTTCCACCTCCTCCACGGCCTCTTCCTGCTCGGGGTTGTGCGCAACGATCCGCAACTTGCCTGGAGACAGCTCCAAGCGCACGCCGCGATATTTTTCGTTTGACAAGATCGACGCTCGCTGCAATGCGCCGCGCAACACTTCACGGTCGAGTGTCGCGGTCTTGTCCGCCCCCAGCGGTATCACCGCCTCGTAATCCGGGAACCGACCATCGATCAGCTTGGTGGTAAACGTGACGTCACCACGATGTACGCGCAAATGATTGCGCCCAAACTCCAGCTCCACCAGACCGTCGCCGGTTTCCAGCAGGCCCACCAGCTCGTTGACGCCTTTGCGCGGGATAATGACTTGCCGCCGCGTCGTCACCGTCGTTTGCAGCTGCGTTTCCTTCAGCGCCAAACGGTGGCCATCCGTTGCCACGCAGCGCAATGCGTGTTCCTGCAGGTCCAGCAGCATGCCATTGAGGTAGTAGCGTACGTCCTGGTTGGCCATGGCGAACGCCGTGCGCTCCATCAAATCGCGCAGCGCTTCCTCTGGCAAGCTGACTTTCTCGACCAGCTCGATCTCATCGACCGTGGGAAACTCGCTCGCGGGCAAGGTTGTCAGTGTGAAGCGACTGCGTCCGGCGCTCAGTGCCACCCGATCATTGTTGAGCTTCAGGCTGATAAGTGCGCCATCGGGCAGGGCGCGCACGATGTCAAACAATTTTCGCGCGGGAATGGTGATCTCGCCATCGTCCGGTTTCTCCACATCCGCGCAAGCCACCATCTCCACTTCCAGGTCAGTCGCGGTGAGCGACAGACGCGTTGCCGCTACCTTGACCAGAACATTCGCCAGCACCGGCAGCGTCTGACGTCGCTCGACAACGCCAACCACCTGCTGCAACGGCCTGAGCAGTGCTTCCCGCTGGATGCTGAATTGCATGACTTGGCTTCCCCTCTACCTGCTGTTCTGTCTTTTAAAAGAAGTGTAGCTGTTGTTGTAGGGCCTGTGTATAAGGCTTGATACGCGTATTCATGATGCTTATCAATACATTACGAACGCCAGTTGAAAGTTTGAAGCGGTAATTTGCTTGTGCATGATTTGTGGATAAGTCTCCGACCGGAGTTGTGCACCTGTTGTCCACAGCACCAGACCCATGTTATGCCCCTGGTTGAACGTGCAGGTTTTTGCGCCGTCAACCAGACAACGTACGCACCAGTTGTTCAAAGTCCTGGCGCATGCGCGGGTCCGTTTCAATCAGTTTGTGGATTGTTTTGCACGCATGCATCACCGTCGTATGGTCGCGCCCACCAAACGCTTCTCCGATTTCCGGCAGACTGTGCTCGGTCAACTCCTTGGCCAGCGTCATGGCCATTTGCCGTGGCCGCGCCAGTGAGCGCACCCGGCGCTTGGACAGTAGATCCTGCAAGCGTACGTTGAAATATTCGGCGGTGATCTTTTGAATATTGCTTACCGTCACTGCCTGGGCGTGGGTCGCCAGCAGGTCGCGCAGGGTTTCTTCCGCGAACTCGGGGGTAATGGCCTTGCCGTAGAAGTTCGCGCGTGCCGCCAGAGTGTTGAGGGCGCCTTCCAGATCACGAACATTCGAACGAATCCGTTTTGCCAACAACATAGCGACGTTTTCGCTGACGTTCACCCCCTTTTCATGCGCTTTTGCCAAAAGAATCGCTGCTCGAGTCTCGAAATCGGGCGGTTCGATGGCCACCGACAAGCCCCAACCCAACCGTGATTTGAGCCGCGGTTCGAGCTTGTCCACTTCCTTGGGGTAGCGGTCGCAAGTCAGGATGATCTGCTGCTTGGATTCGAACAACGCGTTGAAAGTGTGGAAGAATTCCTCCTGCGTCGTGTCTTTGCCGGCAAAGAACTGGATATCGTCGATCAACAACGCGTCGACCGAACGGAAACGACGCTTGAACGCGTCCATGCTCTTTGCACGCAACGCCTCGATCATCGAACCGACGAATTGCTCGGACCTTAGATACAACACCCTGCACGCGGGGTTGTGCTCGCGCATCAGATTGCCCGCCGCATGCATCAGGTGGGTTTTGCCCAGCCCGGTGCCGCCGTACAGCAACAACGGGTTGTACGCGCGACCGGGGTTGGTTGCCACCTGGATTGCCGCGGCCTTGCCCAACTGGTTGGATTTGCCTTCGACGAACGTCTCGAAGGTGTAATGCGGATCAAGGTTGGGGTTGAATGCAGGCGCCGCCGGGTTAGCGACGTTATTGTGTGAGGTAGCTGCCGCGCGTGCAGCCCGGACCGGCGGCGGCGTGCTGGAACCCACTTCCAGACGCACCAGGCATGGGTGCCCGCTGAGCTGTTGCAGCACGATCTCAATACGCGCCAGGTACCGTTCGCGCACCGTGTCGAGCGTGTATGGGTTGGGCGCAAACAGTTGCAAGTTGTCCCCGTCGTCGCGCGCCTGCAGCGGCATCAGCCAAGTGTGCACTTCCTCGCCACTCAGATCGAGTTCGAGACGCTCAAGGCAGCGTCGCCACAATTCACTCATGAATACTCGTCAGCCACAGGCTTTTGCGCTTGCACGCAGGAAAGGAGGATTAGTCTAACAGCAGCCATCCGCACTCTCGATCACGGGTCCGAGTCCGCCTGCCGACGCGGCCGTGACGATAAATTTGACATTCGTGACAAAAAACCAACATACTTTCCAACCTTTTTACGTCAATTCCCTTCGGAGTAACCATGAAGCGGACCTTCCAGCCCAGTAAACTCAAGCGTGCGCGTACACACGGTTTTCGTGCCCGCATGGCGACCGCCGACGGGCGCAAAATTATCAACGCGCGTCGTGCGAAGGGTCGCAAGCGCCTTATTCCGTAGGCTAGTCATGGCTTTGCCACCAGCCGGATTGCCGCGCGAGGCGCGGATCCGCCGGCCGGCCGATTTTGCCGCGTTGCGGACCAGCAGCGGCCGCTTGGGCGGTCGCTGTTTTCATTTGCGTTACGCGCCAAACGCGCTTGGTCATGCGCGTCTTGGCTTGGCCATCTCCAAACGCGTATCCAAACGCGCGGTCGAGCGCAATCGCATCAAACGTCTGGTACGCGAATCTTTCCGCCAGCTACGGCAACAACTGCCTGCCGTCGACGTGATGGTCATGGCGCGCGATCATGCTGCGGGTGTGGCTGGTCCACTGTTGCTCACACAGATGGATGAACTGTGGAAAAAGTTGCTGGCGGTGCACGCCGTGCGTGCACCTGCGGCAGTTCGCCATTGAAGCGAGTCGACGTGACCGCCACAATCGCGCGTTGACCTTACTCACCTGCTCTTCGGCGGCTTCGATCGTCGTGGCGTCACGGGACCTGCTTTCACGATGAATCAAACGCGCACATTCCTCATGTTCGCCTTGCTGGCGGTGTCCTACTTCCTGTTTCTGGCTTGGGAGAAGGATTACGTCGCACCGGCGCAGACGCCCGTTGCGGCTGCCGTGTCAGGTTCAAGTGCGGCTGCCTCGGCCTCCGTTGGCGGCGACAACAGCGTGCCGGCCGCGATCCCCGGCGAGGCACCGCCGGCGCCAAGCGCATCGATCGCAAACGTCGCAACGCCAGCCATCGCCGCGCTTCCTGCAACGCCCTTGATCACCGTGCGCACGGACGTGCTGGATCTCACCCTGGACGCGCGTGGCGGCACTCTGGTGCGCGCCGAGTTGCTGGCTTATCCGTCCAGGGCGCCGACCCACAAGGCACCCAATCCGCCATCGACGGTGCTGTTGAACACCACCGACGCGACCTACTTCGTCGCCCAGAGTGGCTTGGTCAGCAACAGCGATACCGCGCCGAAAGATCAGCCGAATCACCAGGCCTTGTTCCACAGTGAGCGCGCGGCCTATGTCATGGCCCCGGGCCAGGACGAGCTGAAGGTGAATCTGGTCTGGCAGGATGCGGCTGGCCTCAAGGTCACCAAGACCTATGCCTTCAAGCGTGGCAGCTACGTGATCGGGCTCACCCAGCACATCGACAACGGCACCGCCGTGGCCTGGACCGGCAATGCGTATCAGCAGTTGCTGCGGGCCGAGCCACCCAAGGCCACGAGTTGGCTGAAAAGTTACATTGATCCGGAAACACGCAGTTTCCAGGGCGCGGCGTGGTACACCGGCGAGAAATTCGAGAAGCTTTCGTTCAAGGATTTCAGCGAACCCAAGGATCGGCTGGACAGTTCGATCAAGGGCGGCTGGGCAGCGATGCTGCGCCTGTATTTCTTCGCCGCGTGGATCCCGCCAGCCAACCAGACCGCACATTACGTCACGCAAACAGTCGACGCCGGCAGTGCCCAGCCACGCTATCTGATCCGCGCCATCGGGCCGGCTCTGCATGTGGCGCCGGGCCAAAGTGTGGACAGTCAGGCCCGTCTTTACCTCGGCCCAAATCTGCAAGGCAAGCTTGACGCGATCGCACCGGGGCTCAATCTGACCATCGATTACGGCATGCTCAAGATCATCGCCGTGCCGATGCATGCGGTGCTGTCGATGTTGCATGGCATCGTGCCCAACTGGGGCGTGGCGATCATCCTGCTGGTGCTGCTGATCAAGGGACTGAGCTGGAAGCTGACGGCGGCTCAATACCGTTCCAGCGCCAAGATGCGCAAGCTGACGCCGCGCCTCAAGGCGCTGAAAGAGCGCTACGGCGATGACAAGCAGAAAATGCAGCAAGCCACCATGGAGCTGTACAAGAAGGAGAAGGTCAACCCGATGGGTGGCTGCCTGCCGGTGCTGATCACCATGCCGGTGTTCTATGGCCTGTACTTCGTGCTGATGGACAGCCTGGAACTTCGCCACGCCGCATTCCTGTGGATTCCGGACCTGAGCGCGCCCGACCCGTATTACATCCTGCCGGTGATCTATGCCGTGGTGATGTTGGGCACGCAGTGGCTGAACCCGGTCGCTGCGGGAATGGACCCGACCCAAGCGAAGATGATGAAGGTGATGCCGTTGTTGTTCACGGTGATGTTTGCGTTCTTCCCGGCCGGCTTGTGTTTGTATTACGCGGTGAACGGTATCGTCGGTCTCGGCCAGCAGTGGTGGATCACCCATCACATTGATCGTGAAGAAGTGGTGGCCAAACCCGCCTGACGCGCTCGTGGACCCAGTCGTGCACCTGCAGGCGGCTGCGTTCGCTTACAGTTCAACCATGCCCGTGTTTGCCGAAGACACCATTGCCGCGATCGCCAGCGCCCCGGGCGCTGCCGGCGTGGGCATCGTGCGTGTATCCGGGCCACTGGCGCCCGCGATTGGCCACGCCCTGCTCGGCAGAACGCCAAAACCGCGTTACGCGCACTTCGCGGCCCTGCGTGACCGCGCTGGCGACTTGATCGATCGCGGCTTGCTGCTGTATTTCCCGGCCCCCGCTTCGTATACCGGCGAGCATGTGCTGGAACTGCAAGGTCACGGCAGCGCGGTGCTGCTCGACTTGCTGTTGCACCGCGTTTGCGACCTTGGCGCGCGACTGGCGCGGCCGGGCGAATTCACCGAGCGCGCGTTTCTCAACGGCAAACTTGATCTGGCCCAGGCCGAGGCGGTCGCTGATCTGATCGCGGCGCGTTCGCAAGCGGGCGCGCGCGCCGCGCTGCAATCGATGGAAGGGGTGTTTTCGCACAAGGTTGCGACGCTGTTGCAGGCGTTGATTGCGCTCCGTGTGCACATCGAGGCGGCGATGGATTTCCCCGAGGATGAAATCGACTTTCTGGCCGACCCGGCGCTTGCCGCGCGACTGACCGATGTGCGTCACACGCTGGCCGATTTGCTGCACGCAGCGGAGCGTGGCATGCGCCTCAACGACGGTTTGCGTGTGGTGATCATTGGCCGTCCAAACGTCGGCAAGTCCAGCCTGCTGAATGCGCTCAGTGGGCGTGATCGCGCCATCGTCAATGCGGCTGCCGGCACGACGCGCGACGTGCTGCGCGAAAGCCTGAGTCTGGATGGTGTGGCGCTGGAACTGGCCGATACCGCGGGGCTGCGGGATACGGACGACGAAGTGGAGCGCGAAGGCGTGCGTCGCGCCCATGGTGAACTGCAACATGCCGATGTCGCAATGCTGGTTACCGAAGCCGAGCATGCGCACGCTGATCGCGAGCTGTTCTCGACGCTCGCCACAAGCGTGCAGCGGGTCGTGCTGGTGAACAAGATTGACCGCAGCGGCGGCGTCGCTCGCTACGAGCAGCGCGAGCACGAGCACTGGTTGTGGGTTTCGGTCAAGACCGGAGCGGGTCTGGCTGCCCTGCGCGAAGTGCTCAAGACCATGGCTGGGGCCGGTGCCGGCGAAGGTGCATTCAGCGCACGCCGTCGGCATGTGGTGGCATTGCAGCAAGTTGCCGGGCATCTCGCTGCCGCCGCCCATCACCTTGGTACTGCCCGTGCCGGCGAGCTCGCGGCCGAGGAACTGCATCAGGCACAGCGTGCGCTGGGGGAAATCACCGGCGTTTACAGCAGCGATGATTTGCTCGGCGCCATCTTCAGTTCGTTCTGCGTCGGCAAGTAGATCGGCTGCAGCCGTGTGCGCATCATCGGTGCCGACCGGGCCGACGCGCGTGGACTCAATGGCTGTGGCCGGCGAGGAAGGCGTCGAGCTCACCTGCCGAGGGCATGCCGCCTTGTGCCCCGAGCTTGCCCACGGATAACGCCGCGGCGGCGCAAGCTTTGCGCACAGCTTCCGCCAAACCTTCGTGCAGGAACACGGCGAGCGCAGCGTTGAAGGTGTCGCCGGCGCCGGTACTGTCGATGACGTCGACGGCGAACCCCGTTTGGTGAATGGGCTTACCCTGCTCGCGATACCAGGCGCCGGCGCTGCCGCGGGTGAGTACCACCGGTACCGGGGTGCGTCGCATCAGCGCCTTGAAATCCTCTGCCGGATCAGCACCGAGCAGGATGGCGAGTTCGTGCTGGTTCGGGGTGACATAGCGGGCCAGTTGCAGCCACTCCGCAGGGAGCTTCTGCGCTGGGGCAGGGTTGAGGATCACCGGTACGCCGAGACGCTGGCCCAGGCGCAGTGTTGCTTCGACGGCGGAAAGGGGAATCTCCATCTGGACCAGAACCGCGTCGGCGCAAGAAAAGGCCCCTTCGGCAGCTTCTACCTGAGCCGGCGTGACCCGCGCGTTCGCCGCGGGCACCACGATGATCTGGTTCTCGCCGTCAGCGATAGTGATCGAGGCCGTGCCGCTGGCGCAGTCCTCGAGCCGTGCCACGTGGCTCAGATCGATGTGCTCTGCGGCAAGGCCAGCGTGCAACTGGTCACCGAAGGCGTCGTTGCCGAGCGCGCCGACCAGCACTACTTTCGCGCCAAGGCGCGCTGCCGCAACGGCTTGATTGGCGCCTTTGCCGCCCGGCACGGTGACGAAGCGCTGGCCCAGGATGGTTTCCCCGGGCCTTACGAAACGCGTCGCCTGCGTGACCAGATCCATGTTGATGCTGCCCACGACAACGATGCGCGTCATGCCCTGCTCCGGGTGGGGTGCCATCGCGCGTAATGCGTCGACGACACAGCTTAACCGTTGCCGCTCGCGCGCCGTTGCTGGTGCGACCAGTCGCGCGCGGTTTCCTTACGGACGGTATACATCTGCATGCGGCCGCGTCGCCGCGCCAGGCATGCAGCGGGGAGCGCGCGCAGCGTGTGCGGCCATGGCCGCGCTGAAACATCCGCCACGATCGATCTGCGGTCTTCGTCAGCGCCCAGCCGCGCAAAACGCCATGGTGCTTCGCCACGGTGGGCACGCGTACTTGGTGAATCGCTTCAAGAGCGCCGCTGCAACCGATCGTCGGCGCTGCCGCCGAGGATCACGGGACAGGCTCGCCGTTGCCCGAACCACAAAGTCGCGCAGAACGTCGCCGCGCAACCCAACGGCGCCGGGAGTCCAGCTCGCTCCGTTGCACCAGAGGGATACGCGTGCCGGGTCGGCGTGTCGCGCACGTTCGTGGGACGCAGCAGTCCGCGCGCGGCTCCCGGAGGGGCTCAGTGCGCGCGTTGCTCCCCGGAGTCGCCGGGCGCAGCCAAGGCAGGCGCCGGGCCGCCAACGGCCAGCAAGGACTGCGCGTAGCTGTCCTCCATGCTCACGGTGGAAACCTCGTCCCAGGTGAAAAACGACACCTCGCGCATCCATTCCGCGTCGGGGCTGAGTTCCTGCATATAGAACCCTTCATCTTCGGTACTGACGAGCCGGCCGATATAGCAAACCTCGGACTCGTCCTCGCTGTCCACGTGAACGCCGATGATAGGGGCATAAGCACCAGCGGCCTGGATTACTTCACGGATGCCGTCCAGCGGGAAGCCTTGCGGCGACAGGGGCTGCAACTGTTTGAGCGCGAGCGCCTTGGCGAAAAACTCGTGGTGCTTGTCGGGAGCTTCCAGCTCGGTGACGTCGCGGTGACGCATGACATACATGCCGTCATAGGTAACGCCGTCGCCAACCACCCAGAGCAGGAAAAACTCGCGACCGACCCCGCTGACATAGCCGCAGAAGCTGCCGTGTTCGAGGTTCTCGCGCCACAGCCGGATCAAGGTCTGGTTTTTCTGGGCTTCCCGTAGCTGTGCGCGTTCGCCGGTGGTTTTCAGTTCAATGACGTTGTTCACGGCGGCCATTTTAGCAGATTGGCGGGCTACTGCCCGAACTACAGAATATACCGGCTGAGGTCTTCATCTTTTACCAGACTTTTCAGTCTTATGTCGACCTGTTCGGCGTCGATGACATGCTTTTCGCCGGACTTGTCCGCAGCCTCGTAAGAGATCTTTTCCAGCAGTCGTTCCATCACCGTGTGCAGCCGCCGAGCGCCGATGTTCTCGGTGCGCTCATTCACCTCGAACGCCACCTCGGCCAGCCGGTCGATGCCTGACTCGGTGAATTGCACCTCGACGCCCTCGGTAGCCAGGAGCGCAACGTATTGTTTGGTCAGCGCATTGTGGGGCTCACGCAGGATGCGTTTGAAGTCATCGACGCTGAGCGCGGACAGTTCGACGCGAATCGGCAGGCGCCCCTGCAGCTCGGGAATGAGATCTGATGGCTTGGCCAGCGAGAAGGCCCCGGAGGCGATGAACAGCATGTGGTCGGTCTTGATCGCGCCATATTTGGTCGACACGGTGGAACCTTCGACCAGCGGCAGCAGGTCGCGCTGGACGCCTTCGCGGCTGACACCGGCGTGGCCGTGATCGCCGCGCTGGGCGACCTTGTCGATTTCGTCGATGAAGACAATGCCGTTCTGCTCGGCGGCTTCCATGGCCTGTGCGCGAATTTCTTCATCGTTGAGCAGTTTGCCGGCCTCTTCGTCGATGAGCAGCGGCCGTGCCAGCTTGATCGTCAGCTTGCGTTGCTGGGTCTTGTTGCCACCGATGCTCTGGAACATCTGACGCAGTTGCGATCCCATTTCCTCCATGCCCGGTGGGGACATGATCTCCACCCCGACGTGCATGGCGAAATCCAGCTCGATCTCGCGGTCATCGAGCGTGCCCTCGCGCAGTTGCTTGCGCAATTTCTGGCGTGTTTCGGCGTGCTCGGTGTTCGGCGCTACCGGAGCGTCGTGGTCCCAGTCGGTCAGTGCCTGGCGGCGTGGCAGCAACGCATCGAGGATGCGGTCTTCAGCGTGGTCTTCGGCCAGCGAGCGCACGCGCTTGATGGCCTGGTCGCGAGTGAGCTTGTACGCCACGTCGGCGAGATCGCGGATAATCGACTCCACATCCTTGCCGACATAGCCGACCTCGGTGAACTTGGTGGCTTCCACCTTCACGAACGGTGCGTGGGCGAGCGTCGCCAGGCGCCGGGCAATTTCGGTCTTGCCCACGCCGGTGGGGCCGATCATGAGAATGTTCTTCGGCGTCACTTCGTTGCGCATGTCCGGCTCCAGCTGCATGCGCCGCCAGCGGCTGCGCAAGGCAATGGCCACGGCACGCTTGGCGTCGTGCTGACCGATGATGTACCGGTCCAGTTCGTTGACGATTTCACGCGGGGTCAATTCAGACATGGGTTGTCTCTAAAAAGCGAAAAAAGGGATGCCACATGCAACCGGTGAGGCCGGACGGAACCACCGGGCACCTGCCGCCGAGGTTGCGTGCGACTAACGTTCCTGGCCGGCGTCGGCTGCGTCCAGCTCTTCGATGGACACGTTGTGGTTCGTGTAGATGCAGATGTCGCCGGCGATCTGCAGTGCCTTCTCGACGATGCTGCGCGCGTCCATATCGGTATTTTCCATCAACGCCAGCGCGGCAGATTGCGCGAAGCCGCCGCCGGAGCCGATCGCGATCAGGCCGTGTTCCGGTTCCAGCACGTCACCATTGCCGGAGATCAGCAACGAGGCGTCCTTGTCGGCCACCGCCAGCATCGCTTCCAACTTGCCGTAGCGCCGATCGGTACGCCATTCCTTGGCCATCTCCACGGCGGCCCGGGTAAGGTTGCCGCCGTGCTTGTCCAGCTTGCCCTCGAACAGCTCGAACAGCGTGAACGCGTCGGCAGTGGCGCCGGCGAAGCCGGCAAGCACGTTGGCGGCCTTGCCCAACCGCCGGATCTTGCGCGCGTTGCCCTTGACCACGGTGTTGCCGAGCGTGACCTGCCCGTCTCCACCGATCACGACTTTGCCGTTGCGCCGCACGGAAATGATGGTGGTGGCGTGGAATGATTCCATGGAGACTCCGCAGCAGCGACTTGAGTCGATGAAGTGGGGTCGGGCAATCAGCGCTTCAATGTCTGCGTGTCGGACGAGCTGGCGACGCGCGCAGCTCAACCGTACCGCTAGGGTTTGCGTTTTGCCCGCGGATGCGCCGCGTCGTACACCTTTGCCAGGTGCTGGAAATCCAGATGGGTATAGATTTGCGTGGTCGCAATGTCGGCGTGGCCGAGCAACTCCTGTACGGCGCGCAAATCGCCGGAAGACTCCAGCATGTGGCTGGCAAACGTATGGCGCAGCAGATGCGGATGAATGTGTTTGGGCAGCCCCTGCAACACGGCCAGCTTGTTCAAGCGCAACTGCACGGTGCGCGCGTTGATCGATGCACCACCGCGACCACGGAATATCGGGCTGTCAGGTGGCATGCCTTCAACCGTTCCAAGCGCGCGCAACGCCGCCACCGCGAAGCGCCCCACCGGAACGATGCGGGTCTTGCTGCCTTTACCCAGTACACGTATTTCGCCGCCGTCCAGATCCACGTCGACCCAGCGCGCACCCACCAGTTCGGACAGACGCAGGCCGCTGGAATAAAACAGCTCGAGCATGGCCCGATCGCGCACGGCCAACGGCCCGCCGCAGTCGATTTCCATCAGCGCTCCGGCTTCGTCCACGTCCAGCACCACAGGCAGCTTGCGGTGAATCTTCGGCCCGCGCACACCCAGTGCCGGGTCATGATCGAGCGCACCTTCGCGGTTGAGCTGGCGGAACAGGCTGCGGCAGGAGGACAGCAGGCGTTGCAGGCTCTTCGGGGCCAGCCCGGCGCGGTGCTCGGCGGCAATGAACGCGCGCATCGCATTGCTGTCCAGCGCGGCAAACGTGGTCACGTGTTGCGCGGTCATGAACGCTTGCAGCTTGGCCAGGTCGCGGCGATAGGCAGCGACGGTATGCGGTGAGGCGTGACGCTCCTCGGCGAGCCGCCTCAGCCAGATCGCCACTTGCTCTGCGGGCGTCACGGCGTCAGGCAATATCCTGCGCACGGGCGAGGGCAGCGGTAATCGTGGCGGCAATCATCTTCAGGAACAGCGTACCCATACCTGGTTGAAAACGGTCTGGATCGGCGCTGCCGATCGCCAGAATGCCGAAGTCGCCCAGGCGCATCAATGCCGCTGACCGCGTTTGTGCGGCATTTTCGCCAAACAGACGCTGCAGCTTTTCTGCAGACAGACGGCCAGACACCGGTTCGTTCACACGGAAAAAGTCGGCAAACTCCGGCATCGCATCAATGCCACCGGGGATCTGCAGCAGCCAGTCCGCGCGTGGCAGGCACGCGGTGTCACCAAACAACAGCAGACGCACTTGCTCGGTGTGGAAATCCGCGCTGAGCTTGGCAACGATACTGCGCGCGGTTACCTCCAGCGTGTTCGCGCGCAGCAAGGCTACCGTCAGCCCGTGGACGCGTTCCATCAACTTCTCGTTGTCCGCAGCAATGGCCACCAGCTCGGTGAGCCGCTGCTCAAGGCGGGCGTTCTTTTCGCGCAGACTTTGCAGTTGGTACACCGCCAGCGATGCGACCGGCCCGTCGCTGCGATGCACGGTAAGCCGCGCGACCAGGTCCGGGTAGTCGCTGAGGAACCCTGGGTGGTTCTTCAAGTATGCGGCAACGACACGAGCCTGGGTGGCGTCATCAAGCAGGGTTGCAGTCATGCCGGAAATCCTCGAAACGAGACGGGTTGCGCCCAAAGTCAAGCCGAGTGTGCGATGGACACGCACGCTCGGCAACTACCAGTGTCAATCCGTGCGCGCAGGCACCGGCCAATCACCTTCAAACGCAAATGCCGCCGGCCCGGTCATCCACAGCGACTGATCGGTGTCCGAGCGCGCTATCTGCAGTGTGCCACCGGGTAGATCGACCTGCACGCTCGCGTCCACGTCATCGCGTTGCTGCAATACCGCCACGGCGGCGCACGCACCGCTGCCACAGGCCAGCGTCCAGCCGGCGCCGCGCTCGTGCACGCGTAGCCGCACGTGTCCGCGATCCATGATGCGCACGAAGCCGGCGTTGCTGCCTTGTGGAAAGCGCGGGTGCGAGGACAACAAGGGGCCCAATTGTTGCAGCCTTGGGTCGTCGAGATCATCGACGCAGAGCACGGCGTGTGGGTTTCCCATCGACACCGCGCCGATGGCCAGCGACTCACCGCTGACGTCCAGGGCGTAATGCAGCGCCATTCCATCTGCCAGAAACGGGATGCGGGCGGGCGTGAAAATCGGTGCACCCATGTCGACGGCGACTTCGTGGGTGTCAAGCAGGCGCACAGCGACCACGCCGGATGGGCTGGCCAGTTTCACGGTGTCGCCAACGCTTAGCGCACCGGCGCGATGCAACCACGCGGCGACGCACCGCACGCCGTTGCCGCATTGTCCGGCGCGCGTCCCATCGGTGTTCCAGATCGCATAGGCGAACGCGCAGGTGGCGTCGGCGGATGGTTCGATGCTGAGCAGTTGATCGAAGCCGACGCCGGTATGTCGATTGCCCAGCGCACGCACTTGGGCGCGGTCCAGAGACATTGGCTGGTCACGGCAATCCAACACGACGAAGTCGTTGCCGATGCCATGCATTTTCGAGAAGCGCAGGGATGTCATGTGATCAGTAACGCGAAATTCAGTGCTGTGTGCCAGGTGGTGCGGCGGTGGTTGTGGTCACCGCCGGCACGGCTGGGGTGGTCGCCGGAGTGCTCGGCGCGGCGCGGACCGCAGGTAGCTGCAACGGGCCTTTGTTGCCGCAGCCGGCCAGCGCGGCAGTCGTCAGAGCCAGCAACAACAGCGTGGATCGATGCATGGCGAGCAATTCCATTGGAGGCGGTAAGCAACAGCGTGCGCCAGCGAGCGTAGGTGCGTCGCCGGGCGGGTTGCAGTATAGCGGCGTGGCATGGCACCACGTGGCGCCGTCGCCGCAGCGGACCGCTATCATGCGCAAACACCGCGCGTTGCGCGTCGAGGTACCTGTGATGGATTGGAGCACTGTGTTGCGTATGCCGACCACGGTATTGCTGGTATTGGCCGGTATCTTCCTGCTGGCTGCGCTGGTACAGCTCGTGCGTACGCGCCAGCGGATGCGTGACGAGCGTGCATTGTCGGCAAGTGCGCATGGCTTGTTGTGTGTCGTGTGTCTTGTGCTTGGTCTCATGCTGGTCGGTACGGGTCTGGCGCTGCGCGGTTACCGCCTGCTGAGCGATGAAGCGCCAGTGGTGAATATCGACGCGCACATTCTCTCGCCGCAACGCTGGGCACTTGTCTTGACCTGGCCCGATGGCGCTACCCGCCGCGAAATCGTGGCCGGCGACGCCTGGCGTCTGGAGGCCGTCGTGTTGAAGTGGAAGCTGCCGGTATTACTCGCCGGGGTGCCACCGCTGTACCGGCTGGATCGTTTGTCTGGTCGCTACGACGACGCGCACCAGGAAGCGACAGCGCCGCGCACGGTCATTGATTTTCGCCAGGCTGGCGCGTTTGATGTACTCGACCTGCAGCGGCGCTATCAGCAATGGTTGCCGGCCGTGGACACGTTGTACGGCAGCGGCACATTCTTGCCGTTGGTAGACCAGGGTCACTACACCGTCAGCTTGATGCGTACCGGCGCATTGGTGGCGCGGCCGGATGCGGCGACCGAGCAGCGCATCGGCCAGCCGCTGGGTGGATGAACCCCGCGCTTCAGGGGGCGCAAGGATCCGGCAGCGGCAGGCGTAACCACACCGACGGTACGCGCTGCACAAACTCGCGTTGCACATGGGCGAACAAATCACGCTGGCCACCAAACGGAAGCGCGTCGATCGCTGCAGAAAAGTCCAGCCAACAATGTGCGTTGTGCTCGCCGTTCAACTGCACCAGCGCATCCTCCGCAACGATGGCAACGAACGCTGGTACGAGCTGGATACATTCAGCCTGAACGTCGTAAAACTGTTCACAACTGTCCGCCGAGTACAACGCGGTGGGTCGCAGTGCGGTTTCCTCCACCAGCTCGCGCAGTGCGCATTGCCACATCATCTCGCCAGCTTCGAGATGGCCGGCGACGTAGCTCCACACGCCGCGCAGGTTCGGGCTGGCACGACGCACCAGCAAGACCCGCGCCGCATCTCCCTTGCCGCGGAGGACCACGATGGACGCCATGGTGCAGCGGACGGGAATGTCGGCCATGGTGGAATAGCTCCTGTGCAGCGCGCTGCGAGCAGCAAAAGCCCGACGGTTTTGTCGGCTTGCCTGGCTGGGCCTACCACGTCCATGGCATGGAACGGCGGCGCCGCAGACGACAACGTCAGTGACTAGCTGAGCACTTTCTCGTAGCGCCAGGCATCGGCACCGTCCTGATAAAAGTGGATGTAGCGACCGATGCGCACATAACCGATGTGTTCGTACAGGCGGATCGCGCGCGCATTGGCAATTTGGACTTCCAGCCGCAGCGCGCGGCAACCACGTCGGCGCGCAGCGTGTTCGGCCGCGTCCAGTAACGCGGTTCCGACGCCCTGGCCGCGTGCCTGTGGTTGCGTGGCCAGGGAGTACACCCGCGCCAGCTTGCTGTGCTTGCGGAAAAACAACACGGCGGCACCGAGGAAATGGTTGTGGCTGGCGCTGGCAACCAGGATCTGCGCGGAGTCGCTGTCCAGATGCCGGCGGTACTGTGCGCGGCTGAGTCGATCGCTGTCGAAGGTGCGCTCTTCCAGCAGTACCAGTTCGTCCAGATCGGTGTTTTCGCCACGACGCACATGCACACCATCGTGCTGCGCCGAAGCCTGCGCAGGAGTGCGGCGCGCGACGAGGCGCGTCGGGGTGCGCGTGATGGGGGTGATGGTGGACACCAGCGAACTTTAGCAGTGTGCGTGCGGTGTGGCGTCGATTTGCAGCTACCCGCGGCGTTGCCCGCGAAGTATCCGAAGCGGCGCAGGCGTTCCCGCGTGTGCGTTTACGCTGCCTTCAGCGCGCGACCTTGTACGGCGGCAGACGTGTGCCAAACTTCGCCCTTCAGGGTCCGCGCATAGCGTTTGCGCAGGTCACTTCGTGTTATTCCCCGGTATCGAGTGGTGTCATGACCCGTTTGGTCATTGTGGTCGAGAAGGCTTCGGATTGGGCCTCGTATTACCCGTCGGCCGATGTGATGGGTGCGATGGATTACCTGCGCATGCCCGTCCGTCATGATGACGAACGTACGCATGTACTGAACTTGTGCCGCAGCTACAAATATCTTGGCGCCGGCTACTACGTGTCGCTCTTGGCCGAGGCGCGCGGGCACAAGGTGATGCCGTCCGTGCGCACGGTAAATGATCTGCGCAGACGCTCGCTGTACGGCGTGGATATCGACGATCTCAACCAGAAACTTACACACTTCCTGCCCGCTGGCGGTCGTGACACGACCGATTTCGGCATTCTGGTCTACTTTGGTGAGACCGCGTATCCGGCGCTGCAGGATCTTGCCCGTCAGGTGTTTGAAACATTCCCGTGCCCGCTGCTGCGCATCGAGTTTGCGCGTGACCGGGTGTGGCAGGTAGCGTCGATCAAACCGGTGGGCTTGCACACGCTGGGGGACGAGCAAGAGGATGCTTTTGCCGCTGGCCTGGATCGCTTTTCGAAAAAACTCTGGCGCAAGCCACGGGCGCGCAAGCTGTACCGATACGACCTGGCGATGTTGGTGGATCCGGCCGAGGTACTACCGCCATCGGACAAGAAAGCGCTGAAGAATTTCATCAGTGCTGGTCGCCAGCTCGGTATCGAGGTCGATCCGATCGGGAAGAATGATTATCAGCGTCTGGCCGAATACGACGGCTTGTTCATTCGCGAGACCACGGCATCAGACAATCACACCTACCGCTTCGCGCACCGCGCGGAGAAGGAAAACATGGTGGTGATCGATGACCCCAGTTCGATCCTGCGCTGCACGAACAAGATTTTTCTCAATGATTTGATGGTGTCGCACAAGCTGGCGGTGCCGCACACGGAAATACTGTATCGCGATGACGCCAAGGGCATGCGCGACGTGATCGCGCGACTCGGCTTTCCGTTGGTGTTGAAAATTCCGGACGGCTCGTTTTCGCGCGGCGTGGTGAAAGTGGAGAGTCCGGAAGCACTGGAACACGCCGCCAGCGAATTGTTCCAGCACAGCGCCTTGCTGTTGGCGCAGGAGTACGTCTATACCGAGTTTGACTGGCGCATCGGCGTACTCAACCGCCACGCGCTGTATGCATGCAAATATTTCATGTCACGCGGGCATTGGCAGATCTACAACCACGGCGCAAAGGGCACGGACAAGACCGGCGGCTTTGAGAGCGTGGCCATGAGCCAGGCGCCGCCTGAGGTGGTGAAGTTGGCGTTGAAGGCGACCGCGCTGATCGGCGATGGTCTGTATGGCGTCGATCTGAAGCAAGTCGGGGACAAACCCGTCGTGATCGAGGTCAACGACAACCCGTCGATTGATTCCGGTGTCGAGGACGGTTATCTGGGCGACAAGCTGTACCTGCAGATCATGCAGGAGTTCTTGCGCCGCATGGAGCGCAAACGCCAGGGGCTTGCTGCCTGAGTTGGCAATCACGTGCTGCGCACACCAGCGCAGCACGTAGTCAGGTGCAACGCCGCGTCAATTCCACTGAGTGGCGCGCCGCGCGCGGCGGGATGGTATCCAGCACGCCAGGGCTTGTCGGGGCAGACCCGGCTCCAGCACCAGCAGCATGGCCAATGGTGCCGGTACCAGCCAGAATGCCAGACTCCAGCCCAGTACCACGCTGTAAGCGGGTGCCAGCCCGGTAAGCAGCAGGATGCTGCCGACGAGCAACCACAACAGGATGCCGCCAAGTACGCGCTGTCGATAACGCAAACTGGATGGGTTGCAAGCTCGATACATGAGGGTGGGTCCTGGCGGGAGGGTGCGTGCAATGTGCATGGCGCACGTCTCACCGACTGCGACAACCGCCTGCGCACACGGGCAAAGATCGCTTGGTGACGCGCGCGTCGGCGTCGCCAGCGCATGTTGCCGCGTCCCATTCCAAGCCGGGCAGCGGATGCAGAGCGTCTTGTAGACTGACCGGCAGGACATTCGTAGTGGGATCACCTTCAGCAGGGCACCGTCTTTTGGCAGCCGAGCAATTTGCCGTATTTGGCCACCCCATTGCGCACAGTCTGTCGCCACGCATTCATCACGCGTTTGCCCGGCAACTCGGGATCACCCTGGAGTTTCGGGCGATTGACGCGGCTCCGGATGGATTCGCAGCGGCCGTCCAGTCCTTCTTTGCCGGTGGCGGTATCGGCGCCAACGTGACGTTGCCGCACAAGGGAGCGGCGTATGCGCTGGCGGCGGAGCGCAGCGTGGCCGCCGCGCGCGTGGGTGCCGCGAACGTGCTCACGCGGTTGGCGGACGGTCGGCTTGCCGCACACAACACCGATGGCGCCGGTCTGGTGCGCGATATCACTGCGCGCCACCACGAGGATCTGCACGTTCATCGAGCGCTGTTGCTGGGCGCTGGCGGCGCTGCCCGGGGTGTGGCGTGGAACCTGCTGGACGCTGGCGTGCAGTCATTGGTAATTGCCAATCGGTCGCCGCTCAAGGCAGAACAATTGGCCGCAGCCACTGGCGCCCAGGGACAGGTCCACGCACGCGGTTGGAATCAACTGACGGAAGCGGGCAGCTTTGACTTGATCGTCAACGCCACCTCGGCTGGCGTGCTCGGCACCCCTTTGCGGTTGCCGGACTCGCTGATGGGTGCACATGCGCTGTGTTACGACTTGGCATATGGCCCGGCGGCGTCCAGCTTTCTGGGCTGGGCGCGCGCTGCCGGGGCGCGGCAGGCATTGGATGGCCTGGGCATGCTGGTGGAAACCGCGGCCGATGCGTTTTTGTTGTGGCACGACCACCGCCCGGATACCGAGCCGGTTTATCAGCGCTTGCGCACGGACACGGTCTGACGAGTCACGTAGCTGCGTTCGGCGCAGTGGCCGCCACGCGGCGCGTCATGCTGCGGCCAGGTATTGGTCTTTCAGCCGCACGTAGTGGTTGGCAGAATATTGCAGCTGCTCGATCTGCCGGTCGCTGAGCTTGCGGACGAAGCGCGCCGGGCTGCCAAGCCACAGCTCGCCGGCACCAACAACCTTGCCCGGCGCAATCAAGCTGCCGGCGCCGACGAAGCCGTATTTGCCGATGATGGCGCCATCCAGCACGGTCGCGTGCATGCCGATCAGACATCCATCG
>CAJDVT010000013.1_pt2 | contig 32427 bp, 33 predicted proteins | sample 7391411 | NCBI WGS metagenome assembly CAJDVT01 (sample SAMEA7055698, study PRJEB34461) | soil metagenome | biome: terrestrial ecosystem; feature: Peninsula; material: soil | place: Antarctica | collected 2016 | reverse complement strand
GGTCATGCGTGCGCGGCGTCCCGACGAACGTGACACTGGCGGCGGCACCTCACACGCCAGCAGTGCTCAGTACACGTCGCGCCGGTAGCGTCCGGCAGCCCGCAACTGCTCCACTTGCTCCGCGCCCAGCAGCTCACGCAATACTTCGTCGACTGCCGGCGCCATCCCCGCGAGACTGCCGCAGACGTAAATCGCGGCGCCAGCGTCCACCCATTGCCGCAGGTCATCGGCGGCTTCGCGCAAGCGCTGCTGCACGTAGATCCGCTGCGGCTGATCACGCGACCATGCAAAGTCCGCGCGCTGCAGTTGGCCACCGGCCAGCCATTGCTCGATCTGCTCGCGATAGTAGAAGTCGCGCGTGGCCTGACCAGTTGCGCGTTCGCCCCGCTGCAATACGCGCCGCCAGCAACGCATGCAGCGCCGCCATGCCGGTACCGTTGCCGATCAGGATCAACGGGCATGCATTCGCGGGCATGTGGAAATTGACATTGCGGCGCACGCGCAATGCAATCTCTGCACCGGGCTCTGCGTACTCGGTGAGCCAACCCGAACCCAGACTGGGGACGCCATCTGGCGCACCCTTCCGCCGCACCAGCAGGTGCAGCGCACCATCTGCAGGCAGTGAGGCGATGGAATACTCGCGGTGCGGCAAACGCTGCACGAGCGCCGCCACGGCGTCGGCGTCCAGCCCTGTCACGGCGTCTGCGGCCGGCAGGCGCGAGCGCGCGAGCAACGCCGCCAGTGACAGGCGCTCGCGCCCCACGGTCACCATTGCGGCACCGTCCAGCCCCTGCGCGGCCAGCCACTCACTGACTGCCGAGGGCGCATGACACGGGCCGATTTCGACCAGATCACCCGCTTCCCAGCGCATCTTGCCCTGCGCCGGCCGCAATGCAATCTGGAAGCATGGTTCGCCGGCGCTGCCCGGATTGAGCAGGTGACGTTCGACCAACTGCCAGCACTGATAACGCGGGGTCTGCCAGTCGGGCAAATACGTGCTGCCGGTGAGCAGCGCCAGGCGATGTTGCCACTGGCGCAGCGCGGACTCGTCTTCGCTATCCACTTCCACCAGGTCGAACAACGCTTGCGCGCCATTGGCCCGCAGCCACTGCTCCAGCTTGTGGCCGAAGCCACAAAACGCGTCGTAGTCACTATCACCCAGAGCCAGCAAACCAAATTGCAGGCCGGACAGATCAGCGGGTTGGGCCATGCACTGGCGAAAAAACGGTTCCGCAACGTCGGGTGCATCGCCATCACCAGTGGTGCTCACCACGAAGAGGGCACGGCGTGTCGCCTGCAGATCGGCAATCCCGAGCGTGCCCAGACTGTCCAGTCGCGCCGCCAGGCCCGTGCTGCCCAATGTCTGTGCAGTCTGGCGCGCGAGCTGTTCGGCAAAACCGGTCTGGCTGGCAAACACCACGCGTACCCCGGATTGCGTGAGCTCCGCGTTTTTCGCAGCGACCTGCTCGTCGCGAACCACCACCGGTGCAGTATCAGCGTCTGCGGATCGATCAGCTACCCGCGCAGGCGCAAGTACAAGCACAGGCGCGCGTGCACGCGGCGACAACCGTGGCGGGTGCCGGCGCAACCACGCCACGACGCCCAGCCACGTCAGGGCAACGGTAAACGACGCGATCCCTGCGACCTGCCAGTGCAAAGCCTGCTGCTGGACCAGTAACCACCCCAGCACAAACACACCAGCGCTGAGCGCATACCATCCGCGCACCGGGGTCGGTTCGGCGACGTGCGTAAACTCGTGGTTGGGCATTGATGATGAGGGTGACTGCATGTTCGTCCACGGCTCGTCAGGGCGCGACTTGGCGCGCCTGAAGCACTACGCTAGCGGGATGGATGCGCCCAGGCCAGGCGGCAAGGGCGACTGCCGCCATTAAACTGCCAACGAGAATCGATCTCAACAAGTAATCACTCAGCGACCCATCGTTGGACTGCAAAGAACTGGAGTTTCCATGCGCATGCTGGTTGCCGAGGACGACCGTTCCATTGCCGCGGGCATTTGTGACTCGCTGCGTCATGGCGGACATGCGGTGGACCATGTCGATAGCGGCAGCCTGGCTGACACGGCCATGCGTGATCACGAATATGACCTGCTGGTGCTCGATCTGGGCCTGCCGCAGCTTGATGGCAGCGAAGTGCTGCAGCGCTTGCGCCAGCGTGGTGCAGCCTTGCCAGTGCTGGTGATCACGGCTCGCGACAGTCTTGCCGAGCGGGTCCGGGTGCTGGATCTGGGTGCCGACGATTATCTGGTGAAACCATTTGCACTGGCCGAGTTTGAAGCACGCGTCCGCGCGCTGCTGCGCAGGCGCAACACCGACGGCCGACCGGAGTTGCAACTGGGACAACTGCGGCTGGATCTGCCTGGACATCGAGCGTGGCTGGGCCGCGCAGCGCTGGAACTCACCGCACGCGAATTCGGTTTGCTGGAAGCACTCGCCTTGCGCCCTGACCGTGTCACCAGCCGCGCGCAGTTGGTCGAAGCACTCTGCGACTGGGATCAGGAGCTCACCGACAACGGTCTGGACATTGCCATCCACCGCCTGCGCCGCAAACTGCAGGGCAGCGGTACCAGCGTGCGCACTATTCGCGGGCTCGGCTACCTGCTCGAAGAAGCCGACGCAGCGCCCGACGGCGGTGCCGCATGAGTTGGCTGCGCCGTAGCCATGCGCGGCCGAGCCTGCGCCGCCGCTTGCTCGGCTTCCTGCTTATCCCCATGGCCGCGCTGCTGCTGCTGGATGCGCTGCTGACGTACAACGTTGCGCTGAGTTACGCCAATCGCGTGCATGACCGTGACCTCAGCGATGACGCCCTGACCCTGGCGCGTATGCTCGGCAACAAGGACCTTGGCAGCACGTTGGCGCCTCAGGCGCGTTTCCTGCTCGAATACGATCCCGACGGGCGGGACTATTTTGCCGCCAACAGTGTCAAACACGGCTTGCTGGCAGGCAATCGACAACTGGTCACCGTGGTTCCAGCGCCGGCGCGCGGCACCGTACCTTCGCTGTACGACGTACGCATGGGCAAGCACGCGCTGCGCGCTGCCACGGTCGCGGTGGCAGCGCCCGAAGACGCGACGGATACCCTCACCATCACCGTCGCCGAGACCTTGCGCGCACGTCATCTGCAGGCGCGGGAAATCCTGCTGCTGGCCACCTTCATGCAGGCTTTCCTGCTGGCCTGCGTGTTGCTGCTGGTCTGGTTTGGCGTCAGCCGGGGATTGCGCGTGCTGGACCCGCTGTCTGCGCGGCTGACCGCGCGCTCGTACGAATTGACCCCTATCAGCGGCCCGGACGTGCCCGAGGAAATCCTGCCGCTGACGCACACAATCGACGCTCTGTTCGGCCGCTTGCGCAGCATGCTGGCCTTGCATGATCGTTTCATCGCCGACGCCGCCCACCAACTGCGCACACCGCTGGCCGGGCTGAGCCTGCACGTTGATCGTGCGCTGGCAGACCCGCGTCCGGAAACCGTGGCCGACGCGTTGGCCCACATTCATCGTCTGACCCAGCGTGCCGGTCGATCTGGGATATGAGGCCCCGGCTAAGCAACCGCTATGGATTCGCGGCGATACTTCACGCGTGCTTGATCTCCTGGACAACCTGATCGACAACTGCCTGCGTTACGCCGGACGTGGCAGCACGGTAACGGTCAGCCTGCGGGCGGACATCAACGGTGCCGCCACGCTCAGAGTCGAGGACAACGGGCCCGGGGTGCCCCCAGAATTGCTGCCCCGCCTGAGCGAGCGGTTTTTTCGCGCTCCGGGCAACCGTGACGAGGAAGGTAGTGGCCTCGGGCTGGCGATCGTCCAGAGCATCGCTACGCGCCATCACGCCCACGTGAGCTACCAACTGGCTGTCGACCATGGTCTGTGTGTGGAAGTCCGTTTCCCGCCGGTGTAACCGGCCCCGGCCTGGTCCAGCCTCAGGCATTTCGCGGCGCGCGTGCACGTCAAACATGCGTTCTGGTTGCGTCTGCACATTTCAGCGGCACAATGGTGGCTCCACGGTTGTCCATGATCGCGACCCATTTGAGCACCAGCAGCGCACCTTGATGGCATCCCCGCCAGAGTAATCAATACACCGTGCGATTCCCTTTCCTGCACCAAGTCATTCGCCGCAATGCATCTGACAGCCGCTTGGTTGCCGGGTTGCTTGGCGTGCTTTTGACGGCGCTATCCGGTTGTGCGACGCCGCTGCCAAAACTTGCGCCGCCAGTGCCTGTGCAGTGGCAGCATGGCGGGGGCACAGCCGCCGCCAAACCGACAGATTTGCACGGCTGGTGGCAAGCGTTTGGCGACCCGCAACTGGACGCGCTGGTTGCGCGTGCGCTCAGCACCAACCTTGACGTGGCGCAAGCCGTGCAACGCCTGCTGGCGGTACGTACACTCCAACGGCGTGCGCAAGCAAGGTTTCTACCATCCGTGCATGCCAGCACCACGCAGATGATTGATCCGGACGCCAGCGCGTCATTCCTTGTCGCCGGCTTCGATGCAAGCTGGGAATTGGGTCTGTTTGGCAAGCGCACCGGCACCCGGCGCGAAGCGCAGGGACAGCTTGATGCCAGCACTGCTGACCTGCGCTCGGCCCACGTCACCCTGGTGGCCGAAGTGGTGCGCGAATGGATTGAACTGCGCACGGCGCAACGACACGAGCAACTGCTGTTGCAGGTCAATCAGGCGCGGCAACAGCAATGGCACGCACAGCAAATCCGCGACCGTCTGCAACTGGCAACCGCGGGTGCGGCGGACCAGGCGCAAGCTGCCTTCGCCCAATCAACCGCCGCGTTGGCCGCGCCTCGCCAGGCCATCACCAGCAGCGCGCAACAACTGGCGGTGCTGCTTGGTCAGAACGAACCCGACCCGACATGGCTGCAGCCCGGGCCGCCACCAGAGCTGGGCGCCTGGCGCCTTGCCAGTGCACCAGCCGACCTGCTCCGCACGCGGCCGGAAATAGCCCATGCGGAAGCCGAGGTGTTGCGGGCCGCCGGTGAGCTCGGCCTGGCGCGAGCCAACCGGTATCCCAGCGTAGGTCTGGGCGGATCGTTGATCTGGTCCACGGACCTCAACAACAACCGCCGAAATACCGTCAACAACACGATTTCCTCGCTGGGACCCATGGTGGATATTCCCCTGTTCGACTGGGGGATGCGTGCCGCCGCCGCGCACGCCAAGGATCACGAGTTGCAGGCCAGCGTGCTGGCATATCGCCAGGCGGTATTGCAGGGTGTCGCTGAAGTGGAGACAGCGCTTGGCAACCTGCAGCAACAACAACAACGTGAGCACCAGGACGAGATCGCCTGGCAGGCGCTGCAACGCACCGAGCAAACCATGCGCACGCGTGTTCGCTTGCGTGTGGGCAATCCGATTGACCAGGCGGAGAGCGAAGTTGCCGCAGCCCAGGCGGCCCTCGAGCTGGCCGATGCGCGCGCCACGCGCAGCCTTGCGTACGTGGCATTGTTCAAGGCGCTCGGTGGTGCGCCGCTACCACCGGCAACGCCGGCAGTGACGAGCGCGGCACCTTCCCCCGTGCCGGAAACGACCGCCGATGAGGCACGCCACTGATGGTCGCGCTTGCGCGCAAGACGTTGCTCCACGAGTGGCGACGCTTCCTGCCCGCCATGCTGGCAGTGGGATTCGCCGGTCTGCTGCAACTGCTGCAGATTGCCCTGGTGCTGGGAATTTTCGGCAGCACGAGTCTGTACATCACCGCCTCATCGGCGAACGTGTGGATCGGCTATCCGGGAACCCAGAGCGTCGGACAGGGGCGCTCGATCGACGCAAATGTGGAAGCGCGCATCCTGATGGATCCTGCCGTCGAGCGCGTCGAACCGTATCTGTGGGTGGATGGCGACTGGCGGGGACCGGGGCAAAGTGGCGCGGTCACCGTGTTTGTCTCCGGGATCGATCCCCACGCCGATGGGTTGATGTTTTCCAAAGCGCTGGCACCCGATCTGCGCGCGCTGCTGCTGGCACCGGATGCTGTCGTGGTCGACCGCTCCGAGGTCGCCCAGCTTGGCGTTGCCATTGGCCAGGATGCCACCATCAACGGTCACAAGGTGCACGTCGTCGGCATCAGCAGCGGGTTGCGCGCGTTGGGTGGGGTCAACGTACTTGCTTCACTGGAGACCGCGCGCCTGCTGGATGGCGACCCGTCCAACGACAGTCCTACTTATCTCGTGGCGAAACTGCGCGACCCGAACCAGGCCGAGGCAGTGGCGGCCCGCCTGCAGGGAAGTACCGGTTTTGGCCCCTACACCACGTGGACTGCCCGGGATTTCGCCAGTCGCTCCGTGCGCTATTGGCTGTTCGACACCGGCGCCGGAGCCGGGGTGCTGTTCCTGGCCGGCATTGTATTTCTCGTTGGCGCAGTGATCACCAGCCAGACCCTCGTCGCCGCGGTCAATGGATCGGTGCGCGAATACGCCATGCTCAATGCGCTCGGCGTAGGGGTCGCGGCGCTTCGCCGGGTCGTGCTGGAACAGGCGTTATGGGTCGGGGCCCTCGGCTTGCTTGGCGCGGGCGCACTCGGCACCGTGCTGATGTTGGTGGCGCGCAGCCAGGACGTACCGGTAGTGTTGAACGCACCGGCCGTACTGGGATGCATCATCCTGGTTCTGGGGCTGGCCTGCGTGTCCGGGCTGGCGGCCATGCGCAGTCTGCGCCACGCCGATCCCGCGACGCTGTTGAGGTAGGCCACATGTCTGCCGTCATCACGCCCGCAGCAGCCACTCCAGCGTTGCTCGCCGAAAACGTCAGCAAGGCGTTCGGGACCGGACAGCAGCGTACCCAGGTCCTGGACCGGCTTACATTGGGTATCAACGCGGCCGAACTGACCCTGATCTCCGGGCCATCCGGCTGCGGCAAAAGCACTTTGCTGGCCATACTCAGCGGCCTGCAAAAGGTCGACAGCGGCAGGGTGCAGGCGCTCGGCAGCGAGCTGGGGCGACTTGATCTACGTGCGCTGGAGCGCTTCCGGCTGGAACACACGGGTTTTGTCTTCCAGGGCTTCAATCTGTTCCCTGCACTCACCGCCCTGGAGCAGATCGAGCTGCCGTTGAACTACATGGGCCAATCGCGTGATGCAGCGCGCGAACGCGCTCGCCAGTGTCTGGAGGAAGTGGGTCTGAGCCATCGCAGCGGGCTGCGCCCGGCGGAGCTGTCCGGGGGCGAAAAGCAGCGCGTAGCGATCGCCCGCGCGCTGGCAAAGAACCCGGACCTGTTGTTTGCCGACGAACCTACCAGCGCGCTGGACGCAGCCAACGGCCAGATCATCATCGATATGCTGCACCGGATTGCGCGCACCCATGGCACCACCGTGTTGTGCGTCAGCCACGACCCGCGACTGGTGATTCACGCCGATCGCGTGCTGGCAATGGAAGATGGCCGCATTCTCAGCGACCGCCGCCATGCCACATCAGCCGCCGTCAATTAGAGTGACCGCATCATGAAGTGTTTCCGCTGCTTGTTGTGCCCGCGAGTACCCTCCAGTTCCCCGCCGTGGCTTGGCGCTACGGCACTGGCCCTGATCATGCTGTTGTCGGCGTGCTCCCCTTCGACCAGTGTTCCAGTCGCCGCCGGCAATACGCCGGATCCCGCGCTGGTCGCTGTGGCCCGAGGGCGCGTTGACATTGAGGGCGGTCTGCTTGCGCTGGTCACACCGCGCGAAGGTACCGTGGCGAAGGTGTCCGTACACGAAGGTGATCAGGTCAAACAAGGCCAGCTCCTGGCGCAGCTCGATACCGAGCCGGCAACCCTGGCTGTGGATGCGGCGCAGTCGGAAGTCGCCCAGGCGCAAGCGCAATTGAAATTGCTCGCCATCAAGCAGGCAGCGACCAAGCAACGTGCGGCGCGCCTGACCGCTGCCGCGAACGCCGGTGCGGGCGACGGACAAAGTGCCGATGACGCCCGCGAAGCTGCAGCGCAGCTCGCTGCCGAGCAGCAAGCGGCCCACGCCACCCTGAGCATGAGCCAGCAAAAGCTTGGCGCCGCGCAATACGAATTGAAACTGCGCAGCCTGCGGGCGCCGTTCGACGCTCGCGTCACGCATGTGGCGGTGCAACCCGGGGCCAGCGTGGGGCCCACCTCCGGAGCGCTGTTCACGCTGCTGCCGGACCGGCCGCGCATCGTCCGTGCCGAGCTCAACGAGAGTTTCGTCGGACTGGTCACGCCGGGGATGCACGCCGAGGTATCGGCCAGCAACCACGCGCAAGCCCAGTCATGGAGTGCGCATGTGCTGCGCATCAGCCAGGTGTACGGCCCCACGACGCTGGAAAACGACCCGCAAATACGTGCCAATTCCCGCTCGGTCGAATGTGTCCTGGCATTTGACCAGCCGCAGGACTTGCGCATCGGCCAACGTGTGCTGGTGCGCTTTGACGGCGCAGCAACCACCGCCAAGCCGGACCCATCGGCGAAAGACTGAGGAAACCGCGGTCTGCAACCATGCCAGGAACGGGGCGGTGCGAACGTGCAAGCGCCCGACATGCACAGGGCATCAGCGTGATCCAGCAGAGTGATTTCTTCTTCCCGGGAGGCCGCAGCGGTGTATTGCTCATCCACGGCCTGACTGGTACGCCGATGGAAATGCGGCTGCTGGGCAAGGGCTTGAACCGTGCAGGATTCACCGTGCACGGCATGCAGCTGGCCGGACATTGCGGCAATGTGGAGGATTTGCTGGCCACCGGCTGGCGCGACTGGTACGCCAGTGTGGAACAGGCTGCCGACGCCCTGCTCGACAAAGTCGATCACCTGTTCGTCGGTGGCCTCTCGATGGGTGCCTTGCTCGCACTCAAACTCGCAGCCGAACGGCCCGGACAGGTTTCCGGCGTGGGCGTGTACGGCGCCACGTTTCACTACGATGGCTGGAGCATCCCCTGGCTGGCGCGCTTGTCGTTCATGCTGCCGTTGCTGAAGAAGCTCGGTATCGGTCGCCATCGCAGCTTCATGGAGCAACCACCTTACGGCATCCGCGACGAACGCCTGCGCGCGCAGATCAGCAGCGCCATGCTTGGCGGCGACAGCGTGGCAGCGGGTCTTCCGGGCAACCCGTGGTTTTCGCTGGCCGAGCTGCATGAGCTCGCCACCAGCGTGCGTCGTGAGCTGCCACAAGTCATTGCGCCGTGCCTGGTCGCACACGCCAGTGAAGACGATGTGGCGAGCATCAGGAATGCGCAACTGGTGATGCGTGAAGTCAGCGCACCATCCGAGCTGCTGCTGCTCAAGGACAGTTACCACATGATCACCATCGACAAGGAGCGGCGCACCTTGATCGAACACTCTGCCACGTTCTTCGCGCGCATTGCCGCTGCCGACGCCAGGCAGCAGGTTGCGGCCTGACCCATGCTGGAAAGCAGCGTCATCACCCCGCTGGTCGGCAGCCTGTGGATGCTCAACATCGTGCTCGACACGGGCGGCCAGCTTGCGTTCAAGGCGGCGGCCGGCGACCAGCGCGCGGGCGAAGGGCTGGCGCGGTGGAAATACATGGCGGCGCGACCTTGGCTTTGGATCGGCATCGGCAGTTACATTTTCGAGTTTCTGGTGTGGATCGCCTTCCTGTCGCTGATCCCGTTGTCCTCGGGCGTGCTGCTCGGCTCCATCAACATCGTGGCGATCATGCTTGCCGGGCGTTTTCTGTTTGCCGAAAAGCTGACGCGGCTGCGGGTCATCGGGATCGCGCTGGTGACCTTGGGCGTGGCGATCGTGGGGTTCAGCGGATGAAGCGCTTCTACCTGATCGGCTTCCTCGCCTTGATGAGCTTTGACACGCTCGCGCAGATCAGCTTCAAGTACGCCGGCACGCAAGCATTGCCAGTGGCTGCCAACCTGGCGTGGTTGCTGCGCGTGTTCAGCGATCCATGGATCTACGGCGCGCTGTTCGGTTACGTTGGTGCGTTTTTTACCTGGATGGCATTACTGAAGCACGCTCCGATCGGCCCCGCGTTCGCGGCATCGCACCTGGAAGTCGTGTCGGTCATGCTCCTCTCGATCTGGTTGTTCAACGAGCCGCTGACCCTACCGCGCGCTGCCGGTGCGTTGTTCATCGTCGCCGGCATCGCCTGCCTGGGCCTGGCAGAAAGTCACGTGGAGATTGCATCGGTCACGCCCCCCACCGACGCAGCCGGTGCCTGAGTCGGCGCGCTACGCTGCACCCATGTCGCCACGTCGCTCGCACGAACTTCCACCTACCGCCGGGCTGCCGCTGGATTGGTCCGACTTGCGTCCGGGTGTGCCACGCCTGGCTGCCACGATCGCAGCGCAACTGGATACGCCACCGCTGCAACTGGAATGCTCCGGCAGTGCGTGCCTGCTGATCACACTGCTCACGCTGCGTGCGCTGCAACCCCGGCGACGGCGCGTGGTGATACCGGCGTACACCTGTCCGCTGGTGGCCATCGTCGTGCAGCAAGCCGGCCTTGAAGTGCAACTGTGCGACGTGCGCCCCGGCCACTTCGACATGCACCCGGCTGCGCTGCGCGCTGCGTGCGATGAACGCACGCTGGCGATCATCCCCACGCACCTTGCCGGCCGGGTCGCCGACGTCGGCGATGCGCTGACCGTGGCTCGCAGCGTCGGCGCGTACGTCGTTGAAGATGCCGCGCAAGCACTTGGCGCGCGGCAAGAAGGGGTAAGCGTCGGCCTCGCCGGCGACATCGGTTTCTTCAGCCTGGCCGCTGGCAAGGGCCTGTCCATCTACGAGGGTGGCTTGCTGCTGACCCACGATGCGAGCCTGCGCGAACAGCTCGCACAAATGGCTGCGCGCCGCGTCCCGGCCAGCTTGCGCATGGAATGGCGACGCAGCATCGAACTGCTCGCTTACGCCGCGCTTTACCGGCCGCGTGGCTTGCGTCTCGCCTATGGCAACCCGCTGCGCGCCGCGTTGCGCCAGGGCGACCTGATCTCGGCCGTCGGTGATGATTTTCCGCTGACAATACCGCTGCACCGCGTGGGGCGCTGGCGCCAGGGCGTCGGCAACCGTGCCGCGGTACGCCTGCCGGCGTTCCTGGCGGAACTCGCGGTGCAGGCCGGACCGCGTGTGAGTCGATTGCGCCAGATCAACGGAATCGAGGTGGTGGATGATGCCGTCGGCAACCAGGGTACCTGGCCATTTTTCCTGTTGTTGTGCGCCGATCAACAGCGCCGCGACGCTGCGCTGGCAAAGCTGTGGGAAGCTGGTCTGGGCGTCAGCCGTCTGTTCATCCACGCCCTGCCCGACTACCCCTACCTTGCCGGCGTCGTGTTACCGGAAGCTGTACCCAATGCTCGCGATTTTGCCGGCCGGAGCATGACTATCAGCAACACTCCGTGGATGACCGACGACGACTTCGCGACCATTTGCCACGCGCTGGAATCGGGCTAGCAGGCGCGCGTAACCCGTCGTGGGCGCGCACAGCACAACTTTATCGGCTCCTTCCCGGAACGCAAGCGCCCATCATCACCAGCCACTTGTTCGCCCGTCAGCTTGCCTCGTCCCCGAGGCGATGGCGCCATGGCCGCGTGCGCCAGTCAGTCACGCGTCAGGCGCCGCCGGTTACAAACCGCTGCGTGCGCCCTTGTGTGACAGCGCCACCAGACAGCCGATCAGGATCGCCACGGGAATCAGCGCGCCAAGCAGCGGGAACAACAGCACTGGCTCGCGCACCACCATCGGCACCAATTGCGTGGCGCTGGCGAACGCGATCACGAACAGGCGCCAGGCGCGATGGTTGCGTGCCATCCAGAAACTTGGCAACACCAAGACCAGCGCAATGGTGCTGAGCACAAAGTCCACGGTCGACACGTGCCACACACCGGCAAACCCCAGGCGCATCCCGAGAACACACAGCAGCACAAACAGCAGAAAGTAGCTCGCGCTCTTTTCGACTTTGTCCCAAGTGCGTACCGGTGTGGGCGCGAGCGAAGGCGCGGGTGTATTCATGCAATGCACTCCAGCCCGGCCATGTAGGGGCGCAGTGCCGCCGGGATGGTGATCGAGCCATCCGCGTTCTGGCCGTTTTCCATCACCGCGATCAAGGTGCGCCCGACGGCCAGCCCCGAGCCGTTCAAGGTATGCACCAGCTCGGGCTTGCCAGTGGCGGGATTACGCACCCGGGCCTGGAGGCGGCGCGCCTGGAAATCCTCACAGTTGGAGCAACTGGAGATCTCGCGATACGTCTGCTGGCTCGGCAGCCACACTTCCAGGTCGTAGGTCTTGGCTGCGCCAAAACCCATGTCGCCGCTGCACAACTGCATCTTGCGATAGGGCAGGCCGAGCTTCCGCAGCACGGCTTCGGCATGGCCGACCATTTCCTCCAGTTGCGTGTACGACTGCTCGGCACGCGTTATCTGCACCATCTCGACTTTTTCAAACTGGTGCTGGCGGATCATCCCGCGCGTATCGCGCCCGTAGCTGCCGGCCTCGGCACGGAAGCACAGCGTGTGCGCAGTCAGCCGCAGCGGCAACGCCTCGGCCTCCTGAATGGTGTCGCGCACCAGATTGGTCAGCGCCACTTCGGCGGTGGGAATCAAATAGCGCTTGCTGTCGTTGACGTTCGTGGAAAACAAGTCCTCCTCAAATTTCGGCAACTGTCCGGTACCCTGCATGCTTTCGGCATTGACGATCACTGGCACGTTGCATTCCAGGTAACCGTGCTCGCTGACGTGCAGGTCGAGCATGAATTGTCCAAGCGCACGATGCAGTCGTGCAAGTTGCCCGCGCAGCACGGTAAAGCGTGCGCCGGACAGCTTCGCGCCGGCCTCTGCATCGAGCCAGCCGTGGCGCTCGCCAAGTGCGACGTGATCCTTCACGGCGAAATCAAACACGCGCCGCGCGCCCCAGCGGCTGACTTCGATATTGTCGTGTTCGTCCCTGCCGATCGGCACGGAGGCATGCGGAAGATTGGGAATGCCCAGCGCCAGCTCACCCAGTTTTGCCTGCACCTCAGCCAGGGCCAGCTCGTTGGCCTTGAGCTGGTCGCCCAGGCCGGCGACCTCGGCCAGCAACCCGGCGACATCCTCGCCCTTGGCCTTGGCCTGGCCAATCGCCCGGGACCGCGTGTTGCGGTGATTTTGCAGCTCCTGGGTCTGCATCGACAGTTGCTTGCGCGTGCCCTCCAACGCTTCCATGGCCGCCACGTCGAGCGTGTAGTTGCGCGCTTCCAGCAAACGCGCTGCGGTTTCAGCGAGGTGCGAGCGCAGCAATGCGGGGTCCAGCATGGTCAACATCCAGATGAAGACTTGAATCGCCGATTATCGTCGTTTGACCGGCATTGCCGCAATGCAGCGCCGCCACGAAGAGCGCAACCGGCAGCAGTGGTCGGAGCACCCGACAAGCGACAGGACGGCATGCTTCCAGCGCACAGCGTGCTCCCTACAGTTTGCTGCGGGCCTTCGCGCGGGCGGCACGCAGCGCCAGCAGCTTCTCGCGCAACTGGCCTTCCAGCCCGCGCGCCACCGGCTCATAAAACACCGTGCCCACGAGGGCATCAGGCAGACACTGCTGATCCAGTGCAACCCCACCTTCCACGTCCGGATCGTACTGATAACCCTTGCCGTAACCGAGACCTTGCATCAATTTGGTCGGCGCATTGCGCAAATGCATCGGGACGTCGAGCGTTCCGCCGGCACGAACCGTGGCGCGCGCCTTGTTGTACGCAACGTAGACGGCGTTGCTCTTGGGCACCACAGCCAGCCAGATCACCAGTTGCGCCAGCGCCAGGTCGCCTTCGGGGCTGCCCAGACGTTCGTAGGTATCCCATGCGTCCAGTGCCATGCGCCATGCGCGCGGATCAGCCAGACCGACATCTTCGACCGCCATGCGCGTCATCCGCCGGGCGAGGTACAACGGCTCCACGCCACCGTCCAGCATGCGGCACAACCAGTACAGCGCGGCGTCGGGGTCAGACGAACGGACGGACTTGTGCAGAGCGGAAATCTGGTCGTAGAAGTGCTCGCCCTGTTTGTCGAAGCGACGCGTGCGATCAGCCAGCACCTGGGCCAGCGTGGCCTCATCGATCTGGCCGTCCACAGCCAGCTCGGCGGCGATCTCCAGCAGCGTCAATGCGCGCCGCACGTCGCCATCGGCCGCTTGCGCGATGGACTCCAAAGCGCCATCGGCGACGTGCAAGTCGAGCCCGCCGAGACCACGCTCACTGTCGCCCAGCGCGCGCTTGAGGGAAGCCACGATATCAACCATCGACAGCGAGTCCAGCACATGCACGCGGCACCGCGAGAGCAACGCGGAGTTCAACTCGAATGACGGGTTTTCGGTGGTGGCACCAATGAAAATAATGATGCCGCGCTCGATATGCGGCAGGAACGCATCCTGCTGGGTCTTGTTGAAGCGGTGGACCTCGTCGACGAACAGTACCGTACGCCGACCCTGCGCAAAGCTCACCTCCGCTGCGGCCAGCGCCTTGCGCACATCCGGCAGTCCGGACAACACTGCCGAGATTGCGCGAAAATCCGCATCGGCGTAACGCGCCACCAGCAGCGCGAGCGTGGTCTTGCCGCAACCAGGCGGCCCCCACAACACCATCGAGTGAATCTTGCCCGCCTCCAGCGCGCGGCGCAGCGCCCGCTCCGGACCAACCAGGCGTTGTTGGCCGACAATCTCGTCCAGGCTGCGCGGGCGCATGCGTTCTGCCAGCGGCTTGAGCGCGTCGGAAGCGGTGTCGGCAAACAGATCAGGCGTGGCGTCATGCGGCATGCCGGGCATCATAACTCGCGTCACATCGAGGGCCCGCATGCAGCCGGGTGGCCGGCGTTGGCGCCCCGGCCGGGAGTGAACGACGGTTGCCCGCCTGCGCGTGCGCGAGTGGGCAATGTCAGTCTTTGAGCGGTTGCACCGACAGCACCGGCACGTCGCCGATCACGTCCACGCCTTTCGGCGGCACGAAATTGAATGCTGTCGGCGGGATCGCGGCGTTGCGCTGCCAGTCGGAGAAACGAATGTCAGTGGTGGAGCCGAACTGATCGCGAAACGTCATGCGCGCCATACCGTTCGTATCAAAGCCAAGATCGGCGTACGCAAACTGCGGGTCCTGGGCGGTGGAGGAGAGGCGCAGCCAGAGCAAACCATCGTGGCTGCCCTGCTCGGCCACCTTGAAGTTCTTGTCCAGTTGCTTGACGTCGGTAAGCACGGTGAGCGGACTGTGCGCTTCTTCGGTGCTTTGCACCCGCACCGTGACCTGCTCCAGCTCCGGGTCGTACAGCCACACCCGGCTGCCATCGGCAACGATGGTCTGTGCGTAGGGTTTCAGCGTGTCCCAGCGAAACTGGCGCGGGGCCTGCAACGCCAGCGTGCCGGAACTGGACTTGCTGCCGTGACCGTTGAGGTCGGTCACGGTCTGCACAAAGTGACCCGTGAGCGAATGCAAGCCGGTGGCAAACGCATCCAGCCGTGCGCGCGCCGTGTCCGCAGCAGCAAACGCCGGCGCGCTCAGCAACAGCACCACCGTGAACAGCACAAACGTGAAGCGTTTCATCAGATGCCTCGCAAGGTGACCAGTGAGCGAGGATTGTGGCCAACCCTGGCTTAACCCTGGCGTAGGGGCCGGCAGCATGCTCCGCACGCCTCCCTGTGGGCTGCGTTGTGCCCACCAGGTCAATTTCTCGGCGGTGGCGGGGCGAGCACTTCGCGGTTGCCGTTGTGCTGCGGAGCGCTGACCACACCGTCTTGTTCCATCTGTTCGACCAGTCGTGCCGCGCGGTTGTAGCCAATACGCAGATGACGCTGCACGCCGGAAATGGACGCGCGGCGCGTCTGCGTGACGATGGCCACCGCCTTGTCGTACAGCACGGTCTCGGCGTCGCCACCCTCCTCGCCCTCCATCGGCAGCCCGGCATCATTGATGAACCTGCCGTCGCTGGTGGGTTGCTCTTCCTCCAGCACACCAGCAATGTAATTCGGCGCGCCCTGAGCCTTCAGCCAGTTGACCACCTGATGCACCTCGTGATCATCCACAAACGCACCGTGCACGCGCTCGGGCGTGGCGGTGCCCGGTGGCAGATACAGCATGTCGCCATTGCCCAGCAAAGTCTCCGCGCCGGACTGATCAAGGATGGTGCGTGAATCGATCTTGCTGGATACCTGGAACGCGATGCGCGTGGGAATGTTCGCCTTGATCAGGCCGGTGATCACGTCCACCGACGGTCGCTGGGTTGCCAGGATCAGGTGCACACCGGCGGCGCGCGCCTTCTGCGCCAGGCGTGCGATCAACTCTTCCACCTTCTTGCCGACGATCATCATCATGTCGGCAAATTCATCGATGATGATCACGATGTACGGCAGCGGCTCCAGTGGCTCGGCAGCCAGATTCGGCATGTCCGGATTGGGCCGGAACAGGGGATCTGGCAGCGGCTGACCAGCATTCTGCGCCTCCCGTACTTTCTTGTTGAAGCCACCCAGATTGCGCACCCCGACCAGGGACATCAGCTTGTAACGCCGCTCCATTTCCGCCACGCACCAGCGCAGCGCGTTCGCTGCCTCTTTCATGTCGGTAACCACCGGCGCCAGCAGGTGCGGAATGCCTTCGTAGACCGACAGCTCCAGCATCTTCGGGTCGATCATGATCATGCGTACGTCGCTGGCGCTGGACTTGTACAGCAGCGACAGCACCATCGCGTTGACCGCCACCGACTTGCCCGAACCGGTTGTGCCCGCCACCAGCAGATGCGGCATCTTGGCCAGATCCACCACTACCGGACGCCCGCCGATGTCCTTGCCCAGAGCGAGCGCGAGTGGCGAACGGTGCTGATCGTATTTGTCCGAGCGCAGAATTTCGGACAGATACACGATCTGCTTGCGGGTGTTGGGAATCTCCAGGCCAATGACGTTCTTGCCGGGGATCACGTCGACCACGCGCACGCTGACCACGGACAGCCCGCGCGCAATGTCCTTGTCCAGACTCGACACCTGTGAACCACGCACGCCGGCCGCCGGTTCCAGCTCGAAGCGCGTGATCACCGGCCCGGGGTACACGCCAACCACCTTGGTCTCGATGCGGAAATCGCGCAACTTCAACTCGACCTGGCGCGACAGAACCTCCAGCGTTTCCTCCGAATAGCCCGGCTCCTGCTCCGGCGCTTCATCCAGCAGTGACAGCGGCGGACGCTCGCCGGGGGTAGTTGCGCCAACGAACAGCGGGATCTGCGTTTCCAGCTTCGCGCGCTCGCTTTTCTTCACCGGCGCCGGCGGCGCCTCGATGCGCACGGGGCCGCGTCCCGCCTGCCGGGCCGCATCGGTTTTCTTCACCACATCGCGACGCGCGCGCTCCTGATGCGCGGCCAGCGCTTGCGGCGCCTCACGCATCCGGCTGCGCACCCACCCGGTCAAACGCAACACCGCCTGCCCGGTCCAGTCCATCACCTTGAACCACGACAAACCCGTAGCCAAGGTCACCGCCACCAGAAATACCGCCAGCAACAGCAGCGGCGCGCCCTTCTCGCCAAACGCCGTGAGCACGCCGTGACCAACCCACATGCCGACGATGCCACCCACGCCTTGCGGCAGGATCGGCTCGTCGTGGAAATTGAGATACAGCAATGCCGGCCCGGTAATGAAGAAAAACACCCAGCCAATCAGCCGCAGCGATGGCTCCCACGGCTGCGCGGCGCGCTCACCGCGCTGACGCAACACCTGCATACCCAGTGCCAGCAGCAACAGCGGGAAGCAATAGGCGGCCAACCCGAATATGTAACGCAACAGGTTGGCCAGGTTCGCGCCCACGGCACCACCGAAATTGCGCGCCTGCTCGAGATTGCCGGCGTGACCCCAGCTTGGGTCCTGATCGTTGTAGGTGAACAGGCACACCAGCAAATACACCGCCAGTGGAATCAACAGCAATGCGCCGGTTTCACGCAGGCGGCGCTTGGTCTCATCGTTGAGACCTTCCTTGGGATGTTGTCGAGAATTCGCGCTGCGGGCCAACTTGGGGGATCTCCTGCGTGCGGCCAAGGTTAGAGCATACCTTTGCCGAACGCGCGCGCAATTGACGAAGCCGCTGTCCCACCCCGTGTCCGCACACTCGAAGCGTAGGTGCGCGACCAGCAGCTACCGTACGATCGACGCTGCAGATTCTGCCCGTCATCGGCAAAAGGCGCGCCGCAATGGCGATCCGCGTACGCGCTGTGGCTCACTCCGCTCGGCCAAGCAGCTTTTCCAGCACTTTGCCCACGGCCGCAAACGCGAAGGTGCCGGTGACATGCGTAGCGGCCCCCAGCCCGCCACCGCAAGCCAGATTCAGCGATTCACCCCCAGGCGGACGCTGCCCGCACACGCTGCCATCGGGCTGCGGATACTGCACATTCTGCAGCGAGTAGACCGCCGGGACGCCAAAGTAACGATCCGGATTATGGGGAAAATGGAAGTCGGCACGAAGCTTCTTGCGAATCAGGCTGAGCATCGCGTCGTGCTCGGTACGCGACAGGTCACGCACGCGAATCTGCGTGGGGTCGGTGCGCCCGCCCGCCGACCCCACGCTGACGATCGGCAATTTGCGGCGACGACACCAGGCGATGGTCTCGAGCTTCACGCGAAACGCGTCACAGGCGTCCAGTACAATGTCATAGCCGCGATCCAGCAATTCATCGAGCGCGGATGGCGTCAGAAAGCGCTCGATTGCATCGAGCTCGATAACCGGGTTGATCGCCCGAGCACGGGCCGCGATCACCGCCACCTTGGACTTGCCGAACTCGCCATCCAGTGCGTGCAACTGGCGATTGGTGTTGGATATGCAGACCTCATCGGCGTCGATCAAGGTGAGGCGACCGATTCCACTGCGCGCCAAGGCTTCGGCCGCCCACGAGCCGACGCCACCAATGCCGATCACGCACACATGCGCGCGGGCAAACGTGGCCACACTGCCGGTGCCATACAAACGCTCGACGCCGGCAAACCGCTCATCGGGAAACTTCACTTCGCTCATGTGCGCCGGCTGAGTGTGGCGAGCAGCCACGTCGGAGAACAACTCATTACAGTGACCATGCGCACAAGGGATCGTCATTTTATCCTGTACCGGGCCGGCGCGAACGCGAGGCTCCCGGTTATCCCCGCCGTTGGTTCATTCCCGACGGCAGGCATCCATGCGTATTGCGCTGTTGATCCTGCTTGGTTTGGCGATTGGAATGGTCGGCACCATCAACGTCATGAATACCCTGCGCGCGCGCAATCCGATGCCCGAAGCGGTAATGACCACGATGAACTACCACATGGGCGAGCTGCGCAAGGCAATCGATGCCAAGCAATGCAACGCGCCAGCCATCGCCCATCATTTGCAGCGGCCGCTTTCCACCACCGCTGTCATCGTGCCGGTGTTCCCCATTGACGAAAACCGTTCGCCGAGGCCGCAACCCAGTTGCAGGGCCGGGTGCAACAGGCGCGGCAAGCGGCGCCGGGCACTTGCGCCAACCTGGTCGCGGTGATCAAACCGCTCAGCGCAACCTGCAAGAACTGTCATCAGGACTAGCGCTGACGCCTGCGCGTCACGACGGCCCCGCGACCGTTTCAGAAACGCAGCTTGCCGCGCAACATCTGGCCATACATGACCCAGTCGCCGCACAGGCTGTACAGCGGGTGGGTGAATGTAGCCGGGCGATTTTTCTGGTACACGTAGTGGCCAATCCACGCGCAGCCGTACCCGGCCAGTGGCAACAGCCACAGCCAGCCCCACTGGCGAGTCACCAAGGCAAACAGCACGATCGCGACCACCAGGGTGCTGCCGATAAAATGCCAGCGCCGGCAAATTCTATGGCTATGCTGGGACAGGTAATACGGATAGAACGCTGCAAAGTTCTTGAAGTCGGCCACGTCTCCCCCTGCGCTGACAGATAACGCTGTCATCGTGCCGCAGTACCTCGCGCGCGTCCAGCGCCGGGACGCGATAACACAGCGGCAGCACTTCCACGGTGGCGCGATATGGTCCGTTTGGGCAGTTCCAGGGCATAACCGCGTACCCGGCGGCGCTCATGATCAATCCGGCAGCGGAATGAACTCGTCTTCATCGCCGACGACGCGGGCAAAGCGCTGCTCACGCCAGTCGATCTTGGCCCGCTCGATGCGCTCGCGCGTGGCGGCAACGAAGTTCCACCACAGATGACGATCGCCATCCAGTGGTGCCCCGCCAAACAGCATCAGCAGGCTGTTTTCGCGCGCGCGCAGTGACGGCGCAGTTGGCCCGCCCTGCACCGCCATCTGCGCGGCGTCGAGCGCCAACTCACCCCAATCAACCTTGCCTTCAACGACGTACACGCCACGCTCCGAATGCTCTGTGGGCAACGCCAGCTCGGCACCCGCGGCAAGCCGCGCCTCGATGAAGAACATCGGCGCAAAGACTTCCACCGGCGAGCGCAGCGCATATGCAGTGCCGGCGATCAGCACGGCGTTGACTCCATCCCGACGGACGACGGGCAGCGCTTCGCGATCGTGATGATGAAACGCCGGCGCCATCTCCGCATCCGCTTGCGGCAATGCCACCCACACCTGGATACCATGCAGTTGTTGCCCGCCACTGCGCTGGTCCGGCGGCGTGCGCTCTGAATGCGTGATACCCGAGCCGGCAGTCATCCAGTTCACTGCGCCCGGATGAATATCGGCGAGACTGCCCAGACTGTCACGATGCCGGATGGCACCGGCAAATAACCAGGTGACTGTGGCCAGGCCGATATGCGGATGCGGCCGCACATCCATGCCTTGACCGGGCGCATAGACAGCCGGGCCGAGATGGTCGAAGAACACAAACGGACCGACCCGCCGTGTATCCATCACCGGCAACATCCGGCGCACCATGAACCCGTCGCCGATGTCATGCAGGCGGCTGCCCTGGAGCAAGGTTGGAACGGATTTCAGCATGGTCACCTCGAAACTCACCAAGCCCGCTGATACTGCACCGGAGCGGGAATCGACGCGCCCAAGGCTGCCGCAGCCTGCCGCGGAAAGTACGGGTCGCGCAGACTCTCGCGTGCCAGCAGGACCACATCGGCATCGCCACCAGCAACAATTGCCTGCGCCTGCTCTGCGGTGGTAATCAATCCGACAGCGCCGGTGGCGATATCACCCTCGTGACGAATGCGCGCGGCGAACGGCACCTGGTACCCGGGCGCAACCGGCACGGATGCGTGCGGCAGCAATCCGCCAGTGGACACATCGAGCAAATCCACTCCGAGCGATCTCACCTGCTGGGCGAGCTGCACGCTCTGCCCGATATTCCAGCCCGCATCACCGTCTGCCCAATCCGTGGCGGAGATCCGCAGCCATAGCGGCAGGCGCTCCGGCCACACCTCGCGCACTGCCGCAATTACCTCACGCACGAGACGCGTGCGATTTATGAAGGTGCCGCCATACTCGTCGCTGCGCTGGTTGCTCAGCGGCGAGAGAAACTGGTGCAACAGATAACCATGTGCCGCGTGCAGCTCAAGCAGTTCGAAACCGGCAGTCAACGCGCGCTGGGCGGCAGCGCGGAAATCCGCAATCACGCCACGCACGCCAGCGCTGTCGAGCGCCTCAGGCACCGGTGCATCCGCATAAAACGGTACCGCCGACGGCGCCACCGTCGGCCAGGCGCCGTGGTCTGCGGGCAACGGACCGTGTCCCTCCCAGGGGCGCCAAGTGCTGGCCTTGCGCCCGGCATGTGCCAGTTGCATGCCGGCGACGGCACCGCGCGCAGTGATGAAGCGCGCGATGGGCTGCCACGCCAGCATCTGCGAGTCATTCCACAGTCCCGTGTCGCCTGGCGAGATGCGTCCGCGCGCGGATATGGCAGTGGCTTCGGCCAGCACGGCACCGGCGCCGCCCACCGCACGACTTCCCAGGTGCACCAGATGCCATGCGTCCGGCAGACCATCCACTGCCGAGTACTGGCACATGGGTGAGACCACCAGGCGATTGCGCAAAATGACACTGCGCTGGGGGAGTGGGGCAAACAGGTTCACGCAAGACGTCCGATACCGAGCAGGCTTTCGACATGCTGCCACATTGACGTCAACTCAAGCACCCAGGTCGGGTCAGTCCGGGAGCGGCAACGCCTTGATCCAGGCTGCGCCGCGTACGGCCACCGCCTGCGGAGCCTGCATCCACGCATAATGCGTCGCCCGCTCCACGCCGAGTTCCTGTGCGCTGACGGTGTCCACGCAGTGCGCCGCCAAGGGCGCCTTGCCCACTAGATATCGCAGCGATGACATCGGGCCCAGCCAATCGTCTGCCAGATGCAAGCCCAACACCGGCACACGCAACGCAGCCAGGGCTCGCTCCAGATCGACGGCCCATCCGCGTACGCTGTAGCGGCCGCTGCGACCCGTACGCGCCCAGTCAGCAATGACCCCACGCGCCTCCCTGCCGCCGAAGCGAATCTGTCGACCGGGTAGATAGCCGACCAACCATGCCAGGCCCGGCGCGAGAACCAACGCACCTGCGATCAGCCAGCCATGCCGGAACTGGCGCCAATAGGGTGCGCCACTGGCAACCAGCACGATGCCGACGTAATCCGCCGGCACCAGAGCTGCTCGCAGCATCGCGATCTGCCCGCCCAGACTGTGACCTCCCACGGACCATGTCGCCTGCGGCCAGTGCATGCGCAACACTGTCTGTGCAGCCGGCAAATCGTCCTGCAGAATTTCGCGATAGCCCCAATTGCATTGCCGACTGGCACGTCGACTACTGGAGCCGATGCCGCGCCACTCGTGAATGACCACGGCAATCCCGCGCGCTGCCAACGCCTCGGCCAGCGGCAGATAATGCCTCGCCGATATTCCGAGCGCCGGTAGCCAATACAAGGCACGCCGCCATTCGCCTGCTGGCAAGATACACAGCAGCTCGAACCGCGAGCCGTCACTGGACGTTACCGGAAGCACGCGGTGGACCAACTTCGACCCATCCAGCGGCAAGATTACTGGGCTACTACCTGGGTCTTCAGCAGTTCGCAAGAACATCCCAACCGGCAGATATGAAGCAAGCGGGGCAGGCTTGCGCCGGCCCCGCTTCGGCGTCAGTGGCGGTCAAGCCGGCGTAACGTCTTCAGCCTGCAGGCCCTTCTGGCCCTGGACAACGTTGAAACTCACTTTCTGGCCTTCCTGCAGACTCTTGAAGCCCGAGCCGGTGATTGCGCGAAAGTGCACAAACACATCCGGGCCGCTCTCACGACTGATGAAGCCAAAGCCTTTGGCATCATTGAACCACTTCACCGTACCTGTTTCACGCTCCGACATAACTGACTCCGATCCATGCTTGACACTGGGAAAACGCGGCCCTTGCAGGCCAGCAACTTACTGAGCATGCCGAGATCGGGTGTAACGATGGGGATCACGCAGAACCCGTACCGTGCACGCGTGTCGCCGGGCAGACGCAGCAGCGCAAGCATAACGGATTTCATGGCCTTTGGTGATTTGTCAAGAGGCTTGGTTCAAGGCCATGCCAGATGTTGTTCGCGACCGGGATAATCTAGCCCGGGCGCCGCCCCCGGGAGCCAGATCAGGCGCCAGCACTGAATCAAACCCGGTGTGGGTCGGCTCGCGTCAACCACCCGCAGTCCGGCGTCGACTGTCCGTGCAATGGCCGCCCATCAATGCCCTTCACAAATAGTGACTATGCTGGGGCGTCTTCATGACGCATCATCGCGTCAATCGGGCACGCCTCCGGGCCGCAGCGTGTCAGCCCGATCACCGAGAACCCTGTCTCCGGGATGATTCCCGCGGAGTATCTGATGTCCATGCCTTTTCGTACCGTCCTTGCTGCAATCGCCGCCAGCGCGCTGCTGATCGGTTGTGCAACCAACAAACCGGTGCCGCAGAAGCACACTTCGACGGCGCCGCCAGTTTCGAGCACGGCAACCGTTCCAGCCGCCCATGAAACGGCGCGCACGCCACCCCGCAAGCACAAGGCTGCACCGGCAAACGCCGCGAACAGCACGACGAACAGCACGGCGACTGTAGCGACCACGCTGCCGGACCGAACCGGTATCGCCGCTTGCGATGACTACCTGTCGAGCTACCTGGCCTGTCATCGCGCGGCACAGATCTACGCGCCCGATCAACTGTCACAACACTACGAAGCGATGCGCACGAGCCTGCTGCGCGATTCCATGGATGCAGACATTCGCCCGCAACTGGCAAACCGCTGCAACTCACTGGCAACGCAGTTGCGTCAGGCACTGCACGGCAAGGCGTGTACCCCGGCCCCAGCCTCGACGTCCACGTCACCCTGACCGCCGAACGCAGCCTCCAGCTCAGCTCATCACGGCCAGAACGCGCGCAGCGCAGCGGCCAGCTCGGGCGGCTGCGTGGCATCCAGTTGCACTTGCGGTGTCGCGTGCCAGCGCGCAGTTGCCGCAATTGCAGCGGCCAGCTCACGCAGCAGGCGCGGCTCCGCCCGCACACCATCTTCGAGAAACAGCGCCTTGATCTCGAAGATCCCGCGTGCGCGCTGCGCCTTGGCGTCGAGCCGGCCGACGAGGCGCCCACGATGCAGGATGGGCAACACGAAGTAGCCGTAACGACGTCGTGGCGCCGGTGTGTAGCACTCAAGGGTGTACGCGAAACCGAACATCTCCCATGCTCGAGCGCGATCCCACACCACCGGATCGAATGGCGACAACAATGCGGTGTGCGTTGCTCGCAAACGACCCCGTTGCGCCGCTTCCAGCATCGGCGCGTCATCGCAATGAACATAGGCTGCGGACTTCCAGCCGCGTACGGCCACTTGCAGCAACTGCCCACTCGCCACCAGCGGTGCCAACTCCGCATCCGTGACTGCCGGGCGCAGCCGGTAGTAATCCGCGATCCAGCTCGCACGCGTCACCCCGAGGGCGCGCACACTGGCAAGCACCACATGCTCGCGCACTGAGGCGGCGCTCAGTGGCGCGATCGCTCGATCCAACGGCGGGTCAAGTTGCGCCAATACATTTGCACTGAGGTCGTACACGCGTTGAAAACCGTCGCGCCGCGTGACCATCAACTCACCCAGCGCAAACCACGCTTCGAGCCAGCGTTTTTCCGGCTTCCATTCCCACCAGCCCGACTTGCCTTCACCAGCGCCAGCACCGCGCGCAAAGTCTGCCGCCCGCACCGGCCCGGAGCGCGCAATGTGACGCAGCAGCGCACGCATTGGCGCACGCTGCGCGGCGTAAGTGCGCACTGCATTGCGCTGCGCCCAGTGCTGCGCGCGCCGATTGGCCGGATGGCGATGCCACGCCACGGCAGCGGCCGGTACGAGATTGGCTTCATGCGCCCAGCACTCGGCCACCTGGCCACTTTCCAAGGCGTCATCCAGCCACCGCGACGGGTAATTGCCAAGCCGAGCATGCAATACCAGATACGCGCTGCGGGCCACAACATGAATCGAGTCGATCTGCAGCAACTGCATGCGCTCGATGGCCGCCACGATGTCGCCACGCCGCGCTTGACGACGGAGTGGCTGCAACAAACCCTGGGCGCGCAAATGCAACGCGCACGCCTGCCGACAACTCAGTTGCGAGGGCCTGGCCACTGGTCTGGACGTCAGCAACGACACAGCACCTTCACAGCCGCCGACCGAGCATGCGTACCGCAACCACCATACCGTCTGTGCCGCGGCTGTGCCGCGCCGAATATCGGCAACGGACCGGTAAAAAAAGTGGCAACCCGTTTCAATCGACATGCTGACATGGAGTACTCACGATGACATTCCGCAAAACACTGTTGTGCACATTGACCGCTGGCGCCCTGTTGTTTGCCGGCGCGAGTGTCGCCCAGGAAGCCCCCGTTCCGGCGCCTCCACCGCCGCCCGCCGCACCGCTGCCGCCACCGCCACCGGTCGCACCGGCGATGACTGGTGCCACTGACAACACGGCAACCTACCAGACGCCACAAGGCGAAGTTACCGTCCGCAGCGTTGCGGCACCGGCACCCGTGTTCGGGAGCGCACCATCGTTCGAGCAATTATCCGCTGGCGGCAAGATGATCACGGAGGAGCAGGCAGCAGCCTACCCGCCACTTGCGAATGACTTCATCCATGCCGACCGCAACCGCGACGGCAAGATCAGCGCAGCAGAATACAAGAAATGGCAGCAGCCTCTGTAAACCACCAGAGTAGCCCGCGAATCCGGGGCGGCCCGAAGTAAACTGCACGGACCGGACTCACGAACTGCCTGGGCCGGCGTTCCTGGCGGTCTGCTCACGTCAGCAGACTGCCATCTCCTTTGACGCTGACAAAAAGTTGCCCGTCAACCTTCAGCATGAATGGATCGGGGTTCACGCATCGGCAGATCGCGTGCGACCGCGCTGATCCGTGCGAGTGCCGCGCCGTCATCTGCAGCGTCGCGGAATCGCCGGACGGTGCCCGTGAATCCACGCCATACTTGAAGCACCCGACGCCCACTGGAGTCTTGATGACGCTGCGTTCGATTTGTGTACTACTGGTCTTGTCCGGCAGCATGGTCAGCGTTTGCGCGCATGCGCAGAACCCGGACCCGACCGACATTCGTGCGTGTACTGCCGTTGAAAGCGACGCCGCGCGGCTGCTGTGCTACGACCACGCCACCGGACGCGTGAACCTGCCGGCGGCACAAAAACACACGGTGCAGAGCGTCGCACCACCCGACGTTTTCAGCGCCGGCGCGGGAACCTCCTCCGCAGCAGCGACGGAACCCAACGCCGACGTGGCCAAACCACTTTCGCTACTGGACAGCCGCTGGGAACTGGGACGCGAAAGCCGGCTGGGGACACTGAACCTGCGCGGCTACCGACCGATCTACGTGATGCCGGTGTTCGTCACCAGCAAACAGAACACCCGGCCATTCAGTCCGAACCCGGACAACGCGGCCACAAGCAGTGAGCAACTGGACAACGCGGAGCTGAAATTCCAGTTGAGCATGAAGGCCAAGGTGTGGCAGGGCGTATTCGGCGATGTCGGGGACCTGTGGGTGGGCTATACGCAATCATCGCGCTGGCAGGTCTTCAACAAGCAGGCGTCCCGCCCGTTTCGCGAAACCAATTACGAACCCGAAGCGATGTTGGTGTTCAACACCAATTATCACGTGCTCGGGTGGGATGGTCGCTTGCTGGGCATCAGTATCGATCATCAATCCAACGGTCGCAGCAACCCGCTGTCACGCAGCTGGAATCGCGTCATTGCCAACATCGGCTTCGAACGTGATGACTGGGTGGTGATGGTGCGCCCGTGGTGGCGCATTCCCGAGCCGCGAAGCGACGACAACAATCCCGACATCCTCGACTACATCGGCCGCGGCGAAGTACAGATCGTGCACGAGCGGCATGGCCAGGAATTAGGCCTCCTGCTGCGCCATTCAATGCGCGGTGGTGCGCGCAGCCACGGGTCTGCACGCTTCACCTGGAGCTTTCCGCTGGCGGGCAACGTGCGCGGCTACGCCGAAGTGTTCCAGGGTTACGGTGAAAGCCTGATCGACTACAACCACAACGCGACTTACGCTGGCGTCGGCATCTCGTTTCTCGACTGGTACTGACCACCGCGCCGACCAGCGTGGCTACGCCACGCCGCTCACGGCTCAGTGGGCGTGACCACCTGCGCCGTGGACATGACCATGCGCCAACTCCTCGGCGGTTGCCGCGCGTACTTCGGCGATCTCGACGGCAAAGTGCAGCGTCTTGCCCGCCAGCGGATGATTTCCATCAATGAAGACGGTGTCATCCTCGACCTTGGTCACGGTAACGCTGATCTCGCCTTGCGGGCCGCGGCCCTGGAAGCGCATGCCCGGCTGGATTTCATCCACGCCGGGAAACGCGCTGCGCGCGACCTGTTGCATCAGCTCTGCTTCGCGGACTCCGTAACCTTCCTCCGGACTCACCTCGGCGGTGAACTTGTCACCATGAGCGTGGCCTTCCATCTGACGCTCCAATCCGGGCACGATCTGCCCGCTGCCGTGCAGGTAAGTCAACGGCTCGTGGCCTGCAGAAGTGTCAATGACCTGACCGGCGTCATCAGTCAGCGTGTAATGAAAAGCAACGACGGCTTGTGCGGCAATCTGCATCGGTTTCTCACATGCGAGTTGGAAGGCACCAGCACGTGAAATGCGCACTGGCAGAAACGGCGAAGGTTAACAGAGCGCCTGCTGCGTTCGCGCGCACGACCGCATATGCAGCGGATTCGCTCAGGCCTGCGCGCGTGCCAGCGTCTCCTTGCCAATCTTCTCCGGCGAATCGGTCGAGGCATAGCGCTTCACCACCTGACCGTCGGTATCGACCAGGAATTTGGTGAAGTTCCACTTGATTGACTCACTGCCAAGCACGCCTTTGCCTTCGCTCTTGAGCCACTGGTAAAGCGGATCAGCGTGTTCGCCGTTCACGTCGATCTTGGCAAACATCGGGAACGTGACATCGTAGCGCGTGCTGCAGAACTCCTTGATCTGTGCCTCGTCCCCAGGCTCCTGGTGACCGAACTGATTGCAGGGAAAGCCGAGCACCACCAGACCGCGATCCCGCTGATCCTGCCAGAGCGTTTCCAGCCCTTCGTACTGCGGCGTGAATCCGCACTTGGACGCCACGTTCACGATCAGCAAGGTCTTGCCCCGCCATTCGTCCAGCGAACGCATATTGCCGCCGATATCCCGGACGCTGAAATCGTAGACGCTGGACATGATGTGGCCTCTTGCATGGATAACGACTCCCGAGTCTACGTCATCGACCGCGATGAGATTCGTGACTGCGCAACATTCATGCGCGCCACGCGGCGGCCGGCCACGACATGGCACATCAAGTGCCCTGTTCCGGTGGCAAATCGAATACCTGGCGCAAATAGGCAACATAGGCTTCGTCGACACACATTGCCTTGCCCGGCGAGTCGCTCAGCTTGGCCACCGGCTGGCCATTGCAGCGGACCATCTTGATCACGATGGAGAGCGCAGCGGGCCCCACGTCATTCGTCAGATTGGTACCTACGCCAAACGCCAGGTGGCAGCGCCCGCGAAAGTGCGCATAAAGCTGCATCACCTTGGGAACATCCAGGCCGTCGCTGAACACGAGCACCTTGCCACGCGGATCGACGCGGTTTGCGAAGTAGTGTGCAAGCAGCTTCTCGCCCCAGACAAACGGGTCACCGGAGTCATGCCGGGCGCCATCGAACAGCTTGCAAAAATACATGTCGAAATCGCGCAGGAAGGCGTCCAGCCCATACACGTCAGACAGCGCGATACCCAGGTCGCCGCGATACTCCTTGGCCCACGCCTCAAGTGCGGCCACCTGTGAGTCACGCAGCCGCGGGCCCAGCGCCTGGTGCGCCTGCAGGTACTCATGCGCCAGTGTGCCGAGCGGCGTCAGACCCAATTGCCGCGCCAGCCATACGTTGCTGGTGCCCGCCAGTTGCGTGCCCAATTCATCCCGCAAGGTAGTCACCACCTCGTGCTGCCATGATCGCGAGTAGCGGCGCCGCGTGCCATAGTCCGCCAATGTGCAACCGGAGTAGCCCGGAGTGTCGCGCAGCAAGGCAATCTTCATGCGCAATCGCCTGCGCCCTTCATCCAGCGTCAGACCGGCATTGGTACGCCGGAAGTACACTTCGTTGACAATCGCCAGCAGCGGCACCTCGAACAAGATGGTGTGCAGCCACGGCCCGCGAATGCAGATCTCGATCTCACCGGCCGAAGTCGGCGATGGGGCGATCTCGACATACTTCTCGTTGAGCTGAAACAACGCGAGGAAATCGACAAAGTCGCTTTTGATGTAGCGCCAACCGCGCAGATAGCTCAACTCGTCGGCGTCAAACCGCAGGCGACACAATGCCGTCAGCTCGGTACGAATTTCCGCAAGACACGGCACCAGGTCGATCCCCGGATCGCGACATTTGAACCGGTACTCGACTTGTGCGGCCGGATACTGGTGCAGCACCACCTGCATCATGGAAAACTTGTAGAGATCGGTATCCAGCAGGGATTCAATAATCATCAGTCGCCCACGTGACGCGCATATCCGCTGCGCCTATCGGCAACCCTATCCACATCGCTGGCGAAGCGCCGGTCGCCGGACAAAATAAAACCCCGTCAGCCAGGGGAGGACTGACGAGGTCTGTCGGGCGGCCACCAGGGGAGGAAAGGCCGGCCCCTCAGCAACACGATGCGTTGTGTCACTTCTTGTCGCCGTCACGGCGATACGGGAGTTAGTGTGTGCGCAGACATGTGAGTTCAATGTGTAGCTGCCCCCGTGTTCAGCTTGGCGACAGCCTTGCGCTTGGCACGGCCCCGATCCAGCCGGCACTGCCCGTCCGGCAACGAGCGCAAGCCAGCACCGGCCCACGCGCGACCAACGCAACCGTGCCAGCCGCACGGAGCAATCATGCGCCTCGACAACGACGTGCTGATTTCATCAATCGGTGCCATCCAGCAATGCCTGCAGCGCGCTGTCACGTTGTGCCACCGGCTGGCGTGCCAAGGTCCGCACACTGGCGTAAAAGACCGCCCAGTGACCCCCGGCACGTCGAAACAGCGCCGTAAACGCCGGCGTCCATTGATCATACAGGCCGAACGGCAACAGTCGGGCGTTGTTTATGGGCTGCGCCACCCACGCCTGAAAGCGCTGCGTGGCTGGCCGCTCACGTTGTTGCCACTGGCGAAATCGAGCGCGGAACGCGTCGATTTCACGTTGCTTGCCGGCGGCCATGGAGATCTCGTCCACCCTGCTCGCATACAGTGCTTCCAACCGTTTGCGCAGATCCAGCACGAGCCGGGTGAAATCATCATCCAGGGTCCGCGCGTGGTCGTCCTGCACAGGTAACTCGCGCGACTGCCGCCATTGGCGCAATCCCTCCATTTGCACGAAGGTGGCAAATGATTCGTTGAACGCCGTATCGCCCTTCACGTAGATCAACTGATGCGCCAGTTCGTGAAAAATCGTGCTGCTCAACTCGTCATCACTTCCTCCCAGCATGCTGGAGACGATCGGATCGGCAAACCAGCCCAAGGTGGAATACGCGCTCACCCCGCCGACCCACACGTCGTCGCCGCGTGCCCGCAAACGCGCAGCGTCGGCCCGCGCAGCGGATTCCTTGAACCATCCGCGATAGCCGACGCAGCCGGCAATGGGGAAGCAGTGCTGGACAGCATCCACGGAATAGCGCGGCGTGGCAAACACGTTCCAGACCACATAGGGCCGATGCAATTGCACGTAGCGGGTGTAGCTGCGATTGTCCGGCAAAGCCAGCTGTTGCGTCGCAAATCGCCGCGCCTGCAGTGCCAACTGCAAGCGCGCGGCAAGTGGCGGCGGCGTTGCCGGATCCTGAATCACGCGGGTGACCGCGCGCTGCTGAATCAGCAATTCACTCTGGCCGCGCACCGCCTGGCCGTAGTAACGCAGACTTCCGCACGCACATAGAAAAAGGCTGGCCAGCCCGAGTGAAACAAACCTCGCGCGCGTCAGCCATGCCGCCGTCAGCGAAGCCATGGACCTGCTGCGATCACCCCGCCGTCAGCGATCGACCCGGCGCGCAGGCGTCCGGTTGTCGCTGCGACGCCCGGAATCACGATGCGTGCCCTGCCTGGGCCTGTCGATACGCTCACCCTGTCGATAACCGCCCTGCTGGCGCCGGTCATTACCCTGTTCCTGCCGATAAACACGCTGTCCCCGCTGATAATCGCCGTGCGGACGAAGGTCGCTGCCATATCCCCGCCATGGGCCACCACGATAACCGTAGCCGCGGCCGCGATAACCACGACCGTCGCGATAATACGAGCCGCCATACCATACGCTGGTGACGCCCAGACTGATGCCTGGCGCGTAGCCATAGCCATAGCCGGGACCGTAGTAGCCGCCGTACACCGGTGCTGCGTAGTAACCATCGTCGTAGGTCCGCACGCCGTGACCGTAGTAGGCATCACCCTGGTAACCGCTCTGGCGCACGTAACTGTATCCCGGGTCGATGTAGCAGCCCGACAGCGCAAGCATCGCGGCCATCAGCCCAAGGCCAGCAAACAAGCGTTTCATCATCCGCCTCCATTGACCAGGGACAGCACCACGCTACGGCTTGGCCGTTGAACGCCACGTGAGCATGGCTGGTGGGGCCTGACGCACCAGCCATGCACGATCGTCGCGGGGTAGCACCCGATCACGTCGGCACCACGTCAGGGTCAACCGCCACGCTTGCCCAGATCGTCACGCGGCGCATTGATCGGCGCGCCGCCCTCCGCAGACGCTGGGAGACCGGTAGAAACTTCTGTTTCGGACGTCGCCGCACTTCCAGCCCTTGAAGAAACAGCGTCACCCGCATCGGGCCAACTCGGCGTCTGCTGGACACGCTCCTGCTTGGCCTCGAGCAACGCCTGAATGTGTGCCACAGCCTCCTCAGGGCTGATGTGCTGGATAGGCGCGTCCCGCCGGGCGGCGGCGTTGCGCGGTGCGGCTTTCTTCGCTACGGCCTTCTTGGCCACGGCCTTCTTCGCTACGGCCTTCTTCGCTACGGCCTTCTTCGCCACGGCCTTCTTCGCCACGGCCTTCTTTGCCACGGCCTTC
>CAJDVT010000038.1_pt1 | contig 33072 bp, 21 predicted proteins | sample 7391411 | NCBI WGS metagenome assembly CAJDVT01 (sample SAMEA7055698, study PRJEB34461) | soil metagenome | biome: terrestrial ecosystem; feature: Peninsula; material: soil | place: Antarctica | collected 2016 | reverse complement strand
TGTGTGTCAGCAGGGACCATCCTGGCCAAGCGCATGCGTGACGGCCTGGAGTTACCTCGTGCAGTCGCGTGCTGCACCATGAATCCAGTAAAATCGTGAATCGGCTGGCTACGCGAGCCCCGGTTTGGCCGCTGCAAGACGATCGGTCTGCATCTGACGCCACTGGTGCCGCGCCAGGGCGTTCCGGTGCGCCATGGGGCGGAGCGCATGGGGAAGCGGCGCAACGCAGCATGGCTGCACGCATGGTGGTCTGTCTTACCTCACATCATCGTTGCGCGGCAGCGCACGTCAGGAGTCACGCATGGATTTTCACTTGAGCGAAGAGCAGTTGTCGATTCAGTCAATCGCTCGGGATTTTGCGCAAAAGCGCATCTTGCCAGTGGCGGCAGCGATGGATGCCAATGCCGAGTTTCCGCTGGAGAATATCCGCGAGATGGGCAAATTGGGCTTGATGAGTGTCGAAGTGCCCGAGCAGTACGGCGGCGCAGGCATGGATTCGATTGCCTACGTGCTGGCGGTGATCGAGATCGCCGCCGCCGATGCGGCCACCGCCACCATCATGTCGGTCAACAATTCGCTGTTTTGCAATGCCATCCTGCAACACGGCCACGAAGAGCAGAAGCAGAAGTACGTGCGCGCGATCGCCACCGGTGAAGCCATTGGTGCGTACGCGTTGACCGAGCCACAGTCGGGCTCGGATGCGTCCGCGATGCACACGCGCGCCACGAAGAACGCAAACGGAGACTGGGTGATCAACGGCAAGAAGAGCTGGATCACTTCCGGTCCGGAGGCGCGCTACATCGTGCTGTTTGCGGTGTCCACGCCAGGAATTGGGGCGAAGGGCGTGTCTGCGTTCATCATCGACACCCAACTACCGGGTTTTCATGCCGGCAAGAAAGAGCCCAAGCTGGGGATCCGCGCTTCTGCTACCTGCGAGATCGAGTTCACCGATTATGTTTGCGCGCAGGCGGATCTGTTGGGCACCGAGGGCAAGGGGTTTTCCATGGCAATGGGCGTGCTCGATGCCGGCCGCATCGGGATTGCCTCGCAATCTGTCGGTATCGCACGCGCCGCCTACGAAGCCAGCCTGACTTGGGTGCGCGAGCGCAAGGCATTTGGCCGTCCCATCGGCTCGTTTCAGATGACCCAGTCCAAGATCGCTGACATGAAATGCAAACTTGACGCGGCCACGTTGCTGACGCTGCGCGCCGCGTGGGCACGCGATGAGGCGGAAAAGACCGGCGGACGCTTCGGCACCGAGGCGGCGGTGGCGAAATTGGTCGCGTCCGAGGCGGCGATGTGGATTGCACATCAGGCCGTGCAGATTCATGGCGGCATGGGCTACTCCAAGGAGATGCCGCTGGAGCGCTATTTCCGCGACGCCAAGATCACCGAGATTTACGAAGGCACCAGCGAAATCCAGCGCATGGTCATTGCGCGGGCGGAGACGGGTTTGCGCTGACCGACCCACCGGGGCCTGCGCACCATCACATATTGCCGAGGCGGCTTTTGTGAGAGCGACTGAAATCGCGCCTGCGGTTTGCACGAAGCCCCGGCATGCCGGGGCTTCGTGCTTCTGCCGGTCCGCTCACACGCCGCGCTGTGGATCCGAATCGAACGTCTGCATCTCGCCTGGCGGGTCCTCGGCCACCGGCGTGTCTCCGTCCAGCTTGTCCCCCAGCAAACGGCGCACCACCACGTAGAACACCGGAATGAGCAGTACCCCGAGGAAGGTGGCGAACAGCATGCCGCCGATCACGCCGGTACCAATCGCGTGGCGTGCGTTGGCACCTGCACCAGTGGAAATGAACAGGGGAAACACGCCGAGGATGAAGGCGAGGGAGGTCATCAGAATCGGCCGCAGGCGCAAGCGGGCGGCATCCACCGTGGCTTGGCGCAAGGTGCGACCCGCTTGCTGTTCGGCTACTGCGAACTCCACGATCAAAATTGCGTTCTTTGCCGCCAGACCAATGACGGTAATCAATCCGATCTTGAAGTAGATGTCATTGGGCAGGCCGCGCAGCAACGTGAACAGCACGGTGCCCAGAAACGCCAGCGGCACGATCAACAGCACCGAGACCGGGATCGACCAGCTCTCATACAACGCCGCCAACGCCAGAAACACGATCACCAGCGACAGCACCATCAGCAGCGTGGCGGCATTGCCGGAAAGAATTTCCTGATAGGACTGCCCGGTCCAGTCAAAACCGAAGCCTTGCGGCAGATCATCACTGACGATCTTCTGCATTGCGTTCATCGCTTCGCCGGATGAGTGCCCGGGTGACGGCGAACCCACGATCTCGACCGCCGAGTAGCCGTTGTAGCGAGTGAGCGACGGTGAGGACACATTCCAGTTCGCATGTACGACGTTGGCCAGTGGAATCATCGCCGCGCCACCGCCGGCTGCGGTCAGGTCAGTGCTCGGCAGGAAGATGTGGTGCAGCGCGTCCGGGCCCATGCGATAAGGCGCGTCGGCCTGCATGATGACGCGTTTGATGCGACCTTCAAACGTGAAATCATTGACGTAGATTGGCGCAAGCATCAGCCCGATGGCGCTGTAGATGTCGCCAACAGACAGACCCATCGACTGGGCCTGCGTGCGGTCAACGTCCAGGTGCAACTGCGGCGCGTCTTCCAGCGAGTTTGGCCGTACGCCAGTCAACACGTTGTTCTGTGCGGCCTTGCCCAGCAAGGTATTGCGCGCTGCGGTGAGCGCGTCACGACCCTGGCCGGCGCGATCCTGCAGGTACATGTCAAAGCCGCCGAACTGGCCCAGCCCCTGTACCGTGGGGATATTGGCCAAGAAGATGCGCGCGTCATGAATTTGCTGCATCTGACCGTTCGCGCGCTCGATGAACTGCACGGCACCAATATCCCGCTTCGACCAGTCCTTGAGCTTGATGAACGCCATGCCGGCGTTTTCACCGTTGCCGATAAAGCTGAACCCGGTGATCTGCATCACCCCTGCCACCGCGTCATCCTTGGCCAGGATCTGGCGCATCTGCGTCATCACATCCGTCGTGCGTTGTTTGCTCGCGCCGGGGGGCAACTGGATCACCGCCAGTGCGTAACCTTGATCCTCTTCGGGCAGGAAGCTGCCAGGCAGGCGCGTGAACAGGAATCCGGCAAGTATCGAAACCAATACGAAAACCACCATCCAGCGCGGCGCATGGCGGATCGCGCCACCGACATGGCCGACGTAGGTATGGGTAATTTTCTCGAACGCGGTGTTGAACTTGCGATAGACGATGTTCTTTTTCTTGTCGTGCTGCGGTTGCAGGAAGCTGGCGCACAGCGCCGGTGTGAACGACAGTGCGAGGAACGCGGAGAAGCCCATCGACATGGCGATGGTCAGTGCAAACTGCTTGTAGATGATGCCTGAGGCCCCAGGCTGCAATGCGGATGGCACGAACACCGCCGCCAGGACCACGGTAATGGCCACCACTGCACCGGTGATCTGGCCCATGCCCTTGCGCGTAGCCTCCCGCGGCGACAAGCCTTCCTCGGTCATGATGCGTTCGACGTTTTCAATGACCACGATCGCGTCATCCACCACGATGCCGATCGCCAGCACCATGCCGAACAACGTCAATTGATTGATGGTGAAACCGAGTACGAGCATGCCCAGGAAAGTGCCGAGCAAGGCGACCGGAATGACCAGGGTCGGGATGATCGTGGCGCGCAGGTTCTGCAAGAACAGCAGCATCACCAGGAACACCAGGATGATCGCCTCGATCAACGTATGCACCACTTCGTTGATGGACATGGTGACAAATGAGGTGCTGTCGTACGGGCTGAACCAGCTCACGCCTTGCGGGAAGCTCGGCGCGAGCTCGGCCATCTTCGCGCGAACCGCAGTTGACACGTCCAACGCGTTCGCGCCGGGCAGCAACTGGATGGCAAACGCGCCAATCGGCTTGCCGTCGAACTGGGTGTCGAACCCGTAGCCATTAGGGCCAAAGGCGATCCGCGCCACGTCGCCCAGGGTTACCGTGGTGCCGTCCGCATTGGCCCGCAGGATGATGGCGGCAAATTGCGCGGGCGTGGTGAAGCGGCCTTCAGTGGATACGGTGGCGTTGAAACCTTGACCCGGAATGGCCGGATCGGCGCCGATCGAGCCCGCGGCGAACTGCACGTTCTGCGCCCGGATTGCGTTCAGGACCTGCGTCGCGGAAAGACCGTAGCCTTGCAGCTTGTCCGGGTTCAGCCAGATACGCATGGCGTATTCGGAGCCAAACTGCTGAGTGCTGCCCACGCCCGGCACTCGGGAGATCTGGTCAAGCACACTGGAACCGACGATGTCGTTCAGACGATTGCGATCAATGTTCGGGTTGTCCGACCTCAGTGCAAGCACCATCAGGAATCCGGCGTTGGCCTTGGCCACCACCACACCCTGCTGAGTTACTTCGGAGGGTAACCGTGGCGTGGCCAGCGCCACCTTGTTCTGCACCTGCACCTGGGCAATGTCTGCGTCGGTACCGCTTTCAAACGTCAGGGTGATGTTGGCGCGACCACTGGCACTGGACGACGAGTTGAAATAGAGCAGGTGGTCGATACCGGTGAGTTGCTGCTCGATGACCTGGGTAACGGTTTTTTCCGTGGTATCGGCGCTGGCACCCGGATAGCTCGCGCTCACCGTCACCGACGGCGGGGCGATCGACGGGTACGACTCCACGCCCATGTTCAGTATGGCGAGGACACCGCCAAGCGAAATCAGGATGGCAATCACCCACGCAAAAACCGGGCGATCAATGAAAAAGGTTGGCATGCGTGCGCTCCGTTACTTGCCACTCGGGGCGGGGCCCGGGGCGTTTGCGGCGGAGGCCGCACTGGCGGGATGCCACGGCGTCGGTTTGACGGGTTCTCCGGCCTTCACGTTCTGCACCCCGGACACGACAATCCGGTCGCCGGCGCTCAGCCCTTGATTGACCACCCAGTTACCGTCGCGCATGTCGCTGGTGGTGACATCCTTGCGCACTACCTTGTCGTCGCTGCCCACAATCATCACGTAGGCGCCAACGGTGTCGCGCTGCAACGCCTGCTGCGGAATGAGGAATACCTTGTGCTGTTCGCCCAGATCGGCCTTGAGCGTGACATACATACCCGGCAGCAGGCTGTGTTGCGGATTTGGCACGGTGGCGCGCAGGTTGAGGGAGCCGGTTGCCGGGTTGACTGACGCGGCAGAAAAATTCAGTACGCCTGGCAACCCATAGGTGCTGCCGTCGGGCAGGATGACTTCTACGCTGGCGGTATTCGGGGCGGCCAGGGTGACGTTGCCGGCGTTCTGTGCGCGACGCATCTGTTCCATCTGCGCGACACTCATGGTGAAGTTGACGTACAGCGGGTCGATCTGGTCGATTGTCGTAAGCAGGGTGGCCTCGCCGTTGCCCACCAGTGCACCTTCAGTCACTTGCTGCTGGCCGGCGCGACCGGCGATGGGAGCAGTGACGCTGGCGTAGCCCAGGTTGATGCGTGCGGTCTGCACGTTCGCCCGTGCAACCTGGACGGCAGCGGCAGAGCTGCGCTCGGCCGCCAGTGTATTGTCCACATCCGCCTTGGAGACATAGCCTTTTGGCGCCAGCTCACGCACTCGTTGCGCCGTGACCTTGTTATTCGTGTAGGTAGCCTGCGTTTGCGCAAGCGAGGCCAGGGCGGCATCCAGCACGGCCTGCAGCGGCGCCGGATCAATCTCGAATAACGCCTGGCCCTTCTCCACGTCCGTGCCTTCCGTGTACACACGCTTGAGCAGGACGCCTGCAACGCGGGCGCGCACATCGGCACTGCGGAATGGTGACAAACGACCCACCAGGTCCTGCGTCAATGGTGAACTTTGCGGTTGCACGGCGACTACGCCCACTTCCGGTGCGGCTTGCGCTGGAGCCGGTGGGGTGCTTTTGCCGCACGCACCAAGTGCCAGCACAGCGAGGCACAATATCGATGCGCGGAATACGAACGACGTCATGAGAACTCCAGAGTAATGCAATAGTTTGGCCTGACTGCGTGCGGTGTCATCCGACTCAGGACGCACGACAACGGCACGCCGGTCGAGTGACCGGACGGGACGCGGCGTCGCTGGTTGGCGAAGCTTGCGCGCCAATGCGTGATCTTCGCGCAGCCGTCGTGGGGACGAGACTATACCGAACAGTTTACAATTTAACTGAATCGGGGAAACACCTTCTTTGCGCACTGGCGTTGAGCGACGCATTGTGGCAGGCGGTTGGCAGCGTCCGATCGAGCTCTTTGCGACGAGCGAGCGCGCGTTTGAATGACAATTGGCACTGTGCTGGCTGCGCGGCGTCGCCAACGCGCGCGATGACCTTGTTGCTTCACGGACACGAGCCACTATTTGCCCCGCACGGTCGGTCTGTGGCGGGCGACGCCACCGGTAGCCCGCGCTGACTTTCCTTCGCCTCGTGTGTGTGCACGTTGGACACGTTTGACAGCCGTCCATACCCCGGCGAAGGTAGCAACGAAACACCGCGCAGCGTATCCTTCGAGAGATTTTTCCAGCGTTCCTCCGGACTGTTTCCCCCTATCAGTAGATGCCATGACCCTCACTTCTGCAGCCAATGACCTTTCCCTCTCGTCTGCCGTACTGGATGAGCTGAAAAAACTCGGCCTTTCACCGCAACGCCTGGGTGCTGCGAGCGTTTTTTGCCAGGTATTTTTTGCCCGTATTGCGAGCAGTGACGCCGGCCTGCACACGCCGCCACAGTGGGCGGTGCTGGTTTCGAGCTTGCTGGATTTCATGTGGCAGCGGCAACCCCGGCAGACCCTGGTGCGCGTGCTCAACCCCAAAGAAGCGCACGGCGGCCGGAGCCTGCTGCAGATCGTCACCGATGACATGCCATTTCTGGTGGATACGGTCAGCATGGTCGTGGCGCATCAATGGCGCACACATGCGGTGATCCATCCAGTACTGCAGATTGAACGCGCCGCTTCCGGCGAGCTGTTGCGCCTGATTGCCGATCCGGGTGACGGTGCGGCAGATCAACTTGAATCAATCATGCATTTCGAGATTGACCGCGTCGCCGATGCGGAGAAGGCGTCGCTGGCGGCAGCGGTGCTGGCCGCATTGGAGGATGTGCGCGCGGCCGTGACGGACTGGGCCGCGATGCGTGACAAGGCGCTGGCAGTGGCCGCCGAACTGCCGCAGCGCAGTCTGCTGCTCGACGCCGCGGCGGTTACCGAAGCCAGCGAATTCATGCGTTGGCTCGCAGCCGATAATTTCACGTTCCTGGGCTATCGTGAATATGAGGTGGCGCAGGAAGATGGCGAGCGCGTGCTGCGCGCTGTTGGAGCCTCTGGCCTTGGCATCCTGCGCAATACGGACCGGAACATGGCCCCGCGCTCGCTGAAAACCCTGGCTGCGACAGACTTGCCACAGTCCGGCGCCACCGATGCGGTGATCCTTACCCAGACCAATGCGCGCTCGAACGTGCACCGTGCCGGGTACATGGATTACGTCGGTGTACTGAAGTTCGACAAGGCGGGCCAACCCGTGGCGGAGCAACGTTTTCTCGGCCTGCTTTCGTCCAACGCCTATATGGCACGCCCACAGGATGTTCCGTTGGTGCGCCACAAGGTGGCCGCCGTGCTGCAGCGCTCGGGCCTCAAACGCGATTCGTATTCCGGCAAGGCGTTGCGGCACATCATGGAAGCTTTGCCACGCGAGGAACTGTGGCAGAGCAGTGAGGACGAATTGTTCACCAGCGCCACGGGCATTCTGGAATTGCGCCAGCGCGCGCGCACGCGTCTGTTCATGCGGCGCGACCGCTATGGACGGTTCTTCAGTTGCATGGTGTTTGTGCCGCGCGATCGTTTCAACACGTCGGTGCGTGAACGTATCGAAAAGTTGCTCGGCACTGCCTTGCGCGCCGAGCAGATTGACTCTTCCACGCAGATGGGCGAAGGCACGTTGGCCCGGGTGACGCTGGTCATCCGTCCGAAGATTGGTGATCAACCGAGCTACGATCTGCACGCTCTGGAGCAGGGCGTGGATGCCATTGTCCGCGACTGGTCTGACGATGTGCGCGATGAGCTGGTCAGTCTGCTTGGCGACCAGGCCGGGATATTGCTGGCCAACAAGTACGCGAGATCGCTGCCGGCCGGTTACGTGGCCGATGTCAGTGCGGCGGTCGCGGCGGCCGACATACATCAGCTTTCCCTGCTGGAAGGCGACAATGCGTTGCGCATGTCGTTTTACCATCCGGTGGATGAGCCGGAGATGTTGCGTTTCAAGGTATACCGCAGTGGCGGTGATATCGCCTTGTCCGAGGTGTTGCCACAACTGGAAAATCTCGGTTTGCGCGTTCTCACCGAGCACGTCTACGAAATCGTGGGTACCGCCAAACCGCTGTGGATTCAGGATTTTGAAGTGCAGCCGGTGGGCGAGCTTGCCTTCAGCGTGGAGCAGGTTGGAACGCTGTTCGAGGAAGCGTTTTCCCACATCTGGCGCGGCAATGCCGAGAACGATGGCTTCAATCGCCTGGTCCTCGGCGCCAAGCTGAGCTGGCGCCAAGTAGCGATGTTGCGTGGTTATTGCAAATACATGCTGCAGACGGGCGTGACGTTCTCGCAGGCGTACATGGAGAACGCGCTCAATCATTACCCGGCGATTGCCGGGCTGCTGGTGGAGCTGTTCCTGGCCAAATTCGACCCGCAGCGTGAAACACGTGCGGCGACTGAAGTTGCCGTCGCTGCGCAGGCGCTGATTGCCGAGATGCAGGCACTGATCCCGGCCGCCGTGCAGAGTGCGCAGCCAACGCTGATTGCCACTCTCGGTGAGGTATTGTCCAAGCCGCGCGACGCGCAGCTCTCGGTGATTCACCAGACTATTGCCGTGCTGCTGGAAAGCGTCAGCAGCCTCGACGAGGATCGCATCCTGCGCAGCTTCGTCGCCGTCATCCGCGCCACCTTGCGTACCAGCTTTTTCCAGGTGTGGGATGGCGCACCGCGACCGTACATCAGCTTCAAACTCGATTCACACAAGGTGCCTGACTTGCCCAAGCCGGTGCCGTTCCGCGAAATCTGGGTATGCGCGCCGCGCGTCGAAGGTATCCACTTGCGCTTCGGCCCGGTGGCACGCGGTGGCTTGCGCTGGTCCGACCGTCCCGAGGATTTCCGCACCGAGGTGCTGGGCCTGGTGAAGGCGCAGATGGTGAAGAACACGGTCATCGTGCCGGTGGGCTCCAAGGGTGGATTCTTCGTCAAGAAGCCGCCCGTGAGCGGTGATCGCGATGCACAACAGGCCGAGGGCATTGCCTGTTATCAAATGCTCAACCAGGGCATGCTGGACCTGACGGACAACATCGTGGACGGCAAGATCGTGCATCCGCACGACGTGGTCCGCCACGACGAGGACGATCCTTACCTGGTGGTAGCCGCCGACAAGGGCACGGCCAAATTCTCCGATATTGCCAATGCCATATCTGTCGGACATGGTTACTGGCTGGGCGACGCCTATGCGTCCGGCGGCTCGCACGGTTATGACCACAAGGGCATGGGAATCACGGCGCGCGGCGCGTGGGAGTCGGTCAAGCGCCATTTCCGCTCGCTCAACCGCGACTGCCAGACGCAGGACTTCACTTGTGTCGGGATTGGCGACATGTCTGGCGATGTGTTCGGCAACGGCATGCTGTTGTCCAGGCACACCTGCTTGCTGGCGGCGTTCGACCATCGCCACGTGTTCCTCGATCCAACCCCGGATGCAGCGCGTTCATTTGTGGAACGTCAGCGCCTGTTCAAGGTGCCGCGTTCGAGTTGGGATGACTACGACAAGTCGCTGATATCCACCGGGGGCGGTGTGTATGCGCGCAGCTTGAAGTCCATTCCCGTCTCACCCGAAGTGCGTGCCGCGTTGGGCCTGCCGTCCAACGTGGAGCACATGGCACCGAACGATTTGCTCAATGCGGTGTTGAAGGCACCGGTCGATCTGCTGTTCAACGGCGGCATTGGCACGTACATCAAGGCCGCCAGCGAGACTAACGCCGACGTGCATGATCGTGCCAACAACGGTTTGCGTATCAATGGTGGCGACGTACGCGCCAAAATCATTGGCGAGGGTGGCAACCTTGGCATGACCCAGAAAGGCCGGATTGAAGCGGCGCAGAAGGGTGTGGTGCTGAATACCGACTTCATTGACAACTCCGCCGGCGTGGATACGTCCGATCACGAGGTCAACATCAAGATCTTGTTGAACGACGCCGTGCGCCGTGACGAGATAACGGTAGACGAACGCAACACCCAGTTGGCGTCAATGACCGATGAGGTGGGCCGTTTGGTGCTTGTGGACAACTACCGGCAGAACCAGGCAATCACCTTGATGGAGCACCAGTCGGTGGCCCGCCTGGGTTCGATGGCACATTTCATCCGCATCCTGGAGGCCGAAGGTACGCTGGACCGCCAGGTGGAGAACCTCCCAACCGATGCCGAATTGACCGAGCGCAAGAGTCGTGGGCTGGGGCTGACCCGGCCCGAGTTGGCAATCCTGTTGTCCTACGACAAGATCCGGTTGTACCAGCAACTGCTCGATTCGGACGTGCCCGAAGATCCGTACCTGTCCAAGGAGTTGACGCGTTACTTCCCGCTGCCGCTGCATGAGAAATATGCGGCGAACATGCAACGTCACCGGCTGAAACGCGAGATCATCGCCACCGTCGTGACCAACTCCACGATCAACCGCATGGGCGCCACGTTCATGATGCGCATGCAGGAGGACACCGGACAGCGGCCGGCGGCCATTGCCAAGGCCTATACGGCGGCGCGCGAAATTCTCGGTGCGCGGGAGTTGTGGGCGCAGATCGAGGCGATGGACAGCAAGGTTGCCGAAGATACGCAGCTGGATGCGATCAAGCAGGTTTGGTCGTTGCTGCGGCATCTCACGCGGTGGCTGCTCAATCGTCCCGGTGGTTCGCTGGACATTGCGGCGAACGTGGAACGCTACCAGACCGGCGTATCGGCACTGCGTGCTGCGTTGCCGGAAGTCCTGACCAACACCGGCGACGCCGAGTTTCGTTCCAATGAACAGAAGTGGGAGGGTCTTGGCCTGCCGGCTGAACTGGCATTGCGGCTGTCACGCATGCCGGTGCTGCGGGCCGCACTGGACATGGTTGAGGTCGCGCAACAAACCGGAAAATCAGTGGAAAGCGTTGCGCGGGTGTTCTACGAATTGGGTGAAGTGCTGGATCTGGACTGGTTGCGCAACCAGATTGAGGCGTTGCCGGTGGAAGGTCACTGGCATGCGCAGGCACGCGGTTCGTTGCTGGACGAACTCAACCATCAACACCGCTCGCTGGCGTCGCAGGTACTCATGCAGCATGGCGAGCATGGCGATCTGTCACCGGTGCAGGTGTGGCTGCAACGCGACGATCCGACGCTGCAGTACACGCGCGGCATGCTGGCGGAGATCCTCACGCAGAACGCGGACTATCCGATCGCATCAGTTGCCGTGCGTCGCCTGGCCCAGCTTGCGCAGGTGCCGGTGGCCTGAGTTGGACGGGCAGGGGTCAGCAATCGCACACTGCGGTTGTTGCTCGCGCCCATACAGCAGTAAGCGAAAACGCATGAGGGCGCATGGCTGCGTGGTCTTGCGCACCCATGCTGTGTACTCTCAAACGCTCCGCCGCGAATGGACCTGTGCATGCGTTTTACTTTTGTCGCCAGTGAGACCGACGTTGCGCAGCAGGCACGGCGCAAGCTGGTGGCTCGTTACGGTGATGCTCCCGCCGCCGAAGCTGACGTGATCGTCGCCCTTGGCGGCGATGGCTTCATGCTGCGCACGCTGCATGTGCATCGTGCGCGCGCCACGCCGGTGTACGGAATGAAGTTGGGCCGGGTCGGATTTTTGATGAACAAGTACCGGCAAGGCGAGCTTTCCGCGCGGATCAAGAACGCCCATGTGGCGGAACTGCACCCACTGGAAATGTGCGTGGTCGACACCTTCGGGGTGGAACACGTGGCGCTGGCGTTCAACGAAGTATCACTGTTGCGCCAGAGCAACCAGGCAGCGCACCTGGAGGTGACCCTCAACACGGCGGTCAAACTGGCCAACCTGGTGTGCGATGGCATTCTGGTGTCTACCCCAGCGGGTTCCACCGCGTACAACCTGTCAGCACATGGCCCGATCCTGCCTTTGGATGCCAACGTGCTGGCGCTCACGCCGATCAGCCCGTTTCGCCCCCGGCGCTGGCGGGGTGCGATCCTGCCGCATCGCACCCAAGTCTGCTTGCGTGTCCTCGAAGCGGTCAAGCGTCACCAGACTGAAGGTCGTGGTCAGCGTCTGCTGTTCGACCCGGAACACAACCTCGAGCAGCGTATCCTTGACGAGCAGTTTGCCGCCGATTGAGCTCGCCGGTGCGCCTGATTTGGTGCAGACGCGCTCGCTACCAAGTGTGCCGGCCATGGCCTCAAGTCAATCCAGATAGATCGCGTGGCGCGTAGGGGAGTGCTCAGCGCACTGTCGTCGTACTGGATTCTGCTACCGTCTCGCGTGCATCATGCAGCCATGACCTCTCCAGCCAAAGATGCCCATGATGGGCTCGCCCAGAGCGACAATCGTCTCGTCGTGGCGATTTCCTCGCGGGCATTGTTTGATCTGACTGACAGTCATGCGCTGTTCCAGCGTGAGGGCCTGGATGCTTACCGCGACTTCCAGATCGCGCACGAAGATGACATTCTCAAACCAGGCGTGGCGTTTCCTCTGGTGCAAAAACTGCTTGGTTTGAACAAGCTCGCTGGCGCCGTGCCGCCGGTCGAGGTGATCTTGCTGTCACGCAATTCTGGCGATACCGGCCTGCGTATCTTCAACGCGATTCAGCACTATGGCCTGGAAATCAGCCGCGCCGCGTTTACCAGCGGTGCGCCGACCTCTGATTACATTGCCCCATTCAAGGCGGACCTGTTTCTCTCGGCCAATGCCGAGGATGTCGGCCGGGCGCTGGCGGCCGGGGTCGCCGCCGCCACCATCCTTCCCAGTACTGCGCCGCCACGTGCGAGCGAGCAATTACGCATCGCCTTTGATGGCGATGCCGTGTTGTTTGGCGATGAGGGCGAGCGGGTGTCGCGCGAAGAAGGCCTGGCGGCGTTCCACCTCAGTGAGACGAAGCACGCTACCGAGCCGCTGTCGGTCGGCCCGTTCCGTGGTTTTCTCACCGCACTGCATCACCTGCAGACGGCGTTTCCCGCAGAACATTCGCCGATCCGCACTGCCCTGGTCACGGCGCGCTCGGCACCTGCGCACAAGCGGGTGATCCTCACGTTGCGCCGCTGGGGCGTGCGTATCGACGAGGCGCTTTTTCTCGGTGGCCGCGACAAAGGCCCATTTCTGGATGCGTTTGGCGCGGACATTTTCTTTGACGACTCCCCCGCGAACGTGGAATCAGCGCGCAAGCACGTGGCTACCGGTCATGTGCCAAGCGGGGTCAGCAATCGAGACCCAGGGAGCCACTGAAAACCGCACACCGCAGCGCGGCATCGTGTCTGCTTGTGGTCTCGGATGGCGACCTCGAGGCGACGCGCCGGCGTGTCAGGCGCGCACCGGAGCATTGACGGTGCAATTGCGCCCGCGACCTTTTGCCCCATACAGCGCGCGATCGGCCGCCTCCATCCATTCGCGCAGCGTATCGCCGCCGTCGCCGGCCTCCGCCACGCCGATGCTGACTGAACAGCGCAACTGAGGGGCCGCCGCGAGCCGGAGCTTTTCAGCAGCGTGGCGGATCGATTCGGCGATGGGCGCCGCGTCAGCTCGAGTCCCGGACAGAACCACGGCAAACTCGTCACCGCCAAACCGGCCAATATGCGCGTCCGGTCCGCAACTTTCGCGCAGGATGGTCGCAATGGCACACAACACGTCGTCGCCGAGGATGTGGCCGTGCTGATCGTTGATGTGTTTGAAGCTGTCAATGTCCACCATCAACATCGCGGCCGGACGCCCATCCGCATGGTGCTGCTGCAACAAGGCGTGGGCCCATTCCTGCCAGTGATGACGGTTGTCCAGGCCGGTCAGTGCGTCGATCCTGCTCAACGCGTCGAGCTGCTTGTTCTGATGCTGTACTTTGCGGACCAGTCGATAACTTGCCAGACTCACCCCAAGGGTGTGCAACACCATGATTGGCAGGCACGCCAGTACCACCGCTGTGCTCGTTGCCGGTTCGAACGCGAAGCCGGTAATCCACCCGCCAAGCAGAATCGCCAGCGCCATGCCCGGTAGTGATCGCCACCACAGGCCCCGTACTCCACTGTTGATCTTGTCGGCAGTCGCGACGGTAACGAGCAACGCCGATGGCAGCACGGTGAAGTGCAAGAGGGGAATCCAGGAGCCGGCAATGATTGAATCCAGCATCAGGTTGCGCAGTTCGCGCTTGTAGGCATGTGGCCCGCGACCCGCCATCCAGCGTGCCAATTGCGGCCAAAACAAACTGGTGAAGATCACCCACGCATAAACCGGTGCCGGCGCACCGTGCTCATTCAGCACAAACAGCAGTGGCAACCCGGCCAACCCCATGCCGAGCATGCGAAAACGGTAAACGCGCTGCGGCAACAGCTCGCGATTACTCAATTGCGTAGCTGGCGGCCTCGGCATCTGGGCCGAAGACGTGGACGGACCGTGCATTTTGGACGATTCCCCTGAGTCCCCGTCGCGATCATAGCGGGTCGGTTGCCGACCATGTCGATCCCCATGCGACGCAGCTTATCCTACGACACCGGATGCATTGCGACCACGGCTGGCTGGCGTTTCGGCGCAGGCGTGGCAGCGCGACGCCGGAAACGGGGGCAGTGCCCTATCCGTCGGGCACGGGGATGAACGGTGCTGCCCGGGTGTGTCGTGGAACTCCCGGGAAAGCAGTGACGCTCGCGCTACAATAAGCGCTTCACGCCGCTGTTTCTGGAGCTTCCATGCCTGCTCGACTCAACCCGCTTGATCTGTTCGACATCCGCTCGATGCTCAGTGATGAAGAACGCATGGTGCAGGATACGGTGGGCCGCTTTGTCGACGCGAAGGTATTGCCGATCATCGGCGACTGTTTCGATCAGGCGCGCTTTCCCAGGGAGTTGATTCCGGAAATCGCCAGCATGGGCCTGCTTGGCGCGACGATTCCCGAGGAATACGGCGGGGCGGGCATGAGCGGAGTCAGCTACGGCCTGATCTGCCAGGAGCTCGAGCGCGGCGATTCCGGCCTGCGCAGCTTTGCCTCGGTGCAAAGCTCGCTATGCATGTACCCGATTTTTGCCTACGGTAGCGAGGAGCAGAAAAAGAACTACCTGCCGCGCATGTCGGCTGGTGAAGTCATCGGCTGTTTCGGTCTGACCGAACCGCATGGTGGCTCCGATCCGGCCAACATGAAGACCCATGCGCAGAAGGATGGCGGTGACTGGGTCATCAATGGCGCGAAAATGTGGATCACCAACGGCAATCTTGCGCACATCGCGATCGTCTGGGCGCAGACCGATGACGGTATCCGTGGCTTCATCGTGCCGACGGATACTGCCGGCTTCAAGGCGCAGGAGATCCACAAGAAGATGAGCTTGCGCGCCTCGGTGACCTCGGCGCTGTTCTTCGACAACGTGCGGGTACCGGCAAATGCCTTGCTACCCAATGTGCAAGGTCTCAAAGGCCCGCTGGGTTGTCTCACCCAGGCGCGCTACGGGATTACCTGGGGGCCGATTGGTGCCGCGCAAGCCTGCCTGAAGGAAGTGCTGGATTACAGCGCCGAGCGCATGCTGTTTGGTCGCTCGCTCGCCGCCAATCAAGCGGTACAGGTCAAGCTGGCAGACATGGCACGACGCATCACCACGGCGCAATTGTTGTCGCTGCAACTGGGCCGCATGAAAGACGCCGGCACGATGCGCCCGACCCAGGTGTCTCTGGCCAAGTGGAACAACTGCCGCATGGCAATCGACATTGCGCGCCAATGCCGTGACATGCTTGGCGGCGCCGGCATTACCACCGAGCACAGCGCGATCCGCCACGCCTTGAACATGGAATCGGTGATCACCTACGAAGGCACGGAAACGGTACATGAGTTGGTCGTAGGTCGTGAGCTGACCGGGATCAACGCGTTCTGAATCACCCTCCCGGGCGCAGCTTTCAGTTGGCGGCGCGCCGAGTCGGTTGATGACGGTGTGCTGCGGCAAGGGGGCCAGCCACGGTGCCCGGCGTAGCGTTTACCCTTTGCGTGTTACGTGTTGCGGCGGTATCGCGCGCAGGGTGATTTTCCACAAAATCCCATTATCACTTTGCTGCTGATTACCATGCCAAATCCCGTTGTCATCAGTGCTCGTCACAAGGGCTTCAACCGTGCCGAGATCGTCGATCAGAATTTCATCGAATTCGTGCAGTTGTGGGACGGCAACGTACGTCCGACACCACGCGACGACGAACCGGTGTTTCCGGGCAGTGCGCTGGACGTACGCGGTTTTCGCGAGTTGTTTGAATCACAGTTGATCAGTCGGCATCTGGATTTGATGGCGCGCGTGCTGCGCAAACTGGACAAAGTGTTCTACACGATCGGCAGTTCAGGCCACGAAGGCAACGCGATGGTGGCGCGGTTGACGCGGCACACTGATCCCGCGTTCCTGCACTACCGTTCGGGGGCATTCATGGCTGAACGTTTCCGCAAGTTGCCGGGCATGGATCCGGTGATGGATTCGGCGCTGAGCTTTGCCGCGAGCAAGGAAGATCCCGCATCCGGTGGCCGCCACAAGGTATGGGGCAGCAAGCCGTTGTGGGTGCTCCCGCAGACCTCGACGATCGCCTCGCATCTACCCAAGGCATTGGGTACGGCGGTGGCGATCGAGCAGGCGCGGCGCATCGGCCATGCGCTGCCAATCCCTGATGACAGCATTACCGTTTGCTCGTTTGGTGACGCGTCGAGTAACCACGCCACCGCGCAAACCGCATTCAACGCTGCAGCGTGGACCGCCTATCAGAGACTGCCCGCACCGGTGCTGTTTGTGTGCGAGGACAACGGTATCGGCATTTCCGTGAAAACCCCCTCAGGCTGGGTTGCCAACAATTTCCAGCATCGTGCGAATCTGGATTATTTCTTTGCCGATGGGCTGGATCTCGCCAGCGGCTATGCGCAGGTGCAGACGGCGATTGAACATTGCCGGGCCACGCGCCACCCAACGTTTCTGCATCTCAAGACGACACGCTTGATGGGGCACGCGGGTAGCGATTTCGAGATTGAGTGGCGCTCCATCGAGGAGCTGATGGCGCTTGAGGCGACCGACCCGCTGCTGCGCTCGGCGGCAATTGCGCTGGAAGTGGGGATCTTCACCAAAGACACGTTGCTGGCGGCGTACGAGGCCGTGCGCACGCGCTGCCTTGCTGCGGCCGAAGCGGCAGATGCGCGACCGCGCCTGACGACGTTGAAGGGTGTGATGAAACCATTGGCGCCGTATACGCCGGCTGCGGTGAAAGCCGAGGCCAGGCGTGCAGACTACGCAGACAAGCGTCTGAGTGTGTTTGGCGGCGCGGAAAAATTGCCGGAAGCGCTACCGCCGCGACACATGGCGATCCTGATCAACCAGGCGCTGCATGACCTGCTGGCGAAATATCCGGAAACACTGGTGTTCGGTGAAGACGTGGCACAGAAGGGCGGTGTGTACACCGTCACCAAAGGCTTGCACAAGGTGTTCAAGGGCGGCCGTGTGTTCAACACCTTGCTCGATGAAACCACGATCCTGGGACTGGCCCAGGGCTACGCAAACATGGGCATGCTGCCGATTCCGGAGATCCAGTATCTCGCGTATTTCCACAACGCCTGTGACCAGATTCGTGGCGAGGCAGCGTCACTGCAGTTTTTTTCCAACGACCAGTATCGCAACCCGATGGTGCTGCGCATCGCGTCGCTCGGTTACCAACGCGGGTTCGGCGGACACTTTCACAACGACAATTCGATTACGCCGCTGCGCGATATCCCGGGACTGGTGGTTGGTTGCCCGAGTCGCGGCGACGATGCTGCGCTGATGCTGCGCACGCTGCTGGCACTGGCCAAGGTGGATGGCCGGGTATGCGCCTTCCTCGAGCCAATCGCGCTGTACATGGCCAAGGACCTGTACGAGCCTGGCGATGGCCAGTGGCAATTCAACTACCCGCCACCGGATCAGGCGATGACACTGGGCGAAGGTCGTGTATACGCGCAGAGCGCAAATGACCTGGTCATCATTACATTTGGCAACGGCGTGCCAATGGCGCTGCGCGCGGCGCGCACCATTACCGCCGAATTGAAATGGAAGGTGCGTGTGGTTGATTTGCGCTGGCTTGCGCCGTTGAACGACAGCTTCATCGTGGCGCAGGCAAAAACCGCCAAACGCATTATTGTGCTGGATGAAGGGCGCAAGAGTGCAGGCGTCGGCGAGGGTGTGATCACGGCGATCGTCGAAGGCGGCCTGGGTGCGGCGCCATTGCGCCGCGTGGTTGGCGCCGATACTTTCACACCGCTCGCTGGCGCTGCCCTGCTGGTGCTGCCGGGAGAAGCTGACGTGGTGGCGGCAGCGCATGGGCTCGCCAAAAGCTGAGCACGCCACGCGCTGATAGGCCGCCTCTAAGTCTTGCGCCGCTCCAACGCCGGCACGCGCGTGCTCTTCGTCACCAGATCGGACTGGTACAAAACAACTTGATTGCGCCCATTGAGCTTGGCGCGATACATGGCTTGATCAGCGTGTTGCACCATCGATTCCAGACTGTCGGTGGCTTCCTGAACGGCGATGCCGATGCTGATCGTCAGCATGGTTCCGTCGTCGCTGGCAGCAATGTCCAAACGGTGCACGCGACGGCACAGACGCGTCGCCACATCAAGCGCTTGCGCCGCCGTTGTACCTTCAAGCAACGCAACAAACTCTTCGCCCCCGTAGCGACCGAGTACGTCCGCCGGACGCAACTCTGCCTGCAGTGCGTCGGCCACGGCGACCAGCGCGCGATCGCCGAAGTGATGTCCGCGACGATCATTCAGTGTCTTGAAGTAGTCCAGGTCGAGAAACAGCAGCGCGGCGGGCGACCTGTCGACGGTCGCAAGCGCGACGCTGGCGCGCTCACTCCAGGCGCGGCGATTGAAGACACCCGTAAGCGCATCTTTGTCAGCCAGCACCCGCACTTCGTCGCGGTCCTGACGCAAAATCAACGCGCGGTCGGCCAACCCCGTGGCAAGGATGAGAGCCTCGAACGCGCCAGCGACCAGGCCGGCATCGCTCAACCAGGTCCAGTCCGACAGACCGCCGCTGACCTGGGCGTTGGTCGCGGCAGTGAACAGCAACAACGGCACCCAGCCAGCCAGGAAAAACCAGGCCGAGCGCGATCCACGGACAACGGCCACGACGGCCACCACCAGCAACAACAAGGCGCCCAATGTCAGCATGGGCGTAAACAGCGCTTTCTGCACTTCCAGCAGCGCTGGAACATTGCTGGCCCGCAGCAGCACCAACTGGATCATCCCCACCGCCAGCGCGAGAACGGGCACGCGCCACATCGGCGCATGTCGGCGCAATCCGCAGAAGTAGGTAAGGAACAACGCGGCAAACGTGAACGACAAGGCGACTGCGGCGAAGTGGATGGCCAACACATTGTCGATCATCCATTGCCATCCCAGCGGATGGAAAACGAAGCCGGTTTCAGTGCCCTGGATCAGCGCGTAGCACAGAATGAAACAGGCATACCACGCGTAAGCGAGGTCGCGCAGCATCACTGCAACGCACAACGCCATCAGCACCATCGTCAACATGGCAGCCAGACAGGCGCTGGCGAAGACCAGCCAGGCCGCATCCTCCTGCAGATATTCGGCGAATGGTTGCAACTGGAAGCGCACGGGAGCGTTGCCTACCGAAGATGGTGCCAATTTCAGCAAAATCGGTACCGACGCTGCCTGATAGGTGGGCACTAGCCAGGCCAGGCGTCCGTGGCCAACGATTGGCACGTTGAACTCGGTCATGCTCAGCGTTTGGGCCGGAACGAGGTTCTGCGAATACACCGTGATGTCTCGCAACGGTGGGGGATAGATGGTCAGCACGCGCTCGCTGTTGTCCCACGGTGGCTGGGGCGTGATGACTACCCAGATACCCGTGTCGGTTGCTGGAAAATGTTGCAGACGGGCGGGATCAAAACTCTTCCACCGGCCTGACGCATAGTCCCGCAACACCAGAGCCGGGGTGTCCTGGGGCTGAGCCTCACGCCAGGTCCCGGCCAGCGGAAGAGATGCGTTGGCGTGGCTCATGGCGGGCATACCCAGGACCACAATCAGCCACAACCACCGGAGGTGGCGTAACAGATGATTGGCAGCTGGTGAGCCCACGTTACCCTACCTCCTGCCTGATGACGATGACGTTGCCTGCAGCATCCTCGTCGTCCACAACCGCTCGACCCAGATCGCCATCGGCAAGGGGTGGTTGCAGTCGAGATGGGTGACCTCAAGGACCGGGTTCACTTGCAGCAGACTGCACATGATCCAGAATCCCTTGTGATGCTTGTGCCTGGCCAAATCCATTTGGTGATCTATCCTTCCGTACAAATCAAGCAACAAGTGTGCCATGATTGCGAGCGGCCCTCGAAGCAAGGCAGACTGTCAATCGTCACCGCTGGGTTGCTTCCCTGCACGCACGAACGCGTGCCGCTTTGCCTCGTAGATGTATCCACCTTGACGCAAAGAGTCACCCATGAGCAATCAACACAATGTAGTAGTCGCAGTCCTTGTTGGCAGCCTGCGCAAAGCCTCCATCAATCGCCGTCTGGCGGGAGCGGTGGCGCGGCTGGCGCCACCGGATTTTCAGTTTCAGCAGATAGCCATCGACCAACTGCCGCTCTACAACCAGGATTTTGATGCTGATTACCCCTCAGCCGGGCGTCAGCTCAAGCAGCAGATCGAGGCGGCCGATGCGTTGTTGTTCATTACTCCAGAGTACAACCGGTCAATCCCCGGGGTGCTGAAGAACGCCATTGACCTGGCGTCACGGCCGTGGGGCACGAATTCCTTTGCCGGCAAACCGGGCGCCGTCATTGGCGCTTCCATCGGCGCAACTGGTAGCGCCCTGGCGCAGCAACATCTGCGCAATGTACTTGCGTACCTCGATGTGGCCACGCTTGCCCAGCCCGAGGTGTTCCTGCACTTCAAGGACGATGCACTGATCGACGCCGACGGCAATATCAGCAGTGATGGGACGCGGAAGTTTGTCCAGGGCTTTGTTGATCGCTACGTGACTTGGGTACGCCAGCACCTGGCCTAGGAGCGTGGGCGGTAGAAAAGTTCGAGGCGAAGAGGCACCTGCGCAAGGACGGTTTCTAGACCATTTGCCGGCCCGTGATGGTTCTATGGGCGAAGAAACGGCGGACAAATGGATCGGGCAGATGACTTTACAGCCCCGACGGTTGCTACCGCCCACGTCCTTGGCAGCGGTGCACGTCACTAAGGACGCCTGGCGCCAAGCAACAGCAAAACTTCCCGGGCGCTGCGAATGCGCTCGGTCGCGCCGGGCAACTCCAACGTAACCTTCAACTTGTCCTGACCGGCCAGTTTGTACACGCGAGGCAGATTCTGGACGAGCTTGATGATGATCCGCGGATCGACGTTGGGGGTTTCGCGAAATACAATGCGCCCGCCGGTCGCGCCAAAGTCAAGTTTGCGGATGCCCAGCGGCGTTGCCATCAATTTCAGACTGGCCACCGCAAACAGGTGTTTGGCCGGGTCAGGCAGCAAGCCGAAACGGTCGATCATTTCCACTTGCAGGTCACGCAACTCCTCTTCGTTGCGGGCACTGGCAATCCGCTTGTATAAGGTCAGCCGCGTGTGCACGTCGCCCAGATAGTCGTCGGGGATGAGTGCCGGGAGATGCAACTCGATATCGGTTTCGTGTTCGGAGCTGAGATCAAAGTCGGGGATCTTGCCGGATCTCAACGCGCGTACGGCACGCTCCAGCAACTCGGTATACAGGCCGAAGCCGATGGACTGGATTTGCCCGGATTGCTCGTCGCCCAGCAGCTCGCCGGCGCCGCGAATCTCCAGATCGTGGGTGGCCAGGGTGAAGCCTGCGCCGAGTTCCTCCAGCGACGCCAACGCCTCCAGTCGCTTCTGCGCATCCGCGGTGATGGATTTGCGATCGGGCACCACCAGATACGCAAACGCGCGCTGATGCGAGCGACCGACACGACCACGCAGCTGATGCAGCTGCGCCAGGCCGAAGTGGTCGGCGCGGTCGATGATGATGGTGTTGGCGGTGGGAATATCGATGCCGGTTTCGATGATGGTGGTACACACCAATACGTTGAAGCGCTGCCGGTGAAAGTCGGCCATCACGCCTTCCAGCTCACGTTCGGGCATCTGCCCGTGAGCGATGCGGATGCGCGCTTCTGGCACCAATGCTTCGATCTCGCGCGCGGTGTGTTCAATCGTGCTGACTTCGTTGTGCAGGAAATACACTTGCCCGCCGCGCGACAGCTCGCGTTGCAGCGCCTCGCGAATGGTGGCTTTGTCCCAGGTGGAAATGAACGTGCGCACTGCCGTGCGGTGCTCGGGCGGAGTCGCGATCAGGGAAAGGTCGCGCAGGCCGCTCATCGCCATGTTCAGTGTGCGTGGGATCGGCGTCGCAGTCAGCGTCAGCAGATCCACTTCGGCGCGCAATTTCTTCAACTGCTCTTTCTGGCGAACGCCGAAGCGTTGCTCCTCATCAACCACGACCAGCCCGAGATTCTTGAACTTGACGTCGGCCATCAGCAATTTGTGCGTGCCGATGATGACGTCGATCTCGCCAGCCGCCAGACGTACGAGTGCGGCGGCAACTTCCTTCTTCGACTTGAATCGGGACAGGACATCCACGCGTATCGGCCAGTCGGCAAAGCGGTCGGCAAAGTTGTTGTAGTGCTGCTGCGCCAGCAGCGTGGTGGGCACCAATACGGCAACCTGTTTGCCGGCAGTGGCTGCGGCGAAAGCGGCGCGCAGCGCGACCTCGGTCTTGCCGAAGCCCACATCGCCGCAGATCACGCGGTCCATTGAGCGCGGCGCGGCGAGGTCAGCGAGTACCGCCTCGATTGCTGATTCCTGATCCGGCGTTTCCTCGAACGGGAAGGTACTGCCGAATGCGTTCACCATGGGACGATCGATCGTCAGTGCCTCGCCACCGCGTGCTTCGCGCTGCGCATAGATCGCCAGCAGCTCGGCAGCGACGTCGCGCACCTTCTCCGCTGCCTTGCGCCGCGCGCGTTCCCAGGCGTCGCCACCCAGCGAATGCAGTGGTGCCAGCTCTGGTGTCGTACCGCTGTAGCGGCTCACCAGGCCAAGTTGCGCAACCGGAACGTACAGCTTGTCGCCCTTGGCGTATTCGATGATGAGGAACTCACCGGTCATGCCGCCGACGTCCATCGAGATCAGACCGCGATAGCGACCCACGCCGTGGTCGACATGCACGATAGGCGCGCCGGAGGTCAACTCGGTGAGATCACGAATGATGCTTTCCGGATCACGCGCGTTGCCGCGCCGGCGCTTGCGCTCACGCTCACTGCGTACGCGCTCGCCGTACAGCTCACGCTCGGTAAGCACGGTGAGCATCGGCTGATTCAGCGCAAAGCCCTGTTCCAGAGCGGCGATGGTGATGGCGAAGCGCACGCTTTCTCCCTCTCCCCCGACTTCGCTGGGAGAGAGGGCTCGCGTGAGGACGCGCTCTTGTGCTCCCTCTCCCGTGACGGAGTTGGGGGAGAGGACTGGAGTGAGCACGCGCTCTGCTCCCTCTCCCTTGACGGAGTCGGGGGAGAGGGTTGGGGTGAGGGGGCGCTCTTGCTTTGCGGCCGCGTCAAAAGCCCCCCTCACCCCAGCCCTCTCCCCCGGCAAAGCCAGGGGAGAGGGAGCAGGTGCGTGCTCGCTGGTAGCGCGGGCCGGAGACATCGCGACGGAGGTCAACCCCACAGCATCCACGTGCGCGTCATCCGGCTGCAAAAATGCCTGCCAGCTCGGCACATTTTGCGGATACATGTCTGCTGCGGCGAGCGTTTCCAGCAAAGCCTCGCGGCGTCCCGCGGAGTCCGCAGCTATCAACACCCGGCCCGGATAGCTGGCGAGAAACTGGCGCAATGCCGCGCCGGGTTCCTCGCCCTTGCGATTGAGTGCTACCTCGGGCGCGGTTTGCGTGCCGGTAGCCACTGCGTGCGCATGGCCCGTGTCCACTACCTCAACGCGCAGGCGCTGATTGAGCTTGGCGCGCAGATCATCCGGGGGCAGATACAACTCCGCAGGCGGCAATACCGGGCGCTCGATATCATGGGCGCGCTGATCGTAGCGTTCAGCCGTCTGTGCCCAGAACTGTTCGGCCGCTTCGGCGGCACCCTCGCAAAGCACAAACAACGCGTCGTCCGCAAGGTAATCGAACAAGGTGGCGGTCTGCGCGAAGAACAGCGGCAGGTAGTACTCGATGCCACCTGGCGTCACACCTTCCTTCATGTCCTGATACAACGGACAGCGTCGTGGGTCGATCGGAAACCGTTCGCGCAGGTTGCTGCGGAACGTCTTCGCAGCTTCTTCGGTCAACGGAAACTCATGTGCGGGCAGTAGTTCAACGCTTTCCACCTGCTGCTGCGAGCGTTGGGTTTCCGCATCAAAACTGCGAATGGAGTCGATCTCGTCATCCAGCAGTTCGATCCGGTAGGGCGCGTCCGTACCCATCGGAAAGATGTCCACCAGCGCACCACGTACAGCAAAGTCACCCGGCTCATTGACCTGCGGAACGTGCCGGTAACCGGATGCTTCCAGACGTCGCTGCTCGTTGGCAATGTCGAACTTCTGACCCTTCGCCAGCATGAGCCCGACGCCAGTGATATGGGTACGCGGCGCGATGCGTTGCATAAGCGTGGCAATCGGCACCACCAGCACCCCCCGGGTGACGCCCGGCAGGCGATACAGCGTGGCGATGCGTTGGGACACAACTTCGGGGTGCGGGCTGAACGCCTCGTAGGGCAGGGTTTCCCAGTCCGGAAAATGCAACACCGGCAGCCCTCCGGTGAACACCTTCAGCTCCGACTCGAGCGCACGAGCGCGCGATGTGTCGCGCGTTACCGCCACCAGCAAGCCGGTATGCGCGCGCGCAGCTTCGGCAACCAGCAACGCGCGGCCGGAGCCGTACGGAGGTGTCCAGTAGCGGCGCTGTTTGGGAGTGGTGGGTAACGCGGGCGGTAAAATCGAAGAGGACATGGGCAACGCGATCATCGGGCGCCACGGAAACGCGCCAAGGCAAGCCGGCAAGTGTAACCGGTCAGGGACAGGCGCCGCTTCCGGGCCGGAAGTGGTGCTCGACGCGGGCCGTCAATATTGGTCTGGTCGCTCGGATGGAGCGGTTGCCGCAAAGCACCCGAAGTGCCGGTCGCCGTCCTTTTGCTCACGCTGGAGTCACCGTTACCGCGACGCTGACAGGCAGTGCCATCGTGCGTATGTCACCAGGGCAGGAGTTGACTGCCGCGTTTCAGCGCTGCAAATCCAACGCCACCCGCGCGACGCCTGGCTCGTTCGGCATCAGACCACGTTCAAAACCCAGGCCGTGGCACAAGTCGAGCATGGCTTGGTTGTCCATGAGGACGCTGCCCCATAGTTCGTTCAGACCGCGCTGGCGGCAATCCTTGATCAGGCGTTGCAGAAGCAGTCCGCCCAAGCCCAGATGCCCCCAGCTCCGCTCCACCAAAACCGAAAACTCGGCGCTGTCGGTAGTGTCATCGACAAACACGCGCCCGACACCGCGAATCTCGGCGGGGTGCACGCTGTCATCCAGCAACGCCAGTGCAGTTTCCTGCGCTGGGTCCACGTGGCACAACCGCACGGCCATGGTATCGGGAAGCTCAGACATGGCATGCAGAAAGCGCCGACGAATGTCTTCGGGTGACAGCCGCGTAAAGCAGCGCTGAAGGGCGCCAACGTCAGTTACTGCGATCGGCCGCAGGCGCAACAACCGGCCATCCTGCACCGTGATGTGCTCACCTTGCGTATCTGGCACGGTGCGTGGCGCGAAGCGGTCACGACTGCGCGGCGGCAGGGACACTCCGGCCAGCGGGGCGTAGAGATCGGTCATGGGTCGGCTTGAGGACATCACCATACTGTAGCGTACTGAGCGCGCTGCAACATGAACGAACCGCATAGCTACGTGTGTTTATCGTGTACATATGCTGCATTGCATTGTGCGGACCGGTAAGCGCATTTGGTCGTTGGTACAAACATGTTCACCGGCATGTGGTGCCAAGGCATCTGCTGCGGCCGTCGTCCGACATGTTCGCTCGCCCGGAGGCGGTTGGCGCCTACCACGTCAGATCATCGGGAACGCTGAATTGCGCGTAATACGCGTCGTCACTGGCGTTTTCATGCTGGTCTTCAGGACGCGCGTGGTCGAGCACGACCAGCGCCGGGTCGCGGGCGTAAACCATTTCGGCAGCAGAGCGCAACAGCAGCGCCCAGGTGGCGTCGTGGCGCGCAATGACCAGCGTGCCGGCGGCCAACTGCGCTCGCTGGGCCGCGCTCACCAGCAAGTCCTTGATCTTGCCGCCATCGGTAAAGCGGTAGGGAATCTCCCCGGCACTTGTGATCTGGTGGCTGGCGATGATCTGCCGTGCTTGCGCATGTTGTTCACTGGCACGGCGTTGCGCATTGTGCTCAGCAGCCAGCGCGCGGTCGCGTTCGGCGCGCGCGTTGTGCAATTGCTGCGCATCCACCCGGTCTGCGCCTGGCGCTACCTTGGCCCGACGCAGCGTGGCTTGCTCGCGAACAATCTGTGCAGCCTTGTCCTTCTTGACCAGACCGGCCTTGAGCAATTGTTCTTGCAGCGGATTGCGCATGAGGAGGGCAGTGCTGGCTCTCGCCTGAGTGGGAAATCATTGTAGCGTGGGGCGGGGCGCTGCGGCCCACTTCTAGCTGCCGTGCCGTTGCTTTACTGCACGTCGACATGCGGGCGCCTAGCATGGCCCTTGGCGCAGCACTGCTTTACAGGTTCGTTCAGGGCCAGCAGCCGTGCGTCACCCTATACTTGCGCACAGCCGGGCGTTCCCGAGGCTCGCTTCGGGTGGTTTCAATCGGAATCAGAATTTTCATGGACAATAGTGGCAAGACACCGCTCGGCTTCGCCAGCAGGCGCTCTTCAGGACCGCAGGGCACCCGGCTTTTTTCTACTGCGGAGCTGCGTCAATACTCTGATGCCGTCGCTTCGGCGGTAGACCGGCGTGCCAGCGTTCATGAACCGGTGCTCGAAGGGCTCAGCGCCGGACTTCTAATGCAACGTTTCAGTTTGCGTGCCGGGCGACTAGCCATCGGCCGGGCCAGTGACAATGACATTGTCGTCGATGACCCGAGTGTCTCAAGCGCCCATGCGTGGATCATCAACCAGCACGGTCGCTATCTGATCATGAACACGCTCTCCACCAATGGCACGTTCGTGAATGACCGGCGCGTCCATGAAGCGAGCCTGAAACATGGCGACCACATTCGCTTGGGACAAGCCGAACTGGTGTTTCTGACGCGCGAGAGGGGGGCGACCGATCCCCGACGCAGGCGTTGGCTGTTTGCCGCAGGAACCTTGTTCCTCGCGCTGAGTGCTCTGGCCTGGTGGCTGGTCTGATTGCGTGCCGTGATTGAGCGCGACATCCCGCACATGGTTGGCCGTTATCGTATCGACGGCATACTTGGCGAGGGCGCCATGGCGGTTGTCTACGCCGGCTTCGACCCGGATATCGAGCGCCAGATTGCGATCAAGTGTCTGCATGGGGAAATTGCCGCCGATCCTGCTTTCCGCCGCCGCTTTCTGGTTGAGGCGCGGGCCGCTGGCCAGCTCACTCATCCGCACATTGTCACCATCTTCGATGCCGGCGAGACGGACGACGGCGTCGCTTTCATTGCGATGGAACGTCTCTCGGGTGAGACGCTGGCCAGTCGGGTCGCCCGTGAGGGGTTTCCTCCCCTGCCGGTGATCATGGATCTGGTCGGGCAGATTGCCGGTGCGCTCGACTACGCACACGCCCAAGGTATCGTCCACCACGACATCAAGCCTGAGAACATCATGCTGACCGACGGTTGGCAACGTGCCAAGGTCAATGATTTCGGCATTGCCGAGCGCCGCGCCACACCAGGTGTTCCCGGCAGTCCACTCACGGAAGTGGGTGGAACGCCAGCGTACATGGCGCCTGAACACTTGCGCGGCCAGGCTACTGACGGGCGCAGCGACCTGTTTTCACTGGGAGTGGTGCTGTACTGGTTGGTGAGCAGCAAGCTGCCGTGGCCTGAAACAGACGACGTGGAGCAACTGCTGCGCGAGCGCGAGCGGGTGCCCATGCCGTCAATACAAGTTCGCGATCCCGCCACTCCGTCAATTCTGCTGGATGTCGTGGCAACCTTGCTGCTGCCGGCAGCCAGCGCCCGGTATCAGCATGGCGCCGAGATTGTTGCGGATCTGCAACTGGCGCGGCGCGAGTATGCGCGCGAGCACGACAACGGCCTGGCCAGTCGCATTATCTCGCTACGATTGCGCTGGGTGGGTATTTTGGCTGCGGTTTTGACCCTGACGCTGCTGCTCGGTCTGGCCACTATCTACACGCGCCAGGGCATCGCCGTCACCGGGCTGGCGCTGGACTTCGGCAGCTCGATGGGGCGCATGGTCGCTGGAGAGTCAGCCGAGAACCTGCTGTTGGGCGATCGTGCCGCAACCCGCGCGTTGGTGGAGAGCATCGCGCGCAACCAGCAGATCGATTACCTTGCGGTCGCCGATCGCTACGACCAGGTCGTCGCCAGTACGCTGCCCGATCAAGTCGGCCACAGGCTGCCAGCGCTGACGGGGCAGCATCTGGCACGGATCGGTGATATCGACAGCTTTCGCAGCCAGGCTGCGCCGGGCACGGGAGGTCACGAGATGCTGCTGTTCGCCGTACCCGTGCGTTACCAGACTGCCACAGTGGGTGCGCTGCGCCTGGGAGTCAGTACGGCGCCACTGCGCGCCGCGCAGAAAGCAACGCTGTGGGTCATCATTGCCGTGCTGATTGTCACGCTCGCTGCGGTGGTGGGCGCGGCGTACTGGCTGTCACGGCGGCTGCTCGCTTTGCTGGATGTGCTTGGCGCCGCGCTGCTGCGCGTGGCGCATGGTGATTTCCACTACCGCATCCGCTTGGTGCGCCGCGACGAACTGGGCCGTCTTTTCGCCACGTTCAATTTGATGACTGGCGCGCTGCAAAAGCGTGACCGCCGTCAGGGAAAAGCCGACGGCGCGGATATGCCCGAGGATGTGAGCCGTCCCACCCGGATCATCCCGGTAATCGCTCGCGACGATGACCGCACCGGCAAGCCCGACTGATCTGCTCGGCCGGGTGGCGACACGTCAATACTGCTTGAGGCGTTGTTTGAGTTCGCGGGCCCGGGTCCGGTAGACCTGCGCCGGCTCGTAGCCTGGATCGATAGCCAGCACGTGATCCCACAAGCCAATGGCGGCATCCAGTTGCTGGTTGCGATACAGCACGATGGCGCGTTGGTGATAAGCCACCACAAGCTCCTGACGCAGGGACGCCAGTTCAGGTCGACTGGGCTGCAGACGCGGGTTGACGAGCAGCGCTTCGTCGAGGCGGGCCAAAGCTTGCTGCTTGTGCCCTTGGCCGAGCAGGGTCACGCTTTCCTGCTGCAGCCGCTTGGCTTTCGCTGTCTGGGGTTCTTTGCTGGTTACGGGCGCGGAATCGCCCGGAGGCGCTTCCGTGAGCTTCAGCTCTGCACCCTGGATATTGCTGGCGACTCGCGCAGGTGTCTCCGGCGGCGGGGCAGGTTTGCCGGCCGTCAGCGGGAGTCGCACGGTCTCGCCCTTGCGCAACACGGAAGGGTTGTCCGAGTGGTTGTAACGAGCCAGGATCAGGAACAGACCAGCATCGCCAAGGTAGCGGGCGGCCAGGCTACTGTAAGAATCGTCCGCCTGCACGACATAGCTCCGCGATGCATGGCCGAGCATCTTGTCTGGATCAGCCGTGAGCTGGCGCAGCACCGCTTGTGCCGGGCGGTCGCCCGGATGTTGGCTCAGGTAGCGACGCAGCGCTTTTTCGCCTTCTGTGTAACGGCCGTGCTGGAGTTGCTCGTTGACGATCGTGGCCAGCGAAAAACTATTGGAATACCCGGCCTCTGCAGTGGCGACAGGAGACGCAGGCTGTGTCGGATGCGAACCCATCTGATCGCCAACTCGCGCTTTGAGCTTGTTGACCTGTGCGCAACCGGCCACGCCAAGCATCGCCACAAGCGGCAAGACCAGCAGTAGTCGGATCTGTCGATGGTGCTGAAATATCCTTGGCAATCCGGGTGCCATGCGTTTCGCGTGCTTGCGCGGACTCGCCATCACCCTGCCTCGTCATTGCGCAGACTGCCCGCGCGGCGGAACTTTCCCCATCCCAGGGTGCGGGTGCAACGCGCCAACCACTCTTTCCAGCCTACCCGGACCAGGATCAACGCAACATTGTCACCGGCGTTTCCCCCACGGTCCAACACCAGCGTCAGGGCCTTGCGCAAGGCCCTGGATTGGTCGTGATGAGCTGCCAGTCGCCCCAGTTCCCGCGTTGACAGGTGTTCCCAGACGCCGTCGCTGCACAGCGCGAACGCCTGTCCCGGGCGCAACGTCGCAAAGCCATGATCGACTTGCGGCGGTTGCGGGCCACCCAAGCCGCGCAGCAGCATGTGCTGCTCGGGCGCATTGGCCAGTTCGTCGGCAGCCAGTTCGCCGGCGCGAACCCGGAGTTGAGCCACGCTGTGGTCCTCGGTGCGGTCCAGACAGCGTCGCCCCTGGAACCGATACAGGCGGCTGTCGCCAACGTGCGCCCAGTACACGTTATTGCCTTTCATCAGCAGGGCCACCACCGTGGAATGCGGTTCGCCGCTGACCAGGCCCACGCCGCGCCGACGCAACTCCTGGTGTGCGTCCTGACACAGCGTTTCGAGAAACAGCGTCCCGGGTTGGTCACGCCAGGTCCCCCCGTCCCAAAGCTGACGGGTCACGTGGATGACGCCGGTGGAGGCCAGTTCACCCGCACCATCGCCACCCATGCCGTCGGCCACCACCAGCAAGCGTACGTCCGCCGCCGGGTCATGCAGACAGATCAACTCGTCCTGTTGCGTCGGTCGTCCACCCCGTGCCCGTCCGGCCGCGACCAACGACGAGGTATGTGTCTCGATTTGCTTGTCCATTTTTGAGCAGTCCCTGGCAACCGCACCGCTGCGCTAGGCAGACGCGTCGCGTGTTTTGCGCAGTATAGCTTTGCCAATATGCCTCCCTGCAGGAGCGCCGCCGTTCAGTCCGCAAAATCCGGCTCGAAGAAGCTCCAGCGCACCTCGCTGAACTGCGCTTTCATCGCCGCTTCAACGGTGTTGATCGCTTCGATCAAGCCACGGTTGTCCGCGCTGGGTTGCATGCGCGCCTTGACGGCTACCATGACGTCCGGACCCATTTGCAGGGTGATCAAGTTCAACACCTCGGCGACTTCCGGGCGTCTCTGCAGGAACTGCATGAGCTCATCGCGACGATATGGTTCTACCCCTTGTCCGATCAACAGCGCCTTGACCTCAATGGCAACCAACACGGCCACGACGATCAGCAGTGCGCCGATGGCAATGGTACCGGCGGCATCAAACATCAGGTTGCCGGTGAGCATGGTGGCGCCGACGGCCAACGCCGCGATGCACAGCCCCACCAGCGCAGCCAGGTCTTCACCGAAGATCACCAGCAATTCGCTCGAACGGGTTTCGCGAAACCATGTCCACAGGCTCCGCTTGCCACGCGATTTGTTTACCTCATGCATGCAGCCGCGCATCGAGATGCCTTCAGCGACTATCGCGAACAGCAACACCCCAAGTGCCAGCCACGGCGACCGCAGCGGTTCGGGATGGGTGAACTTGTGCGCACCCTCGTAAATGGAAAACATTCCGCCGACGCTGAACAACAGGATCGCGACGAGGAAGGACCAGAAGTACAGCGCGCGCCCCCAACCCAGCGGGTACTCATCCGATGGTGGTCGTTTGGCTTGTCGAATCCCCAGCAACAACAACCCCTGATTGCCGCAGTCGGCCAGCGAGTGCACCGCCTCGGCCATCATCGCACCGGAGCCGGTGAAGAACGCAGCGAACAACTTGGCCACGAAGATGACGAAATTGGCGCCCAGGGCGAGCAGAATCGCCTTGATCGGGTTGGCGTGACCGGAAGACATGCTGCTGAGTTCCTGGCGGTGAAATCAATGGTTTATCGGTGACCGGGCGATGGTACGGACAAGACTCAGCGGATGCCAACTCCCAGACCCAGACCGAAGTGCACATTGCTGCGCCCCTTGGTCATTTCCTCAGCGCTCCATACGTGCGATTGCGCCACCCTGACCAACGGGAACACATAGTCAGCCTCACCGACCTTGCCGGCACGGCTGCCGTTGAGCATGCCGCTGATCGTCATCAACCCGCCCGCAGGGTAATCCAGCGGTTCCGCGTACCCGGACAACACGGCAATGAAGCGTCCGTTGCCGCTGTCGTTGGCCTTGGGTCGCTGGGAGGAATCCAGCGGATACGCCAGCAACTCGATCTCGCTGTGGTCGGCGAAATTTTTCACCTGCACGATGCGGCCGCCCCAAATGACCTCGCTGTTGACGAAACGTTCTGGCGCCTCCGCCACCTGGAATGGCACAGCAGCGACGGTCGGGGTGTTGGTTTTATAGAGGGGTGCCGGCGCGCATGCAGTCAACGTGCATGCCAGCAACACCGCGGATAGTGGCAACAGGGAGCGGGCAATGCGGGTCATGATCGAACTCCGATGATGAAGGGATAGTTGGTGACAAGACTTCGCCGCGAAGTCGGGGCAGTTGACGGCGCCACCGAGTTTGCACGATTCCGCTGCGTCAGGCTGTGAACGGGATTTGAAGCGGCAGTTTGTACGCGCGTCAACCTGTGTTTGGGACACTGCACGATCTGATCGGCACCAACGCGACGCTGGCGAGCAGTGCCCGTTCCACGCACGACATCGCTGCCGATTCGTGGTCATTCGACCGCGGTACGGACGGCGTCTGGCGCGATCAACGCGAGCGCCCTGGGCGAGGAGGGTGCAGCAGGCGTGAGGCGGGTAACGGACTGGGTG